>ENA-OSEY01000006-OSEY01000006.1-marine-metagenome-genome-assembly--contig:-NODE-6-length-194229-cov-6.159519_pt1 | contig 194229 bp, 194 predicted proteins | sample MGYA00248465_ERZ534230 | MGnify/ENA primary metagenome ERZ534230 (study PRJEB26409, sample SAMN06344110) | marine metagenome | isolation source: Sea water from surface | place: Atlantic Ocean:Southern... | reverse complement strand
TAAACTTATACTGATCATTAAAATCTTCAAATGAAAAAACAGCAAATCCATTTCCGGTTTTTGATACAAGGTGTTCAACCTCGTTTATTATTCCTCCAACATAAAAATCTTTATTTATAAGTTTATTTAGATCATTTAAGGTAGTTAATCCTATAGAGGTAAAGTTATTTAGTTCTCTTATGAAGTCATCCAATGGATGAGCTGAAATATAGATACCAACAACTTCTCTTTCTTTTTTTAATTTCTCTAAATTTATCCATTCATCACATTCTGGGATAACAGGATTAATTGACATGTCATCACTATCCTCTCCAAAAAGATTTATTTGTGAAGAATTGACTGACTCTTGATATTTTGATCCAAATTTTATAGCTTTTTCAATATAACTTAAACCTTCATTATCTAGATTAAAATATTGAGATCTATTAAGTTTAAATGAGTCTAGACCCCCTGCCAAGACAAGGTTTTCAAAAGTCTTTTTATTTGCTAATCTAAGATCTATTCGTTTTGCAAAATCAAATATATCATCATATTTATCGTCTTTTCTATTCTCCACAATTGTCTCAACAGCACCTTTTCCAACACCTTTTACAGCACCCATTCCAAATCTAATTGCTTTATCATCGTTAACATTAAATTTGTAATATGATTCATTGATATCAGGACCTAAAACTGTAATTCCCATTCTTTTACACTCTTCCATAAAAAAACTTACTTGTTTTATATCATTCATGTTATTAGATAACACCGCTGCCATATATTCAGATGGATAATTTGCTTTTAGAAATGCAGTTTGATATCCAATTAATGCATAACAAGTTGAATGAGATTTATTAAATGCATAGGAAGCAAACGCTTCCCAATCTTTCCAGATTTTTTCTAATATGTTCCTTGGATGACCCTTTTCTTCTCCACCATTTAAAAATTTAGGTTTTAATTCTTCTAAAAGAGAGAAAATCTTTTTCCCCATAGCTTTTCTCAATACATCTGCCTCCCCTTTTGAAAATCCCGCCAACTCTTGAGATAATAACATAACTTGTTCTTGGTATACTGTAATCCCATAGGTTTGTTTCAAATAATTTTCCATAATTGGTAAATCGTAAGAGATTTTTTCCTTTCCATTTTTTCTATCAACAAAACTTGGAATATATTCTAATGGTCCTGGCCTATACAATGCATTCATTGCGATTAAATCGTCAAATTTATTTGGTTTCAGATCTTTAAGATATTTCTGCATTCCAGCACTTTCATACTGAAAAATTCCAACGGTTTCACCTTTTTGAAACAATTCATAAGTTTTTGAATCATCGATAGGAAAATTGTCTGGATTAAGCTCAATTCCGTGTCTGTATCCAATCAATTTAACTGTATCTTTAATCAGGGTCAAAGTTTTTAAACCTAAAAAATCCATTTTTAACATACCTGCAGACTCAATAACACTGTTGTCAAACTGAGTGATTAAAAGCTCTGAATCTTTAGATTTAGATACTGGTATGTAGTTTGTTAATTTATCAGGAGTAATTATTATTCCACATGCATGAGTCCCAATATTCCTAATTGATCCTTCAATTATTTCAGCTTGCTTTAGGACTTCAGATTCTAGTGATTTCTTTTTTCTTATATCTGAGAGTTCAGGAACTTCTTTAAATGCGTCAATTAAACTAACTCCAGGCCTCTCTGGAACTAATTTTGCAATTCTATCAGTTTCGTTAAGTGGAAGTTCTAAAACTCTACCAGCGTCACGAATTGCTGATTTAGCAGCCATGCTTCCGTAAGTTATTATTTGGGCAACCTGATCATAACCATATTTATCTATCACATAATTTATAATTTTTTCTCTTCCCTCATCGTCAAAATCGATATCTATATCGGGTAATGATATTCTATCTGGATTTAGAAATCTCTCAAAAAGTAAATTATACTTTATTGGATCTACATCTGTAATACCTATACAATATGCTACAACAGAACCAGCTGCAGAACCTCTTCCAGGACCAACACTTACACCAAGCTCTTTAGCTTTATTTGTTATTTCTTGAACTATTAAGAAATATCCCGGATACCCAGTATTTTTAATTGTATCAATTTCAAAATCTATTCTTTCTTTTAAATTTTTATCTATTGATTTATATTTCTTTTTGGCACCATCATAGGTAATTTTTTTAAGGTATTCAGTTTGGGAATTAGTTATTTCGTCGTCTTTAAATTCTGATGGGACTTTGTATTTAGGCAAAACAACCTTTCTTTCAAGATCATAAACCTCAATTTTATCAATAATTTCAGATATGTTGTTTATTGCTTCTGGAATGTCAGAAAATAAATTTTTCATTTCATTTTGAGACTTGAAATAGTATTCATCATTTTTTAGTCCCCTTCTTTTCCCTCTTCCTCTTCCTATTGGAGTTGATTTAAATTCACCTTGTTTTATGCATAACAGAATATCGTGTGCGGTTGAATCTTCCTTTTCTATATAAAATACATCATTTGCAGCTATAATTTTGATATTATATTTTTTAGAAAATTCTAATAAAACCTCATTAACATGATTTTCTTCATCTATATCATGTCTATTTAATTCTAAGTAAAAATCTTCTCCAAATGTATCTAACCACCATTTTAATTCTTCTTCTGCTGCTTCAATTCCTTGGTTAAGAATTAGTTTTGGTATAACACCAAACATATTTCCCGATAATGCTATAACATTTTTTTTGTATTTTTTGATTAGTTCCTTATCAATTCTAGGGTACTGCCCATAGAGACCCTCTGTAAATGCTAATGAAGATAGATTCGATAAATTATCATATCCATCCTTATTTTTTGCGATGAGAACCTGATTAAATCTTTTATCAGGATTATCTCTAGTAAATTTATTTTTTTTTCTGTCTTCTGAAACAAAAAATTCACAACCAATTATTGGTTTAATATTATTTTTTTGAGCAATTCTATTAAATTTAAATACGCCAAACATATTTCCTAAATCAGTAATTGCAACAGCATTCATTTTATATTCAATAGACTTACTAACAATTTTTTCTATGCTAGATGTTGCTTGAAGAACAGAGTACTGTGAATGATTATGTAGATGAATGAATTCTGACTTTATATCATTTTTATTTTTTTCAACAGATACTTCAGTTTTTTTTATCTTTTTATCAAAGTTTGAATTTCCTAGTTTAGGTTCCTCATATTGAATATTTTCTTTAGAAATATCATCATTTTTGTATTCTCCCAATTCCGCCAATTTGAAAAAGCTTTTTGCGGTTGCATTTACATCGAATGATGCATCATGGGCATCTGAGAATTTTTCTCCAAATAAGGATTCGTACATCTCAATTAATTTTGGCATTTTTAATCCTCCACCTAGACCGCCTTGAAGATTACAAAAAGATTTAGAAATTATAGCTGTATCTATTTTGAGTTTATCTTCAATGGAGGATTTAAAATTTTTTCTGTAGTGTTCTGCCCCAACTATATTTATATCAAACTTTATATTGTGTCCAATTATATATTTTGATCTTAATAGATCCTTTTCGAATTCTTTTAAAATATCTCCTAATTTCTTTCCCTCTTTTAATGCAATTTCAGTTGAAATACCATGAATTTTTTCTGAGTTATATGGAATAGAGTAACCATCAGGCTTTATTATATGAGAATTTACACTAATAAGTCTTCCATTATTATCGTTTAGTTGCCAAGCTAATTGAACTAATCTTGGCCAGTTTTCACTTTCAGAAACTGGAGCATTGAAATTCTTTGGTAAACCTGTTGTCTCTGTATCAAATGTCAAAAACATATTAATCTACTTCTATTTTTATAATTTTTTTGTCTATGAAAAAATCTTCAGAATATATATTTTCTAATTTAAATATCTTGTTTTTCATGTGAATATTTTTTAACTCTTTTTCAACATCTCCTCCTTTTAAAAGTAGAATTACAGTTCCTTTTTTTGTACATTTTTTGGTCCAGTTTATAATATTTGGTATACTCGTGACGGCACGACAAACTATTATATCATGTTTATCATTTACTTCCTCAACTCTCCCATTTAAGGTTTGTACATTATTTAGATTTAATTTTTTAATTATTTGATTTAATACCTTTATTTTCTTACTTATAGAATCAACAAGTAGAAAAGTATTTTTTTCAAAAAAAATTGATAACGGAATTCCTGGAAACCCACCACCAGTACCAAGATCTAAAATATTTAATTTTTTATTTTCAATAAATTTGCAGAGAGTGAGGGAATGAATGACGTGGTGCAAGTAAAAGTTCTCAAAATCTTTTCTAGAAATTAAATTTATTTTACTGTTGTAGTACTCGTATATATCATGAAGCTGACTTAATTTTTCTTTTTTTTTAAGACCAAATTCATAGAAGTATTTATCTAGAATATCAAAATACTTATACATTCAAATTTGTGATTTTTTATCTTTTAGAATTTCAAAAAGTAACTCTCTTGCCCTAAATAGTTGAGCTTTAATTGTACCTAGTGGTGCTTGAGTCTTTTCAGCTATTTCGTTATATGATAATTCGTCAAAATATCTATACTTAATTAAATTTTCATACTTTTCAGGAAGTTTAGATACGAATTTTCTAACGAGCATAATTTTTTGTTTATGAATGGCCTCTTCACCAGGTGTTTTGTCTAAATCTTTCACATCAATATCAATATTTTTTCCACTATCATCAGTAAAAGAGGTATTCAAACTAGTTGTTTTTAATCTTTTTTTTCTGATAAAATCAATCGTATTATTAGTGGCAATTCTGAATAACCAGGTTGAAAAAGTATAATCTTTTTTAAATTTATCAAGTTTATTAAATGCCTTTGAAAATGCTTCAATAGTTAAATCTTCTGCATCATCAGGATCTCTAATCATCTTTAGTATAGTAAAATAAATTGAGTTTTTATAAGTAGCCATTAATTCAGCAAATGCACTTTGATCATTTCTTGCAATTGCTGCGTCGATAAGGTCAAAATCTCTTAACGCTTTTTTGGAAAATTTTCTTTTTTTATCCATTAATGGTTATGATATTGAATACTAATTATATTAGAATTTACTAATGTTTTTTAAATTAACACACAGATCTTCAAAAACAAATGCAAGATCAGGAAAAATATTTACTGACAGGGGGGCAATTTCTACTCCTACTTTTATGCCTGTAGGAACTTTAGGTACAGTTAAGGGGGTGCATCAACACGAACTAGAAAATGATATTCAAGCTGAAATAATTTTATCAAATACTTATCATCTCTACCTAAGACCTGGCGTTGATGTTATAAATAGTGCAGGTGGATTACACAAATTTATGAATTGGAATAAACCAATTTTGACTGATTCTGGTGGTTACCAAGTATTTTCCCTATCAAAAAATGTAAAAATAATGGATGAAGGTGTACGATTCTTCTCACATATTGACGGTTCAAAACATCTATTCACACCAGAATCTGTTGTGCAAATCCAAAGAAAAATTGGATCTGATATATGCATGGTTTTGGATGAATGCCTAAAATATCCTTGCGAATACTCATACGCAAGTCAGTCACTTAATTTAACTCACAATTGGTTAGACAGATCAATTGAGGAGTTTAATAAGACTGAAATTTTATATGATAAAAAACAATTTTTATTTCCCATTGTTCAGGGCTCCACATTTAAGGATCTTAGAACCAAATCTGCTGAATATGTTAGTAATAAAAATATGGTTGGAAATGCAATTGGTGGTTTGTCAGTTGGTGAACCCAAAGAAATTATTTATGAAAATGTTGATTTGGTCTGTAATATTTTGCCAAAAGATAAACCTAGATATCTAATGGGTGTTGGCACACCAGAAAATATTTTAGAATGTATTTCAATGGGTGTAGATATGTTCGACTGTGTAATGCCATCAAGGAATGGTAGGAATGGAATGCTATTTACCAAAAATGGCACAATAAATATCAAAAATAAAAAATGGGAGAAAGATTTTTCCTCTATTGATGAGGATATGGGTTCAGTAAGTTCAAATTACTCGAAGTCATATCTAAGACATCTAATTTTGAATAAGGAAATGTTAGGTGCTCAAATTGCTTCAATTCATAATCTCTCTTTTTATATTTGGTTAGCTAAAGAGGCAAGAAAGCATATTGTTTCTGACACTTTTCACACTTGGAAATGTGAAATAAAAAAGAGAATAAATAACAGACTCTAAATTGAATATTTTAAATAATTACATATTAAAAAAATTTTTGAAAACTTTTGTTTTCGTCGTTGCAATTATGATTTTAGTTGTTGTTGTTATCGATTTTACTGAAAAGAATGATAAGTTTATTAAAAATAATGTCTCATATATTGATATACTCAATTACTATTATTCATTCATCCCATTTATTGTTTCACTAGTTACTCCAATAACATCTTTTATTGCAACAGTTTATGTTACTGCTCAACTTGCAAATAGAACTGAACTAATTGCAATCTTATCTTCAGGTAAAAGTTTTAAATCTATCATTAAACCATTTCTATATGGATCTATAATTATTGCTTCTTTAAGCTTTTTACTTAATGGGTTCATAATTCCTCATCTAAATAAAGAAAGGATTGCATTTGAGCTTATGTATATCAAAAGTCCTTATTATTTCTCTGATAAGAATGTTCATTTTAAAATTGATGATAATACTTATTTATATCTGGAAAGATATGATAATAACATGGATATAGGTTATAATGTCACTATTGAGAATTTTGAAAATTTAAAATTAAGAAATAAGCTATTTGCCAGACAAATAATATGGAATAAAGAATCTGATAGTTGGAAATTTAAGGCATGGAAAAAGAGGACATTAAAATCTGAGATTGAAATTATTGAGAACGGTCTAGAATTTGACACTACATTATTGATATCACCATCAGATTTTGATAATAAATATGGTCTAGGAGAAACCATGACAATGGGTGAACTAAATGATTTTATCAAATTACAAAAATTAAGAGGATCAGATGAGATTAAGTTTTATATAATTGAAAAGTATATAAGGTATGCTCAACCCTTTACAGTGATTATTCTTGTTATTTTAGGAGTTATAATAGCTTCAAGAAAATCAAGGCAAGGAACAGGATATCTAATTGCGCTTGGATTTTCATTTGCATTTATATTCATAATAATGTTTGTTATGACTAGAGCTTTTGCAGAAAATGGAACTTTAGACCCACTTGTTGCAGTATGGCTTCCAAACTTAATTTTCAGTGGGCTGACTTATTATCTTTACAGGCAGGTTCCTAAGTAATTAGAAATAGATAAGCTCTATATTATTTTTAAAGACATCGATAACATTATCTCCGTTATCTATTCCCCTCAACATACTTTCTAAATCCTCAGTATCTTGATATCTTATCATCAAAGCAATATCGAGTATTTCTGTTATCTGCTCAATAGCTTCATCTTTAGTTATGGATTTAGATTTTATTTTGTTTTTATAATATCTCGGAGATATAACTTTTCTTAGAGCAAAATATATAGGTTGTTTTTCAATCTTTATGAGTGGGGTACTTCTCATAGCAGTTGGAGGATCCTCCCATTTGTAAGCTAAATCAATTAGTTTGATTTTTCTAGCTACTTTATCTCCCAAGAAGTGTGGTTTAATATATTGATAATTTTTTAGTTCACCTTCGTCCAAACTGCTTTGAAGGAAGTCGAATTCCATCTTTTGTGAATATCCAAATGACAAAGTAAAAAAACTAATCAGAAGTAAAGTAATTTTTTTCATAACCTCAAAAATATTATGTAAATCAATAAATATCAAATAACGCAGTCAATTTTTAATCAATTGCTCTCAATATTTTGAGTGCTGGAAGGTATCCATTACCAATTAAATGCAACAGAGCACCTCCACCAGTTGATATAAACGAAATATCGTTTTCTTTGTTATTTTTTTTGATGGCCGAAACAGAATCACCACCACCAACTAATGAAAAAGCACCATTTTTTGTTGCGTTACTGATGAAGTTTGCCATTTGATTTGTTCCTTCGTTAAAATTTTTATTCTCAAAAACCCCTAAAGGTCCATTCCATATAATTGTTTTAGAGTTTTTAATGATTTTACTAAATGTTTTTAATGATTTGGGACCTATATCAAATGAGGAAAATTTGTTTTCAATTTTGTTGGATTCAAAAATTAAAATATTTTCTTGGTCTCCAAGACTTTTTGAACACTTTGAGTCAACAGGAAGAACAAGTTTTACATTATTTTTCTCTGCTTTGTCAATTATATCTAATGCGAGTGATAATTTGTTTTCTTCGTAAAGTGAATTTCCTATATTTCCACCTAATGCTTTAATAAATGTATTTGACATAGCTCCTCCGATTATTATGTTATCAGCTAACTCTATAAATTTTTCTATTACTTTAATCTTGTCGGATACTTTTGCTCCTCCAAGGATAGCTGTAAAAGGTTTATTATAATCATTTAGTATTTTATTAATATTAGAAATTTCCTCTTCAATTAATAATCCAGCACAGCTTTCTTTCATCAGTTTAGGTAACATATTTGTTGATGTGTGTTCTCTGTGGCATGTCCCAAATGCATCGTTAACATATATATCGGCAAATGATGAAAGTTTTTTAGCAAATTCAATACTATTTTCTTTTTCTTCCTTGTAGAATCTTAAATTTTCTAACAATATAACTTTTGAGGATAGATTATTTATATTAAAATTTTCATCATAATAATTATCAATAAATTTAACGTTCGTCTTAAGTTCCTTTGATACACAATCTAAAATATTATTTAAGCTGAATTTTTTCTCATATCCTAGACCTTGAGGTCTTCCTAGGTGTGAAATAATTATGCATCTTCCACCATTATCAATTATGTGTTTAATAGATGAAATTCCTTTTTTGATTCTTGTTTTGTCTGTGATTTTTAAGGTTTTATCTAGAGGTACATTAAAGTCAACTCTAACAATTGCTACTTTATTATTAAATTTTACACTATTGATGAATTTGATATTATCCATTTTCTGAACTTTTACTTATTCTGTCATTAATACTTCGTCCCATATGGTAATTTGGTAGATAACTAGTAATTATTAAATCTATTTCTAAATTATCTAATAAATACAACGATGAATAAAAATTTTGGCTTGCTTCGTGTAGAGAGGAATTTTTAGATAAAACTATCTGATATTTCTCATCTATTAATTTAAATTTTTTATTAAAACATAGAATACCAATTTTTTTGTTTTTAAATTTTTTTGATAATTTTTCGATGTCACCAACATAAACTTTTTTCTTTGGTGAGTAGTGTTTTTTAAATGATCCAGGAATTTTTACTTTTTCCTCATTAAAATAACATTTACCAATAGATTTTTCTATATCCTCTAGGGTTATTCCACCGAGTCTGAAAATTATAGTTTTTTCCTTCTCAAAACCCAAAATTGTTGACTCTATTCCAATTAAACAGTTACCATCATCCAAAATGTAATCAATACCATCATTAAAATTTTGAATAATATGCTGAGGATTAGTTGGTGATATATACTCAAATTTATTTGCGCTTGGAGCGGCTAATGGAAAGTCTAATTTATCCAACACACTTAGAGTAGTTTTATTATTCGGTATCCTAAAACCAACATATTCAGACTTGGATGTTGTTATGTCTGGAATTAATTTATTTTTTCTAAAAAGTATAGTTAGAGGTCCTGGCCAAAATTTTCTTGCTAAAATTTCAGCATTTTTAGGGAAGTACTCTACGTATTTTCTTATTTTTTCAACTGAGTTAGTATGGCAAATTATTGGATCATTTTTTGGCCTACTTTTTAATTTAAATATTTTTTTAACTGAACTTTCATTTAATGCATTACATCCGAGGCCATACACAGTCTCAGTAGGTATTCCAACAATACCACCATCTTTTAATTTATTTACTGCATAATCAATGTCTTTTCCTATTTCTATCATCTTCTAAACAGGAGCGAGGAGTCTCCATAACTTAAAAATCTATAATTATTCTCTTTTGCGAACTTATAAACTTTTTTCCAATCATTACCGATGAAAGCAGCAATTAAAATTATAAGAGTCGATTTTGGATAATGAAAATTTGTTATAAGTTGATCACAAACCTTAAATGAGTAACCAGGATAAATAAATATTTTAGATCTGAATTTTAATTCGTTTATATTTTTAATTTCAAGATAGTTAATTATCTGTTCGCAGGATTCTTTTAAACTTATTCCAATTCTTTTATTAATAACATTTTGAGCTATTTCAAATTCCTTTTTTTGCTTGTCAATAATTGATCCAAGATAATATATTGACTCAAGTACTCTCAAGCTAGTTGTTCCAACAGCAGTGATGTTATTTGCTTCATAAATTTTCAAAATATTTTGTTTAGTAATAATAATTTCTTCAGAGTGCATTTCATGCTTATGAATGTTTTCATTTGTTATTGGTTTAAATGTTCCAAGACCGACATGTAATGTAAAAAAGTCTATAGTGTTTTTCTTTTCAATTTCATTTATAATATTATGATTGAAGTGAAGTCCTGCTGTTGGAGCTGCGATTGAACCTTTTTTTTGAGAGTAAACTGTTTGATAATTATCATAATCAGAATCCTCGGCATCTCTTTTCAAATAGGGTGGTAGAGGAATAATTCCAATTTTAGAAAGTATTTTATCAAATATTAGATCTTTATTCCACTCAAGTTTTACTTTATTTTCATTTTTTGAAGCTGATATTATTAAATCACCAATTTTTTTTTCTAATATTTCATCTTTTTTCCACTTTTTATTATTTCCAATTATAGCATCAACTAATAATGGAGTCTTTTTATTTAGTAATCTTGGAATATTTTTGTCAGTGACTAATATTTCAATTTTTGCATTATTTTTATTTGTAAAGAATAATCTACCGTTTAAAACTTTTGAATCATTAAAAAATAAAGTTGAATTTTTTGGAAGGTGGTCAGATATATGTTTAAAGTTAGAATCAACAATTTTATTGTCTTTATATACTAGAAGTTTTGAATTTTCTCTTTTCTCTAGAGGATAGCTTGATATAAACTTTTTATCCAATTCATAATCGTATCTATCCAAATTATGAATATTTCTATTCATTTGTCTGAAAATTGTTAAGGTCTTAGTTTTCTAACCTCCTTACCTGTTTTCCAAATTTCTGATTCTCTAAGTTCATCTAGTTCTTTCTCTAAAGACTCTCTGTAATCACTTTTTTGATTAGCTTCTATAGTTATTCTAGTCTCTTCTCCTTTTTCAACAGAATCATATAAGTCTTCAAATACTGGATAGACAGCATCTCTGAACTTTTTCCACCAGTCAAGAGCTCCTCTTTGAGCTGTGGTAGAGCAATTAGCGTACATCCAATCCATACCATTCTCAGCAATGAGGGGATAAAGGGATTGAGTGGCTTCCTCAACAGTTTCATTAAATGCTTCAGATGGAGAATGACCTTTTTTTCTCAGGATGTCATATTGAGCAGCGAATAGACCTTGTATTGCTCCCATCAAGGTCCCTCTCTCACCAGTTAAATCACTATATACTTCTTTTTTAAAAGTTGTTTCAAATAAATAACCGGATCCTACTCCAATTCCCAGAGCTATTACATTATCTCTAGCATTTCCAGTATGATCCTGATAAATAGCAAAACTAGAGTTTAATCCATTACCCTCTACAAATAATCTTCTAAGACTAGTTCCTGATCCCTTAGGAGCTACTAAAATTACATCTATATCACTAGGAGGTATAATATTTGTTTGTTCTTTATATGTTATTCCAAATCCATGAGAAAAATATAAAGTTTTTCCTTTGGTGAGATATTTTTTTATGGTTGGCCACATTTGAATTTGACCAGCGTCACTTAGTAAGTACTGGATAATTGAGCCTCTTTTACATGCTTCTTCAATCTCAAATAAATTCTCTCCTTCTATCCATCCGTCATCAATAGCTTTATCCCATGATCTTGAGTTTTTTCTTTGTCCAATAATGACATTGAACCCGTTATCTTTTAAATTAAGTGATTGACCAGGTCCTTGGACACCATAGCCAATTACTGAAATAGTTTTATCTTTCAATATTTCCCTGGCTTTTTCCAGTGGAAATTCTTCTCTAGTAACCACCTCTTCTATTGTTCCTGCAAAGTTAATTTTAGCCATATTTTATATATTTAATTTATTAGATTTTGTTTTTTCTAATTCTTTTAGAAAATTAATTGTTTTTCTTTTTTTCTTTGATAATGCTACTCTTCCTGATCTTGCAAATTCTAAAATGCCACCAAATTTATCAAGGTCATTATATAAATTTTGAGTTTCTTTTTTACTTCCAGTCTTTTGTATAATAGTATGTTCTTCTTCGATTTCCAAAATTTTAGCTCCGTGTTTTCTTATTATCTTCTCGACAATATCTCCCTTCATAAATATTTTAGTTGATAGTTTATATAAAGCTATCTCTTGAAAATAAATTTCATTTTCTTCATAAAGAAAAGCTCCTAAAACATCAATCAATTTATTTATATGATTTAAAATTTTAATTATTTTTTCTTTTGTAGAATTTACAACAATCGTAAATCTACTTACACCATTAACTTCAGTAGTTGAAACATTCAAACTTTTAATATTCATTTTTCTTCTATTGAATATAATAGTGATATGATTTAATAGACCTGCCTTGTCTTCAGTAAGTACTGATAATGTATACTCTTTTATCTTTTTCTCAGATCCTTTGACTTGATATATACCTTTGCCTTTCATTCTAGTCTAATATTTGATACCGATTCACCAGATGGAACCATAGGGAAAACATTTTCCTCTTTTTCAACAATAACATTAAGTAAGTAGGGTCCTTTAAAGTTAATAAACTCTTCTATTGCATCATCTAAATCTTTTTTGTTTTCAACTATGTTATTTTTTATTCTGTAGCCATCAGATATAACATTAAAATCTGGATTTTCCATCTCGGTGAATGAATATCTGTTGTCAAAAAATAATTCTTGCCACTGTCTCACCATGCCTAAAAAATTATTATTTAAAATCAGGATTTTAACACCTATTTTATATTGAGAAATTGTTGCAAGTTCTTGAATTGTCATTTGTATTCCTCCATCACCAATTATTGCTATAACTTCCCTATTTTTCTTACCAATTTTTGAGCCAAGAGCTGCTGGTAAGGCAAATCCCATTGTTCCTAATCCGCCAGAGGTTATATTACTGTTTGGCTTATTGAACTTGTAATATCTTGATGTTACCATCTGATGTTGTCCAACATCTGTAACAACTATTGCATTTCCTTTTGTTAGATTAGAAATTTTATTAACAACTTCTGCCATTAGAATTTTATCTTCTTTGTTATTTATTTCTTTGTCTATAATCTTATCATATTCTAATTTGTCACACTCCTTGAACTCATTTATCCATCCCTCGTGTGATCTTTTTTTAATTTTTGGTATGAGATTTATTAATGCTTCTTTTGCATCTGCATTTATTGCTACTTCAGTTTTAATAATTTTATCAATTTCTGATGGATCTATTTCTATATGAATAACCTTTGCATTAATGGCATATTTTGATGTATCTCCAGTTACTCTGTCATCAAATCTCATTCCAATAGCAATAATTAGGTCACATTCGTTGGTTTTTACATTAGGACCATAATTCCCATGCATTCCAAGGTAACCGACATAATTTTTATGATTACAGCTTACTGCTGATAAGCCTAACAAGGTAGAAGCCATTGGAATACCACTTTTTTCAGAAAACTCTATTAATTCTTTCTCTGCGTTAGATAGTAAGACACCTTGGCCAACAAGAATCATAGGTCTTTTTGATTTATCTATAAGCTCTGCTGCATCTGAAACCTTATTTTCATCTAATATGGGATAGGGATGATAACTTCTTATTTTTTCACACCTTTTGTATTTAAAATTTAGATCAGAAAATTGTGCATCTTTAGTAATATCAATTAGTACTGGACCAGGTCTTCCAGATTTGGCTATATAAAATGCTTTCGAAATTATTTCAGGTATTTCTTGAGATGATGTAATTTGATAATTCCATTTCGTTACAGGCATTGATATCCCAATTACGTCTGATTCTTGAAATGCATCTGTACCCAAAAGGTGAGAAGGAACCTGTCCTGTAATGCAGACAAGAGGTGTAGAATCAATCTGAGCATCTGCAATTCCAGTAATAAGATTTGTTGCTCCTGGTCCTGAAGTGGCAAAACAAACACCAACTTTGCCAGAAACTCTAGAATAACCTTGTGCTGCGTGAATTGCACCTTGCTCATGTCTAGTTAGAATATGGTTTACTTTGTCCATATAGCTGTAAAGTGCATCGTATATAGGCATAATTGCACCCCCTGGATAACCAAAAATCGTATCAACACCCTCCTCTAATAATGATTTAATTAATGCCTCTGAACCAGTTACTTTCATGAATCCTAATCAGTTATACATCCCTCTGAAGCAGAGGAAACAGAATTTATATATTTTTTGACTACTCCGCTATTAAATTTGCTTTTTTGTAATTTTATTTTTTTTCTTCTTTTTTCAAACTCTTTTTCACCAATTTTTAAATCGATTTTATTATTAATTGCATCAATTTCTATTGTATCTCCATCTTTAATTAAATTAATTGGTCCGCCAACAAATGATTCAGGGGAAATATGTCCCACAACAAATCCATGTGAACCACCAGAAAATCTTCCATCAGTTATTAGAGCAACATCTTTACCTAATCCTGCACCTATTACTGCGCCAGTTGGTTTAAGCATTTCTGGCATACCTGGTCCTCCTTTAGGTCCTGAATTTTTTATAACAATTACATCCCCTTTTTTAACCTTATTTTGAATTCCTTCGATAGCATCAAATTCGTTATTAAAAACTTTTGCTTTTCCTGTAAATGTTTCACCCTCCTTTCCTGTTATTTTTGCAACAGCTCCTTCAGGCGCAATATTTCCTTTTAAGATTTGAATGTGACCAGTTTTCTTAATTGGATTTGAAAAAGAGACTATCACTTTATTATCAATTTTTCCTTTAACTGATTTTAGGTTTTCCTCAATTGTTTTTCCAGTAACTGTCATGCAATCACCATGTAGATAGCCTTCTGCCAACATATATTTCATTAAAACAGGTACTCCTCCTAATTTATATACATCTTCCATCAAGTAATCTCCACTGGGTTTTAAATTTGCAATAAAAGGTGTTTTATCACTAAATTTTTGAAAATCATCAAGAGTTAAATTTACATTTACTGATTTAGCCATAGCAATTAAATGAAGAACTGCGTTTGTGGAGCCTCCCAAAGCCATAGTGATAGATAAAGCATTTTCAAATGATTTTTTTGTCATTATATCGGCTGGCTTTATATTTTCTTTTAAAAGAATTTTCATTGACTTACCAATTTTTTTGGTTTCATCAATTTTATCAAAACTTTCAGCAGGATTTGATGAACTGTAGGGTAAGCTCATACCTAGTGCCTCTATTGCGGAAGACATAGTATTTGCAGTATACATTCCTCCGCATGCTCCAGGACCCGGAATACTATTTTTAATTATTCCTTTATAATCTTTTTCGTTAATTTTTCCAGTAATCTTTTCTCCATACGCTTCAAATGCAGATACAATATTTAAACTTTTACCTTTATAATTTCCAGATTTGATCGTTCCACCGTAAACAAGGATTGATGGTCTATTTAATCTCCCAATAGCCATCATAGCTCCAGGCATATTTTTGTCACAACCAACAACAGCAACAATTCCGTCATAAAATTGAGCATTAACGATTGTTTCTATAGAATCAGCAATTATTTCTCTGGATATCAGTGAGTATGTCATTCCTGTAGTTCCGTTTGTAATACCATCACTAACCCCTATGGTATTAAATACCATACCAAGCATGTCCTCTTTATGAATACTACCTTTTATATTTTGTGCAAAATCATTCAGATGTATGTTACAAGGGTTTCCCTCAAAACCAGTACTTGCAATTCCAATCTGAGGTTTTTTGAAATCCTCATCTTTTAATCCAATACCATAAAGCATTGCCTGAGCAGCTGGTAAAGAGTCATCTTGTGTAATTGTTTTACTATGTTTATTTAACCTCATAACAAAAAAATCCATTCTATTGAAGAATGGAAAAAATTTATGTTGAATTATATAATTATATTAGTCTTAGTAAAAATACGTATTAATAATATGATTTGAAAATATGATTGATAACGATGCTGTAATTTTTGGGATATTAATATTGATTTTAGGTTTTGTTTTTTACACTTCAAATTTAAATAATATATTTTGGAAAAGATTTTATACTTTTTTTCCTGTCTTACTAGTATGTTATTTTTTACCATCATTACTTAATTACTTTGAGTTAATTGATTCATCGAATTCACAACTTTATTTTGTGGCATCCAGATATCTACTTCCTTGTTCTCTTGTTCTACTAACTCTTAGTATCGACCTCAAAGAAATTTCAAAGCTTGGATCCAAAGCATTAATTATGTTTTTTTCAGGAACCATTGGAATATTATTAGGGGGGCCTATCTCAATTTTATTTGTAAAATATTTTTTTCCTACAATAGTTGATATTGATTTGACTGATCTTGCAGATGGGATGACAACCATTGCTGGTAGTTGGATTGGTGGAGGTGCTAATCAGGCAGCAATGATGGAGGTATTTCAAGTGGATTCAAAAATTTTCTCTAAAATGGTGGCAGTTGATATAATTTGTGCAAATATTTGGTTGGCTATTCTTCTAATTGGAGTTAATAGAAATAAATATATTGATGATAACATTCTCAATGCGGATAGTTCCTCTATTATTGAGATTAAGGATAGGATAGAAGCATATAATCTTAGTATTTCAAAAATCCCTGATCTTAAAGATGTAATATATATTTGCTCCATTGGGTTTGGTGTTACTGGATTTGCTCACTTTTTTGGTAATATCTTTTCATCATATATTGGTGATAACTATCCAAGTCTAAGTTCCTTGAGTTTGACATCAAGTTTTTTTTGGTTAGTAATTATTTCTACATCAATTGGAGTAATATTGTCTTTTACCAGAGTAAGAGAATTAGAGGGATCTGGTGCGTCTAGAGTAGGAAGTCTTTTTATATATATTTTAGTTCTCACAATAGGATTGAAGATGGATATCAACTCAATATTTAATGATCCAGGTTTGTTTTTAATAGGATTTATTTGGCTTGGATTTCATGTGATAATTCTACTGATTACAGCAAAACTTATCAGAGCACCATTTTTCTTTGTAGCAGTGGGTAGTCAGGCAAATGTAGGCGGAGCGGCATCAGCTCCAGTAGTAGCCTCTGCCTTTCATCCTTCATTAGCTGCAGTAGGTGTTCTTTTAGCTGTATTTGGTTATGCTGTCGGTACTTACGCAGCTTGGTTATGTGGTATAATTATGAAGGGACTAATTTGAAGTTTTTGGTTTAAGTTTTCCCCTGAGAAATAGGTTATATTCATCACATGTAAGAAACCCCTTATTATCACTAAAGGGACATGTTTTATAAATTTTTGAGACGTCAGTTTCAATAATCATAACAGAAGTCCCTTTACAAATTGGGCATACTTTTCTATTATTTTGACAATCTATATAATTATAAGAATACAACTCTACATAGACATTTTCTATATTTTTAGAATTTTCAATAAGATTTTTTGAATTTGATAATTCTAAAAATTTAATTGATTCATCTGAAAATATTCCTGACTCTCCTTTTAGTTCTAAATATTTATTTAACCAGTTTATTGACTGTTCGTATTTTTCAAGAAAAAATGAATTTTTTCCAAATAGAAATGTGAGCTCTGATGAAACTCTATTATTATCTAAAATTTTTTCTTTTAATATGGAATCCGCTAAAAGATATTTTTGATTTAAAATTAAATCCTCAATTACCTTAACCTCACTTTTTTGAGAAAAACTAATATTTGGAATAAAAAATAGTATAAAAAATATTATGATAGGTTTCATTAAGAATGTAATACTACTCCCTTTTTCTTAAATACCTGCATTTTGAATTTTTTTCTTATAAAAGAAGATAAATTATATTGATGTAAACTTAAATTGTCATTTTGTAATATTGTTAAAGACAAAAGAGTTTTGAGAAAAACATTTTTTTCAATCATTATCAAAACCTCCTTCTTAAAAAAATCAATCCATCTTTTCTTATAAAATTCATTGTGAGATGAACCATCCCATAAAAAACTTAATTGAACTTCACCGTAATTATATCTGTAAATAGCAGAAATTTTTTTATAGAAAAAGTTTAGCCTTGATATTACTCTACTGTTATAATTATTTAATTTTTTAATTGAATCATCAACTAGACCTAGTGGATTAGATTTAACCTCGTATTTATGAATAGATATTTCAATAAGATATTTGAGTAGTTCTTTTTTTGTATCATTTTGAACTGATTTTAAAATATAATTCTTATCGTTTTTAAATAGCTTAGTTGACATATTCAAATTTACATATATTTTAATTAAATTAGCTGCATAAAAAGTTTATTGAAATCAATAAATTTTAGATAATATAGGCTTAAGAATTTAGTAATATATTTCAACTAGATTCGAGCTTAATTAGTTAAACTTTACTTTATATATGAAAAACTATAAAATTTTATTACAATTTTTTGTAGTCTTCTTTTTTTCATTCACTTCTTTTTCGCAATCATTAGTATCAGGTGTCGTAGTTGATGGCACAACGAATGAGCCATTAATTGGTGCGAATGTGTCTATAAAAGGGACTACTGATGGTACATTTACCGGTTTAGACGGTTCTTTTTCATTTTCTACTAATGCCTCAACATCTGATGTTGTTCTTATATCATACATAGGATATGAAGACGTTGAGATTGCAAATAGTGGTGATCTTGGAAATATTCAAATGACGTCAACTAACCTTACACTTGATGAGATTAGGGTTACTGCTGATGTTAGTATTGACAGAAAGACTCCTTCAACTTATACCAATGTTTCAAAACAGTATGTAGAGGAATATGCTGGTACACAGGAAGTTGGTGAGCTCCTTAAAATGACACCAGGTGTTTACACATCTAAAGAAGGTGGTGGAGTAGGAGACTCAAGAGTTTACATTAGAGGTTTTGCTCAGGAAAATATCACAGTTATGATAAACGGTGTTCCCGTTAACGATATGGAAAATGGAAGAGTATTCTGGTCTAACTGGAATGGTCTTGGAGATGTAACTTCACAGATGCAAGTTGTTAGAGGTCTTGGTGTCTCTAAACTAGCAATTGGTTCAATTGGTGGAACAATAAATATTGTTACAAATTCGATTGAGTCTAAAAAAGGTGGTACTTTCATGCAACAGGTTTCTGATTACGGTCAGTTCAAAGAAACTGTTTCTTATAACACAGGAAGAACTAAAAGAGACTGGGCTGTATCATTCTTATATTCTAGGACGGATGGAAAGGGATATGTAGACGGTTCTTATGTACACGCTAATACTTATTTTCTATCAATTGCAAAAGAATTTAATAAAGATAATTCTTTAGTTCTTACTGCTGTTGGTGCTCCACAAAAGCATGGACAGAGAGATCAGTACTTAACTCAGTCTGAGGTCGATCAGTATGGACACAAGTATAATAGAGATTGGGGTTATCTTGATGGAGAAGAACTTAATGGAAGAAATAACTACTATCATAAACCTCATATTGTATTAAACCATTATTACAATATTGATGATAACACATCACTTAATACCTCGGTATATGCTTCATATGGTAAAGGTGGTGGTTCAGGTCCTTTGGGATCATATGGCCGTTATTATGGTAACCAAGACAGAACAGATGATGGTCTTATTAACTGGGGAGCTGTTGTATCTGACAATATTGCAAACCAAGGTGGTTCAGCTAGTTATGGTCTTGCAACAACACGAGGTTCATCACTTATTCTTAGAAATTCAGTGAATAACCATAAGTGGTATGGTATTTTATCTAATCTAGAACATGAGTTTAGTGATAATCTATCTCTTACTGTTGGTGTAGATGCAAGAACTTATAGAGGAGAACATTTTAGGGAAGTCAGAGATTTATTAGGTGGATCACACTGGACGGAACTATATAAATATACTGTAGATTACAGCAGAAACTCAGCATTATCTTCTTTTGGTGATGGAGGGATCAGAGATCACATGAAATATCCTCATGAGAATAGAACTTCATTATTTTTTGTTAAAACTCCTGAAAATCAAAGAATTGCTTACGATAATGATGGTATTCATAGATACGCTGGTTTACATGGTCAGCTAGAGTATAGCGATGATAAGGTTTCAGCCTTCCTAGCAGGTTCAGTTTCAAGAACTCAGTACGTGAGAGTTGATAGAATGAATTATATAGGAACTGAAAATGGAGGTACTGCTCAAGAATCAAGAAAAGTTAATATTACTGGTCACAACCTAAAGGCTGGATTTAATTTTAACTTTAGTGATGCAAGTAACTTTTATTTGAATGGAGGTACTTTCTCAAGAGCTCCATTTTTTAACTTTGTGTTTACTAACTACCAAAACGTAGTTGTTGATCCTCTAGAAAATGAGAAAGCAAGATCAATTGAAGCTGGTTATGGTTATAGATCTAGATATTTTTCTATGAAAATAAATGGTTATATGACAAAATGGATTGATAAAGGTTTACTATCTCCTAGAGTTACTATAAATGGTGTAGCAACACGATCAGCAATAAGAGGACAAGATGCACTTCACAAAGGAATTGAGTTAGAGTTTAACACCAAACCTAATCCAAACTTTGACTTAGGTGGTATAGTATCCCTTGGTGATTGGAAATGGGCTAATGATGTAGTTGGTGAATTGAGAAGTGATGGAGATCAAACTATAACAACTGTAAATATTTATTCAGGTGGTTTATATGTTGGTAATCATCCGCAAAATCAACTTGGAATTACTGCAAGATATCAAATTAGTAAAGTTATTGATATTGGTGGTCAGTACCTATACAATTCTAAGCTCTACTCAGATTACGATGTTTCAGATAGAGATGATCCAGGTGCCTCAAACTTCCAACCATACCAAATGGATAACTATGGTGTGATGGATTTAAGAGCAGGTGCAAGGTTTAATATTGGAAATGTTGGTGCATACTTCCAGGTACAGTGTTATAATTTATTAGATAATATCTACTGGTCTAGAGGTATCGATGATAATGGTGTTGGCATTGCAGAAGGTTTTCCAGGTTGGGGAAGAACTACTAACTTTTCACTTAAGTTAAACTTCTAATATTAAATACCGTTAATTAAAAGGTCATCATTTTGATGACCTTTTTTTATTTATAATTTAAATTTTATACTATACATTTGTTAAAAGTAATTTAGATGAAAACTTACATAAAAAATTTATTATTTCTTTTAATACTAATCTCATGCAATAGCATGGATCAACCAGATCTACAGGTAGATGATCCACTTGACATTCAAGCAAATTTATTGAACGGAACATGGATTCTCAAAGATGAAACATCTGCTGTTAGAGATGGATCAGTTGTGTCTGACTTTAAAAATATTACACTTACCTTTTCTGGATCATCAAAATCTGGTGGTAATTATTCAACTACAAATTCAATTGATGCCGATGTATGGCCAAATTCTGGTGCTTGGGAGTTTCAGAATGGTGACAGAAGCAAATTAATGAGAAGTGATAATGTAGTTATGAGTATATCTGTGACTCAAACAACTTTAAGAACAAGTTTCACAGTTTCTGGAGGTTTGAAAGAAGGAAATTGGGTTTTTGATTTTGTGAAACAATAATCAAGGAATGTTAAGAGGTTTTAATATCATATTAGGGCCGGTATTATTCATATTTTTTTATTTTTATTTAGGCCCATTCGATGGGATGTCGAATGAGTCATTTGCTATATTTTGTTCTGTCATTTGGATTGCTACATGGTGGATAAATGAAGCTGTGCCTATTCCCATAACTTCTTTACTTCCATTAGTTCTATTTCCATTAACTGGTGGTTTAGACTTATCATCAACCTCAAGTGCTTATGGAAATAAAATAATTTTCTTTTATATGGCTGGGTTTTTTCTTGCCATAGCAATGGAAAAGTGGAACCTTCATAAAAGGATTGCTCTTTTAATAATTTATTATGTTGGAACAAACAAAAAAAGAATGGTTCTTGGATTTATGTTGGCTACTGCAATACTATCGATGTTTTTATCTAATACATCTACTAGTATTATGATGCTTCCTATTGGTATTGCAATAGCATCTCAAGTTTCTTTAAGAAAAAATCTAAGTAATAGTAACTTTGGAAAAGTCTTAATGCTTGGTATTGCTTATTCTGCTTCAATAGGAGGTTTTGCTACATTATTTGGGACACCACCTAATTTAATTTTACAATCTAATGTTGAACAATTTTTTAATTATAAAATAGATTGGGATGAGTGGTTTGCAATGGCTTTCCCTTTATCAATTTCATTATTACTCATTTGTTGGATTTATCTTACTAATTTCTCATATGATTTATCATCATCATCAAAGATTGATAATAATATAATTAAGGAAAAGCTAAAAAAATTAGGTGATATAAAATATGAGGAGGTTGTTGTTTTATCAATCTTTTTTCTTTTCATATTTTCATTAATATTCAAGAAGGGAATTGAAAACTATTTAAACTTTATTGATGACACCATAATAGCAATTTTTTATGCCATTCTACTATTTGTTTTTAAGTCAAAAGATAAAAAACAAAAAATTATAACATGGGAGGATTCAGTTAAACTTCCTTGGGGAATAATTTTACTTTTTGGTGGTGGACTTTCTGTTGCAGCAGCTATGCAAGAAAGTGGGCTTGCATTATGGTTTGGTGAAAAGGCTTATCTCTTAAATGACTTGTCAGTTATATTTATAATACTATTAATAGTTTTAGCCGTCAATTTTTTAACTGAAATAACTTCAAATCTTGCAACGGTCTCAATGATATTACCAATTTTAGCAACTGTTAGTATTTCATTAGGAATCAATCCATTAATTATAATGATTAGCGCTACTATTGCAGCATCCTGTGCTTTCATGCTTCCTGTAGCTACACCACCAAATGCTGTTGTCTTTGGTTCAGGATATTTAAAAATTAAAGATATGATTAGGACTGGTTTGTTGATGAACTTTATTTCAATTATAATAGTTTCTTTATATATCTATTTCGTTTTGCCAGAGATTTGGGATTTGGAATCAATTGTTTGGATAGAGAGTTTAAATTAACTCTATTACCTCTGTTTCATCAAATACGATATCTTTTTCTCTATTAGTCGCAATTATAATTCCCTTATCTTTTGAATATTTTTTAATTGTTTTTGTATAAATAGCAATACCTTTCCTGTCGAGATTAGTGGTTGGTTCGTCAAGTAAAATCAAATCAGCTTTTGTATTAAAAGAAATTAATAGTTTTAGTTTTTGTTCAGATCCAGATGATAAATTTTTTATTTGAGTATTTTCAAAATTTTCAAGTCCAAACTCAGATAGGATTGTAAGTGGATTTTTTATATAATCTCTAAACTTATAATGAAATATTAAAAACTCTTTTACTGTTAACTCTTCAACCAGCTTTTGATAAGGTGCACTAAAAATAATTTTTTTGATAAATAGTTCTTTATCAATTTCAATATCGTCAAGAGAATAAATTATTTTTCCATCACTTGGAGTCATAAGGTTTGATATTAGTTGTAAGAGTGTTGACTTACCTGATCCATTATCTCCAATAATTGCATATTTTTTTCTTTTAAATGATTTACTGAAATTTTTAATTACCTTTTTAGCCCCAAATTTTTTTGAAACATTTTCGAACTTTATATTCATAATATTAGTCTAATATCCCTTTAATAACCCCTCTTTCACTCGATTTTATAAACTTCAATATTATTTCTTTCTCTTTTGAATCTTCAATTTCATTAGAAATTTTATTTATTGCTTGTGAAATATTTTTACCCTCTAAATAAAGAATTCTAAACATATTTTGAATTTGATTGATTTGAATCTGGTTAAAATTTCTTCTTTTAAGTCCTATTGAATTTACCCCTTTATAACTTAATGGTTCCTTGCCAGCTTTACAATATGGTGGTACATCTTTTCTAATTATTGATCCTCCTGAGATCATAGAATGACATCCTATTTTTGTAAATTGATGGACCAAGGACCCTCCTCCTACAATTGCATACTCTTGAACTATTGAATGGCCAGCAATTTGAACAGCATTGACTATTATGCAATTGTCTTCTATTATACAGTCGTGAGCAATATGACTATATGCCATTAATAAGCAATTTTTTCCAATCGTGGTTTTAAACCTATCTTTTGTTCCACGGCTTATTGTAACACATTCTCTAATTGTCGATTTATCTCCTATCTCAACAGTAGTATCCTCTCCATCAAATTTTAAATCTTGAGGCACTGAACTGATTACTGCTCCTGGAAATATTTTAACATTATTTCCTATCCTCGCTCCAGAATATATCGTCACGTTATTTCCTATCCAACAATTGCTTCCTATAATTACATTATCATCAATATAACTGAAAGCTTCAATTATAGTATTTTTACCAATTTTTGCTTTAGGATTAATAAAACTTTGACTATTCATTATTTTTTTTTGTTATTGTAGCTGTCATATCACCTTCACCTACTAGATAGTTATCTACAAAAGCCTCTACTCTCATTTTAGCAATACCTCTTTTAATAGGAGCTAAAAGTTTACATCTCATAATTAGTGTATCTCCAGGTATTACCATTTTCCTGAATCTGAACTTTTCAATTCCAGCAAGATAGGGTATATGATTTTCAGGATCATTTATAGAGTTCATCACTAATATACCTCCAACTTGAGCTAATGCTTCTACTTGTAATACTCCTGGCATAATTGGATTTCCTGGAAAGTGACCATTAAAAAATGGTTCGTTTGTAGTTACGTTTTTAATTCCAACAACTTGACTTTCATCAAGATATGTTATTTTATCAACAAATAAGAAAGGATATCTATGGTGCAAAATTTTTTTTATTTCATTTATTCCATAAACAGGTTTTTGACTTGAGTCATATTTTGGTGCATTAAGATTCCCATTTTTAATTGATTTTTTTAAGATTTTAGCAAACTCAACATTTGATTTATGACCAGGTCTTGCAGCTATAACGTGTCCTTTTATAGGTCTACCAACTAAAGCCAAATCTCCAACAATATCTAGAAGCTTATGCCTTGCGGGTTCATTTTTATACTGTAGTTTGGTATTGTTTAATATGCCTTCTTCTTTAACTTCAACACTTTCTCTTCCCATCAATTTAGAAATTTCATCTAACTTTCTTTTACTAAGAACTTTATCAACTATTACAATAGCATTATTTAAGTCACCACCCTTAATTAAGTTTTTCGAATGAAGTTGTTCTATCTCGTGGAGAAAACAGAATGTTCTTGCTTTCGATATTTCTTTCTTAAATTTTGAAATTTTATTTAGTGTGTGATGCTGACTTCCAAGAACTTCAGAGTTGTAATCGACCATACATGTAATTCTATAATTACTATGTGGATATGCTGCAATTTCCACATTATTTTCATCATCTTTATACAGAATTTTTTCTGAGATTTCAATATAATTTCTTGCAGCATCTTGATCCATAAAATCACAACTTTCTAGACATTCTATAAATTCCTTTGAGCTACCATCAAGTATAGGTACTTCCTCTGAATCGATTTGAATTAAGATATTATCAATTTGAAGTCCAACAACTGCTGCAAGAAGATGTTCAATAGTAGAAATATTTACATCATTCTTAGTTATTGTTGTACCTCTCTCAACAGTTGTTACATAGTCAATATCTGCCTCTATAATAGGTGCATCTTGCAAATCAATTCTCTGAAATTTAATTCCATGATTTATTACTGCTGGTAGAAATTTAACTTTAGCATTTTTGCCTGTATGAAGACCTATTCCTTTGATTCTACCTTCATTTTTTATAGTTCTTTGAAAGTTTCTCATTTTATTTATTACTTAATAGACCTTCTAACTTTTTAATTCTCTCTTGGATTTCAGGTAATTTTTTAAATATAATATAAGATTTTAAAAATTCATTCTTTTCCATTGATGGATATCCAAATACAGTTTGATTTTGTTTTATACTTTTGATAACTCCTGCTTTAGCACCAAACTTAACATTATCACCTATTTCAAGGTGACCAACAATTCCAACCTGTCCACCAATTAAATTATTATTTCCTATTATTGTTGAACCTGAAATTCCAGCTTGAGCTGCAATTACAGTGTTTTTCCCAATTATTACGTTATGAGCAATTTGAATCAAATTATCAAGTTTTGATCCTTTCCTAATTATTGTTGAGTCAAGAGTTGCTCTATCTATCACTGTATTTGATCCCACACTCACGTTATCTTCGATTATGACATTTCCAATCTGAGGTATCATTGTATATTCATTTTTTGAATTTGGAGCAAATCCAAAACCATCGCTACCAATAACAGAGTTTGCGTGAATATTACAATTATTTCCAATAATACAATTATCATATATTTTAACTCCTGGATATATAATAGAGTTCTCACCGACTTCTACATTATTACCAATGTAGGAGTAAGGATAAATTTTGGACTTATTTCCTATCTTAACATTTTCTCCAATATATGAAAATGCACCTAAGTAGATGTTATCTCCAATTTTTGATGATTTATGAATGAAATTAGGATTTTCAATTCCAATTTTTTCAATTCCAATTTTTTTATTTACCTCAGTAAGTAATAGTGCAAATGTTAAATATGAATTTTTTACGAGAAGAAATGTTTTTTTTGAACTTTTTGGGATGCTAAATGAACTATCTATGACTATAGCAGAAGCTTTTGTTTGATTTAGATATTTTGAATATTTATTATTACTGAGAAATGTTATATCACCTTCATTAGCATTTTCAATAGAAGAAACTCCTTTAATGATAAGTTTTTCATCTCCAATAATTTTTCCATCAAATATTTCAGCAAGATTTTTGATTTTAAAATCAATACTATTCATTGCATTCTCTTTTATATTTGGTATAAATATTTAAAGATGCAAAGATATAAGATTTTGTGGGTTGATGACGAGATTGACTTATTAAAGCCTTATGTTCTCACCCTTCAGGAAAAAAACTTTCAGATAGATACATTTAATAATCCATACTCAATTTTGGAATATATAGATGAAAATAATGATTTCGATTTAATTCTATTAGATGAAAATATGCCAGGTAAGAGTGGTCTTACTCTTATTAAAGATATAAAGGATAGAAAACCTTTTGTTCCAATTATAATGATTACAAAAAATGAGGAAGAGAATATAATGAACGAGGCAATAGGATCGATGATAAGTGATTATTTAATTAAACCCTTAAACCCAAATCAACTATTAATATCAATTAAAAAAGTTTTACAAAATAGTGAGCTAGTAAGTGAAAAGATCAAAGTTGATTATTTAAATTTTTTTAATAATTTGGATAACAAAATTTCAAATTGTAAATCTCATCTTGACTGGATTAATCTATATAAGGAGTTTGTTTTTTGGGAAATTAACATTGAGGAATCATCTAAAAATAATTTTGACGAGTTTTTATCATCCCAAAAGAAAGAACTCAATAGCAAGTTTTCAAATTTTGTAATTAACAATTATGAGGATTGGATAACTGGGATTGAAACATCACCAATTATGTCTCACAACATATTATCAAAAAGGGTATTTAAACATTTAGGATCAAAACCAATTTTTTTAATAGTTGTTGACAACTTGAGGTACGACCAATGGAAAATTATTGAATCAGATATATCTAAGATATTTAATGTTAAAAATGACGATCCATACCTAGCAATACTTCCTACTACGACAGAATACTCTAGAAATTCACTTTTTTCTGGTTTAACACCTCTAGAAATGAGCATAAAACATCCAGAACTGTGGGAGAATAAAAGTGATGGATTAAATAATAAGGAATTTGATTTTATTGATAAAAATCTAGAAAGGCATAGTTTAAATATTAAACATTCATATAATAAAATTATATCTCATTCTGATGGAAATAAACTTTCTAAAAAAAAATCAGATTTGTTGAAATATGATTTGAACAGTATAGTTTTTAATTTTATCGATATGATGTCTCACTCAAGTTCTGAGAATATGTTATTTAAAAATTTAGCTTACGATGAAAAATCTTTTAGATCCTTTACAAGTTCTTGGTTTAAAAATTCTCCATTAAATGAATTGATTACATTTTTATCAAAGCAAGACGTCAAAGTTTTTTTAACTACTGATCATGGTACAGTAAAAGTTGAAAATCCTATTAAAATAAAAGGAAATAAGGAAACCAATACAAACTTAAGATTTAAGGTGGGTAAGAATATTAATACAGATAATAAGAACTTGTATATAGTTGAAAATGGTGAAAAGATAGGATTGCCACAAAAAAATATTTTTACTAAATATTTATTTTCTGTTGAAAATCAATATCTTCTATTTCCTAAAGATTTTAATTACTATTCTAAAAATTTTCTAAATTCATTTCAGCATGGAGGGATCTCTTTAGATGAAATGATAATACCTTTTATTGAACTGGATCCTAAAATTTAAAATGAAATTCAAAAATATTTCTGAATCGGATTATGTTAAACTCTTTGATTTAATTCAAAAAAAAGACAAGTCATTAAAAATATTTTTATTTACTGGTCAAGTTGGTTCAGGAAAGACGACTATGATAAAAAGTTTCACTAAAAAATTATCAGTTAATAATAATACATCAAGTCCAACTTTTAACATTATTAATGAATATAAAGACGATAATAAAAAGAGTATATATCATCTCGATTTGTATAGATTAAAATCTATAAATGATTTAGTTGAAATTGGCTTTGAGGAGTATATTAATTCAGGGAATTACTGTTTTATTGAATGGCCTGAGATAGCTGATTCTTTCTTTGTAGATAAATATATCAATATAAATATTTCAATTAACAGTAAAAATTCCAGAGATATAGATATCAACTTTCATTAATATTTCTAAGTTTTATTTCTGAAATTTTTTTCTTTGTATGAAGAGGGAAGTCATTATTTATCATCCAATGATAGTACTGAGGATTTTCTTTAAAAACAGTTTCAACAAGCTGATTTTTATATTTTCCAAAGTTAAAAATTTCTTTACCATCAGAATTCTTTATTATTCTTCCAGAAATATCAACAATATTATTATTTATTATTGAACCAATAGAGTCAATATTACTCGTAATTTTTCCTAATTTATTTCCTTTATTATCAATAACTTCTTGATTCTTATAGAAATCAATTTGCTTTTTTATAATCTCAACTGTTGCTTTTGTATCTGCATAAGAATCGTGAGCATTTTCAAGAATCTTATTACAATAAAATTTATATGCAGAACTCAAATTTCTTTTTTCCATTAGATGGTATAATCTTAGGGCATCAATTATTTTAATGTTTTCTAATTTTAGTTCAATATTACATCTCATAAACTCTTCAATGAGTATTGGTAGGTCAAATTTTAATATGTTAAAACCTCCAAGATCACATCCTTTAATAAAATCAAATATGTCTTTTGAGTAAAACTGGAAAGGTTTACAATTTTCTACATCTTTATCACTTATACCGTGTATTTGGGTGCTTTCTTTAGATATTTTAATAGCTGGTTTAATTTTATATTGTTTCAATTTTTCTGATGAATCTAAGTCTATTTTTATTAGACTAATATCAATTATCTGGTCATTAATTATATCCAGTCCAGTTGTCTCAATGTCAAAAATAACTATTGGTTTATTAATTATCATTTAACTATTTTTTGAATATTTAATCCGTCGAAGTTTCCAGATGACATAAACAGCTTGTTATGATTAATATATATTTTTTTACTTATTAATGTTTCAAGTTTTTTTGGATCATTAACATATTTAATTTTTTTACAGTTAAAAGAAGATCTCATTTCATTTATAGATGGTTTTTTTATTTTTTTATTTTTTAGTATAGACTCAGACAAATAGATTATTGAATCATCCGAGCATGAAAGGGTATCTTTATATGTTTTTAAAAATTTTTTATTAAAACTACTGGAACTGTGAAGTTCATAAACCACTAATAATTTTTTTTTGTGGAATTTTTTAACTGCCTCAATTGTCGATGATAGCTTGGAAGGTGAATGTGCAAAATCTCTAAAAACTTTATTTTTTTTATTGAGGATTAAGCTGAGTCTATTTTCTGGGAGTTGATAAGATTTTATAGCCTCGTAAAAATTTTTACTTTTAATTCCAAGTTGTTCACATACCAATTTACTGCCAGCAAGATTTTGTAGATTATGTTTACCAAAAATATTAATTTTGACTAACTCATTGGAGTCATTATATATATAGCAGATATTATTTTTTATAACTGATTTTTCACGATTAAAAGATTTTAAAGTCACATCTTCATTTTTAAAATCATTAATTACTTTTTCAACATTATTGTCTCCATCATAATATATTATTTCTCCACCTTTTGGTGTTTTATTGATTAGGGATTCAAACTGCTTTATATATACTTTTTTATTTGGAAATACATTGCAATGGTCCCATTCTATTCCATTTAATAATACTATGTGGTGATCATACTTTAAAAATTTAGGATCCTTATCAAGAGGACTAGTTAAATATTCATCACCTTCTATTATAATGAGTGGATTTTCAGAAATTTTAATATTAGAAGTAAAACCGTTGGCTCTTCCACCAATAACATAGTCAAATTTTATTTTATTTTTCTTTAAAACATGCATTATAATAGACGTTACAGTTGTTTTTCCATGGCTTCCAGCTATTACAATTCTATGTTTATTATCCGAGGATTTTCTTATAAATTCAGGGTATGAGTAAATAGGTATTCTATTTTTTTTTGCAGTTTGAAGCTCAATGTTATCACTCTTAGTATGCATACCAGTTATTACAAAATCAAGATTTTTTGTAATGTTTTCTTTATGATATCCTAGTTTCTTAGGATATAAATTATTTTTTTTTAGGTTAGATTTTGAGGGTTCATATATTTTATCATCACTACCGGTAACTACATTTCCATTTTTTTTTAAATTAATAGCTAGGTCATGCATTACACTACCACCAATTGATATAATATGAATATTATTATTTGAGTGCATCGATCAAAAATATAAATAAATCATGCTGTAACAAACATAAAATAAATTAGTTTGTATTTGTTGATAACATATGGAAAATTATAGAAATTATAAATCAACATAACACTAAAATTTATTTAGGTTTGTCAAAACATAAAATTGAAAGAGAGTAAGGGATTTATTAAAAATATAAGAGGTTCTAATATAGATATAAATACTAATCTAGATTTAGGAAAATTACCACCACAAGCATTAGATCTTGAGGAGTCTGTTCTAGGTGCTTTAATGCTTGAGAAAGATGCATTGACAAATGTTATTGATATCCTCAAGCCTGAAAACTTTTATAAGGATGCAAACAAAGAGATTTATCAATCAATAATTGATTTATTTAATGACTCGGAACCGATAGACTTATTAACAGTCACTTCTCAACTCAAAAAAAATGGTAAACTTGAATATGTTGGTGGATCCTTCTACGTTACACAGTTAACAACGAGAGTAAATTCTGCATCTAATATCGAATACCATGCAAGAATTATTTTAGAACAATCAATTAAGAGGCAATTAATTGAGGTGTCAGGTGAGGTTCAAAAAGAAGCTTACGAAGACACTACTGATGTATTTGATCTCTTGGATAATACTGAACAATCTTTATTTGACATATCTGAGTCTCACATAAGGAAAAATTATTCTCAAGTAAAAGGATTAATGAAGGAAGCTATAGACGAGCTCCAGGCAAAAAAAACAAGGAAGGATGGTATAACTGGAGTTCCATCTGGTTTTATTGATTTAGATAATATAACTTCTGGCTGGCAACCATCTGACTTAGTAATTATAGCTGGTAGACCTTCAATGGGTAAAACAGCTTTTGTTCTCTCAATGATGAGGAATGCATCGATTGATCACGAAATGCCTATTGCTTTATTTTCTCTTGAGATGTCTTCATTACAGATTGTTAACAGATTAATTTCTTCAGAAGCTGAACTAGATAGTGATAAAATTAAAAAAGGAAATTTAAAAGATTATGAGTGGCAGCAGTTATTACACAAGACAGATCAACTTAATAATGCTAAAATTTTTATCGATGACACACCTGCTCTTAGCATATTAGAATTGAGAGCAAAGTCTAGAAGATTAAAATCTCAACACGATATTCAGTGCATAATAGTTGATTATTTACAATTGATGTCTGGAGAATATGGAAAATCCTCTGGTAACAGAGAACAAGAAATTGCTTCAATTTCAAGATCATTAAAAGCCATTGCCAAAGAATTAAATGTACCTGTATTAGCTTTATCTCAATTAAGTAGAGCAGTTGAGACTAGGGGCGGAGATAAAAGACCAGTTCTATCAGATCTAAGGGAATCAGGTTCAATTGAACAAGATGCAGACATGGTTTTATTTATTTATAGAGCTGATAGATATGATATAACAGAAGATGAGGATGGCAATCTTACAGCTGGTGTTGCTGAAGTTCTTTTAAGAAAAAATAGAAACGGTCCTACAGGTAAAGTAAAATTAAAGTTTATAGAGAGATTTGCTAAGTTTGCTGATATGTCATCAAATGACGACATGACAACAAATAAGTTCCAGAGTAAGGCTAACGGTAATTTTAATTCTGAAAAAAATGATCCCTTTTAAAAATGGATATCCTAGTTTGTATTTCATGTGTGCCTGATACAACCTCTAAAATTGTTTTTAATGATAATAAACTAGCTAAAGATGATATCCAGTTTATAATTGGACCTTACGAGGATTACGCTTTATCTAGAGCTGTTGAACTAAAGGAAGAAAATGAATCTATAAACATTAGCGTATTAAATGTTGGATTAAAGGAGAATGATTCATTGCTAAGACGGTCTCTAGCAGTAGGAGCAGATTCAGCATTTAGAATTAATGTCAATCCTAATGACTCAAATCAAGTTTCAAGTTTGATAGCAGATTTTATTAGTGAAAATAAATTTGATTTGATACTAATGGGTAAGGAGTCAACAGATTTTAATTCAGGAATTGTTCATCATCTTGTTGGCTCTAAAATAAAATACAATTCTCTTTCCCCTGTATCATCTCTTTCAATAGTTGATAAAACTACTGTTGAAGTTAACTTAGAGAAGAAGAGTTCAATAGAAAAGATTCAAGTAAGTACTCCAGTAATTTTAGGATGCCAGGAACCTATTGCAGATTGGAAGATACCTAATATGAGAGGTATTATGAAAGCTAGATCTAAAGAGATAAATATTATTGAAAAAGAGGAAAAAGAAATGAAAGTGAAATATGAAAGCTTCACCTTACCCCCAAAAAGATCTGAGATAAAACACTTTACAAAAGATAATATTTCTGACTTATTAGAAGAATTAAAGATTTTCAAGTGAACTGTATTGTAATTGTAGAGAAAAATGATAATAAAATAGAAAACTCATCTCTTGAATGTATTTCTATAGCAAATAAAATTTCTGAAAATGTAATAGTAATCACTGATATTCATGATGAAAAAATTATTAAATCGATAAATGCCGATATCTTATTAGTTATTGATGACATAGAAAAAATTTCTTTATATAATGAAGAAATTAAAAAATATGAGGATAGTTTTTTTATTATGTCAGACTCTTTAATTAATAAAAAAATTGCATCACAACTTTCTGAGATTTTTAAATTACCAGTTGTATCAAATATCATCAATTTAAAGGTTTTAAATTCAGTTTTTTATTGTGAATCATCGTCATATAACAATAATGTTATATCTGGTATAAATATTCAATCGGGTAGTTGTATTTTTTTAATAAAGAATAATTCATTTGAAATTGACACTTCAAACCATAAGGAATCAGAATTAATTTATTTAAAGTCAAAAACAAAACATTTATTTCAAATGAAAATATTAGATAAAAAGGATCTAAATAATAAGATTTCTTTGTCCGACGCTAAAATTGTTGTTTCGGCTGGAAGAGGTTTGAAATCATCTGAAAATTGGGAAATGATCGAAAAGTTTGCTGATCTTCTTGGAGCAGCTACAGCATGTAGTAAACCGGTATCAGATTTAGGCTGGAGACCTCACTCAGAACATGTTGGGCAGACGGGTATAAAAATATCACCTGAGATTTATTTTGCTATTGGAATTTCAGGAGCAATTCAACATCTAGCGGGAGTAAATTCCTCAAAAAAAATTATAGTTATTAATATTGATTCAGATGCACCCTTTTTTAATAACGCAGATTATGGTATTATTGGTGATGCATTTGAAATAATTCCAGAAATTATACAATGTTTAGAAAAAATTAAAAATGACAAAAGTTAAGTTAGAAATTTTAGGTCTTTCATCAAGTGTCGATACTCAAACAGGTTCCTTTGCACTTGTCTTAAAAGAGGAAAAGGGAGAGAGAAGGCTCCCTATAATAATTGGAATGTTTGAAGCGCAATCAATAGCGATGGAGATTGAGAAAATAATTCCTAATAGACCTATGACTCATGACTTATTCAAATCCTTATCTAAGAAAATTAAATATTCAGTAAAGAAAATAATTATTACTGACATAAAGGATGGTGTTTTTTTTGCTAAAATTGAAATTGATTATGATGGCAAAAATTTAAGTATTGATTCAAGACCCTCTGATGCAATAGCTATAGGAATTAGATTTAATGCTGAAATATATGCCGATGAAAAAGTTATTAATGAAGCAGGTATCTTATTTGATGAAGTTAATGTTGATAAAGGAGTAACTAAAAAAAGTGATTCAGTTAAAACTCTTAAGGATATGACAGATAAAGAGTTAAAAGATCAATTAAATTCATCAATTACAGAAGAAAATTATGAATTTGCTGCAAGAATAAGAGACGAAATAAAGAAAAGAAATTAATGGAATTAGTAAGATTTATAATAGGCTTTATCTTTATAATTTCTATTGCGTTTCTATTTTCTTCAGACAGAAGAAATATTAATTGGAGGTTGGTTTTATCTGGAATTATATTACAGTTAGTATTTGCGATTTTAATAACCAATGTTCCTTTTGTAGAATCTATTTTCAGCAGTATAAGCAAATTTTTTGTTTTATTAATTGGTTTTTCAAAAGAAGGAACCTTATTTCTATTTCCAGATGCTTCATTTAATGGATTTGCATTTTCTGCTCTCCCGGTAGTAATTTTATTTTCATCTATCAGTGCCTTTCTTTATTATATGGGTGTTCTTCAAGTAATTGTTAGATCGATAGCTTGGGTAATGTCTAAGACCATGAAATTATCAGGAGCTGAGTCTTTGTCTGCTGCAGGAAATATTTTTTTAGGGCAAACGGAAGCACCTTTACTAGTTAAGCCTTACATTAAAAATATGTCTAAATCAGAGTTGATGTGTTTAATGACAGGAGGAATGGCAACAATAGCTGGTGGAGTTTTTGCTGCTTATGTTGCTCTTCTTGGTGGTTCAGATGTTGATCAATCATTGAAATTTGCTACAATATTATTGACTGCATCAATAATGAATGCACCTGCAGGAATAGTTATGTCAAAGATATTTCAACCAGAAAATAAAGAGAATAGTATTAATAAAAATTTAGATCTATCTAATGAAGATTTAGGTTCTAACGCAATACATGCACTTGCTAAGGGAGCTTCTGACGGATTGAAACTTGCATTAAATATTGCAGCAATGTTGTTAGCTTTTTTAGCTGTTGTCTATATGCTTAATTATTTTCTAGAGTTTTTTGGTGACATAACAACAATCAACCAATGGATTAAATCATCATCAGGTGGACAGTTTAATAAATTATCGATGGAATTTCTACTTGGTCAAATTTTCAGATTGTTTGCTTTTATGATTGGCATAAATTGGAATGAAACAGTTTTAGTAGGAAGCCTTTTAGGTCAGAAATTTGTTCTGAATGAATTTATAGCATATGTGAATTTAGCTGAGATGAAAGCATCTGGACTATTATCTGAAAAATCAATCCTTATTTCAACTTATGCTTTATGTGGTTTTGCTAATTTCAGTTCTATAGCTATACAAATCGGAGGAATCGGGTCTATGGCACCATCAAGGCAGAAGGATATATCTAAACTTGGTCTTCGAGCTTTACTTGCAGCTACTTTAGCAACTCTTTTAACTGGAAATATTGCTGGGTTTATTATTGCCTAAATTTTTTAATAAAATCTAACTGACCACTTGTAGAGTTATCAATATTAGATCTGTCATTTTTATTAATTTTTTTATAAACTTCATCAGATAACATCTTACCTAATTCTACTCCCCACTGATCAAAGCTATTTATATTCCATATACAACCTTGGACAAAAATTTTATGTTCATATATAGCAATCAATCTTCCAAGGTTATATGGTGTAAGCTTATCAAATAATAACGTGTTTGATGGCTTGTTTCCCTTAAATACTTTTGAGTTTTTTAGAATTTCATAATTTAGGTAATTAGTCTTGCTTCCAAGTTCTTTTTCTACTTCCTCCATTTTTTTTCCTTTCATCAATGCCATAGTTTGTCCAATCATATTTGATAGTAATATTTCATGTAATTCCTCCTTCTCATTATTTGAATTTACAAATCCTATAAAATCACATGGAATTATTTTTGTGCCTTGGTGAATAAGTTGGAAAAAAGAATGTTGACCATTTGTTCCAACATCCCCCCACAAAATAGGACCGGTACTATATTTTACTTCCATTGAATCTTTTGATGTGTTTTTACCATTACTTTCCATATCTGCTTGCTGAAGATACATAGGTAAGTATTTTAGGTAGTGATCGTAAGGGAAAATTGCATGCGTTTCACAATTATGAAAATTATTATATAAAACACCTAAACATGCCAGTATAATGGGAATATTTTTGTCATATGGTTCATTTTTGAAATGGTTATCAATTTCATTGGCCCCACTAAGTAGCTTCTCAAAATTTTCAAAACCAATTTTTAAAATAATTGGTAAACCAACCGAAGACCACAAAGAGTATCTTCCACCAACCCAGTCCCAGATTGGAAAAATATTATTTTCATCTATCCCAAATTCTTTTGCCCTCTTAGTATTAGCAGTTACTCCAAAAAAATGATTTTTGAAGTCCTCACTTGTTTTAGTATGATTATGAAACCAATTTTTACAAATATTTGCATTTTTTAAAGTTTCAATTGTACCAAAAGACTTTGAAGAAATAATAAATATTGATTCATTTGGATCTATATTTTGTAATACTTCTGATAGATTACTAGGGTCTACATTAGATATAAAATAGTTTTGAATATCTCTGTTTGAATAACATTTTAGAGCTTCGCATATCATTTTTGGACCAAGATCTGACCCTCCAATACCAATGTTAATTACGTTTTTAATTTTTTTCCCCGAGTAGCCCTTTATATCACCATTTATAAATTTTTTTGAAAAGGATTTTAATTTATCAAGACCTTTTTTGACATCACTATAATATAATTCTTTGGTTTTTGAGTTATAACTTCCTCTCAAGAGGAAGTGTAAAACAGATCTGTTTTCTGAAGTATTAATTTTTTTGCCATTGTAAAAATCTTTCATCTTATCTTTTAGATTTATCTCATCTAATAGTTGAGAAAACAACTTTATCATTTTATCGTCTATATGATTTTTAGAAAAATCTAGAAGAAGGCTTTCGCCTTGTATAGAAAATTTATTAAATCTATCCTTATCTTCCTTAAACATCTCATTTAAGGATTTATCTGAAATTTTTTTAAAATGATTACCTATATCTATCCAGGATGATAATTTATTTAGACTACTCATAGTTTTTTTTTATTTTAACAACTTCTTTGTCTATAAGATTAAGTAATTTTTTTTTATTTTCATCGCTGTTATAATCCGACAAACTAAAATAAAACTTAATTTTTGGTTCAGTTCCTGATGGTCTCAACGTCATCGAATAATTATTTTCTGAGATTAATTGGATAACATTTGATTTAACATTAATAACAGGGTTTTTTACTTTTCTGTTGTAGTCAATAACCTCTTTTACTTTGTCTCCAAGTATTGTTTGAGGTGGTTTGGTTCTAAACCTCTCCATAATTTCATTAATTTTATTAGTTCCCTTAATTCCCTCCATTTTAATTGTATATAGCTTCTCTATGAATAGTCCGTAAGTATCATAAATTTCATCCATAATATCATTTAATGATTTGTTATTTTCTTTAGCCCAGTTAGCGATCTCACATATGAATGCACAAGAAATAATTGCGTCTTTGTCTCTTACAAATTCGTCGACTAGGTAACCATAACTTTCTTCTCCTCCAGCAATAAACTTTTCATTTTTTTTATTTTTAATTAACTCAGCTATATACTTGAAACCAGTAAGAGTGGAGTAAGATTTAACCCCGAAATCTCTTGCTATCAAATCAATTAGTCTAGTAGTCACAATTGTTTTTGCTACATAAGGAGTTTTATTCATCTTATTTAATTTGAGATTTATTAAGGAATAGTAAACAATTAATGTGGCGAGTTGATTGCCGTTTAATATTTTAATCTTTTCGTTATGATTCAGTGCTACTCCGACTCTATCTGAATCTGGATCTGTAGCAATAAGTATATCTCCTTTTTCTTTTATTAATTTTTTTATACCTAAATCAAGAGCATCAATATCTTCAGGGTTTGGAGAATGTACTGTTGAAAATTCTGGGTCAGGTAATTCTTGACTTTTGACACTAATGATATTCTTAAATCCAAACGCTTTTAATGCATGAGGAATCTGAGTTATTCCGGTGCCATGAAGAGAGGAAAAAATAATTTTTAATTTAGATTTTGAATTATCGTAAAGTGATAAACTTTGAATTTTTTCAATATATTTTTTATCAATTTCTGAGTCTATTTCAACAATTAAGTCATTATTGAAATTAAAATTTATTTGATTGAAATCAGTTATTTTTTCAACCTCAGAGATAATATTTTTATCGTGAGGAGATGTTATTTGACCTCCGTCATTCCAATAAACCTTATAACCATTATACTCTTTTGGATTATGAGAGGCTGTTATTACAATTCCACAAGAACAATTTAATTCTCTAACTGCAAATGATAATTCAGGGGTTGGTCTTAAATCTGAGAAAATATAAGATTTAATATTATTAGCAGAGAAAATTTTTGCAGTTTGATTACCAAACTCTTTACTAAACCTCCTACTGTCATATGCAATTACCGCAGATTTAGCATTTTCGCATGTTTTTTTCAAATAATTACATAATCCTTGAGTAGCTAAGGATATAGTATAAGAATTTATTCTGTTGCTACCAATACCTATGAGACCTCTCATTCCTCCAGTCCCAAATTCAAGTTTTTTATGAAAGCTCTCTATTAGATGATCTTCATTTCTTCCAATAAGAAGATTATTAATTTCTTTTTCTTCTTTTTTTTTGAGTCCATAGCTGAGCCACTTTTTAGCCTCAGCTACTGATAATTCTAAAAGTTCATTTTTTTTTGATTGTGTTTTCAATTAATACCCAAGTTTACTTCTAACTCTATCTAGAACTTTTCTTGCAATAATTTTTGCTTTTTTTTCACCTTTCTCTAATATGCGGTAAAGATGATCTTGATTATTAAGTAATTCTGAAAACAATTTTCTTTCATCTCTATATAATTCTAATATATAATTTAATAAATGGGTTTTAGCATGTCCGTAACCATACCCACCTTCAATATATTTTTTTCTCATTTTCTCAGTCTCACTTTCGCTTGCTATTAATTTAAATATATTAAAAACATTACATGAATCTGGATTCTTCTTGTCTTCGAGACCTTTACTATCAGTCACTATTGTCATAATTTGTTTTTTTAGCGATTTCTCATCAGCAAAAATATCGATTGTATTATCATATGTTTTACTCATTTTCCTGCCGTCAGTACCAGGAATAGTCTGTACATTTTTATCTATTTTACTTTCTGGGATTATAAATGTATCTCCATAATTATGGTTAAATGATTTTGCAATATCTCTTGTTATCTCAAGATGCTGTTTTTGATCTTTTCCAACTGGAACTATATCTGAGTCATATAATAATATATCAGCGGCCATCAACACTGGGTAGGTAAATAATCCTGAATTAATGTCTGATAAGTTGTCTGATTTATCCTTAAATGAGTGGGAGTTAGATAACATAGGGTAGGGTGTGAAGCAGTTTAAATACCATGCTAATTCACATACTTCAGTAATTTTAGATTGTCTGTAGAAATAATTTTTATCGTAGTCAAAACCCATTGCTATCCATGAAGCAGCAACTGCTAATGTGTTTTCATTTCTTACTTTAGAGTCTTTTATATTTATTAAAGAGTGAAGATCAGCAATGAAGAATAGTGACTGGTTATCTGAATCTTTTGATAATTGAACGGAGGGTTTTATTGCACCTAGAATATTTCCCAGATGTGGTTTGCCTGAACTTTGAATACCTGTAAGAATTCTGGCCATTTTTATTTATAAAAATAATTCAATTGTAATTGATTCATATAATTTAATTATATATTTTTAAAAATAATGAAACAACTATTAACCCTAAGTTTTATTTTATTTTCTTTTTTTAATTCTTTTTCTCAAAAGTCTGAAATTGTATTTGAAACCCCTGAGTATAATTTTGGAGATATTCAAGAAAATAAGGGTAAGGTCTCGCATAAGTTCAGTTTCACAAATAATGGTAAAGAATCAATTAGAATATTAACAGTGAAACCTTCTTGTGGTTGTACTACACCTAACTGGTCAAAAGACGAAATAAAACCTGGTAAAAAGGGCTTTATTATTGCGGAGTATAACCCTAAGGGTAGACCTGGAGTTTTCAGAAAATCACTTTCAGTTATTACCAACAACAACAGAAGGTCCTTGATTTTTATTAAGGGTAAGGTTGTTAGATAATTAACTTATTTAAATTATGTTAAAAAAATATTTCATATTACTACTTGTTTTAATAATTCCTTTTCTTTCCTATTCTCAGGAGGGGTTTCCAGTCAATGGTGTTAATGATATCAGAGAAAATCACTATGCATTTATTAATGCCAACATCATAATTGATTACAAAACCAAACTCGAAAATGGAATTCTAGTTATTAAAAACGGTGTGATAACATCAGTTGGAAAAGACGTATCAATTCCTGAGGGTATAAGAGTATTTGATTTACAAGGAAATTATGTATATCCTTCTTTTATTGACTTATATACTGATTATGGAATTATTGATGACGAATCCAGAAATATTTCCTCAAATTGGATTTCAAGTTATAATAGTCCTCAGATGTTATCAAATAAGAGTGGTCCTTTTGCTTGGAATGAATCAATAAGACCTGAATACAATAGTGTTGATTATATAAAAATTGACAATAAAACCTCAAATAAACTTAGAAGTGAAGGTTTTGGGTTAGTAGTTTCTCATAATATGGATGGAATTATGAGAGGGACTGGTTCTTTAGTCTCTCTTGCAGATGATGTTGAACAAAAGATTATAATAAAAGATAAGGTTTCAAATCACTTTTCTTTTATGAAGGGATCAACAAGACAGAGGTATCCAAGTTCACTGATGGGAGCTGTAGCTTTATTAAAGCAATCTTTTTTTGATGCTAACTGGTATTCTACTAATTCAGGAAAAATTAATGAAACAAATCTCTCGTTGTCAGCAATAAATAAAAATAATAATTTACCTAAAATTATAGAGGTTAGAGATAAGCTTAAAGTTCTTCTAGCTCAAAAAATTGAGAAAGAGATTGGAATTAAGTTTATCATAAAAGGTCAAGGGGACGAATATCAAAGAATAAAAGAAATAAAAGAAGGAAATTCAAGTTTAATTGTTCCAATAAATTATCCTAAACCATATAATGTTGATGATCCCTTCAAGAATAAAGATATCTTACTATCCCAATTGAAGCATTGGGAATTAGCCCCTTCAAATCCATTTTTTCTTGAGAATAATAATATTGATTTTTCAATAACCACTGATGGTTTAAAAAATTTATCTGATTTTAGGGATAATTTAATTAAATCTCACGAAAGAGGCGCATCAAAAGCTATTCTATTAAAGGCACTTACTTATAATCCATCTAAGTTTATTAAAATGGAAAATAAATTAGGTGCTTTGAATGAGTCTTTTATTGCAAACTTTTTCATAGCTGATGGTGATATTTTTTCTGAAAAAACAAAAATTATTAGTAATTGGGTACAAGGAAAGTGGCATAGGGTAAACGATACCAATATTATTGACTTTAGTGGTGACTATCTACTGTCTTTTAATGGAGAAAATAAAAAATTTAATGATGTTTCACTAACAGTTTATGGCGATAAGGATAAACCCCGTGCTAAAATTGGAAGTGTTGAGTTAACAGATTCGTTAGAATCAACAAATAAAATTTTAATTGATGATGAGAATATTAACTTATCATTTAACCTCAAAAAAGATAATGGAGTAAATTCACCTGGAGAATATAAATTATCTGGATTTTTCTCAAATGGAAGATTTATTGGAAAGGGTACATTAAACAATTTAGAATGGTTCGAATGGACTGGAGTAAAAAAATCCGTAAATCAAATTAAAATTGATAAGACCCTAAAGATTTCAAGAAGTAAGAAAGAGAATATTGGAGATGTTATCTACCCATTCGTTGAATATGGATCAAAAACCTTAAAAAGTCAGGAGAGAATACTCATTAAAGGAGCTAAAATATGGACTTTAGAAGGTGAGGGAATAATTGAGAAGGGAGATGTGTTAATTGATAAAGGAAAAATTATTGAAGTTGGCGAAGAAATATTAGTAAATGGAAATGATACAAGGATAGTTGACGGGAGCAGTATGCATCTTACACCAGGAATTATTGATGAACATTCTCATATAGCCCTTTCTGGAGTAAATGAAGGTTCACAATCTAATACTGCTGAGGTAAGAATGAAAGATGTGATTAATTCTGAGGATGTAAATATCTATAGACAATTAGCTGGGGGTGTAACTACATCGCAACTTCTTCACGGTTCCGCTAATGCGATAGGTGGTCAATCTGCTATTGTGAAGTTTAGATGGGGATCTTCGCCCGAGGAAATGATTATTAGTGACGCAGATGAGTATATTAAATTTGCACTAGGAGAAAATGTTAAAAGATCTAGAGCTACTTCAAGCACAAGATTTCCAGATACAAGAATGGGTGTAGAACAAGTATTTGTTGATGCATTTAACAAGGCAAAAATTTATGAAAGCAAATGGAAGTATTATAATTCATTATCAAAGAAAGAGAAGATTAATGCTGTTATGCCCAGAAAAGATATTGAATTAGACGCTTTAACAGATATCTTAAATGGTCAAATGCACATAACTTGCCATTCATATGTACAGTCTGAAATAAATATGTTAATGAAGGTTGCTGAAAAGTTTGATTTTAAAGTAAATACATTTACACATATATTGGAAGGGTATAAAGTTGCAGATATTATGGCTAACCATGGTGCAGGAGGTGCTTCTTTTGCTGACTGGTGGGCATTTAAGAATGAAGTTAAGGAAGCAATTCCATATAATGCTGCTCTGATGACGCAAGCAGGTGTTGTTACAGCAATTAATTCAGATAATAGAGAGATGGCTAGAAGGTTAAACCAAGAGGCTGGTAAGACTATAAAATATGGTAATTTATCTGAAATTGAAGCAGTGAAATTGGTTACTTTAAACCCAGCAAAATTACTAAATCTAGATCACAGAATGGGAAGTATTAAGGTAGGAAAAGATGCTGATTTAGTTTTGTGGAATGGTCATCCATTGTCTATATATTCAAAACCTCTTAAAACAATTGTTGATGGTAAAATATATTATGATTTAGAAGAAGATAAAAAACTAAGAAATGAAATTAAAAAAGAGAGAGCAAGAATAATATCTAAAATGAAAAATTCAGACGTTAGATCTGGAAGTCGAAGAAAACCTGTGAAAACTGCTCACTTTGAACTTACTTGTGAAGATGAATATGATTACCAATCAACAAGTGAAAATTAATTTTTAGAATATGAAAAAATTATACCTCTTAATTCTTTTTATTATATCACAAAATATTTATTCTCAGGTTCCTGAACCAGTAAGTGAACAAGATAGACCAATAATTTTATATAATGCCCAAGTTCATATAGGAAACGGAACTATTATAGAAAATGGATATATATGTTTTGATTCTGGGAAAATTACTCATGTAGGTGATTTTAATAATACAATTCTTAGAAATTTTGAAAATCATATTCAATTTGATTTAAATAATAAATTGGTTTATCCTGGCCTAATTTTACCTATCTCAAAGGTTGGATTAGAGGACATATCAGCAATTAGAGCTACTCGTGATCATACCGAGATTGGTGATATAAATTCTAATATTAGGACTCTTACATCCTATAATACAGATTCGGATATGATTTCAACATTTAGATTTAATGGTATCCTTTTATCACAAGTTACTCCAGATGGAGATTTAATTACAGGTAATTCCTCTATTATGATGATGGAGGGGTGGAATTGGGAGGATGCAGCATATAAGGTCGATAACGGCATCCATTTTAAGTGGCCTAGAAAAACGTATCCTCCAAGTAGAAGGTCGGGCTCAACTGAATTTAGATCAAATACAAATTATAAAAGCACAGTTGATAAAATTCATAAGTTTCTTATTGATTCAAGATCTTATTTTGATAGAAGAGATAATATTGAAGAAATAAATTTAAAGTTAGAAGCAATGCTTGGTGTTTTTTCAGATGAGAAAAAGGTATATATTCATGCTAATTCCAGAGAACAAATTATTGAATCAGTTCAGACATTTAAGAGACACGGTATTAACGATTTAGTTATTGTTGGAGCAGATGATGCTTTTTATACTATTGATTTTATCAAAGAAAATAATTTACCAATATTACTCAACAATATCCACAGGACACCTTCTAGAAATCAAGAGGATGTTGATTTACCTTATAAACTACCATATCTTTTATATAAGGAAGGAATTCTTGTTGGTCTAACTGCATCAGGTTCACTTCACTCCCAAAGAAATTTACCGTTTTTAGCTGGAACTTCTGTTGCTTATGGTGTGCCTAAAGAGGAAGCGTTGAAAATGATATCATATAATACTGCTAAAATTTTAGGAATTGATAATCAAACCGGCTCACTTGAAGTTGGTAAAGATGCTAATATAATAGTTTCTAAGGGTGATATTCTCGACATGAGAACAAGTCAAATTGTTCATGCATTTATTACAGGTAGAGAAATTAACTTAAATGGGAAGCAACAAATATTATATGATAGATTCAATAGAAAATATTCAAATTAAATATTTCCAACCTTACATGTAGTGTAAAGACCTCCTCTGACATTATACTTTGTTGTTATTCTTATTTTTTTTGTCTTTAGAATTTTTTTTAGGTCTTTAAATATTCTGTTAGTAACCTCTTCTTGATAAATTCCAACATTTTTAAAACTTACTAAATAATATTTTAACGATTTTAATTCAATTGCTAAACCTCCCTCAGGGTAATATTCTATCTTTAATCTTGCAACATCTGGTAAACCGCTAAATGGACAGACAGCAATAAATTCTTTTGAAGTTATCTTTATATATTCTTTTTTATTATCAAATAAAAAAACTTTGAGTTCTTCAACTTCAATTTTATCAACCGATTCAAATTTGATTTTTTTTCCTTCAGCTTCTTGACCTACATAGGGGTCTATTATATTACTTTTGAGCTTCATATTATATCCATTTATTTTTTTTAGCAGTGTAGTAACCTTGACTCCTTAACTTACTTGCAGGATTATCTAATTTTCCATATCCCCATTCATTTTTCTTTTGAGAACCGTTATAATCTGTCATAGTGTTATTTATGATTATTTCAATACATCCTAATTCCTTTGCTAACTTCCAAATTTTTGCTTTATCTAAATTCATAAGTGGTGTATGTATGTTTATGTTATAATCTAATCCAATAGAAATTGATTTTTTTATTGAATCTATAAATTCTTTTCTGCAATCGGGATAACCACTATAATCGGTTTCACATACACCCGTTACAATATTATCAATTTTTTTATTGTATGCAATGGAAGAAGCTAATGAGATAAATAAAATATTTCTTCCGGGTACAAATGAACTAGGTAACTTTTTATTATTTGGATGAATTGCATTTAAGTCCTGCGTTTTATTTATTAATGCTGAATTCTTGAATAAATTATTTATTGAGATTATTTCAAAATTAACATTAGCTATTAAAGCAGTTTTTTTTGCAAACTTTAATTCTAAGCTATGTCTCTGTCCATAATCGAATCCGACTGCCTCTACATAACTAAAATTTTCTAGCGCCCAATAAAGACAAGTTGTTGAGTCTTGACCTCCTGATAATAAAACAAGAGCTTTTTTCATTTTCTTTTTATTACATCAAGAGCAAATTTACAGATGTTTTTAGGGTCTAAACCGTATTTAGAGAGTAGATCAATTGGTTTTCCACTTTCACCGAACGAATCATTTACTCCTAAAACTTTAAATGGTATTGGATTATTTTCACTTATGATTCTGGATATACTCTCACCAAGTCCACCTAAAGTGTTATGTTCTTCACATGATATTGCACAACCTGTCTTTGAAATACTTTTCAGTATAGCTTCTTTGTCAATAGGTTTTATAGTGTGAATATTAATTATTTCAGCGGACACTCCTTTTTGATATAGAATTTTTTCTGCTTCCAATGCTTGCCATACCATGTGCCCAGTAGCAAATATTGTTACGTCATTACCTTCTACAAATTTTTTTGCTTTACCAATAATAAAAGGTTCATTATCCTCGGTAAAAATAGGCCATTTTGGTCTACCAAATCTTAAGTATACAGGTCCAATATGTTCAGCAATAGCAATTGTTGCATTTTTAGTTTGATTATAATCACATGGATTTATCACTGTCATTCCAGGAAGCATTTTCATCATTCCAATATCTTCAAGAATTTGATGGGTAGCTCCATCTTCACCAAGTGTAAGGCCAGCATGTGATGCACAAATTTTTACATTTTTACCGGAATATGCTATTGACTGTCTTATCTGATCGTAGACACGTCCGGTTGAGAAATTTGCGAAAGTTCCTGTGAATGGTATTTTTCCTCCAATAGTCAATCCTGCAGCTATGCCCATCATATTAGCTTCTGCAATTCCAACCTGAACAAATCTTTCAGGGAAATCTTCTTTAAACTTTCCCATTTTTAAAGAGCCTGTTAGATCGGCACATAGTGCAATAATATCTTTATTCTTTGAACCAACTTCATACAGACCATCTCCAAAGCCTGATCTTGTATCTTTTTTTTCAGTAAAATTATATTCTCTTCTTTCCATTTAATAATCTCCTAAGGTTTCATCCAGTTGAGAAAGTGCTTTCTTTAATTGATCATCATCGGGTGCTATACCATGCCATTTATGAGAGTTTTCCATAAAATCTACACCTTTACCCATAATGGTTTTCATTATAACCACGACTGGTTTATTGTCTTTTAATCTTTTTTTAGCATCATCAAATGTTTTTAAAAGATTTTCAAAATTATGACCATCACATAAAAAAGTATTCCACCCAAAAGATTTAAATTTTTCTTCAAGATTAAGTAATGAATTTATTTCATCAACTGGACCGTCTATTTGTTGCCCATTATAATCAATAATTCCAATTAGATTATTGATTTTATTATGACTTGCAAACATTGCTGCTTCCCATATTTGTCCTTCCTGTAGTTCTCCATCACCCATCAAAACATAAACTAAACTCTTATCATTATTTAATTTCTTTGTTAAGGCGGATCCAATTGATACAGATAAGCCTTGACCTAAAGACCCTGACGCAATTCTGATTCCAGGGAGTCCCTCATGAGTAGCAGGGTGACCTTGTAATCTCGAGTTTAATTCTCTAAAAGTATTTAATTCATTAATCTTGAAATAACCTGATCTTGATAAGACGCTATAAAAAACTGGTGAAATATGACCATTCGAGAGAAAAAAGATATCTTCATCCTTACCGTTCATGTCAAATTTCTCTTTTCTTTTCATAATATTAAAGAATAAAGAAACTAATAGGTCTGTGCAGCCTAATGAACCTCCTGGATGTCCAGATTGAACATTATGAACCATTCTTAATATGTCTCTTCTAACTTGAGATGAAATTTTTTTTAAATCCCCAATACTTTTACTCACCTAATATCTGATTTGTGTGTTCTTTAGTTTTTACTTTCTCAATTATATCTGTTATTACTCTATTTTCATCAATCAAAAAGGTCTTTCTAGCTGTTCCCATATAAGTTTTACCATACATTTTCTTTTCAACCCAAGTTCCAAATAATTTATGAACACTCTTGTCTTCATCTGCTATTAGATCAAATGGTAGATTATTTTTCTCAATAAATTTTACATGAGATTTAGGTGAGTCAGTACTCACACCTACAATAACATAATTGTTATTTTTAAATTCTTGAAAATTATCTCTTAAATCACAAGCTTGTGCTGTACATCCCGAAGTGTTGTCTCTTGGGTAAAAGTACAAGACAATCTTCTGATCTTTAAACTTATCTAAATTAAAACTATTTCCATTTTGATCGGTTGAATCAAAACTTGGAACTTTATCTCCTACACTTAATGACATTTTTTAAATATTTATATTATATATACTTTTATTTTCAGCATTGTCTGAAACAATTAACACAAATTTACCTTTAAATGGTTTATTTGAGTCCTTTTTTTTAGAAATAATCATCTTATTTTTATTGTCGTACTCAAATAGAACCCACTCATCATTTATGTTGGCCTCATATGAATTAATACCTGACATTTTATCATCTATTTTAAAAGAAATTATATTTTGGTTTACAGTTATGGGTTGTATTTCTGGTTTGATTGTATCCTTTAAAATTTTATAATTTGATAAGCTATTCGTACTAAAAGATATTTCATTTTTATCCCACTTTCCTCCAACAAAAGAAATATCATCATCATTGATAGCATAAACATGAGTTTTGTTATGATCATTAGCAATTTTTGTTTTAAGAGTAACTACAATGTTATTTTTAATTGGGTGAGAATTTTTAAACTTATATGATTCATCTTTTAGAAATTCAAAATATAGAGTATCAAATAAAGACGATTTTGAAAAATTAATTGAAAAATCACTCTCTTCAATTTTATATTTTTTTCCAATAAAAACAGGATCTAAAAAATTAAGATCTATGTAACTATCATCTAAAATAATTTTAGACGGATTATTTTTTCTCAAGTCAAATAGATAATACTTGAAATTTTCATCCTTAAATGAATAATCTATAGATCTTAAGTAGCTATTTTCTTCATATTCTATGTTGTCTCGATTCTTTAGTTTTGATCTAATAACTAAAGTGTTATCTATATTATAATATTCATTTTTGAAAAGGTTAAAGTTTTCAATTGTATTTTTGCTTACTTCATTTGACTTAAGATAAAAAGTAAACGAATTACTATTTTCAAAAGAATCAAAAACTACAACTTTAATTTTTTTAGTTTCATTTTCACCTATTCTTATTACCCCGTCATCCCTATCTTGGTGAAAGTTTAATTTGTTTCCATCATCCTGATATAATTTTACAAATTGCTCTCTATTTCTTTGAAATATATCATATTCAATGTATCTCTTTACGCTTTTTGTCTCCGTATAACTTAGTAAATTTATTTCATTTTCTATCCTTAAGGTATCGTCCACGTAAAGCATTATTTTTTTTATACCTACTTTGTTTTCAAAGCCGTCTAATTTATCGTATGCTAATAATGATATTCCAATTTCTCCTTTTGCCTGAACAAAATAATTTTTTTGCTGGTTTATTGACTTAGATAAATCAATTTTTTTTAAACCAAATCCGTTATTAATTCTTGAGTCGATATTTAGAGTCTTTAAGGATATTTTATTTATAATAGGATTTCTATTATCCTTGATCTCTTTAAACCCATATCTAAGTGGATCGTAGACGTTGTCTAAGCTATCTCTTAATTCAAAGTGAAGATGCGGACCTCCTGAACTACCTGAGTTACCCGAATAACCAATTAAATCGCCTTTTTTATAAAAAAATCTACTTCCAGGGAAGAGATTTACTTTAAATCGTTTATTTCTGTATTGATAATTTGTAGAATATTTGTCTAACTCACTATTAAATTTATTGAGATGAGCATATACTGTTTTTGTACCATTATTATGCTTTAGATAAATTGCTTTTCCATACCCTGTTCCTGAAATAAAAATTCTTTCAACAAATCCATCGTCTGCTGCATAAATTGGTTCATTGATTCTACCAAAAGTTTTAATATCTATTCCCATATGAAAATGACTGCCCCTCAGTTCACCTAAATTACCAGATAAATAGTTTTGATTGTTAGGGTTAACAGGGAATAAAATTTCTTGAGTTTTTACTTCAAGAAATATTAAATTAATTAATACTAATATTGAGAATTTTTTCATCGTTTATATATCCTTCTAGTATATCTTGGTTTGAAATTTTTCCTACTCCTTTTGGTGTTCCAGTAAAAATTATATCTCCCTTTTCCAGAGTAATTTTTTGAGAAATGTAGTGAATAAGATATTCTATATTAAAAATCATAAGCTTAGAGTTTCCCTCCTGTACTTTTACTTTATTTTTTAATAGAGAAAAATTAATATTATTTATGTCTTTAAATTTGTTAATACTCATAAGTTTAGAAATTGATGCTGAATTATCAAAACATTTTGCAAAAGACCAAGGAAGACCTTTTTTCTTATTCTTTTTTTGAATATCCCTTGCTGTAAAATCAACTCCAAGACCAATTTTTGATATGTATGATAGACTATTTTTCAATTCTATCATTTTACCTTCTTTTCCTATTTCAAAAATAATTTCAATTTCGTGATGTATATCATTAGAAAATTCTGGTAATGAGAAATCGGTTGATTTATTTAATGAGACAGTAGGTTTAAAAAAAATTATAGGTTCTTTAGGCTTTTCATTATTTAATTCCTCAATGTGTTCAACATAATTTCTACCTACACAGATAATTTTCATATTATACTAATTTACCTAATGCACATGAATCTTTATCTATATCAATAATACATGTTCTTCTGATTGTTCCTACTAAATTTTTGTCGAATGGAACTTTAACTCTTATATAATTTTCTGTAAAACCATGTATATAATTTTCTTTTATTTTATCTTCAAATAGGACGCTATGTTCTTTATTAATATTTTTTTCGTAAAAGTTCCTTCTTAATTTTTCCGAAAGTGATCTCAAAATTTTTGATCTTTCATTTTTTGTTTTTAGAGGAACGGTATCTCCAAACTTATTTGATCTTGTATTATCTCTTTGTGAATATGGAAATACATGTAAATAGTTCAATTTTGTGTTTTTTATAAATTTTAATGTCTTCTCAAAATCTTTTTTTGTTTCACCTGGATAACCAACTATTACATCTGCACCTACACAAGAATTATTTATTTCTTTTCTTATTTTACTTATTTTTTTACAATATAAATTTGAATCATACTTTCTTGACATCGATTTTAAAATTTTGTCATTTCCTGATTGTAAAGGAATATGAAAATGGTTTACAAATTTTTTTGATTTACCAATAAGCTCAATGATATTATCATCTAGTAAGTTTGGTTCAATTGATGAAATTCTAATTCTAATCTTTTGTTTTATTTGTTCAATTTTCACTAATAAATCAAAAAAACTTTCCTTCCTTTTACCATCTATTATTCCAAAATCACCAATGTTAATTCCACTAAGAACTATCTCTTTTGAACCGTTAAGTATCATTTCATCTAATTTTTTAATAACACTACTTGAATCTGTTGATCTACTTCTCCCTCTAGCTAGAGGTATAGTACAAAAGGAGCATCCAAAATTACATCCGTCTTGAACTTTTAAAAATGATCTAGTTCTATCCTCAAAAGAATAAGATAATTCAAAATCTTTGGTTTTCTTAATATTTTCAAACTGTACCTTATCACTTGAGCTAGAATAGTTTTTGAATTCAAACTTTTCCTTTATTCCTAAAACTTTATCTACACCTCTAATGCTAGATATCTCTTTAGGTTTTAATTGAGCGTAACAACCAACAATTGTTACTTTTGAATTTGGAGATATTTTATTAATTTTTTTTATTAAATCCTTACATTTTTTATCAGCGTTTTCTGTTACTGAACATGTATTTATAACTACTTGATCAGGATTATTTTTAATTGTAGTGGTTTTGTACCCCTTTTCCTTGAAAATTCTTGCGATTGTTGATGTTTCAGAAAAATTTAATTTACATCCAAATGTGTGAAAAGCTACTTTATTCATTACTAAAAATCTGCACCAACTTTAAATGAAACATTGTAGGTTTTTTTATTATTTCTAGAGAGCTCTGATGAGAATGATAAATTTTTAATAGTTACAAAATCAAAACCAATTCCATAACTATATAGGTATTTATTATTTAAGTTTAAATTATTTTGAGATAAATCGTATTTCCACACATAACCGGAATCAAAAAAAACTTTACTGTATATTTTAAATGGAATATTTTTTATTCTTCTAAAATAATTATCATTATTTCTACTAATTGTTGTTGAAAACATCTGTTTTTTAAACGTATTCTTAAAAATGATGTTTGAATGTCCGTGAATTAGATACTTTTCATATCCTCTTAAGTTATCAGTATACTCATATATGAAGTAAGGTTGATTTTTGCTACTAATCATTGAGGAAAGATTAAAAGAATAGTAATTGTTATTTTTTAGTTTAATGTAATTTGAGTAATAAATTCTGAATTTTAATTTATTTAATCTGCCCAATATACCTAAACCATCTTTTTCAACATTCACATTTAATCTAAAGCCTTCTAATGGATAATTTTTAAAATCTCGGAAATCTCTATCAAATTCATATGATAGACTTAAATAACCTAGGTCTGAATTAATAATTTCTGAAAAATAATTTGTGTTTAGAATAAATATTGAATCATTTAAATTTATATTATTATGTTTTAACTCAAAGAAATGATAATTATAAAATGATTCTCTGTGAGAGTATTCAACGGATGTTATTAAATGTTTTTTTAATGAATTTTCAGATTTGTAAAATAGAGGAATATAATTTTCTGTATTGAATTCCAGATGGTCATAATTTATATAATTAACATTGAACTTTAGTCCTCCTTTTTGTTTTTTAGATAGGTAGGGAATATAATATGATACGTAAAACTCTTTTATAAATCCTAATCTAAATGTCATTTCAAATTCATCAGATTTCCCTGTTAAATTATATTGTGTCAAACCTAAACCATAATTTATTCTATTTATATCATGATCAAAGTTTTGCCACCAATCATTGAAATTTCTATCAGATAATTCAAATAAAATAGATGGAATCCAATAAAAGGATTCTATAACATCTATATCTATATCAGCCTTTTGAGACTCCTTATTATTAGGTAATAACCTAATATTTATATTAACTTCATTAAATAGGTTTGTATTTATTATTTTTCTTTTATCCTCATTAACTATTGATAAAATTTTTTCTTTATCAAACTCTTGACCTTCCTTAAAACTAAGTTCTCTTGTTATAATATTTTTTTTCGTTTTTTTATTTCCATTAATATTAATCTTATTTATGATTACTTTTGAGATAGTGTTATTTAAAACACTATCTTGAGTAGCACTAGACTCACTAAAAAAAATAGTTAAAATGAGAATTAAAGTAAGAAAATATTTTTTTGAGATCATTTTATCATGCAAATGTGCAAAGTTTTTTTAAAACATGTATACCAGAAAAATTTTAATATTACCTATTCTTTTTTATCAAAAATTCATATCTCCTTTTCTTCCAATATCTTGTAGATATAGCCCTACCTGTTCTCAATATTCAAAAGAAGCAATCATGAAGTATGGTTTTACAAAGGGTTTTTTTATGTCAATTAAGAGAATACTTAAATGTCATCCTTGGGGAGGGCACGGACATGATCCAGTAAGGTAACTATAGATCATTTATATCTTCTAAATAATTCTTAGACAATATTGGCATTCTGTGCCATAGAGATGAGTCTAAACTGAATTCATCAAAGTGAAAAGATGGTGCAGCCCTTTCTCTTTTCCATTGACTTTTTCCATAATTTGAAAAGAATTTTTTTACACTTTCCTTAATTTCTTCCTTTTCTCCCTTGATTTGATTAATAATTTCCTTGGGTCCAAGTCTTTTTTTAACAGCTAGATATTCAATTTTAGATAATAATCTATATGGCATTAAATCTTCTTCATCTGTTTGATTATATTTTAGTGGTTGTAGCTCTGCTGAAGGTTTAAGATTTAAAACCAAATCAAGAATGTGATAGTTGTGATGTTCTGATAAGTACTTTAGTAATTTTTGAATAAATATTTTATCTAATCCAGCAATTGGGGAAATTGAACCACTTGAGTCTCCATCCATGGTGGAATAACCAACAGACAACTCACTTCTATTTGAGGTAGCTAAAAGTAAGAAGTTATTTGTATTAGCAATAAACCAGATGAAAGGAGATCTAACCCTAGCCTGAATATTTTGCAGTGATATATCATGTTTTTCCCAATTATATTCTACTCTTGTATTTTTACTAATTTTTGATACTATTGAATTAACTTCTTGATCAATGTTCCACTCAAAATGTTTACTACCAATGAAATCAGATAGTTTTTTCGCTGATCTCATTGTTTCTTTTGAAGAGTTTTTTGTTTTCTGATATACAGTTATAAAAATTTTATTCAGAATATTTTTAACGTTTTCATTTTCATTCATAGAAGATGAAAAATTTGATATTTTAAGTTTTTGAATAACTTCCTCAGATCCTACTTCATCAATATATCTTCTGACAGATTCATATACTAATATAGCAATTGTTGAAGAGTCTAAACCCCCACTAAGAGATAGAGCAAAACCATTCAGTCCTGATTTTTTTAGATAATCAATCAATGCTATAGAAAATGCCGATATGAATTCCTCGTTTGAATTGAGTTTATTATAAATGTATTTATTTATATCATGTTCTAGATTAATAATAAAGATATTTAGATTATAATTTTTGAAAGAAAATCTCTTTGTAATGTTAAGTAATCTTCCTTTTTGAGCTAGAATTGTATCTCCCTCAAATATAAATTTCCCAGACTCATTACCGAGTAAATTTGTAGAGATATATGTACAATTAAATTTTTTAGAGCTTTCCAAAACTTGATTTTTTCTAAATTCGAATTTACCAAATGCATAATGACTAGCTATTGGATTAATTATTAATAAATTTTTTTTTGTTCTAATATATTTTGCAGGTCTCTCACTATCCCAGGAATCTCTACATATCTCAAAACCTAATGTTAGAGAATCACTGAATTCATATTGAATAGTGCCAATTGGAACTTTTTTCTTATCAAAAATATGTTCTTTGATTTCTCCTAGTCTCCATGGTTCAAACCATCTTTTTTCATAATGAATACCATCATTTGGTAAGTTGCTTTTTATAAAGCATCCTTTTATTTCTTTATTTTTTATAATGGATACTGCATTATATAGTTTTCCACTATACTTTAGAGGGTGACCAATTAATACAGTCATTCCGTCACATAACTTCACAACCTCTTTTAGATATTTTTCCGATTTTTTAATAAACCAACTATTAAAAAAGAGATCTTGACAAGAGTAACCTGTGATACTTAACTCAGGAAAACATAATATCTTGACATTTTTCTTCTTGGCATCATTTATACTATTTCTTATGTTAGAAAAGTTTTTTTCCCATGCTAGCGGGGTTTGATTTAGATTTGAACTTGCAATTTTTAAATTCATTAACCTAACTGTAATTTTTCACATGCAATTCTAGAGGCGTCTTTTTCTGCGTTCTTTTTACTTTTACCATATCCAGTTGATACATTTTTTCCATCTATCTTGAGAATTGATTTAAATTCACTAAGTCTACTAGACTTAGATGTTTTTTCAACAATGAAGTTGATTGATATTTTTTCTTTTTGAGCCCACTCTAATATTTTACTTTTAAAATTATGAGTTTGAGTTGTAAGTTTCTCCAAATCAAAATAAGGTAAAATGATATTTTTTATTACATTTTTTTCACAAAAGTCAAACCCCTTTTCAAGATAACAAGCACCTATTAGAGCTTCAAGTGCATCTCCATATATCGAGTCGTACGATTTTGATTTAAACCTTTTTACATTAATCAATTTTTTTAAACCCATCTTTCTTCCAACATCATTTAGTGAGTCTCTGCTTACTATTTTTGATCTAATTTTTGTTAAAAATCCTTCATCTTTAAATGGATACAACTTAAAAAGATGTTTAGCTACAATTAATCCAAGTATAGCATCACCTAAAAACTCAAGTCTTTCGTTTGATTCGTCAGATTTTATTGATTTGTGTAATAATGCTAATTTGAATAATTCAGGTTTTTTTGTTTTATATCCTAGAATAAATTGAATAGCACGGATTAGCTCCTTATTTTCTTTTGATTCAAAAAAAATCATTTATTAATTATACTTTTTAAATACTAATGAAGTATTATGACCTCCAAACCCAAATGTATTTGACATTGCAATATTAACATCTCTTGATTGGTATTTATTAAGTGTTAAATTTAATTTTGGATTTATTTCCTCATCATAGTTGAAATGATTAATAGTTGGAGGTATAAAACTATCATTAATTGATATTAAAGCAGCTATTGATTCAATCGCACCTGCTGCTCCCAATAGATGACCTGTCATAGATTTAGTAGAACATATATTTATTCTTTCTGCATGATTTCCAAATATATTTTCAATAGCCTTTATTTCGCTTTTATCACCAAGTGGTGTTGATGTACCATGAACATTTATATGGTCAATCTCTTCTATTTTAATTTGAGCACTTTTCAAAGCATTTTCCATTACTAACCTTGCTCCCTCACCTTCAGGATGTGGAGCTGTAATGTGATGAGCATCACATGACATCCCAAAACCGATAACTTCTCCATAAATTTTTGCATCTCTATTTTTTGCATGATTATATTCTTCAAGGATGAGAGCGCCTCCACCTTCTCCTAAAACAAAACCGTCTCTATCTCTATCAAAGGGTCTAGAAGCAGTTTGTGGAGAATCATTTCTTTCAGATAAAGCTTTGAGTGCGTTAAATCCTCCAACTCCAGTTTCATTTACTGCTGATTCAGATCCACCTGTAATAATAATATCTGATGTATCAGAAAGTATATAGTTATAGGCATCAATTATTGCATTAGATCCAGATGCACAAGCTGATACAGTAGCAAAGTTTGGACCTCTAAAATCGTACTTAATTGCTATTAATCCTGGACAAATATCAGGAATAAGCTTAGGTATAAAAAAAGGATTAAATCGTGGATTTTTATCGTTTTCAGCAAAATTTATTAACTCATTTTGGAAGGTCTCAATTCCACCAACTCCAGACCCCCATATAACACCAACTCTATTTTTATTGATTTTATCTAGGTTTATTTCTGAATGGATTATTGCTTCTTCAGCAGCAATCATACCAAACTGAGAAAAAATATCCATTTTTCTTGATTCTTTTCTGTCAAAATAATCAAGGGGATCGTAAGACTTTACTTCACAAGCAAATTTTGTCTTGAACTTGGTAGTGTCAAAGGATTTTATTTCTTCGCATCCGCTAATGCCATTCTTTAAAGCACTGGTGTATTCAATAAGATTGTTACCAATAGGGGTTATTGCCCCCATTCCCGTTATTACGACTCTTTTTTTACCCATGCTTGGGATAGTACTATTTAACGTTATCTTTTAAGTAAGAGATTGCATCACCTACAGTGCCAATTTTTTCAGCATCTTCATCTGGTATAGATACATTAAATTCTTTCTCAAATTCCATAATTAACTCAACAGTATCTAATGAATCAGCACCCAAATCATTTGTAAAACTAGCAGATTCTGTTATTTCTGATTCTTCTATACCTAACTTGTCAATTATAATTTCTTTAATTTTATTTTCAAGATTTTCCATAGAGTTTAAATTTAATTCAATGCAAAATTAATGATTTTTTCTGTTCTTAAGCTATTTTAGTTATATAGTTTTAATATAGTAAAAGTTTGAAAATGAGATTGATAAGGTGTTAATTAATAAGAATAAAGATTTTTCCGAAGAATCAGTTAATTTCGATGTTATAGGTCTTGTAACAACAGATAAGGAATATAAGATAGCTTGGCACTTAAATAAACTTTTTGATATAAATTTAATTAAGAAAAGCGACGAAATTATCAATTTGGTTGATGGATCAAAAATTATGATTTCTTATTTAGAATTTAAATTTGATAGAAAACATATTAAGTTAATTTCAAATAGATTAAAAAAATCAAATAGAACTTATCTCGTTTCAGCACTATCCAATTTTGACTATTTTATGTTATTTTCAAAAAGATTCTTTGAATTTAAAGATTATGATATAATTGATAGACTTAAATCGAATAATACATTTCAATTTGCTAATTTTGTAGATGTATCCAAAATTAAAGATAGGTATTACCTAAGCTTATGAGTAAAATAAAAATTAATAGAACAAAAATTATAGCAACTATAGGTCCTGCATCATCAGATTATAATATACTTAAAGAAATGATATCAAAGGGTGTTGATGTTGTCAGATTAAATTTTTCACACGGTAATCATAAGGACCATCTTCAAACAATAAAAAATGTTAGAAATATAAGCGATGAGTTTAAAGTTCCTATAACAATACTTCAAGACCTTCAGGGTCCTAAAATTAGGGTAGGAGAATTAAAAGATGATAATTTTTTTATTGAAGATAACTCAATATTAAAATTAACATCAAAAAATATAAAAGGTGACAAACAAATGATTTCTATTGATAACGATGTTATTGAAGATATTAAAGAAGGTGAAAGAATATTAATTGATGATGGTAAATTAGAGCTAAAAGCAGTCGAAATAAATAAAAATAATATTGTTGCCAAAGTTTTAAGAGGTGGTTATATATACCCAAGGAAAGGAGTTAATTTACCAGATAGCGACATTAAACTTTCTTCTATTACTGATAAAGATATTAAAGATCTAAAGTTTGGTTTAGAAAATGATGTAGACTGGGTCGCTTTATCATTTGTTAGATCTGAACATGATATTTTAGAACTTAAAGACTTAATTAAAAAAGAAGGATCTAGTACTAAGATTATTGCAAAAATTGAAAAACCTCAAGCAATTAAAAATATTAATAATATAATAGATGTTTCAGATGGTCTTATGGTTGCAAGGGGTGATTTGGGAGTTGAAATGCCTATGGAAACAGTACCAGTTCATCAAAAGAGGATTGTAAATAAATGTAATTTATCCTGTAAACCTGTAATTATTGCTACTCAAATGCTAGAGAGTATGATAAGTTCAAAAACACCAACTAGAGCAGAGTCAAATGATGTTGCAAATGCTGTTCTTGATGGTGCTGATGCTGTGATGTTATCTGCAGAGTCTGCAACAGGAGAATATCCCATACTTGCTGTTCAAAGTATGGAAAAGATAATAAGTTCAATAGAAAAAACTAGTAGTGAAATTTATTTCAAATTTGAAAAAAGAAAAAAATTAAAAGATATGTTAAGTGAAAGCTTAATTAATGTTGCATGTAGATTGAGTGATCAAATTTCTGCTAAAGCATTGGTTGCAATGACAAAAAGTGGTTACTCTGCATTTAGAGTTTCTGGAAGTAGGCCAAAAGCCAAAATTTATATTGTAACTAATGATAAAAAAATTGGAAATGAATTAAACTTGTTATGGGGTATAAGAGCTATTTATTACGATAAAACTGAAAATATTGATAGTACTTTTGAAAATATTGAAAAAATTTTGGTTAGTGAAGGGCACTTATCTAAAAATGACAAGTATATAATTACTTCCTCAATGCCAACACATTGGAAGGGCCATACAAATATGATGAAAATAAATGTCGTAGATTTATAAACTCAGCTCTAGGTTGTCATAGGCTAGCTCTATATTTTTTGGGAGTTTTTTATTTACCTCATCATGAAGACCTAAGTTATGAGAGATATGAGTTAAGTAAACCTTGCCAACATCAATTTTACTAACTACATTCAACATTTCTTTTAAATTAAGATGAGACAAATGCTCTTTTATTTGAAGACAATTGATTACTAATATTTTAGACCCATTTATTTTTTTTAGTTCATGCTTATTAATAGTTTTTGCATCAGTTATATACGTCAGATCTTTAATTCTATAACCAAGAATGTTTAACTTATAGTGTTTTACCTTAATAGGTATCACTTTTACGTTTTCAATATAAAAGTTTTTTTCTACAGTATTTAATTCAATATCTGGAAGCCCAGGATACTTCAAATCAGAAAATATATATGAATAATCTTTTCTTAATTGATTTACAAGTTCTCTATTTCCAAAGGCTTTAATTTCTTTTTTTTGAATAAAATTAAAAGATCTTAACTCGTCTATTCCAGATACATGATCACGGTGAGCATGGGTATAAAGAACATAATCGATTCGGTTAATGTTATTTTTTAATGATTGTTGCCTTAGATCCGGTCCAGTATCAATTAAGATATTCTTTTTTGATATCTGTAAAATTGCAGATGATCTTAGTCTTTTATCTTCCTTTTTTTTTGATTTGCACACCAAACATTCACATCCAATAACAGGAATTCCTTGTGATGTTCCGGTTCCAAGGAATTTAATTTTCAATTTTTTTAATTAATTTAATTTGGTCACTAGTACACTTTTTTTCTTGGATATTAATTTTATTAATTATTTCAATTAGTGAGTTTATTTTTCCTTCAATCGTAAAATATTTATTGATAATTACAATTTTATTTTTATTTATAATACAATATCCTGATTTAAAATTACCTTTTTCAAATCTTACTTTATAGTCTTGAGAAATAAGTATTGATTCTAACTTATTTTGAAATTGTTTTGTTAATTTGATCTCCATCTTAATGATTAAATGAATATAAATAAAAAAAAATTAATAGTAATTGTCGGTCCTACTGCAAGTGGTAAAACAGAGGCATCAATTATGATTTCAAAAATATTTAATTGTGATATAATATCAGCAGATTCAAGACAATTTTATAAAGAAATGACAATAGGTACTGCAAAACCAACAAAAAAAGAACTCAGTGAAGCAAATCATCATTTCATAAATAATATCTCGGTTGAAGATAAATATTCTTCTGGAATTTTTTCTAGAGAAGCGAATGCTTTTCTAAGTAATTATTTTTTAGAAAATGATTATGCTATTCTCGTTGGAGGATCAGGTTTATTTATAGATTCCGTTATTTATGGCTTAGATGATATGCCAAAAGTGCCAGAATCATTTAGAAATGATTTAAATGAATTATTCAAAAAAGAGGGTATTGAATATTTATTAGAAAAACTTAAAACCTCAGATCCAAAATATTTTGAAATAGTTGATAAAAAAAATCATAGGAGAGTAATTAGAGCACTTGAGATTATTCAGTATACAAACAAACCTTACTCCTCTTATTTAACAAATAAGAAAAAAAATATGAATAATTATTCATTGAGGCTGTATGGTTTATGTCCATCAAAAGTTGAATTAAAATCAAGAATAAATGTAAGAGTTGATAAAATGGTTGAAATGGGATTATTTAAAGAGGTAGAGAACTTGAAAAAATATCAAGAATTAAATCCACTTAGAAGCGTAGGTTACTCAGAAATATTTTCATATTTAGAAGGAAAAATAAGTAAAAAAGAGGCTATTGAACTAATTAAAATAAATACGTGGAGATATTCTAAAAGACAAATAACATGGTTTAAAAGAAATAAAGATATTCAATGGTATAGAAGCAGTACTGAATTGGTAAAAGATATTAAAAGTTAGTACTTAGAAATTATATCTGAAATTTTACTTAGAGATAAATTGACTTTCTTTTTTGTTGATGTGGCATTATTCAAATTTATCAGAGTAGGTTCTTGATTAATTATTCCAACCATTTTATTTGTTAACCCAGAAGTAATTGCATTAATTGATTCATATCCAAGTGTAGATGCAAGTATCCTATCTGATGGAGATGGTATACCTCCCCTCTGAATATGACCTAAAATTGAGACTCTCACATTACTGTTATGAATTTTTTTATTTATTTCATTAGATAATTCATCTAGGGAGCCAAATTTACAACCCTCAGCATAAACTATTATTAATGATTTCTTCATAATACTTAACTCTTGAATCTTTTTTATGACTTCTTCCATTGAATTTTTATTTTCTGGAATTAGTATTAACTCTGCACCAGAAGCAACTCCTGCCTCTAATGCTAAATTTCCTGACTCTCTTCCCATAACTTCAACAATAAATATTCTTTCATGAGATGAAGCAGTATCTCTAATCTTGTCAATTGAATTTACTACTGTTTCCCTAGCTGTAGCAAATCCAATTGAATAGTCAGTACCGAAAATATCATTATCAATTGTACAGGGAATACCAATTATATTAAAATTAAATTCTTTATTGAAGACACTAGCACCTGTTAGCGACCCATCACCACCAAGAACAATTAATCCGTCAATATTATTTAGTTGAAGATTATTGTGAGCCTTTTCCCTTCCTTTCTTGGTTCTAAATTCATCAGATCTTGCACTTTTTAATATAGTCCCTCCAATATGAATTGTGTTTCCTACATCTGAAGGAGATAGAATTTTAAATTCGTTATTGATTAATCCATTGTATCCATATTGTATACCATGAATTTTAATTTTTTTATGATTTGCTGAACGAACAATAGCCCTAATGCAGGCATTCATTCCAGGTGAATCTCCACCTGAGGTAAGTACTGCTAAATTTTTCATTTTCATAAAATTAACTAATAAACATTATTTAATGTATATTTTTGAATTAAATACAAATAGTGAAAAAAATTCTTCTTGTTTCTTATTATTGGGATCAAAAAAATTCTATTGGAAGACAGAGATGGTATAATTTAGTAAATGAATTAATTAAAGAAAAAGTAAAGGTATATGTCTTTACTGCCTCAAATAAGAATGAGGTCGTTGATAAAGGTCAGTTAGTAATAATTAGAAAAAAAATATTTGATATTAATTCGATTTTTTCAAATTTATTTTCCTCAAAATATAGCCGTGGTGTTATTGACTCATCTGAAAGTTTATTAAATAAATTTTTTTCATGGATAAGAGTAAATTTTTTTTTTCCGGATTCAAGGATTTTTTGGTCCCTTTCGTCGCATAGTTTTCTTGTAAATTTTATAAAAGAGAGGAATATAAGCACTATAATAACCTCTTCTCCTCCTCACAGTATGCATTGTGTAGGAAAAAAGTTAAAAGATAGTTTAGATATAAAATGGATATCTGATTTTAGAGACCCATATACAAATTGGGATATTTTTTTGAATATGAAACCATCTTTTTTCGCAAAAAAAATTCATAAAAAAATAGAAAAAAATTTTCTTAATAACTCTGACAAAGTATTAGTTACAAGTTCTGCTTTACATGATGAGTATTTAAAAAATATAGATAAGAATAAAATTATCATTCTTCGAAACGGTTCAAGTCTGACTACAAAAAGATCTATTACAAATGAAAAATTCATTATTTCCTATTTTGGTCTTATCAATAAGTTTAGAGATCCAATAATTTTTTTAAAGACACTTGATGAATTATTATCAGAGAACGATAAAATGTCAAGTAAGCTAGAACTTCGATTATATGGTCATATACAGGATTCTACTATCAATTACATCGAAAATTATTTAATAAATAAAAAAAATGTTAAGATTTTTGGGAACATTGACGTAGAAAAAGTGAATGAAAAAATATTTGAATCATCTATACTACTTCTTCTACTCAATAATACTAAAATCCAAAATACAATACCATATAAGATTTACGATTATTTAGTATCCGAAAAACAAATTATTACTTTGGGAGATTATGTCAATGTGGATGTTGACAACTTATTAAAAAAGTATAAGAGAAGAAATAGAGTAGCCTATAATGACAAGGAATCAATAAGGAATTACATCACTCAAAGTTTTCGTGATTTCAATAATAATAATCTTAAAAAGATATCTTTAGATTACTCTGAAATAAAGTTTTCTAAACTAAAAGATATACTTTTTGAAATCATTTAGTTTAATCTACTTTTAATTAACTTATTAAGTTCTGGAGATATTTTTAGGGCATAAACTGAAATAACAAAAATGAAAGATGATATTATCGTTTTAATTAATATGTCAACTATAATAATATCATTGTCTGGTATTGACAAAACAGCAAAATAAACAAACACTCCCAATAAAATAGTTTTAACAGAATTCATAGAAAAAGGAGTTATTTTCATCTTTATCTTAATGAAACCAAATTTTATTAGATTATAAAATACCAATGAAATTAGTGAAGCATACGCTGCGCCTATCATTCCATAATCAGGTATTAAAAAAATATTTAGTGTTATCGTCAAAATAGCTAATGCTATAATAGTTATAACTGTAAATCTGTAGTATTTTGAGAGAGAAATCAATTCAGAGTTATAACTGAATGCCATTATTACAAGTCTGGATAAGCCCACGATGTAGACGACATCTTTTCCAGCTGAAAACTCCTCTGAGTTTGGAATTAGATTAAAAATATTATCAATATTTAAAATTAAAATAACATAAAACAAAACTCCAATAAGCATTTGGTGAATACTTACATCTTTATAATTTTTTTCTATCTTAGAAAAATTTTTCTTTTTAATATTTTCAGAAATGAATGGAACTGATATCTGAGATATTGCTCTTCTTGGTATCTCAATTATCATTCCAATGTAGAATGCTGTAGTGTATATTCCTGTATCTGATAGTCCTAAAAAACTAGTGACCATAATAACATCAATATTCAGAACTATTATATTAGAAAATGAACCTATAAAAGCATAAGAACTAAAATTAAAAATTTCTTTTAATTTGTATTTTATTCTATCAAAACTCAAATTAAGTTCAATTTTATCTTTTCTATTAGCATATGTTAATAGTATAAAAAGACCAAATGCATAGATAACTGCTTGGTAATTTATGAATTCATCAAAACTTATAAGTGATATAGAAAAAAGGATTAAAGTTAAAGCAGTAAGTATTCTATTTGAAACCCCGTTAACTATATTTGATATAACAGTATCGTATCTAGCTCTGAGAAATGACTCAAATAAAGTGCTTATGCTCAGACAAAAAAGAATTAATAGAAAAACATCAAAGTAATTAAATAATATTCTTGATTTTTCTGTAAATAAACCTCTAATATCCTCATAAAATAAATTTAAAAAAGCAAATACTACGCAATAACTCAAAAGGATTACTGTCAATTCATATATAAAAAATTGATTTTTTTGGCTTTTGTCATCTACGAAATTGGGATAAAACTTTACATATGATGCATTTACTCCAAATGTTGTAATAGGTATTAAAAGTGTAGCCGCACTAATTAATTGTCTTACAATTCCAATTTGTTCAGTACTAAGAAATTGAGGGAATAGAATTATGGAGTTTACGAAGCCTAGTACAACTCCTACGTAAATTACTATTGAAGACCAAAAACTTTGTCTAACTATTATATTCATCTAATTTTTAGATTTTAGATATTAAAGCCAATTTTTTCTTTAATTCTTTTATATCTAAAGTTTTTTATAAAATTAGCTAATTTATCATTGACAATTTTCTTTTCATTTGTCACAAGACAATAGAAATAAGAAAAAATAGATTTCAAAAATGGCATTAATGACCTCTCTTTTAATGAAAATTTAATAGAACCAACTAGAGCTAAAAAAACATCGTACCCAAGAAGATACATTACCTTTCCTTGATTAAAATATTTTTTTTTCATATATCTATCTCCTGTTTTCCTTATTTGTTTTGTTATAATATTTTTGAATACTTTAATTTCATATCTAAAATATTTTAATTGCATTTCATCAAGGGTATCCCATCCAATAGACTCTTTTAATCCATTTATTTCTTTAAAAGCCTCTTTACTATAAAATTTAATTCCACCCCTTACATGGTCTTTATCATACATATTTTCTATTAACCATTTTTCATTTACCATTGATGCTATTACACCAGAGGCCAATCCAAGTTTATTGTTGATTTTAAATTCATTAATAAGAATTTCAAAATAATTTTTTGGTAATATGAGATCACCATCAAACTTACCAATAAAATCGTATTTTAGTTTATTCTTTGAAAGACCATAATTAAAGGCTTTTATTATTTTTTTACCTGGCAGCGGTTTTGATAAGGAATTTTTTAGATCATAGCTTTTAACATTTTTATATTTTTTTGATAAAAAATTAATTTTTTCCAATGTTTTATCTGTTGATCCATCATTTACAAGAATTATGTTTGATACTTTATATGTTTGATACTGAATAGAATCAATACATTTTTCTATATTGTTTTCTTCGTTAAAAACTGGAATGATTATGAGAATTTTCATACTAGAATAACCAAAGACGAATTGCTAAAAAAAATATAATAGCACATAAAATATATCTCATATATGTCTCTGACTTATTGAATGACCATCTGCTGGTTAACCATCCACCCAATGAACTTCCAATAGCTAAATTTATACCATACATAAGATTAATTTTACTTTCTAAAATAAAAATAAATAAGGCAAAAAGAGTAAAAAAAAGTGCAACGAAAACCTTTATACTATTAGCTTTTATAATACTAAATCCGTTAATACCACAAAGCACTAGTATCATTAAGAATCCAACTCCTGCATGAATAAAACCTCCGTAAAGGCCAATGAAAAAAAATAATAAAATAGACAGTTTTTGTTTTTTTATAGAGGTAATAGTTTCGTCAACTTTTTTATTCTTTTTAAAAAAAATATTAATCATTACTAATATCATGATAATTGATAATATTTTTTTAAAAAATTCCTCTGGTACTTCAACAGCTATTTTTGCTCCTATTATTGATCCAAGTATTGCAGAAAATGCTAACCAAATAGATAATTTATAATCAAATAAGCCTTTAGATTTATATCCATAAACCGCGAAAAACTGTGCAAAAATTAATTGGATCCTATTAGTACCATTTGCTACAGTTGGCGGTAACCCCATAAAAATTAAAATTGGTAAGGTTAGAAGTGATCCACCACCTGCAACTGTATTAATTGCCCCAGAGAAAAAACCAGCAAGAAATAGTATAAAATATTCGTAACCCTCAAATATCATTTACAATAGAATTATCTGTACATTCATTTAATAATTTTGAGTTAGTTTTTCGTATTGTTGGATTAATATAGTTTGGATCGATATCATTAAGCGGTTTGAGAATAAATTTTCTCTCATGAAGGTGCTTGTGTGGTATTTGTAAATCTTTTTGATTGATTATGTCATTGTTATAATAAAGAATATCAATATCTATATTTCTCTCTCCCCATTTTTTATTTTTTACTCTACCCATATTTTTTTCGATCTTTTTACATGCTAATAATAACGATTCAGCGTTTAATAATGTCTCAACATATATTACCATATTTAGAAAGAACTTTTGCTCTTTATAGCCCCACGGTTCAGTTTCATAAATCTTTGATGATTTATGAATTTTGCCAATAACTTTTTCTATTTCAATTTGAGACTTTGACAAATTATGGAGTCTATCGCCAATATTAGATCCAATTGAAAGATAAGAAAAATTAGTTTCCGATTTTTTGTCTGTCCCATATTCTTTCGTGGACATAATAAATAAATATTTTTGTAAATACTTCAGCTATTGCAACTTTGCTTCCAGTAAATGCCGAACCTGTAAAAAACCAGGCTATTAAAAAAGTATCCATTGTCCCAATGACCCTGTAGGTAATAGCTTTGTATAAACTTCTTCTTTTAGAATGATGAAAATCATCAGTTTGTTTTTTCCAACCAATTCTCCACGCTCTTTCGTGTAAGAAATAAATTATTAATTTGGTTACAACCTCGAGACCACCAACTTTTAAACCAGTAATAACATCACCGGAAAAAAACCACGTCAGTAGGGCTGTATCCAAGGATGCAAAAACCCTCCAAGTAAATGTTTTAAAAAAACTTCTTTTGAACGTAGCCTTTAATTCCATATCTATAGGCTAATATTTGATTTTAAATTAAAATTTTCAAGATTTTCAGCAACTTTTTGTGCAAACTTTCCTCCAAGTGCTCCGTCAACTATTCTGTGATCGTATGTGTGTGATAAAAATAGTCTATTTCTTACTTGAATTTCATCGCCTTTTTCTGTCTCGACGACTGCTGGAACTTTTTTAATTGTTCCAATAGCAAGTATACCAACTTGAGGCTGAACAATTATTGGTGTACCCATAACATTCCCAAATGAACCAACATTTGATATGGTATATGTCCCACCCTCAAGGTCAATAGGTTTTAACTTATTATTTCTGGCTCGGGTAATTAAATCGTTTGAGTGTTTGATTAAATCTATGAAGTTTAGTTTATCAACATCTTTCAGAACAGGCACAATCAAATTATCGTCACCTAATGCAACAGCTATACCAATATTTATATAATTTTTTCTAATTATTTTATTATTTATAAATGATATATTCATCATTGGAAATTCTTTAAGAGCATCAGCAACACATTTTATAAATATTGGATTAAAAGTGATCGGAAATTTATTTTCCTTTAAAAAAGTTTCTTTTATCTCGTTACGTGTTTTATAAATATTTGTAATATCCGCCTCTACAAAAGAAGTGACATGAGGAGCTATTTTTTTCGACTCTACCATCCTTGAGGCAATAATTTTTCTAACTCTATCTGGTTCTATAAGTTCTTCCCCCTCTTTTAATTCTATCTCTACATCATTATTTTCAGAAGTTTCAATTTTAGGTTCATAAACTAAATTTTTCTCTTCGATAAATTTTAGAAGGTCATATTTGGTAACTCTGTCATTCTCACCTGTTCCATTGATTTCATCAAGTGTATCCAAACTGATGTTTTCTCTAGTTGCTATGTTAAGAACTAAAGGTGAATAAAATCTATTTGATTCGCTCTTTATTTTCTTTGTTGTAGTATCTGATTTTTGGTATGTTATTTCCTTTACTTCTTCAAAATTTTTTTCAATCTCATCTATAAAGTCTAATCCGTTATCAGATGTATTTTCCTCATCAGAATCTATAATTGCTATTGGACTTCCAACTTTAACAACATCACCTTCCTCAGCTAAAATTTTTTTTAATGTTCCTGAACATGTAGATGGTATTTCAGTGTCTACCTTATCAGTAGCAACTTCTAATACAGATTCATCTTCGTTAATCTTATCTCCTTCTTTTTTTAGCCATTTAAGAACGGTTCCCTCCATAATACTTTCACCCATTTTTGGCATCAACATTTCGATTTTACTCATATTTTAAAGGGAATTTGTATTTAAAAATTATAATTTAACTTTGTCATGAACGTTAACAAAAACATGACCCCAAGATACATATTTTTTTCGTTTATTATTCTCTTTTTTTCATGTCAAGATAAGTGTAACGAATACACAACATACGTAAATTCGACACCAGTATATTCAAATATGGAATCTTTAAGAGATTCTGTTTATTATGATGATGAGAGAGATATTAACTCACCCGGTAAATTAAATTATAAGTCAGGCTATCTATTTATAAGTGAAACTGGTAAAGGCATCCACGTTATTGACAATAGAGTAGTTAGTAATCCAAAAAAACTTGGTTTTATTAATATTCCTGGAAATTATGATATAGCTACCAAAGATGATTATCTGTACGCAGATAGTTATATAGACTTGGTGATTTTTGATATTTCTGACATAAACTCTATTAAGGAAGTTAATAGAATTAAGGGATCATTTCAAAACTATTACGAGAACAGAATGCTTTTTTCTGAAAATCTAGGAATAGTAACTGGGTATAATGAAGAGGTTATAGAAGAATTTATTGAAAGTAAAGATTGTGAACTAGTATTTTAAGTATGAAGATTAAGAGTTTATTGATTTATTTAGTTTTTTTATTGTCATGCGATAGTTCATCAGACTTCTCATTTGGGGGAAATGTTTCCGGTGATGTTCAGATGAGCAGTGAGTCTTCGGGTACAGGAATTGGTGGTTCAATGGCTAGATTTACAATTAAAGGTGATTATTTATATACAGTAGATTCATATGACTTAAAAACTTTCGATATAAAGGACAAGGTAAATCCAATGATAACTTCAGAAGTTAATTTAGGGTGGGGTATTGAGACAATTTTTCCTTATGGAGAAAATCTATTTATTGGAGCTCAAAGTGGAATGCATATATATGGTTTAGAGAATAAAGAGGAACCTAAATATATATCATCTTATGAGCACGTAACAAGCTGTGATCCAGTAGTAGTACAGGATAATTATGCTTACGTTACTTTAAGAGGTGGGAGCGAATGTATGGGTTTCAATAATCAGCTTGATATAGTAGATATTTCTAATCTTAATAATCCAAGGCTATTTAAGACATATGAAATGATTAACCCACACGGTCTTGGTGTTGATGGAAACTGCTTATTTATATCAGAAGGTGAATATGGTATAAAAATGTATGATAAAACAGACTTGGATGATTTGAGGTTAATAAAACACTTTGATGATATTGGATCTCTTGATGTTATTCCATTTCAGGGAGTATTAATGGTTATTGGATCAGATGGTTTTCATCAATATAATTATGATTGTGAAAATGCAGAGATGTCATACATTAGTACTATACCGATAGAAAGAATGTGATGAAAGGTATTTTTTTTTTATTATTTATTCCTTTTCTAGCTTTATCACAAAGCAACGATGTATTAAAAATTAGAGGGACAAAACCAATAGAGTTATTAAATAGTGATGAATTGTTTTATCCAGGAAGATATAAGGGAAAACTTTTAGAATATTTTACAGATGATTTAAGTAATAATATCCAAGGTGGAATTTTATTCTATCTTAAAAGAAGTAATGATACTATCAGAATCTCATCAAATCAGAATTATAAGTTAAAATTAAATTATAATTCATCTTTTTTTTTTAGGGAATTGAATAAAAAATCATGGAATAGACTTGATATGGGTCTTAATTTCGGTAATGGTATGGCTTTTAGTCACCTTTACCTAGCTAAAGGGATTTATAATAAAAGACTTTTAAACTCGGGCATTGGAACTGGTATTTTAACAATTGATAGAATTAATTTTATTCCTATTTTCATAAATAGCTCTTATGATATTTTTCCTTCTAATTCATTAGAAGTATCTAGATATAAATTTTTTACATATAATAATATCGGTTATTCTTTCGCTGAAGATTTTAGAAATGATTACATATCTGTTGAAGGTGGTCTTTATTGGAGTATCGGTTTAGGAGTCAAGAAATCTTTGAGAAGAACTAATATCTCATTAAAGGGAGGCTATCTTTTACAAAAATATAAATCAGAACATAATTTATGGTGGTGGGATATGATCTTCTTTGATCCAAATCAAAACGTTTTGGATAACATAACTAGAAGGGAAGGATACTACAACAGATTTATCTTATCCTTTTCTGTTACCTTCTAAATTAATTCTCAAAAAATTTAATAAATTAATCGTTGATAGTATAATATTAATATCTCTCCTCTCTGTAAGATTTAATTTTTTGCTCACAGTTTTATTTTTGTCACTATATCCAATCCAAACTGTGCCTACAGGTTTTTCTTTGGTTCCACCTGACGGACCAGCAATACCGCTAGTAGAAATACCAATATCTGATTTAAATTTTTTTCTTATTTGATATGCCATCTTTTCTACAACTTCTTCACTAACAGCTCCATATCTTTCGATTAACTTTCTGCTTATGCCCAACATATTTTCTTTGATATCATTGCTGTATGCTACAATACTACCTAAAAAGTAATTTGAACTTCCAGGTATTGAGGTTATAACTTTTGAGATATTTCCACCAGAACAACTTTCCGCAACTGAAATGGTTTTTTTCTTTTTAGTGAGTAGTTTTCCTATCACATTTTCAAGTTCGTCATCATCAAACCCAAAAACATATTCTTCTATTTTTGGTATCAGTTTTTTAATTTGATCATCTACAATTTTTTTCAATATATTTTTATTATATCCTTTAGCTGTCAATCTTAACTTAACCCTCCCTAGACTAGGTAGGTAAGCAAGCTTTATGTCATTTTCAAGATTGTTTTCCCAATCTAAAATTAAGTCTGATAACCATGACTCTCCAATTCCAGTTGTTTTAATTGTTTTTTGATAAATGATTGGCATTTTAAACTTACTTCTTATAAGCGGGATACATTTATCTTCGAATAGACTTTTCATCTCAAAGGGTACTCCAGGTAATGAGATGAGAAGTTTTTTATTTTCGTAAAATGCCATGCCAGGTGCTGTGCCATAATCATTATTTAGCACTATACATTTATCAGGAAGGAGAGCTTGATCTTTATTTTTTTTTGTGATTTTAAGACCTCTCTTATTAAATATTCTTAAAACATTATCAAGTGATTTTTTATCCTCTTTGAGATTACTATTAAAAATTTCACATAATGTTTTTTTAGTAATGTCATCATTTGTTGGCCCTAAGCCCCCAGTAACTATGATAATATCTGATTCATTAATTGATAACTTAATTGTCTTTTTAATATCTTTCTTTTTATCAGGTATTGTTAGTCTTTTTGAAATAGTTACTCCAAGATTATTGAGCTTCTCGCTTAACCATTTTGCATTCGTATCTACAATGTGTCCGGACAGTATTTCATCACCAATTGTAATTATATTAGAATTAATCACAGGATTCTTTTATAAATGACATAATCAAATTCATAAATATGTTTATCATCTGATGGGTGTTTAATCCTTGATACTTCTTTCCATTTTTTCTTATCCCATTTTGGAAAAAAAGTATCTCCGTCAATATTTGCTTTTATCTCAGTAATATAAAGTTTATCTATAAAGTCAAAACCTAATTTATAAATTTCTCCACCTCCTATAATAAATATTTCCTCATCATCATTATCGCGTGAAGCTTTTATAGCATCTTCAAGTGAGTTAACTACCTTACACTTATCTTCATTAAAATCAGTATTTCTTGTGATGACAATATTTTTTCTATTTGGTAATGGTCTGAACTTTTTAGGGATAGATTCCCAGTTTTTTCTTCCCATTATTACGCTATGTCCCTGAGTCATATTACTAAAATAATTCATGTCATCAGGCAGGTGCCAAGCAAGTGAATTATTTTTACCAATGACATTATTTTTTGATACAGCTACTATCATTGATATATTTCTCATATTTTATTTCCTTTTATAAATTCTGAGGAATTCATTCTTTTTTTACCCTCAGCTTGGATTTCAGTAATTTCAATTGTCTCTCTCATGGTGTTATTATATAAAATCTTTTTATCATAAATAAAGAAATTAGATTTATTATTAACGAATTTATGTGGTCGAGCACCAAAGATTTTAAAACTTTTATTTTTATGATGGATAAAAGCTCCCGGGTATGGGCTGAGACCATGAATTTTATTTATAATTTTTTCTGCTTTTTCGTTTTTTGACAATAAACATATGTTTTTCGTAATTTTTGGTGCTTTTGTGTCATTTGATTTGATTTTTTGCTTTTTGTTTTTATGTCTATTTTTAAATATGTCGATTATAGTTTCCGCTAATAAATTGGATCCTTCCTCCATAAGTCTGTCGTGAAGTTCTCCAGCTTTCTCATATTTATTAATTTTTATTTTTTTTTGATTAATAATATCTCCCTCATCAATATTTTTATTTAAAAAGAAAACTGTAATACCAGTTTCTTTTTCGCCGTTTATGATTACCCAATTAATGGGTGCAGCCCCCCTGTAGTTTGGTAAGTATGATGCATGTAGGTTGATGCTACCAAGTTTAGGTATATTAATTAGAGACTCTGGTAACATTCGAAATGCTACTACAACAAATAGATCAGCTTTTAACTTTTTTATTTCCTTCTGAAAATTTTCATCTTTTAGGTTTGTAGGCTGAAAAATTGGAATTTTATTTTTAATAGCATACTCTTTGATTGGGGATTTATTAATTTTTCTTCCTCTACCGCTATTTCTATCAGGTGCCGTTATAACCCCTTTAATTAAAATTTTTGACTTCATTATTTTATCTAGACTACATACAGCAAAGTCTGGAGTTCCCATAAAAATTATAGATTTAGATTTCATTTTATTCAAAGTCCTTATAGAGCAAGTATTTTTTTCTTATTTTTTTATAATTATCTATATCAGCTTTCCAACTTAATCTTATCTCTCTTTCACTTATCCCGTTTTTAATTTGATTTTCTAAAATTTTATTTCCAGCTATTCTATAAAAATATTTTCCAAAAAAATCGGAATTGGTACTTTTCAATCTGTTATAAAAGTCAATTAGATATTTGATATTTAATTCTTTTTTTACTTTTATTTTTTTTAAATCAATTCCAAAACACTTTTCGTTTTCTAATTTAGGTTTACTTTCCGCAGTTACACTTTTTGGTGTAAATGAAAAAGATGTATTATCATAATTTGGGTGGCCTATTAATTGGAAAGGGTAAGGTGTACCTCTTCCTATACTGACAATAGTTTGTTCAAATAAGCATAGGGATGGGTAAAGTAGAATTGATTGTTGGTTAGGTAGATTTGGTGATGGTCTAATTGGTAATTTATATTCTTTGTTGTGATCCCAATTATCTATTTTAATAACACTTAATTTAAGTTTTTCACTATTTCCAATCCATTTTTCTCCCTTTATCATCATTGCTAATTCACCAACTGTGAGGGCGTGTACTATTGGGATCTCGTGCATTCCAATATAAGATTGGTATTGCATATCTAAAACAGGTCCGTCAATATAACCACTATTTGGATTTGGTCTATCTAGGACTAAAAATGATATTCCAAGTTCAGCACAAATATTCATCATATTATGCATTGCGCTTATGTAAGTATAAAACCTTGTGCCAACATCTTGAATATCAAAAATCACAATATCCAAACCTTTCATTGACTCTTTTGTGGGAATTCTGCTTCTTCCATACATTGATATTATGGGGATAATTTTATCATCTATAATTAATGTATCTCCATTTACTGTTTTTCCCCTCTCAATATTGCCAGTAAATCCATGCTCAGGACTAAAAATTTTTTTAATGTTAATATTCTTTGAAATTAAGGTTTCAATTAGATGAGTTTCATTTACAGTGGATGAATGATTTACAAGAAGACCAACTGATTTATTTGAAATTATACTCAAATATTTATTGATTTTTTCTGCACCAACCTTTACCGATGAATTATTAGAGTTTCCTTTAAAAAAGCAAAATAGAGAAATAATTAATAAGATTTTTTTCATTTTCCTTAATTTTAAATTCAAATCAAACCAATTAATACTTAATTATTTTAATATTTAACAAAAAACTCATGTTAAAAAACATATTGAAAGACTTTTTTTTAACCAATCTTCAAAAGGAAATAAAAAAATCAAATTCACAAATTATAATATTAAATGATTGGATAGGTCTTAAAATTTTGACTGATAAATATTATGAAAAGGATGAAATTGAAGTTTTGAAGAAGCATTTTAATGACAACATTAAAAATAATACGTTTGTTGATGTGGGTGCAAATATTGGTAATCATTCACTTTATTTTCAAAAATATTTTAGGAGAATAATATCTTTTGAGCCTCAAAAAAAAATTTTTAAAATTTTGAAATTAAATACAGAAGATTTTAAAAATATTAAGATTTTTAATTACGGGCTAGACTCTAAATCCTATTTTACTGAATTTTCTATTCCATACTCTAACTCAGGAATGGCAAGTGAGCTTAAAAAGGATTTGGACAGTTATATAGAAAAAGTAGAATTTAAAGTTTTTGACAACCTTCATAAAGATGTTGTTAGTTATATAAAAATTGATGTAGAAGGAAACGAGGAAAAAGTTATAATGAGTATGAGAAAAGCAATTACAAAAAATTTACCTGTGATTTCTTTTGAATTGAATTTAGATAAAGATTTGAGGAAGAAGATAATTAAAACTTTTAATTCAATGGGATATAATAAATTTTTTGTGTCTGAAAAATATTTTTTTCCAAGAAATATAAGATTTATAAAAAGATTTTTTGGTAAACCAAAGAAATTAAAACCAATTTCTGTCAGTGAAATGTTATCATCTAACAAAAATTACAGTCTAGTTCATACATATTCTGTAAAATCTAATTTTAAATTAAATGTCTAAAAATCTTCATGTTTTATTCATAACATATGCTTATCCAGAAGACATAGACGATATAAAATACTGTTTTTTCAGAGAACAAGCTGAATCCTTGAGTGATCAAGGCATTAAAGTTGGAGTATTAAGTTCAAGATTAGTATCGTTAATTAAGCCAAATGGTCTTTCTTTTTTTCCAAAAATTAGATATGAAACTGAGAATAACATAGATGTAGTAAGATGTTCATGGAATAAATGGATTCCATTTAATGAAAAATCTAAAATTTATACATTAAAATATATTTCTAGTTTAGGCTTTAATGAATATGTAAAAAAAAATGGTTTTCCAGACATAATTCATAATCACTCTATTGTTTATTCTGGTTTTATTTCTGAGTATTTAAGTGATAAGTTTAAAATCCCATTTCTCATAACTGAACATAATTCTGGGTTTAAGAAGGGAGATTATGATCATTTATTACCTCAAATATTGAGAATTTGTAATAAGTCAAGTTTATGTTTGGCTGTTAGTTCAAATTTAGGCTTGTTATTGAAAGAAAAAATTAAAAATTCCTGTTCATGGAAAACACATAATAATTTAGTTTCAAATGGTTTTTTTAAGGAGAAATTAAATAATACTAATCAAAAGGATTTTATATTTATTAGCGTAGGTAACTTAATAAAAGAGAAGAATTTTTCACTATTACTAAGATCATTTAAAAGCTTTAATAATAAATACCCCAATTCAAAACTTAAAATAGTTGGTAATGGAAATCAGTCAAATGTACTTATTAAAATTTCTAAAAATTTAAAAATTTATGATAAGGTTATTTTTATGGGAGCTTTGTCTAGAAATAGAGTTATTCATGAAATTAAAAACTCGCATGTATCCGTGTCATCTAGTAATTATGAAACTTTTGGTATTTTTTCCGCTGAGTCATTGTCGTTAGGCAAAGTAGTAATATCTACTGCAAATATGGGATGTGACGATATAATAAATGAGAAAGTAGGGGTGATTGTTGAGGTTGATAATGAGATTGAACTCACTAATGCAATGATCAATGTTTTTGAAAACTATAAAAATTATAATCCAAAAAAAATTAGAGAATATGCATATAACAAGTTTTCAGATCATATAATATCAAAGAAACTAATTACAAAATATCTTGAAATACTAAAAAAATAATTTTTAATAAATCTTTTTTGATAATTTAAGAAGATCAATTTCATTTGAAGAGCTACCCACATAAAAATTATAAATCATTTTTTCATTAACCCACTTCTTCTTTATAGTACTGTAATAGGAAAGGTCACTTTTATTTATTTTGAATTTAATTGATTTTTTTTCACCTGGTTTCAAATAAACCTTTTTGAAGTCTCTCAATAATTTTACAGGTCTGTCAATTTCTGAATTTTCAAAACCTACATAAAACTGAGATATTTCTTTTCCCCCTACATCGCTAATGTTAGTCAAGTCTACACTAAAAATTAGTGTTGAGTCTTCATTGACAACATTATTAAATTCAAAATTATCATATTTAAAATTGCTGTAGCTCAAACCATATCCAAACGGATAGGCGATTTCTTTTTTAAATTTTTCAAATAATGTATAACCGTGGTAGTAACCGTATGTTATTGTATCTGTATATGGATTAAAATATGGGTAGTCTATTGAATTCTTAGCTATAGTAAATGGTAGTTTTCCACTTGGGTTTATTTCTCCGTAAATTATTTTTGCTAATGCATTTCCACCCTCCATACCTGAGTACCAGGAAAAGATTATCGATGGAACATTACTTTCCCAACTGCTCATATCAATTGCACTTCCCCCAACATAAACAACAACAATATTATCATTAACTTTTGATATTTCATTAATTAATATTTCATCCTCATCCCTAAGCTTAAGGGTTAATCTGTCACCACCAACACCTTTGGCTCCAATTAGTTTTTTAGCTTCTGCTGATTTTAACATTTGACCTCTACTCATAATATATTCACCCTCGTCTGAGTAGTCGTAACCAACGATAAGAATTACTTGATCTAACTCTTTTGCTAACTCTATTGATTTATTTATATCATCAGCTCTATCAAAGTATACCTTGTTATTATTATTTATGTGATAATTTTTAATACCTTGAAATGGTGTTACTACATATGGAGGATTAGAATTACTACTTCCTAAGTCACCAGTATTTTCTGTATCTGCCAATCTGCCAATTACACCAATTTTTAAATTTTCTTTTAACTCAAATGGTAATATATTTTCATTTTTGATAAGTACCATACTTTCTTCTGCAACCTTTCGAGCTAAATTTACATGAGATTTATTTAGTATTAATTCATGATTGTAATCTATACTATCATACGAAAAAGCATATTTTAATCTGGTTTTGAGGGTTGAAAGAACTAATTCATCAATATTTTCTAATGTAATCTTACCTTCTTCTAGCCCATTTCTAATTGTATTGTAACTATACTCATCCTGCCATGGCATCTCAACATTTAACCCTGCATTAATTGCTTCAACTCCATTATATATTCCATACATCCAATCAGTAGAAATGAATCCATTAAAACCCCATTCGTTCTTCAAGATATTAGTTAATAGCTCTTCATTACTACCACTATATTTTCCTCTTACCTTGTTATATGCTGACATTATAGAGGCAGGTTTACCTTCTTTAATTACTTTTTTGAAATGAGGTAAATAAACCTCTCTAAGTGTTCTTTCATCAACGGATACGTCAATTACCCATCTAGAATTTTCAATACTGTTAAGTGCAAAATGTTTTGGACATGCCATAACATTATTTTTCTCAATTCCTTTAACAGCAGCCACTCCAAACTCTCCAAGAAGCCATGGGTCTTCACCATAGGTCTCTTGCGCTCTTCCCCAACCAGGGTGTCTCAATAAATTAATACATGGTGTTGCTGCATAATTTGTTTTATTTGCTCTCATCTCTTTAGAAATTACATCGTGAACTTCATATTCTAAATTTGTATTCCATGAGGCGGCCCTTGCCATAGCTACTGGAAAAGTTGTAACGGCATCAATATTTTTATCAAGAACTCTTGCACCCCTTGGTCCATCAGAAAGCACCCATGGTGGTATATTTAGTCTTTCATTTCTACCAACATATATATGAGGAAAACGTTGTTTGAATATAAAATTTCCAAAAAACTTAGGTATAGATTTATACATCTTTTCACCATACATCTGATCAATTTTTTCTTCGAGTGTCATTCTACTAAGAAGTTCTTCAGCTAAACTATCCGTATTCATCTGCCAAATATTTTTTGGATATAATTTTTGATCTGCTTTTAATGGATACATTTTATAGTCAAGACTTAAATAAACAATAATTGATGTAATAATCAGAATGCTAATTATTGAAAAGAGTAAGTATTTTAAAATTCTTTTTATAATCATAGGTCGTTTATTGACTCATCTAACCAGAGTGTCCTGTTTTTTATCCAATTTTTAAGAAATTCAATCTCGTTATAATAATTCCCTCCAACATAACTATTTGGCCAAATATAATTTTCAAGAATCTCCCACCTATCAAAATTTCTTTTTGCAGCACCAGTTCTATTGTACAAAATATCATACTTCATATTTATAAGTTCCTCCAACGACTGATCTGATAACAGATTTGATCTTAAATAGAACCATCTATTTTTAAGTTTATTTACAAATTTTTCATCTTCTAAGAGTTTATTCCACCAAAATGGAACATTCCAATAATCTCCAAGGCATCTTTCATTGAATTTAAAACACCATACATCATATCTTTCTCCTCCACAATAGTCTGCATTCCCAAATGATAAATTAAAATCCCAAATTGGACCAATGACTAACTTTTCATTTCTTTCTTTATGGAGGTATGTACTCAATCTATATCCATCGACGTTATTTGATAATTCATTTAAAATAAAAAAATCAATAAATGAATCTTCGTCTATATATTTTCTGAAGCCGTTTACTGGATCTTTAAAATTGTTTGATGCGAGAGATGACTCAAACTCATAAAAATAGTTTTTTATATAATTTTTTTGATTAGCGTGTATTTCTCCTGGCTTAGGATATTCATAATTAAAATTTATTCTTTTATCCCCATTTTCATTTCCAAATACATCGAACTGAGATTGAAAAGAATTATAATCAGTATAACTTCCATCCTCCATATCACTTTTGTCTATTTTAATAATATATCCTCCTGAGATCAATTCCTCATCAATTTCAGAATTCTCAAGTTTAGATATATCAATTCTATTTTTATCTCTTTTTAATTTTTCCATAAGTATGTATAAACCCTGATATTTGTCATTAATGAATAGTTCTACATATCTAGTCCTTGAAGCATACATTCCAATACTATTTGATATTTCATAAATTAATTTATTTCTTATTAATGACTTATCGCTATATGGTCCGTATAAAACCCAATCTTCTTCTTCAGGAAGACCTGCTAAATTATAGTCAGCATCGTTATATTCTCTATCCCAAGTTTCGATACCATATGATTTTTTTTCAAACCACTGAGAAGACTCTCCTCTAATTTCGATTCCTATATTACCTGCATATTGAATGCTATCTTGTATACTAACTGTAAGAGCAGAGGGTATCTTTGGATCATCAACAATTTCACCACCAAGGGTATTTATTCTAAAAATAAAAACAGAATCTTCACAATTGATGCAATTAAATTTTTCTGATATTTCTTCATTATTTTCAATGTCATCAATAATTATTTCATCTTTTGAACATGAAATTAAAATCATATTAAAAAAAATGAAAAATTTCACAATATCTTTGATAACCATAGACTAAAATTTTATATGACAAATTTACCTAATGAATATATTAAATAAAATTGGAAATAATCTTTGGAAATCAAATTCAAGTATTTACTCTTCACTTATTAAAAAGACATCTGTAATCACCTTAAGTGTAGGCATATTTTCTATATTAATTTCTTCAAGTGTACTTGATGGTTTTCAATTTTCAATTAAAGAAAAAATATTTGATTTTTCAGGACATTTGAATATATCAAATTTTGGGAACGGACTAAGTTTTAAAAATTATCCTATTGATACTAATTCCGGTATTGGTTCAAATTATCAAGAGGTAAACGAAATAGAGGATGCTATCCCATTTGTTTTACTTTCTGCATTGATTGAAAAAAATAATAAATCTGAGGGGGTAATATTTAAAGGTGTTGATATTAAATATTTGGATAGAATATCTCCTCACTTAAATTATAAAAATAATATTGAAAAATTATCAAATTCTATTATAATAAGTAGTTCTCATTCAGAGAAATTAAATTTAAATGTAAACGATACTGTTTCAATATTTTTTCCTAATGACCCTCCTGTATTTAGAAAATTAAAAATTAAATCAATCTATGATACCGGACTAGAAGAATTTGATAACTCTTTTGTCTTCGGTGATATTGACTTAGGAAGAAAGATTTATGGATGGGATGAAAATTATGCATCTGGTATTAATTTATATCTATCAAATGACGAACATACTATTTCAACATATGAGAAAATTAAAAACTTGTCTTCTTACGATGAATTCATTGAAACTTCTGAGAGTAAGTATTCTCAGGTGTTCGATTGGTTGAAATTACTGGATAAGAATGTAGTTATATTTTTTATAATTCTCTCTTTTGTAGCATGTTTTAATATGATATCCGTGGTATTAATTTTTATTATGGATAAGGTAAAAACTATAGGTATTTTAAAATCATTTGGAACTAAAGATTCAATTATTTACTCTATTTTTTATCGAGCTGGTGTTCATATTTTGATTAAGAGCCTACTAATAAGTAATTTTTTTGCTTTTGTTTTTATTTATGTTCAATCTAAATTCAAAATTATTAGTTTAGATAAGGATAGCTATTATCTTGATTTTGTTCCTATTAAATTTGAGATTTTGAAAATAATTTTGATAAATGTGTCACTTTCAATGATTATTTTAATTTCAATTTACTTACCAATTTATTTTATTGGAAAAATATCAGTTAACGACAATGTTAAGTTTAATTAACTTTTTAATGGAAATAGTAGACTTTTTATTTTCATACCTAATATTCCAAAAAAAGCTTCGTAAAAAATATTGATTGACATTTTAGATTCTCCAATCTCCCTATCTTTAAAAATTATTGGTATTTCTTTAATTTTAAATCCTAACTTGTACCCTATGAATTTCATTTGAATTTGAAATGCATAACCCTGAAAAGTAATTTTATTTTTTAAAATACTTTCTAGAGCATCTCTCGAGTATCCATTGAAACCACCTGTTGAATCGTTCACTTTCATACCAGTTATAAATTTTACATAATAATTAGCAAAAATGGATAATAGTAATCGTGGAAGAGGCCAGTGGAGAACTGAGATACCTTTTATATATCTTGATCCAACAACTATATCTGAATCATTTACTAAGGTTTTTTTCATTTCAACTAATTTTTTTGGGTTATGAGATCCGTCACAATCAATTTGAAATATGAACTTGTAATTTAGTGATATTGCTTTTTGAAATCCCTCTATATATGCTGACCCAAGACCATCCTTTACTTTTCTTTCAATTAAGGTTATATTAATATTAAATTTTTTTTTTACAATAAGATCTTTAATAATATCTCCCGTCCCGTCAGGTGAATTATCATCAACTACTATTACATCAAATTTTATGGATAAATCCTGTATATTTTCTAAAATATTTTTGATGTTTCCACTCTCATTATATGTAGGTATTATGGCAACAGACTCAGACATTATTTACTTTTTAAATATTTTTCAAACATAATGCTTTAAATACTATGAATATCAAACATTTAATTTAAATTTTGTTAATAAATGGAGATACAAGAAAAAATTAAAAAAGAAATTATTCAAGTATTTGAAGATGAATTCAACTACAAGTGTTCGATCGATAATATTAATATTGACCAGACACCAAAAAATTTTGATGGCTTATACACACTAATTTTATTTCCACATCTTAAGCATCTTAAAGAGAATCTTAATGAAGTTGGAAAAAAAATTGGAGATGCTTTAAACAATAAATCAGCAATTATTAGTAGCTATAACCAAGTAAAAGGATTTTTAAATTTTGATATTAAAACGGAATATTTATTAGATGTTTTTAAATCTATTTTAAATCAAAAAAAACTTAAAGAAGTAAGTAAAAAAAATAAAGAAATTATTGTTGAGTTTTCTTCTCCTAATACAAATAAACCTCTTCACTTGGGCCATTTAAGAAATATTTTTTTAGGTGACTCTATTTCAAAGATTTATGAAGCGCTTGGATATAAAGTTCATAAAGTGCAGATAATTAATGATCGTGGTATACATATATGTAAATCAATGGTTGCTTGGAGTAAATTTGGGGCGGGTAAAACTCCTGATTCTGAGAAATTAAAAGGGGACAAGTTTGTTGGTGATTTCTATGTAAAATTTGAAAAAGAACTAAAGAAAGAAATTAAAAAATTATGTGAAAAGGGATTAACTGAGGATGATGCATTGAAACAATCAAAATTAATGTTGGAGGCAAAATCATATTTAAAAAAATGGGAGAGTGGAGATGACGAAATTATCAAATTATGGAAAAAAATGAATAATTGGGTATATGATGGGTTTGATAAAACATATAAAAGTCTGAATGTTAAATTTGACAAAAATTATTACGAATCAAGCACCTATCTACTTGGAAAGAAAAATGTTGATCAAGGCTTATCCAAAAAAATATTTTACAAAGAAAAAGACAATTCAGTTTGGATTGATTTAAAAAAAGAGAATTACGATAAAAAATTACTAATTAGGAGTGATGGAACATCAGTTTACATGACTCAAGATATAGGTACAGCAATAAAAAGATTTGAAGATTATCCAAAATCTGAGAAACAGATATATACTGTTGGAAATGAGCAAGATTATCACTTTAAAGTTTTATTTAAAATATTAGATAAGTTAGGATATTCTTGGGCTAAAGAATGTTATCATTTATCCTATGGCATGATAGATCTTCCTGATGGAAAAATGAAATCAAGAGAAGGAACTGTTGTTGACGCAGATGAACTTATCACATTGATGAAAGAGACAGCTAAAAATAGAACTGTTGAACTAGGTAAAATAGACGATTTTGATTCTAAAGATTTAGAAAGATTATATAATATAATAGCTTTATCCGCTCTTAAATATCATTTATTAAAAGTTGACCCAAGAAAGAGCATGTTATTTAATCCTGAAGAGTCAATCGATTTTCAAGGAAATACAGGGCCATTTATTCAATATACCTACGCAAGAATTCAGTCGATATTGAAAAGAGCTAAAATGCTTAAAATAGATTTTAAAGGTTTGAATTTTGATAATGTGAATAAATTATCTGTCAATGAGAAAAGAATAATTGATCTAATACTTAAGCATAGAAACAATCTTAAAAAATCTGCAGAAACATATTCTCCATCAATACTTTGTAATTATGTATATGACTTATCAAAGACTTATAATTCTTTCTACCAAGATGAGAAAATATTTGATGGTAAAAATAATGAAACAACTTCATTTAAAATTGCGTTATCAGACATGACGTCTAGTGTCATAAAAGAATCGTTAAACACTTTAGGCATGGATGTTGTTAATAAAATGTAATGAAATTTGTAGCAATAATTCTATTCTCTACTCTTGTTTCTGTAAGCGGCATATATATTTTAAGGGAGAAGGTATTTAAGTTAAATGAGACAGCACCAGATAATTTACCATTTTCTGACTCTGATTTTTACAGTTTGTCTGCAAAGGACATAGATGGAAACAACATAAACTTTGAAAAATACAGAGGTAAAAAACTTCTTATAGTTAACGTCGCCTCAAAATGTGGATACACTAATCAGTACAGAGATCTTCAAGAATTACATAAAAAATATAATGATAAGGTTACCATACTAGCTTTTCCATCAAACAATTTTGGTTTTCAGGAGCCAGGCTCCAATGAGCAAATTGAAGTTTTCTGTGAAAAGAATTATGGTGTTGAATTTCAATTATTTGAGAAATCCGATGTAAGAGGTAAAAACGCCAACACAGTTTATAAATGGTTATCAAATATTTCTGATAATGGTTGGAATGATAAATCTCCTAGATGGAACTTTTTTAAATATCTCGTAGATTCCAATGGCTCACTAAAAGCAGTATATTCATCAAGTACTAATCCTCTCGATAAAGAGATTATGGATTTTGTATTAAACTAGAATTTAAAATCCCTTTTTTTCTTTTTCCTATACAATAAATCCCTTAAGCTTTTCCCTAAACAATTACCTATACCACCAACGAATCCTCCTATTATACTAGTGTAAATAATCAACATATTTACGGAGCTTATTTCCAATAAATCAATTATTTTATTTGAAATAATTGAATTTGTTGAAGAGTCTACACTTAGTAATAGAAATAGCCATGCAGTACCAACACCAATAAAGCCGCTTAGAAAGTGTGAAAAGTAGTTTTCATCAAAAGTAAACCCTATTCCAAAAGTTATAATTGTTATACTCCACCAAGGAAGGTAGTCAGGCATATAAAATGATATTATTCCAATAATTATAATTCTAAATATGAAACTCATTTTATATTATATTTTTTTTCAAATATTATATGATTTCTGTTATCCATGTAGTTACTATTAAACAGTAGTTTATTATAAACTCCTTTACCCCAATTTTCTACCTCTCCAAAATAATTTTGACTACCAATATTTCCAGATTGACCACCTGGATAGACTCCCCAGGCTTTAGTTTTTTCATTTTGTTTTAATTTAACTATCAATCTAAATGATGGACCGTGCCTCTCGCTTGCTGCATTTAATATATTGCTGTAGCCACCTATACTAACACTGTCATAGCTAAAACTTTTTATTCTTAGGAGATGGTTTATAGTTGTATTTTTATAATGATCCCACTTAATTTTTTTTAAAGAATTTCTTTTTTTGAAAGTGTCAAGCTTAACAGTTATATCAAGAAAGCTTTTATTAATTAAGTCATTTAATGACTCATTCTTTGAAGTACTAATTACGTCATAAAATTTTGAATTTTTATCTTCTTTAATCAGCTTATAAGTTCTAAATGAGTTTGGTTTTCTGTATGGATATTTTAAACTATCAAATTCATCCCATATATTTTTGTATAAATTATTCCACCATTCATTAAAAAAAACTTGATTTTCATTACTTACTTCTGCGAAGTAATCCCAATTTTTAAGATTTTTAAAATATATCTTTTGCTCGTAAGTTAATTTACTTGTATCTATCTCATCAAGTATTAAAGGAAGGACTTCATATGCTTTATAATTAAAATTATCATTTTGAATTTTCTTAATATCATTAATCTCAACATTGTCTATTGATTCAAGTCTTTCTATTAGTCTTCTACCTCTATACATCTCATAATTATGGCTATAGTAATAATATGGATATGTTTTATTTACAGGATGTTGATTAGCAGAGCTCACATACCCTTCTTTAGGGTTCTTATAGGTTAATATATTTTTGTAAGGAATATATCCTTGCCATTCGTTTTTTATGTCTTTTCCATCTAATATAAATTTTCCTTGTCCTTCATATTTTATTGGAAATTTTCCTGCAATAGTAAGGCCTATATCACCATTCTTGGTAGCATATGCAAAGTTTTGTGCAGGTCCATCAAAATATTCAAGAGCGTTTTCTATATCATCTATATTTTTTGCTTTATTTAATAATAAAAAAGTTTTATACTCAACTGATTCATCATGTGCAATCCATCTCATTGCTAAATTTAATTTTTCTTTATCTGAGCCAAAATTTTTGTCATAAACTACAGGTCCGTAATGCGTAAATATTATTGTATCATAATAATCATCTTCACCTCTAACTTTAAACCTTTCAATAACTTTTTCAGTTTTAAGCCATTTGTCACCGTATCTGTACTCTTTTCTTTCTGAATCTTTAAATTCAATTTTATACCAATCCACAACATCTCTTGTAGCATTAGTCTCACCCCAAGCAATATTATCATTAAATCCAATTATAATTCCGGGAGCCCCTGGTAGTGATGCTCCCATTGTATTAAAATTTGGAGAATTAAGATGAATTAAATACCATATTGATGGTAGATTCAATGAAAGATCTGGTTGACTTGCTAAATAACTGCTACCATCTTTTGATTTTTTTGGTGAGATGGCAAAGTTATTACTTCCATTGTCTGGATTAGGATTTGGGATTAAGTCCAATTTAGAATTAAAATTGATATTTTCTGATATGAATGAATTCTTTTTACTTTTATTATCAAATTGTATATAATCAGGTATAATAGGCTTTATCTCATTGTAATACTCTGGAAATAGATTGTTATATAAATCTATACCTAACTCATTTATAAGATATGTGTCTTCAATATCTGAATTTCCTCTTGATAACATATCAGACATATATTCCATTAAAATAAATGTTTTTAAGAGTGTCCATTTTTCAGGTTTGTAATCTAAAATTTTATACTCTACTGGTAAATCCTTATAGTTTAGAGAGTTTATATAATCGTTTACTCCAGATACATATGAATCAAGAAGATTTAGAGTTTCTTCATCTTGAATTGATTTTTTTAATGTCCTTTTAGCAGCATACATAATACCATTTCTTCTTTTTGATATATCACTTTTTAGTGTTTGCTCACCTAAAATTTCACTTAGCTCACCTGAGGCTGCCTTAATTTGAAATTCCATCTGCCACAACCTATGAAAAGCAGTCAGATAACCTTGAGCATAAAATAAGTCTTTGTCATTTTTGGCGTAAATATGTGGAACTAGGGTACTATCATATTGTACTATGACTTCATCTTTTATCCCTTCAAGAATTATTTTTTTAAAGTTATCTCCAGCTTTCTTTTCACCATTAACCCAAAATCCTGAATAAGGATTTAAAAATTTACCTACAGGAGGGATATCATTTATTCTTACGTTGAGAGATATAATAAGTGTTATTGTAAATATTAGATATCCTAAAAAGATTAATTTTCTAAACATATATTTAAGTGCGTTGGGAAGGACTCGAACCCTCAACCCTCAGAGCCGAAATCTGATGTTCTATCCAATTGAACTACCAACGCAATTTTAGGAGAGAATCTCATTTACTTTATCAGCTGCTTCTTGCAGGGTATTTGTTGCATAAACTTTAAGACCAGAGTCCTCAATAATTTTTGATCCTTCTTCAGAATTAGTTCCCTGTAGTCTTACTATAATTGGTACATTAATTTCTCCAATATTTTTATAAGCTTGTACAACACCATTTGCAACTCTATCACATCTAACAATTCCCCCAAAAATATTAAGTAAAATAGCCTTCACGTTTGGATCTTTTAAAATAATTCTAAATCCAGCTTCAACAGTTTCAGCATTTGCTGTCCCACCAACATCAAGAAAGTTTGCAGGATCTCCACCCGAAAGCTTAATCATGTCCATAGTTGCCATAGCTAATCCAGCTCCATTTACCATGCAGCCAACATTTCCATCCAATTTAACATAACTTAAATTGGATTTATTCGCTTCAATTTCTGATGGATCTTCTTCATCCAAATCTCTCAAATTTTCAATATCACTTTGTCTATAAAGTGCATTATCATCAATATTAACTTTTGCATCAACTGCTAGAATCTGACTATCAGAAGTTTTTAGAACTGGATTTATTTCAAATAAGGAAGCATCAATAGATTCATAAGCATTATATAAAGAATTGATAAATTTAATCATCTCTTTTAAAGCATTTCCAGATAGATTTAATGAAAATGCGATTTTTCTCACTTGGTATTGTTGTAAACCTATTTTAGGATCTATCCATTCTTTTATAATTTTTTCAGGTGTTTCCTCAGCTACTTTTTCTATATCAACTCCACCTTCAGTTGATGCCATAATAACATTGACTCCTGTTGATCGATCTAAAAGAATTCCCAGATAATATTCTTCGCATTTCTCTGGTCCATCATAGTAAACATCCTCTGCAACAAGAAGTTTATTAACTTTTTTCCCTTCCTCACCAGTTTGATGAGTTACTAAAGTACCTCCAAGTATATTTTTAGATTTTTCTTCAACTTCATCTAATGACATAGATATTACCACACCGTTAGATCCAGTTTCTTTGATTATACCTTTTCCTCTCCCACCAGCATGAATTTGTGCTTTAAGTACGGTTACATTACTTTTCTCTTTAGATAGTTTTGCTGCTAATGTTTTAGCATCTTTTGGAGTTTCTGCTACAAATCCATTCTGTATTTTTACTCCAAAGTTTTTTAATATTTCTTTTGCTTGGTACTCGTGTATATTCATTTTACACGAAACTATACTATTAAGATTATTATTTCAAATCTTATATTATTTTTTAATCATAACATCGATAATTAATTAGATTTGTCCGTATGTTGAAAGGAAATAATATTTCAAAGTCTTTTGGTGATGTAAAAGTTCTAGATAATATTAATTTAGAGTTTAAACTTGGAAACATAATTTCAATTTTTGGAGGATCTGGTGCTGGTAAATCAACCTTGCTCTATATACTAAGTACTCTTGAGAAACCTGACTTAGGCTCTGTCGAATTTAAAGAAAAGAATCTTATTAGTCTTTCGGGTGATGATTTATCCAAATTTAGAAATGAAAATATCGGTTTTGTTTTTCAGTCACATAATTTGTTAAGTGAGTTTAATGTGTTTGAGAATATATGCATTCCTGGTTATGTATCAAAAGATAAATATAGAGGAGTTGAGGAAAGGGCTAATCAATTAATCAAAGATTTGGACATACAAGACAAATCAAAAAATATGCCTAATCAGTTATCTGGTGGTGAGCAGCAAAGGGTTGCTATAGCAAGATCCCTAATCAATTCCCCAGATATAATTTTCGCCGATGAACCTACAGGAAATTTAGATGAAACTAATTCTAAAAAATTCATATCACTTATTAAAAAATTGAATAAAAAATATAAAAAAACATTTGTTATTGTATCCCATAATAAAGAGTTTTTAAAAATTTCTGATCATTCGTACGAATTAATTAATGGTAAATTAAAATCACTTTGAATAAAGGAATAACCTTTATGTTCTTTGCTACAATATTTTTCATGGTAGTAAAGATTTTTGTTAAAATGCTGCCCCATATTCCTCCAATGGAAATAGTTTTTTTTAGGTGTCTTATTTCCTTTCTTATTACATATTATCTCTTGAAAAGAAAGGGACACAATATTTTTGGTACAAATAGATCGTTATTGATGATGAGAGGAATTTTTGGTACAATTGGATTGTATTGTTATTTTGTTATTCTTCAGGAGATTCCCCTGGCAACCGCTTCTACATTAATATATTTTACACCTTTATTTACAAGTTTGGTTGGGGTTTTTCTTCTAAGAGAGAAAATGTCTATAATTCAATGGATTTTATTACTTATAGCTTTTTTTGGAATCATTTTAATTCAAGGCTTTGATTCAAGAGTAAATATTTTTTATTTATTAATTGGGTTGGGAGGCAGTCTATGTGCAGCTTTTGCTTATAGCATAATAAGATATTTAAGAGACAAGGAGCATTCGCTAGTTTTAATGATTTATTTTCCTATGATAGCTTTTCCTATTGGAGGTTTAATAAGTATTTTCAACTGGGTTCAACCAAATTTAATCGATCTCTTTTTACTAATATTAATTGGTGTTTTTACACAATTTGCTCAATATTTTATGACAAAAGCATTCCAGTCTGAAAAGGTATCAAAAGTTTCAATAGTCAGCTATTCTGAGTTAGTATTTGTTCTTTTGATAGGTAATATATTTTTTGATGAAAAATTTGAGTTTTTAGTTTATCTGGGAATGATACTAGTTACTTTTGGAGTTGTATTCAATATTCTTTTAGCAAGAAATGATAAAAAATATATATAAAACATCTTTATCATTATTAACTGATCTTTATCAATTAACGATGGCATATGGTTATTGGAAAAAAGGTATTCATAATAATATGGCATCTTTTAATGTTTTTTTTAGAGAAAACCCTTTCTCATCCGGTTATGCTGTTTCATCTGGGCTGGAAAATATTATTAGTTTTTTGGAAAACTTTAAATTTTCAAAGTCAGACTTAGATTATCTTCAATCTTTAAAAACAGATAATGGCTCAAATCTTTTTTCCAGAGAATTTATTAATTTTTTATCTAAAATTAAATTTGAGTGTGATGTCTATGCTATAGAGGAGGGTAGAGTGATATTTGCTAACGAACCAGTAATTAGGATTAACGGACCAATCTATCAGTGTCAACTTATCGAATCAGCTATTCTAAATATTTTTAATTTTAATTCTTTAATTGCAACCAAAGCATCAAGAATTGTACATGTATCAAATGGGGATCCAATACTCGAGTTTGGTTTGAGGAGAGCACAAGGTATTGATGGTGCTCTTTCAGCTAGTAGATCATCTTATATTGGTGGAACTTCTAAAACATCTAACGTTTTAGCTGGTAAAATTTATGGAATTCCTGTAAGTGGAACTCATTCACATAGTTGGGTTATGGCTTTTGATTCAGAAATTTCATCCTTCAGAAATTATGCTGATTACATGCCTGACAATACAGTTTTGTTAGTTGATACATTTGATTCGATCCAGGGAGTAAAAAATGCTATTATCGTAGCAAAGGAAATGGAGAAAAAAAATAAAAGGATAATAGGTGTAAGAATTGATTCAGGAGATTTAGCTTACTTAAGTAAAAAAATAAGAAAGCTTCTTGACAAAAATGATCTAAACTATGTTAAAATAATTGCAAGTAATGATATTGATGAACATATATTAGAATCATTAAAACTACAGGGTTCAAAGATATCAGTTTGGGGAATAGGGACCAGATTGGTTACAGCTTTTGATAATCCCTCTCTAGGAGCAGTATATAAATTATCTGCGATTCAAAATAAAAATGGAAATTGGGAGAAGAAAATAAAACTCTCAGAGCAGAAAATAAAGATTAATAACCCTGGTGTTCTTCAAGTCAGAAGATTTAGAAATAAATCAAAATTTATTGGTGATATGATTTATGATATATATTCCGAATCTAAATTAAATAATATGATTGATCCGAATGATTCTACTAAATCAAAGAAGTTTACTAATAATCATGAGTTTGAAGATTTATTAAAACAGATATTCAAAGATGGTAAATCTATTTACTCTAAACCATCTTTGGATCATATTAAAAGTAAATTAAAGAATGACCTTGATTTTCTTGATGAGTCTCATAAGAGGCTTAAAAATCCTCATATTTACCCAGTTGGTTTGGAAAAGAAACTTTTTGATGAGAAAAAGAGTATGATTATCAAATCAAGAAAAAATTGAAAGCATTAGTTATTGTTGATCTTCAAAATGATTTTTTACCTGGTGGTGCATTAGAGGTACCTGAAGGTGATATGATAGTTGAGAAGATAAACGATATTTTAGATAATTATGATTTAATAATAGCTACAAAAGATTGGCATCCCAAGGATCATATCAGTTTTGCATCAAAACATAAAAATAAAGATGTAGGTGACGTAATAAATTATGAAGGTATTAATCAAATTTTATGGCCAGATCATTGTATACAAAAATCTCCAGGATCTGATTTCCCCAAAAACTTTGACAGTTCAAAAATCAAAAAAATAATTTATAAAGGTCAAAACTCAAATATTGATAGCTATAGTGCATTTTATGACAATGCTAAGGACGCCTCTACAGGATTAACTGATTTTCTTAGAATTAAAAAAGTTGAAAAAGTAGATTTTGTTGGTTTGGCAACAGAATATTGTGTAAAATTTACTGCATTAGATTCTGTAAGTGAAGGTTTCTATACACGGGTAATAACAAAATGCACAAAAGGTTTAAATGAATATGATTGTAAATTAGCTTTTGATGAAATGAGAGATAAGGGAATAGTGTTAATTTAAGATTTACTATCCATGTAATTTATAAGCTCTACAACTTTAGTAGAATATCCCCACTCATTATCATACCAGCTAACCAATTTCACAAATTTACTATTTAACATAATTCCTGCTTCTGAATCAAAAATAGATGTCCTTGTGTCTCCTATAAAATCTGTTGATACTAATGCCTCATCAGTATATCCCATTATTCCTTTCAATTCATTTTCTGAAGCATTTTTCATAGCTCTGCAAATATCCTCATAGCTTGTTTCATTTGACAAATTAACTGTCAGATCAACAACTGAAACATCAACAGTTGGAACCCTAAAAGCCATACCAGTAAGTTTTCCATCTAAAGAAGGAATAACTTTACCTACAGCTTTTGCTGCACCAGTTGATGATGGAATAATATTTCCAAAAACAGATCTACCACCCCTCCAGTCTTTCATTGAAGGTCCATCAACAATCTTTTGTGAAGCTGTTGCTGCATGAACTGTTGTCATGAGTCCACTTTCAATACCAAAGTTGTCGTTTAAAACTTTCGCCATCGGAGCAAGACAGTTTGTTGTGCATGATGCATTCGAGACAAAGTTCATATCTGTAGTATATTTTTCATTATTTACTCCCATTACAAACATTGGGGTAGAATCTTTTGACGGAGCCGACATAATCACTTTCTTAGCACCTGATGATAGATGACCTTTTGAAGAATCTTCTGTGAGAAATAGACCTGTTGATTCTACAACGTAATCTGCTCCTATATTTCCCCAATTTATGTTAGCAGGGTCTCTTTCACTGGTGACTTTTATTGTGTTACCATTAACTATGAGATCATTACCACTAACTTCAACGCTTCCATTAAATCTCCCATGAGTTGTATCATATTTTAACATGTAGCTCATGTAATTAGCGTCTATTAAGTCGTTTATCCCTACTATCTCTACATTATCTTGTTTGATTCCTGCTCTAAAAACAAGTCTTCCTATTCTTCCAAATCCGTTTATTCCTATCTTAATTTTACTCATAGCTTGATTTTTTATGATTGTAAATGTAATTATCAATGATCAATTATCAAATAATAGATTATTATCAAATTATTTTTCTTATAATTTTTTTAAATATTTCTGTAACAATATATTTGCAAAACAAAAACCGGTCCCTTCGTCTAGGGGTTAGGACGCCAGGTTTTCATCCTGGAAACAGGGGTTCGATTCCCCTAGGGACTGCAACCTTTAAAACCCATCTTGTGATGGGTTTTTTTATGCAATTATTTGGAATCATTATAAATTATAAAACTTATAATTATATACTAAACATTAGTTGAGATGTGCCGTTCTAATTTGTATAAACTTAAAAGTATGACAAATATAAAAGACAAACCTATGTGTCAGTGTGGTAATACTAGTAACCCAAGCGGTTATTGCGATGGCTCACACAATAAGAATTAAATCTAAACCCATCTTTACGATGGGTTTTTTAATACCTTGTATATCCTCCAATACTTGAGCGATAGTCTAGCTCTAGACCATGATCTTTTATGTAAGATCTTAGTTCATCCGACACTTCTCCCAAATAAATTATTCCTTCAAATGTATAGATGTTAGAAAAATTTCCAAACTCCTCTTGAAGATCACCTCCCTCCGCTAATATCCTGCTGAGATGATTTTTAAAAGCGTGCTCATCTTTATACCTTTCATAAAGTGTTACCTTTTTCTCATCCTCAGAGATTAAAAATCTCCAAGAGATAGTGTTCTCCTCTGTCTCAGATATAAGTTTGGCATAACTATCACTCCATTCCCTCGTGTCAATTGTTCTGTCGTCGTTTACAGATAGTTCGCAAATAATTATTACCTCTTTGTTTTGATTGTCATTTATTGTTTTCATAGTTAAAAATTTATTATAAGTTATCTTAATCCATTTATATCATATCTTGATAGAAAATTCCATATTTCAGAATTTGAGTCAATATCACCGTTTTCATATCCTTTACTTGAAGAAGGGTTTAGGTTGGGATAGGAGTGACCTCCGCCGATTACTTTGTAGTGGATAACAGAAACTTCATTTTCTCCGTTTAGCCACGAGTGCAATTCAACTGTAGAGCCGTCCTGAGAATTGGTATTTTCAATGTATGTTATGACAGGGTCAGGATCAGTATTGTTATATTCTGCCCAGTACCTATTTGATAGGTTTTGGTCTAAATAGTATCCTGCAATTCCTTCATAAAAGTCTTCTGTTCCATGAATATTAATTAATGGTGTAGGGTGAGATGGATTACAATAGTTGTAGGTGTCAATGAACATATGACCAGCAACTACGCCTATACCTGCTATTCGATTACTTAGTAAACAAGCAATTTCATATGCAAGATATCCACCATTGGAAAAACCTGTGACATATACTCTATCAAGATCAATCGAGTAAATAGAGGAAACCTCATCAATGATATGAGATACAAACCCTACATCATCAACTGAAGTTGATTTAGAATTTTCACCTCCAAGGTGCCAAGTTGGGTCACCTGAGTTATCAGTTGTTGCTTGTGGATATATAATTATAAAGTTTGCTGTATCAGCTATTGATCTCATGTCTCCTATGGAGTTTAAGTAACCAGTTGCTGTGGATGCACCACCGTGAAGATTAAAGATTATCGGAATTGGCTCTGAGACAGAATATGAACTAGGAACGTATATGTGATAGGATCTAGTTAGATTATCGAAAATTGTTGATATATTATTAAGTCCTATAAATTCACTGTTTACCTCACTCTCATCTTCATTAATTTCAGCCTCATCATTTTCGCACGAGAGTAATAAAATTATTAAAAATGATATGTTTATATACTTAAAATACTTTTTAAAGTGGATCACAACCTTTTTCATCGAAACATTTTTTAAAAATTTCGTATTATAAATAAAAAACAAAACATATGAAAAATCTACTTATTACCATCTTTTTACTAATTAATTTCAATTTATTTTCTCAAGACTACAACATTAATATAGAGAAAAGTAATATTAAATGGACGGGAAAAGAGATAACAACTAGTTCACACTACGGTACTTTAAAATTTGTTGGAGGCGATATAAATATTCAGCCTGAGGCTGTTACAGGAAAAGTTGTTGTTGATATGGAATCATTGTCAGTTGATGATCTGACAGGAGGATCAAAAGCAAGACTTGAGGGTCATCTCAGGTCTGACGACTTTTTCTCTGTCAGTAGCCATAAATCTTCAACTATTGAAGTAACCTCCTCTAAAAAAAACGGTGACAATTATGATGTTGATGGTGTACTAACTATTAAAGGTATTTCCCATCCGATAAGTTTCGTTCTTAGTGTAGATGACAAGGTAGCGACATCAAAGCTAACGTTTGACAGATCAAAGTATGACGTGAGGTTTAGGTCAGGTACATTTTTTGAAAACCTTGGAGATAAACTCATTCTCGATGACATAGAACTAGAGGTTGAATTACATTTGAACTAGGATAATCTTAACTATTATCTCGGATTTTTATCAGAAAGATAATTTGCCTTTTGCGAATTTATTTTTTTGATAAAGCCGTGGTCAGATCTACTTTTTATTCTAATTTTTAAAAAATTAGTATCTGCATTGATTGTATAGTCCTCGTCACCAACTTTAAATATTACAAGTTTATAGTAAGGTATAATTAGTCCATAGGTTTCAAGATTTGACTTTATGTAAATAATTATCCCTTTCGGTCTTATTTCTATATTACAGACGCTGAGCTCGTAGTCATTCCTTAGTAAATCGTAAATCTCATTATCACACTTTTTTATGTATAGCTTCCGAGATCCAGCTCCTTTAAGTTTGAGTTTTTTCATTAAAGAGAACTCTTCCCCTACCAATGAATTTATTTGTTTTTCTATTTGTGGATCTTTGTAAGAAAGGTTCTTTAACATTGTAAATATATGAAACGTGATATTTCAGATAATGATTTAAAAAATTTACTAGAAGAAAAATATTTGAAATATAATACTAATCATTTTATTGATTCAGACCCAGTACAGATACCTCATAGATTTAAAGAAAAAAATGATATTGAGATTTCAGCATTTTTGACTTCAATAATTTCATGGGGTAATAGAAAAATGATAATAAATAATGCAGATAAAATGATGAAAATAATGGGAGGCTCACCATATGATTTTGTCATTAACGCATCAGAGAAAAATATTAAATCCGTATCATTTGTTCACAGAACCTTTAACTCTGACGACTTTAAATTTTTCATATTATCCCTAAAAAATATATACCAAAATCATGGAGGTTTAGAGAATGTTTTTACAACAAATCAAGGTGATGAGTGGATTTTTGAGACAATTACAAAATTTAAAAAGATTTTTTTTTCTATTGATCACATGAAAAGAACTACAAAACATATTTCTGATCCAGCAAAAAGATCAGCATGTAAAAGAATAAATATGTTTTTAAGATGGATGGTTAGAAAAGATACGAGTGGAGTTGATTTTGGAATATGGAATAAAATCTCAACCTCTATTTTATCATGTCCCCTTGATACGCATACCCTTAGAATTGCTCAAAATCTAAATCTAGTATCAAGGACGCAAAATGATATTAAAACTTTGATTCAATTAGATAGTAAATTAAGGTTATTTGATCCTATAGATCCAGTTAAGTATGACTATGCTTTATTTGGTTTAGGGGTTGATAAATAGTTTGTTACCCACCAGCTCCTCCTCCGTCTCCACCAGCTCCTCCTCCGTCTCCACCAGCTCCTCCTCCTGCATCTCCAGCGTATGCACCATACATGTATGCCTCTCCACCTGTTCCTGAGGAAGTGTATTTATTTACTGCAATGTTATATTTATCGTTCATAGACTCAATTGTACTTAAATTAATATTTCTAAATATAAAATCAGAAAATTTATAAGAGGACAAGTCCAGCTTCACAGCTTTCGACTTATTGAAAATAATAATTTCACCATTGTATACCACAACTTTGGGATAATACATACTGTACCATTTTTGGTGTGGAAATTTTTCCTCGAAAACTACTTCACCTGTTTCAATCTCTTTTACTACTATCTTAGACGATTTATTAATGAAGAAAAGTTTATTATCGATAGCAACGCAGTTTGTTACAATATTTAACTTTTCGTCTTTCCAGTAAAAATTTCCAGAATCAATATCAATAACTGAGGTATAATGTGTTCCCATCCAGTTATGTGTATAAAGGAAAATATATTTGTCAAGTCTGTATGTTCCTGTTATGTTGTCTGATACATTAATTTTCCATTTTATACCATTAGTTTTTGAGTCAATCAAGGAAATTTTATGTTTTTCGATTAGAATAACTTTATCCATCTTAATCAATTTTATCAAGAATTTCCCACCTTGCAAGTTTTATTGGGATACTGCCTGCCTCATTAAATTTTTTAAAAAATTCATTTAGAGTAAATTTTTTATTTTCTTTTTCTAACTTTTCTGCATACTCAGTTACTATTTTCTCTAGCATATATTTTCCAGTGATATAAGATGTTCCATATCCTGGTTGTCTAAGGTAAAGGTGCTGCTCGAACTTTAGTAGGTGAGGTTCTCTATTCATCCACTTTCTTGGTGTCCATCTAACGTGTACACCTCCCGCTTCTTCCATAGTCATCTCATTTGCATGGGCATATAATGATCCCAGCCCTCTCGCGGCTCTCTGTGCAATCATAATCCATACAATTTCTCTTGATCTTGGACTATCATTATATAATCCTGCATGCATAAACATTTCTTCAACACCAGTAGCATATCCCTCATTTTTGGTGTCGAAAATATTATATAATAATGCCTCTTTTCTTATCGGACTTTGGTGAGGATTGTCTCTTATTTCCGCAAGATCAAACCAATGTACAAAATGTGAGTATAGAGGCAGAGGATCAATATGTAATCCAATGTTAAAGAAGTTTCTATCTTCACTTGGAACAAATTTTCCCATGTGTTCCCTTAGTGCTGGTTCCATATTTTCTTTATAAGGCATGATTTCTTTTTCCTTTATAAATTTCATAAATCTTTTAACACCATTTTCAGTTAGAATCTTAAATTCCTCTGGTGTATTTGCAGCTTCTAGTTCCGGTAAATTTCTGTTATTATGTTCCTCTAACATAAGAGAAGACCAAGATCTATCAAGTTCTCTTTGGAGAAGTCGAACCTCATCTTCCCATGTCATAGGGAGAAGATGAACATTTTGTTGATACCAAGTATAATTTTCTTTACCTATACCAGATGGACCAGTTTTAGTTTTAGATTCTTCCTCCAACCACTGAATAAATCTATCATTTGATTCAATTGCATTATTAATACTAATATTTATTTGATCATCTTCTTTATAACCTAATTTATTTTTTATTGTTAGAAGGTTGTCTTTTTGTTGTCTAAAGTTTTCAATGCCAGCAATCCATAACTCTCTTGCATTTCCAGTTAGATTTTTTCTTGCTTCATTCTGAAAAATAGGAATCAAATCAATTTCGTTTTTAAGTTTTTCTTTATCAATATTAGATAGGGGAAGATCATACATCCAAAACTCAATAACTCCGTGATTTGTTGGGCCTTCGTGAGCTGGAACATCACTCTGATACATCCAAACTGACTGATAAAATGCAGGATCTCTTACCCAGGGTTTTAAAACTCTATTATTGAAATCATATCCATTCATCTCAGCTCGTATTATATGCCAATCAATTTGATTTGATATACTCCATTCACTGATATTAAAATCTTCTAATCTCTCTCTTAGTACATGATATTTAGGTTTTTTTTTCTCAAAAGAATTTACTGAGTAATCATGAACACCATTTATTAAATCTGGTTCTTCAAATAATCTCCAGTCTTCAAAAAGAATTACTAAATCATCATAGCTATTATTTTTTTCTGTTTCTTGACTATTTATACATGATGAAAACAGAATAAAAATTAAAATTTTTTTCATTAAAATTTTATTTATAGAATGATTGAATATTCCCATAATTTAATGAAGGGTTAACTATGGGAATAAATATTTTTATTTAGATAGCATATTTTTTGCTTCCCTTTCGTTATCAAAAACTTTAGGATTAAAATACTGCATTTCTCTAATTATCTTATTACCCTCCCATTTGTATGCAATATAAAATGGAAATGATACCTCATCACCAGTGTATTTTCCATTAGCAGAGAAATCACTCCAAATTTCTGTCCAGGTATCTCCAGTTGAATAATGAGTTGTTTCAATAGCAGATCCAGATCCATCTGTTGAATTATTATTCTCTTTGATTTTTACATTTTCGAACATTTCAAATAATTCTTCAACTCCTGCAATAAATTCATCTTTATTAAATTCTTCACCATCAGGATTTACAAATACCATATCTTTTGAGAATAATTCTTTTAAAAATCCGATGTCTTCCTTCTCTACAGCTTTGAAAAGATCTTCAACTAATTTGGTTTTTTCATCTTCAAGGTTAACCACACCAAAGTCTTTTTTATTATTACAAGAAAAAAGAACAGTTGCACATAATAATGTAATGATAAAGTTTTTCATAAATTCTCTATATTTAATTAATAATGAATAAATATATATTCTTTTTTTCTTTTCTAGTACTTATATCCTCATGTAAAACAAGTACAGTTAATAATTTCGATACTGAGGGAATGATTCTGATTAGAGGTGGATCATTCAAAATGGGAAGTGACGATATTGATTCAAATTTGGATGAAAGACCTATTCATAGCGTTGAAATTAGTTCTTTTTGGATGGATGAAACTGAGGTTACCAATGCTGAATTTAAAGAATTTGTTGATGCTACAGGTTATATTACAACTGCTGAAAAAAGTCCTGATTGGGAGGAACTTAAGAAAGATTTACCACCAAATACTCCAAAACCAGATGAGAGTGTTTTTGTTCCTGCATCCTTGGTTTTTAAGAAAGCAGATATTGATAACCTTTCAAATCATTCTCAGTGGTGGGAATGGAAGCCAGGTGCTAATTGGAAAAATCCCGGTGGGCCCGGAACAAATATTGAAGGAAAAGAAAATCATCCAGTGGTACAAATTAGTTGGTTTGATGCAAATGCTTATGCTCAGTGGAAAGGTAGAAGACTTCCAACAGAAGCTGAATGGGAATATGCCTCGAGAGGAGGTTTGAATGGTATGAAGTTTAGTTGGGGAAATGAAATCAAATTAAGTGATTATGCAAATACCTGGGAGGGAGAATTTCCAAAAAATAATTATAAGATTGACGGTTATGAGTCAACTTCCCCTGTAAAAAGTTATCCTCCTAACCAATATGGACTATATGATATGGCAGGAAATGTGTGGGAGTGGTGTAGCGACCTTTACAATTATAGATATTACCAATCTGTTTCTGATATTATTTCTAAAAACCCAACTGGTCCAACCAAAAGCTTTGATCCTGCTGAGCCTTATTCTATCAAAAGAGTTGTTAGGGGAGGTAGTTATTTATGTAACAAATCCTACTGTACAGGATACAGAAATTCAATGAGGATGAAAAGTACTCCTGATACAGGAGCAATGCACACTGGATTTAGAACAGTAAAAGACTTGAAGATATAATAATGTTTAGAACTGTTTTTTTTCTTTTTTATCTTTTTTCAATCAACTCATTCTCTCAATCAAATATTAGCATACTTGATGAATTCATATTGGAAGGGAAGGAAATGTGGAAAATACCTGGAATTTCAGTTGTTGTTGTAAAAAATGATTCGACGCTTTATAAAAAGACTTTTGGTAAGAAAAATTATTTTAAAGATGAAAAGGTAGATACAAAGACAATTTTTTCTATGGCATCGACAACAAAAGCACTTGTATCCATGTCACTTGGAATATTAGTAGATAGAGATTCGTTGTCTTGGGATGATAAAGTGATTGATGTTCTTCCGTCATTTAAACTTTCTGATGAATATATAACTAAAGATGCAAGAGTAAAGGATCTATTAACACATAATTTAGGAATTGGTAATGAAGATAAATTGTGGACAACAGATAGTACTTCTATTGAAGAAATGTTATTAAAATTTTCAAGGTCCCCAAAAACATATCCATTAAGAGGCGGTTATAAATATCAAAATATTATGTACGTTATAGCTGGAGAGGTAATAAGAAATGTATCTGGTAAAAGTTGGCAGGATTTTATGAAGATTAATATTTTGGATAAAATAGGACTTGAATGTACAAAAACATGGTCAAAGGATATTTTTAATTATGGGAATTACACTTATCCCCATCAAATCGATTATGATGAGGGGATAGTAAATGTTCCTTTTACCATTTCTGATCAAATAGGTGCAGCTGGCATGATGTGGTCTTGTGCTGATGACATGGAAAAATATTTACATTTTCTATTAAACAAAACACAAATTTTGGGTGAGAACATTCTGAAGGAGGAAACATTTAATTATTTGTTTAAACCACACATTATTGTAGGTGATTCCTTTTATCCTACAGCTGAGCTTACAAATCCTGATTGGAAGACGTATGGACTTGGTTGGTATCAACATGACTATAGAGGTGAAAAAATAGATTTTCATACTGGAAGTCTACAAGGGTTAGTTGCTATAATAGGATTAATAAGGGATAAAAATATTGGTATTCATGTATTTGCCAATTTAGATCATGCAGAGTTAAGACATGCAATCATGTATAAAGTAATGGATCTTTTCCTGTTTAATGATGATTCAAGAGATTGGAATAAAGAGGTGTTTGATCTTTATTATGAAATGGATTTAAAATATAAAGATTCATACCTAAACAAATTTAAGGATAGAGATACTAATTCTAAAATGTCTCTTAGACTTGAAGATTACGAAGGTGAATATATAAGTGATATGTACGGAAGAATTATCATCAAGAAAGATGATGAAAAAATGACTTTAGATATTAATAATGGAATAAAGTTTTTTGATCTAGATTGGTGGGAATATGATATTTTTATTACTGATAAAGATGAAAAATGGAGGGAGAAATTGTTTGTCAATTTCAATATTGAAGATAATAAGGTATATAGTTTAAAAATCTACAATGAGGAATTTAAAAAAATTAACTAAAATATTTTTTTTTCTTCTCCTTATATCGTGTTCAGAGAGTGAAATAGTAAAAAAAAATTTCATCATAATTCTGGCCGATGATTTAGGTTATTCCGACCTTGGCTCATTTGGAAGTGAAATCAATACTCCTAATATTGATATGCTTGCTCAAGAAGGAGTTATTATGTCAAATTTTCATACCTCACCACTATGTGCTCCATCTAGGGCAATGCTTTTGTCAGGAAATGATAATCACATTGCTGGTATTGGTATTCAAGCATTTAGTTCCGAAAATTTTGGGTATGAAGGTAAACTTTCTGAAAGAGTAAAAATCATTCCTGAAGTTTTACAAAAAAGCGGTTATAAATCATTTATATCTGGAAAATGGCATATTGGGGGTGATCCTTACGAAAGAGGTTTTAATAATTCATACTCCTTATTACCAGGTGCTTTTACTCATTATGATAACAATAAACCTATTGAGGCTTATCCTGACTCATCATTTTCACAAAATGGAAAGAGAGTATTATGGCCAGAGGGAGAGTATTCAACTGATTTTTATACACAAAAGATGATTGATTTTATTAAATCTAATCATGATAAACCCTTTTTCGCTTACTTATCATATACGGCGCCTCATTGGCCATTGCAAGTAGATAAAGAATTCTCTGATAACTATGTTGGGTATTATGACAGTGGTTATCATAAAGTTCTTGAGAAAAGATTAATCAATAATATTGAGAAAGGAATAATTCCGGTCTCGAGTAATCTCCCTGATGCATCATATCTTTCTGAAAATTGGAAAAAATTAAGTGTTAATGAAAAAAAGTTGGAATCAAAAAAAATGGAGATATATGCTGGTATGATTGAAAATATGGATTTAAATATTGGAAAACTAATTGAGTATTTAAAATCAGAAAATTTATATGATAATACAATAATTTTTTTCCTATCAGATAATGGAGCTGCAGCTGAGGATTTTTATTATAATAAAACGTATGGAAAATATATAAGAGATAAATTTTCATATGATATAAATGAAATTGGTTCTGCAAAATCTTTTGCGTCTCTTGGACGAAATTGGGCTGAAACCATATCGTATCCATTTAGACTTTACAAAGGATATACTACATCTGGAGGTATAAGATCCCCACTTATAATAAAAGGTATAGAAAGTAAATCAAAAATTTCTAATGAATTTATGACATTACTTGATATTGCTCCAACTATTTATGATATCTCAAATTCAGAATATATTTACAACAAAAATTATCCTTTAAAGGGATCATCTATTTTACCATTTTTTGAAGAATTTTCAGAAAACATTCATTCAAAAGATTATGTATTTTCATTTGAACACAGTGGAAACTCAATACTTAGAAAAGGAAATTGGAAGATTATAAATAAAACTAATCCTTTTAGTAAAGAAAATTTTGAGCTCTTTCATGTTAGTGATTTCACTGAACAAAATAATCTTATAAATGATTTTCCAAATATTTTTGATTCTTTATATGTAGAATGGAATGATTTTGTGCTGAGAAATAAAGTTTTATTACCTACACCTTATATTGATGATTTGAACTGATTTTATTCAAAGTTTATATCAATTTTATTTACTTCAAAAAAGCTTGTTAGTTCTTTCTCAACTTCATCTACTTCCTCGACTAAACTTAGTAAATGGATATCTTCTTCTGAAATTAATTTTCCCTCTAATAAAGTACTTTTTATCCAGTCGTATAATGGTTCATAATGCTTCTTTCCAACAAGTATTATTGGAAAGAGTTTAGATTTTTTTGTTTGAATTAATGTTAATGCATTGAATAATTCATCTAATGTTCCATACCCACCAGGCATGACTATAAATCCTTGGGAGTATTTTTGAAACATTAGCTTCCTTATGAAGAAGTAATCAAATTTGAGTAAGTAGTCCTCATCTACATATTTATTAGTATACTGTTCAAAAGGTAAATTGATTCTTAACCCAACTGATTTCCCACCATTTTCCTTTGCACCCTTATTAGCTGCTTCCATTATGCCAGGTCCAGCACCTGAAATTACACCAAAACCCATTTTAGCAATCATTTTAGCAATTTCAACAGTTTTTTTGTAGTACAAATCATCTGGTTTGGTTCTTGCTGAGCCAAAAATAGATATCGATGGTCCTACCTCTAATAATTTTTCAAATCCAGTTATGGTTTCTGCATTGTATTTTAAAATTCTCCAACTGTCTTGTGTTATTGCATTATTCCAGTTTTTCATGTTTTTATGTTATATTAGGCAATATTTTTGTTTTGTTATCGTAATTAATATGGTAATAATAAATAAAATAAAATTTATGAAAATTCAAAACACATCATTATTTCTCCTTTTTTTAATTTTTACGATTTCATGTGAACAACTTGGTGATTCTCTTAGATTACCAGGTGAGGACCCAAAAGATATTATTTATTACGAGTTAAATAATGATTATTTAGCACCTGAATCCAGGGAATTTATTGAACAAAATTTTCCATCACAAAATGTTAACACATCATATATTTTAATAGGTAAGAATACTTATGGTTTTGAAGCCGATCTTACAAACGATAAAAGTTTGTCTTTTGATGAGGATGGAGCATATAAGTTTGATAGAGATCATCCATTCATTAAAGATATCTATGAAAAGGGAAAATTTGGTAGAGGAAAAGGTGAAGGAAAAGGTGATAAAGAGGATAGGGAAGGAGGAGAGAAAGACGACGAAGATAAGGAAAAAGGTGAAGGTACTGATAAGGGAAGAGGAGATGAAAGATGTTTTGAGTTTGTTATGCCTTATACTGTTATGATGCCCGATTCATCATTAATTACATTGACTGAGGATAAGGATAGAGAAAAAATCAAGACTTGGTATGAAAATAATCCAAAAGTAGAGAAAAGACCACAGGTTCAACTTCCAGTTGATATCATGTTTGAGTCTGAGGAGAAGGAAGAAAATGTTACTATTTCAACACTTGAAGAGTTAAAAGAAGTTGTTGAATCATGTCGAGAATTTGATAAAGAAAATGAAAATTGTTTTAAAATTAACCTTCCATACTTTGTAGAAATGCCTGATAGCTCAATAATTACAATAAATAATGTTGATGATAGGAAAAAAATTGAAGATTGGTACGAAAATAATCCAAAGAATGAGAGCAGACATAAACTCATATATCCAGTTCAGCTAGTATTTGAATCTGAAAAAGAAGATGAGGAACCTAAAATTATTACAGTAAACAATTCAGATGAAATGAAGGAAATTCAATCTGAATGTAAAGAGGGTGAAAAGAAAGGTAGAGGAAAAGACAAAAAAGAATGGTGTAAGAAGTTAGATGTTTCAGAGATTGATGACTGCATTAAAGAATACGTGAATAATAATTATCCTGATGATAAAATAGTTCACTCAAGATCAATTTTAACCAAAGAAGATGTTACTATACATGTTGTTAAGTTACAGAAAGCAGGTATATTAAAATTTGGAGAAGATTGTGAATTTATCGATTGATTCTTCTATCTCATGGAGGTGTAAATCTACCTGGAAAAAAGCTTCTGTAAATACCCTTTGGTGTCTTCTTGGTTGTTCTATCGGCGACTTTGGAACTATATTGTTTTTTCAATATTCTTCATATTCATTAGCTACAGAGTACATAATGCTATTGGCAATAATCAATGGCATTCTTACCTCAATAATGCTTGAAACTATCATATTAAGTTTAACTCAACCATTTTATATAGCTTTCAAAACAGCAGTAGGTATGTCTATTATAAGTATGATATCTATGGAAGTTGCTATGAATACAGTTGATTTTGTAATAACTGGTGGTGCTATGATAAATATTTATGTAATACTGCCAATGCTTATTGCAGGTTTTATTACACCATTACCTTACAATTATTACCGACTTAAAAAGTTTAACCAAGCTTGTCATTAGACTTTAACTATATGAATTGCAAATCCTCCTCCTGGTGCCATATATATTGGAATTGAGGACGAAGAATCAATTTCTATAATCTTTTCTTCAATTTCATATTCCATTGGATTAGATTTCCAGTGAGTTGACTTGGTATCTTTATAAATTATTAATTTATATTTTTGATTTTTTTCTAGAAAATTTAGATCAATATCAAAGTTTCTTTCTTTTTCATCAGTTATTCCACCAATGTACCAGTCATCTGAATATTTATCTTTTCTAGATAGAATAACGAATTCTGATATTTTAGAATCAATAACATTTTTTTTACTCCATTCAACAGGTACACTCTTAATAAATTCAAATGCTTCAGGGTGCTTTATGTAATGTTTTGGTAGATCTGCAGCCATTTGCATTGGTGAATAATAAACAACATAAAGTGCTAACTCTTTCGCAATTGTCGAAGGAACAATTGCATTTTTATCTATTTCATCTGAACCTGGTGATACATATCTAAAATTATTCAACTGAAATATACCAGGTGTATAGTCCATTGGTCCACTTAATAGTCTTGTAAATGGAAGGTCAGTAGCGTGATTAACCCCATTAGATGAGAACCCATTAAATTCTTGACCTTTAGCACCTTCTCTTGATATGAAATTTGGATATTTTCTTCTCAGACCTGTATCCTTGATGGGCTCATGTTTTATTATATTTAATTTATATTTTGCTGCGGTTTCAATGACTTTTTGGAAATGATCAATCATATATTGGCCATGATGCCATTCTCGGGAAACAGTACCCTCAGGATTAATTTTTTTAATGTTTTTACTTACATCATTAACATAACCTGTCTTAATATTTTTTACTCCGATTTGGTTATATAGTTTAAAAGCATCTTCTAATTGGTTTTCATAATTCTGTATCTGTCCACCTGTCTCGTGGTGACCAACTAAATTGACACCAATGGAGTTACCATAACTTGATAAGTAATTAATATCAAAATCATTAACAGATTCAGTAAAACTGAAAGGATCTCCATTGCCTGAACAACACCACTCTGGATGCCATCCTTTATTCCATCCTTCAACAAGAAGTCCATTAAAATTATTTTTCGATGCAAAATCTAAATAATATTTTACTTTACTATTATTAGCACCGTGATTTTGTGATTGCCACCATGTAGATTCGTTAGTTCCAATCATTTCCCACCAAACCCCCATATATTTTCCAGGCTTAACCCATGAAAAATCTTGATTTTCATCAGGATCTTCATTAAGATTTAGGATTATATCTGAATCAAGAAGTTTAGAAGAGTTATCAGCTATCTGAATAAATCTCCAAGGTGAGGTTATTTTATTATCTAACTTTACTTTCGTCCCGTCACTCCACGGATAAAGTTCAACTTCTAGCAATCCATTTCCTTTTGGAGCTAAAGTCATACTTGAGTAATTTATAAGATTAGCTTCGTGAATACTTATTATCAATCCATTATCTTTTTTAATTGTTAGAGGCGTATGAGCAGCATCTATTCCGATAGTATCATATGATATATTTTCTACATTTTTAGAAAAAAACTCCTTAGAAATATCATCTATTGATGATTTTGCATATAAGAATTCATACCTTCTATAAGAAAAACCTGGAATCCACCATGCAGTATCTTTTGAAGATAAATTAAACTCAGTATATTCATCAATAATATTATAGTTCGATAATGCTTCTTGACTTGGAACATTATATTTAAATGATATTCCATCATTATAAATCCTAAATATTATTTCATAATTAATATTATTTTTCGAAATATTAATATTTAACTTATTGTAGTTGTCTTCAATCTCATCTTTTTCTCCAATAAATGGATACCACTTATTTTCAATACTTTCTCTAGCTACCTTTAAAACTTTTAGGTTAGATCCTATATCATTTCCATCTTCTAGTTTTATTCCCAACCTTGACCAGTCTGTCACTGATTTATTCTCTTTTTCTACCTTATAAAATGCGTGGCCATTTTCAACTTTGAAGGTTAAATCAATTTTGTTATCTGGAGAGTTTATTTTAGTGATATTATCATTTGAGCATGATATAACAGTAAATATTAAAAAAGTAAAGAAAATTTTTATTAAGTTCATAGTTAGTTTGTACTGCTAATATAAATTAAGTTTTTTAATAAAATAATTTGTGAGGTTCATATTACTACTCTTCTTCTTATCAATCTCAAATGAGGTATTTAGTCAAAATATTTTGCAACTAGGTAAAGCAAATAGTTTTAAGACAATGTCTTTTTACGAGGGTGAAACCCTAAGATTTAAAAAGCTAAATGATGATTACTTTATAACTGCAAGAATATCAGGAATAACTGATGATAACATAAAATTTAATAATATTGAAATCCCCATAGATGAAATAAATGTTGTTGATATCAGAGATAAATCATCAAACTTTATGAGAAGGTTTGGTACTTATTTTTCTGGTGGATCTGCAGCTTATTTTCTTATTGATTTTATAAACCTTTCTGTTGTTCAAAGGGCATCAGCCTCAGAAGTGTATGATAGTAAAATACTATTAGGTTGTTCTGTTGGCATTGGGATAGGATTTGGGTTACGACAGATAAAGAAAAAATATTTTAAAAGAAAAAAACTAAATAGAATATGGATACAAGAATCAATTTAATCATTTTGATTTTTATTTTTTTTTCTTGTGATGATTTACCCTGTAGATTCAATAAAGTTCCTGATCCTCCGTTCCCAAACCCTGATAATGTAGAAACCTTTAAAAATAATATTGTAAATCAGGTAACATATATTTATGAATGCCTTGATAGTGATATATATAATAAACAATTTGTCGCTTTTACGTATACTGTAGAAAGAGATACATCGACTCCTGGTCAAAATAATATTAATTGCTGGAATGAGTCAGTATATGTTACACTAGGTAATTGCTAATGAAAGAGTACATATTTTCGATTATAATTTTATCATTTTCTTTACTGGTTGCTTATCTAATCTCATTTGAAACAATTTTATTTTTTAATTACAAACTAGTTTATGTGTTGTGGTTATTGATTTTTACAATCCATATTTCTGTTTTCATACCATCATATATTTATCAGACTGAACATTATTATGATTTAACTGGTGGAATCACTTTTATATCATCTGTAGTTCTACTTACAACTGGAAGATATTTTTATTTTGGAACTATTGATTATGTATCTCTTATCGTTTCATTACTTGTATCATTATGGACTATTAGATTAAGTTCATTTCTTTTTTTAAGAGTTAAAAGAACTGGTCAGGATGTAAGGTTCTCTGAAATAAAGAAAGATTTCAAGAGATTTCTCTTAGCTTTTATACTTTCTGGATTATGGGTTTTTACTTGTCTATTACCCTCAATTGTTATTTTGACAAGTTCTAAATCTATAGAACTTGATATCATAACAATCTCAGGAATTATAATATGGGTATTCGGTTTTATATTTGAAGTTGTTGCTGATAAACAAAAAACAGAATTCAATAAAAAAAATAAGGGTCGATTTATATCATCTGGATTGTGGTCTTTAACCAGACATCCAAATTATTTTGGGGAGTTTACGCTTTGGGTCGGATTAGCTATTATATCCATTCCCTATTTGTATGGAATTAATTACATTGTACTTACATCACCTCTTTTTATTTATTTATTGTTAACTAAAGTAAGTGGAGTTAATTTACTTGAGGAAATTGGTGAAAAGAGGTGGGGTAGTGAAAAGGAATACCAAGATTATAAAAAAAATACGCCTAAGTTTTTTCCTAAATTTCTCTAGTTTTTAGTTTTAATAAGTATTACTCCGTCTCTTCCATCAGAACCGTAAAGACTAAGTTCAGATGCACTTTTAAGTAATTTAATTGAATCTATATTTTCTGGTTGAACTACCTGGTATGCTGATGAATAGTTTCCTACTCTAGCCCCATTCACATAAAATACTACCTCTTGATAGTATTTTATACTTGTTTGACCTCTTAAATAAACCTGAGCATCTCTCTCACCCACACCACCTATCCTTAACCCTGGAATAGATCTAAGTCTGTCCAATAAGCCTAACGTAGTTGAATTATCATTAGAGTAGTAACCTTGAGGCCTACTTACCTCACATGAAAAGCTAATTACCATTAATAATGTAAATATTATTCTTATAATCATTTTGTTTTAATTTCTATAACTCCTCCAGATCCAGCAAAACCATACATGCTTAAATCTACAGCATTTTTTAATATTCTAATGCTTTTAATCATAGTAGGATCTAACATACTTGAAATTTTAGAATAATTTCCTACCTGAATTCCATCTAAGACAAATAATATTTCTTTAGGGAAATTTATACTTGAAACACCTTTTAAATAAACTTTTGCATTGTCACCATTTCCTTCAATATATATGCTTGGATTAGCTCTAACTCTGTTCAGTAGACTGATATTAGATTTATTCTTGATTTCATATTCTGAGTTATAATCATTTGACTGTACACTTTTTTTATTTATTTCACATCCTAGAAACATTAGAAATACGATAAAATAAAGAGATAATTTATTATTTATATTTTTTTCTAAATTCATAACTACATAATAATACCGTAAGCAAAAGAAGTAAATAATTTGAAAATTTTATAATTACATTACCGATTGTATATGAATTTGGTTCAAATATCATTTCAATCGTATTTTCTCCTTTGTCTAATTCTAATCCTCTTAGCACATAATTTGTTCGTACTAACTTTTTTTCAATGCCGTTTACTAGAACTTTCCATCCATTTGGATAATATATCTCAGAAAAAACAACAAAAGATGCATAGTCGTTAGATGATTTATATAACAATCTTTTTGGTGAGTATTCTATCAAATTAATTTTACCACTGACATTAAATTCATTTTTGTTATTATTTAAACTAAATTTAGAGACATCAATAATTGCTTCTTTTTTTGACTTTAAACTTGTTAGTGCTTCCATTTCCTCCTCAGCTGATTCAACTTCTATAATTTTATTTACAAACCATACATTGCCATAAGAAAAATTATTTTTTACAACATTATTTCTATTGTCTCCAAACTGTATAAATCCTACATTGAGCATATTTATAATATTATTTTCTGAAAAGTTTGTATTACTCTCTCGAAGCTTTGCAACAATATCATTTCTTTCTTCCTGAAATACATTCTCAATAATATCCTGATATCTTCTCATTTTTGCACCGTGATATCCTCCAATTGAGGAATGATAGTATGAGGTTCTTGCATCGTTGAAAGTATTTTGAAGGTTAAATACTCTTTTTCTATCTACATTATTTTCAAGTATATATTGATCTGCTTCGGTCATTTTTATTTCCAATTCCTTAATTTTTTTGAAAGAGCAATCACCAAAAACTTCACACACAGAATCTGTTTTTAAAATACCAGAATTATTTGTTAAATGATCTATTGAAATAATTGATATCAAAAGTACTCCAAAAATGGATTTTGAAATTTTTTTATAAAATAATCCAAACATTAGACTAACCGTAACAAGAATTACAATACTACCTCTAAGAAGATCTGCAAGGAATAAACTTTTTCTATCTTCTATCAGTGAATTAACAAACCACTCGGGATAGTTGCTAAAATTTGAATCAACTCTTCCAGAGAAACTTAATACAAAGTATGACAGAAAAATAAGTGAGAAAATACCAATCGTTATATATAATGATTTAATTATATCATCTTTATATTTTTTTGGTTCCTCAATAAACTTTTGAAGAGCAAGACATGAAATTAAAACAACAGAGAAAATGGATATAATGATGATAAATGTAACAGATCTAAACTTGTTATATCCAGGTAAATAATCAAAAAATAAATTATTTATTATTTCAAGATTACTTCCCATACTTAAGACAACACTAGTAACAAGGAGATAAATTAACCAGTTTTTTTCGTGTGCTTTTAAGATAATAAATCCAAATATCATCAGAAATATACATATAACACCAGCATAGTATGGAGCTGTAAGAGGTTGGTCACCCCAGTATGTAGGGACTCTTCTTAGCTGACTGTTTATCTGATTTGTAGCAATATTATTTTTTCTTAGAGCTTTTCCAAGATTTGAGTTTTTATCTAGACTCTCTTGACTTGAACCACCTAGAATATGTGGAAAAAATAATGTCAATGGCTCAAAAACTCCATTGCTATACTGGAATGCGTATTGTTTATCTAAACCACTTCTACCAGCATCAAGGTCTGACTTTCCTCTAATAGATTCATTGGAGTATTCAAGTATTGACCATATCTCACCAAAAAATGTACCAATAGCTATTGTTGCAGCAACTACTAAAAGCGATATTCTTTTGATGAAAAAAACTATTTTCTTTTTATTATAAAAATAAATAAGCTGAGTTACTCCATAGAAAATTAATATAAATAAGGTATAGTATGTAATTTGTAAATGATTTAGTCTCAGCTGTAGTGCAAGAGCTATAGCAGTAACTATAAAACCTAAATTTCTATTTTTATGAATACAAGTATGAACTCCGGCAATAATGAGAGGAATGTAAGCAATTGCACCTATTCTAGCATTGTGTCCTGCACCAATACCAACAATCATGTATGATGATAGAGTAAAGGCAATACTTCCGAATACTGCAACTTCCTGTCTTACGTTAAAAGCCAATAACATAAAGTAAAAGCTAAGAAATGAAATTAGTAGGATATTTGTAGGATGTGGAAAGAAAAAGCTATACAGTTTATGGGTGTACCCAATGACTTCATTTGACCATTTTACATCAGTAAGATATGCTGGCATCCCTGAAAACATTGAATTAGACCAAAGAGCTTCTTCATTATTGATTTTTCTAAACTCTGAGGATTCCTTAGCAGAATAACTCCATTGTTCTATATCATGCTGTTTTAATTGTTTATTTAAAAAAATAACAGGATTGAAAATATATAAATTCAGTCCAACAAACAGTAAAATGGACAATAAATGTTTTATGTATTTTTTATTCAAAAATTTTTTTTTGAAATATAAATAGTATTAGTGAAATAAATGAATCATTATTTCCATTATTATTATTTTTGTTAGTAATGTTTGAGAATTTAAGTAATAAGTTAGACCGAGCTTTTAAAGTATTAAAGGGTCAGGGTAGGATTACAGAAATAAATGTTGCATCAACTATTAAAGAGATCAGAAGAGCTCTTATAGATGCTGATGTAAGTTATAAGGTTGCTAAAGAAATAACCTCTAATATAAAAGATAAGGCAATGGGTCAAAATGTCTTAATCTCAGTCTCACCTGGCCAACTTCTGACAAAAATAGTTGCAGATGAACTCACTGATTTAATGGGTGGAGAGTCTGCCGAATTAAATTTAGATGGAAATCCAAATGTAATACTTTTGTCAGGTCTTCAGGGTTCTGGAAAAACCACATTCTGTGGTAAGCTTGGTAGGTATCTGACAAAAAAAGGCAAGAAGACTTTGATGGTAGCTTGTGATGTATATAGGCCAGCAGCTATTGAACAATTACATGTAATTGGTGATGATTTGAAAATTGAAGTTTTTTCAGATAAAAAATCTAAATCTCCATTAAATATTGCAAAAAATGCGATCAAACACGCCAAAAAAGGTGGTTTTAAGTCTGTTATAATTGATACTGCAGGAAGATTAGCAATTGATGAGGAGATGATGAGAGAGATTAAAAGTTTAAAATCAAACCTTAAACCCCATGAGAGTTTATTTGTAGTTGATTCTATGATAGGTCAAGACGCGGTATTAACTGCAAAAACCTTTAATGAAGCTATTGACTATGATGGTGTTGTACTAACAAAATTAGATGGCGATTCAAGGGGTGGATCAGCATTATCTATAAGGAAGGTTGTAGATAAACCAATTAAATTTATTAGCACAGGTGAGAAAATGGATGCAATTGATGTCTTTCACCCAGATAGAATGGCTAAAAGAATACTTGGAATGGGTGATGTCATTAGTCTTGTTGAGAGAGCTCAACAAAATTTTGATGAGGAAGAGGCTCGGAAATTACAGAAGAAGATGTTTGAGAACACATTTGGGTTAGATGATTTTCTTTCTCAAATTCAGAAAATAAAGAAGATGGGAAATATAAAAGATCTTCTTGGTATGATGCCTGGAGTATCTTCAAAAGTTAAAGATCTTGATGTAGATGATGAGTCATTTAAACCAATTGAGTCAATAATATATTCCATGACTCCTATAGAAAGAAAAAATCCTGATATACTTAATGGTGTTAGAAAGAAAAGGATAGCTATGGGAAGTGGAACCTCAGTTCAGGAAGTAAATCAACTTCTTAAACAATTTAATCAGATGAGAAAAATGATGAAGATGATGAAAAAAACTGGTCCATCTGGTATGATGTCAGCGCTTGGACTTTCTGATAAAAAGAATTAATTTTTTTTATAAGTTACGCTTTTTATTGCTTTCATAGCTTTTTCAACGCTAGGTAAAATTTCTTTTATCAATGTCGGTGCGTAGTGAAATGGTACGTCTTCACAAGTTATTCTGTGTACAGGTGCGTCTAAGTAATCAAAAGCAAACCTTTGAATGTGATGACTAATTTCAGATGATATTGATGCTAGTGGCCATGCCTCTTCAATAATTACAAGTCTGTTCGTCTTTTTAACTGATTTTACTATACTATCGTAGTCTATTGGTCTTACTGATCTAAGGTCAATCACTTCAACACTTATATTTTCTTTCTTGGCAACATTAAATGTTTCTTCAGCAACTTTCATCATTTTACCAAAAGATACAAGTGTAACATCATTCCCCTCATGTACAACATTTGACTTTCCAATAGGAATTAAATATTCTTGTTCTGGAACATTACCCTTGTCACCATACATAAGCTCTGACTCCATAAATATAACTGGGTCATCATCTCTAATTGAGGTTTTGAGGAGCCCTTTAGCATCATAGGGATTTGATGGAACTACAACCTTTAAACCAGGAGTGTTAGCGTACCAATTTTCAAAATTTTGAGAATGTTGAGCACCCAATTGTCCTGCATTACCAGTAGGTCCTCTAAATACAGCAGGTATATTAAATTGACCTCCTGACATCTGATACATTTTGGCTGCTCCATTAATAATTTGATCAATTGCTACAAGTGAAAAGTTGAATGTCATAAATTCAACTATTGGCCTAAGACCATTCATTGCAGACCCTATTCCTATACCAGTAAATCCGGTTTCTGCTATTGGAGTATCAATTACTCTTTCAGGACCAAACTCGTCAAGCATTCCAAGGCTCACCTTGTATGCCCCATTGTACTCAGCAACTTCTTCACCAATCAAATATACATTATCATCTTGTCTCATCTCCTCAACCATTGCCTCTCTTAAAGCTTCTCTGAATTGTATCTCTCTCATACTCGGCAAAAATAAAAAAAGGCCTTGATTATCAAGGCCTTTTATTTAAATAATTTGGTAAAACTAATTCATTGCTGATTGTACAGCATCTTGAAAATTAATAAATTCAAGGTCGTTAGTAATCCTTTCTTTAAATGAACCATTCTCATCTTTAGAAATTGCAGCTTTAAGGTTATTTGAAACACCGTCAGCATCACCCTCTCTTGCAGATATTACAGCGTATATGTAATCGATTCCACCATTTTCTGTCCATCCGTTATCAGCAAATTGTTTTCTTAACGCAGCCATTTCTTTTTTAGCCTCGTCTATATTTCCTGACATGAGCTGTACAACACCTTTTCTCCACTTTGCCCAGCCATTTTGGCTAACTTTTTCAAGATGGTTGACTGCATTCTCGTAATCACCGAGTGGAATTGAAATTGTTCCCTTTGCCATATTATATGCTCTCTCAGAATGTGATAAGTCTAAATCAGCAGCTTTGTTAATGTGCTCATTCGCTAAAGTCCAGTCGTATTGCATAGCAGCTATTGCAGCTAGGTTAAGATGTGCTTCAGCATTTTCATTTTTAGTATTAGAAATGTCTAATTGTGTTTTAGCTGCTTCTAATAATTTATTTTGTGCATCAGAACCCATTTCTTCCTGTCTTGCAAGTTGGATGTGAACTGATCCAAAATCATTATGAGCCTGCCAAGTTCCTCCCCACTGAACTGCAGAGCCATATATTGCAGCCTTTTCTTTTAGGTCTGGTGTAAGTGTTCCAGCAAATAAAAGTTCACCATGAGATAAAGCATCTGATGATGCCTCGCCTGAAACAATATTCTGAGCTATGGCAAGAATTTCGTTATTAGGTTTTTTTTCAATAACTGTTACTACTTCAGTTCTTGCATTTCTAAGATCTGGATAAACTTCTTTCATCAAAGTTTTATATGATGATAATTTTGATAATGATTTCTCTTTATCAACAAATGAACCACCACCATTTACTATAGCCAATATTTGACTTTTATCTGCACTTGACACAGCATCAGATCCTCTTAAGGCGTTTCTTAGAGCATCCCAGTTCTCAACTACAGGTACAAGAGTAAAGCCAACCTGATCAGCTTCATCTTTGTAGTCATATTTATCCATTTCTGCTCTGTAAAATTTCTCTATGGCTGCAGATCTTCTAGATGCTAGCGACTCATTTACTTTTGTTGAACCTTCAGGAGAGTGAGCACCAACGATGTTTACGCCTTTGGTGATATTTTTTTCAGCTAAAAAAGCAGAGAATTTTTCTCCTCTGTCACTTTTTCTTTCAGAACCTCTCAGATAAGAACTACCTTGATTGAAATAAAAATCTACAGATGTAGTTTCTGTTTCTTCAGCATCAGTATATCCTGGATATGCTTTAGGTGTAGGAATCATCGACGCATTTGTTAATGTAATTGTTTTATTTACACCATCAGCAACATCAGATTCTTCAGTATCTAGACTGTTTCCTGTTGCAACAACTTTTGCGGTACCAACTACAGTTAACTTAGCTGGTGATCCACCCATTGTAGCGCTATTGTAAGGCACTGAGATTGTTTGAGTTGAGGTAGATGTAGAAGAAGAACTATTTGGATAATCAGAAGCTTTAAACTCAACTGATCCAACATCGTTTCCATCAAACTCAAAATTAAGTGTGTAGCTAGTTCCCTTAGGTAACATACCTTTAGGGAGGGTAGTTTGAACATCAAATGATACACTAGATCCTGCTAAAGTAATAGGGTCAGGGTTTACATTTATTTGTTGTTGTTTAGATAATTCAATCATCTTCTTTAATGGGTTACAAGCAGTAAACATTAAAAATGAGAAGATGAAAAGATTTAAAATATTAATATTTTTCATAATTTGTTTCATTAAAGTAATTACTTATCAGCCTCAAAAATACATATTTTTATCTATTTATCGAATAAATATTTATAAATCACTGAACCTTTTTTTACCCAAAAGAAAGTACTTAAAAGGTAAAATTTCTTTTTTTAGTTTTCCATAATTAAAAATTCCAGACCTTTTTCTCAATAAGGTTTTTGGAATATTTAAAACAAATATGAGATATGCCTTTATTATTGATATTAAATGAAGAATATTTTTTTTCTTAATACAAATTATAACTGATGCAAAGGCATCAAGTATTAATCTTATAAAAAGTTTAGGAAATGCATAAAAAAGATTTTCATTTTTTAAAATCATTATAAGGTTATTCCTGAAGTTAAGATATGTTTTTCTTGGATTATTATCACTTAGTGTCTTACCTCCAGCATGATAAACTAAACTCTTTGGTTGACAAAAATTTTTATATTTTAGATTCTTAAGCCTCCAACACAGATCTATTTCTTCCATGTGTGCAAAAAAATCAAAATCAAAACCATTTATTTCCTTAAATACCTTTGATTTTATCATAAAGCAAGCACCTGATGACCAGAATATTTCTTTTTTATCATCATACTGTCCAAAATCTTCTTCAATTGAATCAAATATTCTTCCTCTACAGAATGGATATCCAAGAAAATCTAAATATCCTCCTGATCCTCCTGCATAGTCAAATTTTTTTTTGTTATGATAAGATTTTATTTTAGGTTGACAAGTCCCAAAACTTTCATCCGATTCGAGAAGTTCAAACATTGGATTTAACCAACCCTCAGTTACCTCTACATCATTATTTAATAGTACATAATAATCGTAATCTATTTTTGATAAACCTTTATTGTAACCTCCAGCATATCCATAATTTTTATCATTTTGAATTATTTTTATTTCAGGAAATTTTTTTTTTACATAAATATTTGATTCGTCATCTGAACCGTTATCTATTATGTAAATAGTTGATAATTTTTTGTCAGAGTGTTTAACAACTGACGGTAAGAATTTTTTTAGGAGATTTAGTCCATTATAATTTAAAATTGCTATTGCAATTCTCTTATTTGATAGCATTATTTAAATAAATTACCAATGTCAAAGCCTGGAATATTGGGCATTAAGTTTCCAGTTTTTTCTTTAATGAACTCACTTGATTTTATTTCAACCTCTTTCATTGCCTTATTTACGGCTGCAACTGTTAAATCTTCTACCATCTCAACCTCATTAATTATACTTTTATCAATTTTGATAGAAATAACCTCCTTTTTTCCGTTTACTTCTACTTTTACTAACCCTGCTCCTGATTCTGATTCAACTTTGATTGTATCTAACTGATTTTTTATTTCTTTCATTTTATCTTGGGCCTCCTTGAATTTTCCCATCATTTTCATCATATCAAACATATTGCTCTACTTTATTAATAAAAATTTTCCTTTTTGTTTTACTTTTTTTCCGTTCAAAGTAAAATCTAATATGTAAATATATGAACCTTGAATTACTTTGCCATTAAAATTTCCATCCCATCCGAAACCAATATTATTACTTTCAAAAATATTTACTCCAAAATTATTGTATATAGTTAATTTATATTCAGAAACATTTTTTTCAAAAGGTTTAAATTCATCGTTGAGTCCATCTCCATTTGGCGTAAAGGTATTTGGCATAGGTAAAGGATTGTAATTCTTACTGCTGATTAAACAGCTTAAATTTGAAATAGATTTTTTTCCATTTTTAAACCCAACAGAGTAATAACAATATTCTTCACCCTCAATCAGGTTATAACTATCCATATTTAATTGTTTAGAATTTGAAAAAAGTTCTGAATTTTTATAGATATGTAATGAATCATACTCATTTATATAATCCAGATCAATTTTTATTCCATCACTCTCTTCATAGGCATTTGTATAAATTAGGTATATTCCGTCCTCAATTACTTCATTTTGACACGTGTATATTTTTTCAATCTCAACATATTTGTCAGAAAACGTTTTATTTGGTATTTCTATTTTTGAATCATTAAAATAAATGTATGACGGACTTAAATAGACAGAATCAATTCTCTCGTCAATTTTAAGTTTGTAGTTAGTACTTTTTTCAGGTTTATAAAATAAACTATAAAATGTTCTGTCATCTGAAACCTTTACAGAATCTATAAAATTTTTAGTATTTGAATTTACTGATGAAATTGAAAAACTTTCTCCATAACAACTTATGTCATTACCATAAAACTCTGCTCTAATTAAACCATTGAATTTATTTTCTGAGTCTAAATAATTACTATAATCAAAGTTATTTATCCCTTGATCTAATTCTTTTATAAAAGTATTTTCAATATAAAGATTATATCCAGTGTAGTAGTTGTCAATAATTTCAATTTCCATTTTATCATTAAGACAATTACTTATTCTTATTTCAAATTCTTTTGGTTCAAAAACCTCAATTTCAATTATGTCAATTTTTTCTACATTATCTACGTTAATCGCCTGTGCTATAATGTATTTACCAGGTTTTTCATATATATTAAATGTAGTTGATGAAGGATTAAATGATAAATTATTATAATTGAAGTCGTACTGAATTACAGTAGCTGTAGAATCTACATTCTCATCAACTATTTGAACTTCTAAAGGAGCGCATCCACTTATTAAATTTACTTCAAACCTTTCAAGATTACTTTTTTGGGAATATGAATTTAGCGACAACAAGATCAATAAAATTATTGATGTGAAAAGTTTATTCATTTTTATTAATTGATTTCATCTTAGAAATGATATCATCAATAGATTTTTTTTCCTGTTCACCATTTTTCATATTTTTTAATGTGAAACAATTTGTATTGATTTCATCTTCTCCTACTATAAGAACGTAGGGTATATTATTTTTATTTGCATATTTTAGCTGTTTTTTCAATTTAAAATTATCGGTAACTAAGTCTACACTAATATTGTTTACCCTTAATTGATTTGCTATTTCAAGACATTTTGGAATAAATTTTACGTCAAGATATGACAATAGAACTTTATTGTCATTAATTACATTTTGAATGTTATCATTACCGTCAAGTAATTCAAAAATCCTTTCCATACCAAATGAAATTCCAATTCCTGGCATATTTTTTACTCCAAATTTTTCTGTTAGATTTTCATATCTTCCCCCTCCACAAAGACTGCCAATGCTTTCTTTGTTAGATTTAACCTCAAAAATTGATGAAGTATAATATGACAGACCCCTTGCAAGACTAAAATCTAATGTATAGTTTTCATTTAACTCATTTATTTCTCTGATTTCTTTTATACCCTCAATTCCAGTGTTTGAATTTTTAATTATATCCTCAATAAAATTAATTTTTTCGGTATTAGAACCTTTGAATTTTAGTATTTCAATAAGTTTTTTAATACTTGACAACTCAAATTTTTTATCATTTAATTCCTTTTCGAACTTATCAAAACCAATTTTGTCAATTTTGTCAATCATTATACAGATTTCATTAAATCTTTCTGGAAAATTTAATGTTTCAGCAATGCCTTGAAGAATCTTTCTGTTATTTAATTTAAAATCAATATCTGTTATTTTAAGCTTATCAAATAATGTATATACAAGATCAATAATTTCAGCTTCACATAACTTTGAATTTGTACCTATGTAATCAACGTCACATTGATAAAACTCTCTAAACCTTCCTTTTTGAGGTCTGTCTGCTCTCCATACTGGCTGAATTTGATACCTTTTAAATGGAATTGATATTTTATCTTGATTCATAGATACGTACCTTGCCAGTGGTACTGTCAAATCGTATCTTAGAGCTTTACTTGATATTTTAGATTTTAAATTATTTTGATCATTTAAATCTTTTTCCGATGTATTTTTTAAGAAATCACCTGAATTAAGTATTCTAAAAATTAATTTATCTCCCTCTTCACCATAGTTTCCTGTTAAGACTTCGGTATTTTCAATCGATGGTGTTTGAATAGATCTGAAACCATAAAGATTAAATACATCTTTGAAAATATTCATTACATATTCTCTTATTTCCATTTCATCAGGCCCAAAGTCTCTTGTTCCTTTAGCAAGTGATGGTTTAATCTTATTCATTTTTTTAAAATTTATTACAAAGCTAGCAAATGATTTACATTATTTTTTATTTAAATTGCGCCAATAATATATAATATTATGGCAGTTACTAGATTAGAAAGAAAAGGTAGGAGAAACGTTTCAAAGGCTAAAAGAGCTAAACAAGTTATTAAAAGCTTAAACGCAAAGCCAGTTATAAGAAATGTAGATGTTGAAGAAATCAAGAAAGGTTTTTCAAAATCATCCAAAAAGCCTGTTAAAAAATAGCTTATCCATCAAGTTTTATTACTTGCATGTCTTCAATTTTGTCATCAACTAAATTAAACCTAACCATCGTTTTCTCTTTGTGAAATCCAACTTTTCCAACAGCTCCCGGATTCATGTATATTAAATTATATTTTTCATCTCTTGCGATTTTTAGTATATGGCTATGTCCACACACCAATAAATTTGGTTTATTTTCTAATATTAAATCTCTAGTTTTTCTATTATATGAGTTAATTTTTCCGGCAATATGAATTATTAGGATTTTAAAGTTTTTAATCTTAAAAATGAGATACTCTTCCGTTTCTCCTTTAATAATTTCATTATCAATATTTCCCCATACTGCTCTTGTAAGACATATTTGTTCAAGTTTTTCAAGTACATTAATTGAACCTATATCGCCACCATGCCATATCTCATCGCATCCTTCTAGATAATGAATTGCTTTTTTAGGTAGATAGTTATGAGTATCAGATAGCACACCAATTTTCATAACTTAAAATTTGAATCAATTAGTTGAAGTTATTTTTTCTTTTGCTTTAGACCAAATGCTGTCAAGTTTTCTTTCTTGGTTTTCGTTTGCAATTGACCTGATTATTCTCCAATGTTTCATTCTTTCTTCATTTAAAAGTTTAGCAATCTCATAATATTTTTCCATATTTTCAGGGTTGTTGTTGTTGCCAACAGAAATATCGTTCATTATTACAATATCGTATTTTCTAAATTTATTCTCTATGCTATCTTTTTTGTTTTTATATCTTTTGTACTCCTCTTTTGCTAAATCGATTTGATTATCTGTAAATTCTAATTCTTTCTTTAAAAATTTAATTTCTCTATAAAAATCTGAATTTTTTCTTGGGCCTTTTTTTCTGTCATTAAATACAGTAAGAATATTTGTGACAATAAGTACAAAAATTAATAGATATAGGTATTTACTCTTCATATGAAGTTAGGTTTATTATGCTAGACTCATTATCCTCAAAATATAAATCTTCAATAGTATAATTTGAGTTGTCTTCATCCAATTCATTGAAATTTAATGTTATTACAGTAAGCACTATTATTAGTATAGATGTTATGATGAAAACTGGTTTTTCAATTTTATTATAAAATAAATCGACTTCATTCGAGTTTTTGATTTTTCCTTCTAATCTAGAATAGAAATATGGTCTTGGTTCAACCTCTTTAATCCCATTTAAACTATCTATTATTTTATTAATTCTTTTTTTCATAAAATTTCATTTATGTTAAAATTAATAGTAATATCAAAGGATTTACTTTTCCATATTTCTCCTTCAACTTGCGATATATTGGTTATTCCTCTTGTAGATTTAATCTCAAGAGATGTCCCTTTATAAACTTTATATCCAAATCCCCATACAAAACTTGTTTCTTTATCTCCAAAATCATTTTCCGTAAATCTAAATGAACTTACATTCGATGCTGTATCCAAATTATAGTTGGATGTTGATGCCTTAATTTCAGTTTTTACATTTAATATTTTACCTATTTGTGGTCCAATGAAGAAGTTAAAATTATTCATTCTAAAGTTTATTAGAATTGGAATTTGTAAATAATCTAATTTATTTGTAAAGGATGTTCTGTTAGAATCTTCTACGATCACGCCTTGTGCTGAATAATTAATACCGCTTCTTAACCCTAGATATGATTTAATTCTTTTGTCATAATCATCAGGAAATAATTTAAATGATAACTCTAAGTTCGCACCAAAATTATATCCAGTATAAGTGTTGACGTCGTATGGAAAACCACCAATTCTGTTGTAGCTAACGCCGATTATATTCGATTTAGATTCAGTTACAAGACTTTGTTTGGAAAATACTGATCCTATTTTAATTCCATACCTAAATTCTTGAGAATATATGTTAAAGGATATAGTTGATAGTATAAAAAAATATAATACTTTAATTTTCATATTATTTAGTTAGAAGTCAAAAATAATTATTTCTTGTCATTGAGTTCATTTTCAATCATAACTTTTAGATTTTTTTTAGCCCTAAATATTAACGATTCTATTGAAGAGGAGGTTTTTTTCATAATCTCTGAAATCTTTTTGTAGGATAGTCCTCTTATATTTTTAAGAATGTAGGCTGTTTTTTGATCTTCACTAAGCTTTTTAATAGATCGAAATAAGATCTTAGATTCTTCCTTTCTTTCCAGTAGTATTCCTGGATGTTCAAATTCTGGAATATCGATGGTAGAACCATCTTCTCTAAATAAGTTCATTAAATAGGTGAATCTCTTCTTCCTTTTTTTATATCTAACATACTCTAATGATTTTGATATTGTTATTCTGTAAATCCAGGTCGATAAACTTGATTTACCTTTAAAGCCCTCTATAGATTTAAATATTTGAATAAAAACCTCCTGTGATAAATCATCTGCATCTTCATAATTTTGTATTATTGAAATAGAAGTATTAAATACAAGTTTTTTGTATTTATCAATAAAATACCTAAAAGCTTCTTCATCTTTTGATTTTAATTTTTCTATAAGATCTTTCTCTTCCAAAGTATTTTATACAGATTGTGTAAATTATAACAAATTAAAATAAATAATACTATCTAGGTATATGTTAGATGTCACCAGACCAACTTTATTGCTCAATAAAAAGATTTCAATAACCAATATTTCAAAAATTAAAGATAGGGCCGATAGAAATAATTTGATTATTCGACCACACTTTAAAACCCATCAATCATTAGAAGTTGGAAAATGGTATAAAAATCAAGGCATTGATAGGATAACTGTTTCATCAATTTCCATGGCAAAATATTTTAGTAAAGATTGGAATGATATTCTCATTGCTTTTCCGGTTAATATCCTTGAAATAGAAACCTTAAATAATATTTCTGAGAAATGTAAGCTTGGTCTTTTGGTTGATAATTATATTGTCCTAGAACATTTAAAGGACAAACTAACTAGGAATGTAAGTATCTACATAAAAATTGATGTTGGATATAAAAGAGCTGGTATTATATATAATAATCTTGAAGAAATAGATAAAATAACTAACCATTGTTCTGATGATATTAAATTAAATTTTAATGGTTTTGTGTCTCATTTTGGAGATACATACAACTCTAGTTCCGTGAGTGACATTATTGAAACATACAAAAAATCAATAATGAAACTTAGTAAACTTAGTGAGTTATATAAAAATTGTGAATATTCAGTTGGGGACACACCATCTAATAGTTTGGTTAATGATTACCCAAGCTTTATAACAGAAATAAGACCAGGTAATTTTATCTTTTATGATTTATTTCAGCATTTGATAGGATCATGTAAGATTGAAGATATTGCTCTGAGAATGATATGTCCTGTTGTTTCAATTTATAAGGAAAGAAATGAAATTTTGATATACGGCGGATCAGTTCATTTTTCTAAAGATTTTGTACATATAGATGATAGACAGTGCTATGGATATGTCTATAATTATGAGAATTTATGGAATGAAAAAAATAGAGTTGGAATAGTTAAATCATTATCTCAGGAACATGGGATAGTTACAGTTGAGAATACTAAAAATTTTAGAATAGGAGATCTAGTTTCAATAATACCTGTACATTCATGCTTAACTGTAGATAAAATGCAAGATTTTTTTATTGAAGGAAATAAATTTTCGATAATGGGTTAATCTAGACCGTGCGTCAGTCTCTTTAAAGGTTTTAATAATAATATTACCAGTAAACCAAATAGGGAGCAGAAGATAAATATCCCTAAAAATATATCATACTCTCCAGCTGTCTGTGCCCATTTTCCTAATTCAGCTGCTAATTTATTTCCAAAACCAGTACAGGCAAAATATGTACCCATCATTAAGGATGCATATTTTATTGGAGCTAGTTTTGTAATAAGTGCCATTACTGTAGGTGAGGTGCACAACTCCCCCAATGTGTGAAGTAAATAAGCAATTACAAGGTAGTACATTGCGCTTGATCCATTTTTTTCAAATTCAGATGCTGCCTCAGCCATAACTAAAAATCCAAACGCCATAATTACTACACCTACAGCCATTTGAAATAAAAGTGCTGACTCTCTACCTAATGACTTCCACCATGCCCAAAACTTACCTACTAAAACAGCGAATAAAACGATGAACCCTGCATTTAAAGATTGGAACCACGTTGCTGGAACTTCGAAATTTAATGATGTAATCATTCTATCAGTTTTTTCAGATGCATAAATGTTCATCAATCCACCTGCCTGCTCAAAGGCTCCCCAGAAGACAACAACTATCAAAAATGATAAAAGAAGAACCTTTACTCTATCTTTCTCAATATTTGTTAGAGGTTTATTCATTAATTCTTTATCAGGACTATCATTTTTTCCGATAAATTCTCCAACGCCAACTAGATATTTTTGACCCCACATAAAAACAAGTTGACCAAGTAACATCCCAACACCAGCTAAACCAAAACCATAATGCCATCCCCATTCTTCTCCTATACCACCAATTATTAGTGCCGATAAAAATGCACCAATATTAATGCCCATATAAAAAATCTTGAATCCTATATCTTTTTTGTCCTCATCTTTATATAATCCTCCCACCATTGTTGAAATATTTGGCTTTAATCCACCAACTCCTAATATTATAAATCCTAGACCAGTATAAAATGCAGTTAAATTATCGATTGCAAGGATGCTGTGACCTAGAACTAAAAGAGCTCCACCTAACATTACTGTCTTTTTTTGACCGAGTATGTTATCTGCTATCCAACCTCCAGGTATCCCTGCAACATAAACCAGCATAGTGTACCAACCATATAAATAAAGAGCTTCCTCATTTGTCCAACCATAACCAGGATTCTCGCTTGTAGTCTCGGATATTAAAAACAATACAAGAAGAGCCCTCATTCCATAGTAAGAAAATCTTTCCCAGAGTTCAGTGAAGAAGAGAACATATAACCCGTAAGGATGTCCAAAAATGGTTTTTTGATTTTCCATATTAATTAATCAATTTAAAAAAAATAATCTTTGAAACTTAATATTCTAATTTTTAAATTTTAAATTTCAATCTGAATGGATTATTTCAACGATTTTTTATCTAGAGTACTTAATGTAATTTCAGAGTTTCTTTTCATTTTTAATAGAACTCTTTTCAAGATTGGTGATTCAGAGGTAAGTATTGGTACTATAGTTATATTTTTTGCTAGTTTCTATCTGCTTATAGTTGTATCCAAAAATGTTAGACTTCTTTTATTGAATAAGATTTTAGCAAGGTCAAAACTTAAAAAATCATTCAGAGAGTCAATAGCAAACGGAGTTAGAATAACAATGATGCTTATTGGTACTATCATTATTATTCAGGCAGTTGGGATTGATTTGAGTGCGTTAAGTTTACTTGCTGGAGCATTAGGTGTTGGTATTGGTTTCGGATTTCAAAAAGTTACAGATAATTTAATTAGCGGATTGACAATACTTGTCGAAGAACCAATAAAAGTAGGTGACAGGGTAGAAGTAGGAGAGGTTAGTGGAGATATTGTCAATATTTCTTTAAGGTCTACAACCATTGTCACTAATGATAATATTTCTATAATTGTTCCTAACTCAGAGTTTATTTCCAGCCAGGTAATAAACTGGAGTCATAATAATAGAATAATAAGATTTAGAATACCTGTGGGAGTAAGTTATGACGAAGATCCAGAAATTGTACAAAAATTATTAATGGAGGTTGCTGATGAAAACCCTAACGTTCAGAAAGAACCTAAGCCAAGAGTATTTTTTGAAAAGTTTGGAGATAGCTCTTTAGACTTTAAGCTTGGTATTTGGACTTCTTCCCATACTGATAAACCAGAGTTTATTAGAAGCGAAATTAATTATGCAATCTTTAAAAAGTTTAAAGAGAATAATATTAAGATTCCTTTTCCTCAGAGAGATGTTCACATTAAATCTAAGTCTGATTGAGGAAATTAACAATTATATTTTTTTTATTGATCTCGATGCAAATGTATTCACAGGAAAATAATTATTTCTATGAGATTAAAGAGTTTGATGAAAATTATTCAGAGAATGCAATAATTTCTAGATTTCTACATGCAGTAGGATTTAGGTACTACTGGTCTACAGAAGGTTTAAGAGAAAATGATTTGATATATAAACCTTCTGATACAGGAATTTCAACTAGAGCAACTCTTGAACATATATATGTGTTAGCTATAATTATAAATAGTGGAATAAAAGATATTGAGGTTAAAAGGTCTGAGTCTTATCCCGAATTATCATTCGAGGAATTAAGAGAAAACACATTAAAATTAACTAAGGAATCAATTGATATTGTTTCAAAATACGAAATGGATGATTTTCAAAATTCTAAAATAAGATTTGGTAAAAATGGATTTGATTTTTATAATCTTTTTCACGGTCCAATTTCGGACTCCCTCTATCATATAGGTCAAATTGTTTCGTATAGGAGATCGTCAGGAAATCCACTTCCAAGAGGTGTTAATCATTTTCTTGGTAAAAAAATGTAGATTTAAATTATTTGATTGCTGAAACTCCTGTAATTTTCTTTCCTATTATTAGTGTATGAATTTCGTCAGTTCCCTGATAGGTCACTAGAGCCTCAAGATTATTTATATGTCTCATAATTGGGTATTCACCTGTTATTCCCATTCCACCAAGAATTGATCTGGATATTTTTGCAACTTCACAAGCCATTTCTACATTCACCTTTTTTGCTAAAGATATTTGTTCAAAAGATGCATTTCCATTGTCCATAAGTAGTCCTAACCTCCATGTTAAAATCTGAGATTTAGTTATTTCGGTTACCATTTTAACTAATTTTTGTTGTACGAGCTGGTAAGAACTAATTGATTTTCCAAACTGATTTCTTTCATTTGAATATCTTAGAGCAACATCATAACACTCCATCGCTATTCCTAAACTTCCCCAGGCAACTCCAAATCTTCCAATATTTAATCTGTCAAGTAATATCTTAATATCATCAGTTTCTGTAAGAATATTATCTTTTGGAACTTTCATATTTTGAAATATTAATTCACCAGTCTCAGAAGCTCTAAATGACCATTTTTTTTCAATTTTAGCAGTACTAAAACCTTCAGTACTTCTTTCAACAATGAACCCAGCATACTTATTTGATTTACTTTTTGCCCATATTACAGCTACATCACAGATTGGTGCGTGACCAATCCACATTTTTGATCCGTTTACTATATAACAATCTTTTTCCTCTGAATAGTGACTTTTCATAGAGGAAGGATCTGAACCGTGATTTGGTTCAGACATCCCGAAGCTTCCTATCAATTCACCACTAGCAAGTTTAGGTAAATATTTTTGTTTTTGATCATCTGTACCGAGTGAATAGATTGTGTTCATTACCAATGATTGTACTGAACTTAAAACTCTTATTGATGAGTCACCTCTTTCCAATTCTTGCATCATCAATCCGTATGAGGTAAAATCTATTTCTGAGCCACCATAATTTGTTGGTAAAAAGCCACCAAACCCACCTATTTCAGCTAACTTCTTTACAATATCTTTTGGAAAATTACCAGATAAGGCACAATCTTCAATTATAGGGCTTATATTCTCTTTTACCCACTCTCTAACAGTGTCTCTTATTAGTAACTGTTCCTCATTAAATAACGTATCAATGTTATAAAAATCAGGAGATTTAAAATTATCTTTTTTCATTTTTTATTATGCATTAACAACTTAATATTGCAGACATAAAAAGTATCCTGAGATATGGTTAATCTCTCTGCTTTAATTTAAAATTAATTAAAAAATGTCACAAAATAGTATCGCAATTATATATGGATCTGATACCGGAGCTACTGAGAGTGTTGCAAAGAGTTTACATGAGAAAATAGGAGAGGGTTCAGTAGATTTATTAGAAGTTAATTCTGTATCCCCGGAAGATTTTAGAAAGTATAAAATAATCCTTATTGGTGTTCCCACATGGTATATTGGTGAGCTTCAAAGTGATTGGGATTACTTCTTTCCTGAGTTCAAAAAAATAGATTTTACTGGAATTAAAACCGCTTATTTTGGATTAGGTGATCAACTTGGTTATCCTGATAGTTTTGTAGACGGTATTGGTATTTTAGCTGAAGTTGTTCTAAAGAATGGTGGTGAGGTTTTTGGATCATGGTCAACCGAAGGATATGATTTTGATGAGTCACTTGGTGTTAATCCTGATGGTGATTTTTATGGACTAGTAATTGATGATGATAACCAACATGAGATGACAGACGAAAGAGTAGATAAGTGGTTATCTCAAATCAAACCTGATTTAGCGGTTTAATCTCATAATTGTGGGCCCACCAGGGCTTGAACCTGGGACCTACCGGTTATGAGCCGGGCGCTCTAACCAACTGAGCTATGGGCCCTCTCAACAATTGAGAAATGAATTAATTTTCATTAGAAAAATTCCCTCAAAACTATAAAGATTTAATTAAATGTATTATGCTTTAATAATTATTTATTTTAGCATTTAATGAAATATAAATGTCTAATATTTGATTTGGGTGGGGTTATTATTAACATTAATCCTTCTAGAACTATAAATGAATTTTCTAGAATTTCAAATAACAAACCTTCCAACGAATTTGAATTTATTGATTATAGATTTCTTAAAAAGGGGTTAAAGAAAAAAAATATTTTTTTTGAATTTGAAAAAGGATCTATTAAAGAAGAATTCTTTAGAAACGAAATAATTAAAAATTTGAATGTAAAACTTGATAATGATGAGTTTAATAGAATATGGAATCTAGTAATTCTTAATATTAATACCGACGTATTAGAATCAATTTTTAAATTAAGAAACCGTTTTTCCCTAATGGTACTAAGTAATACTAATTCAATTCATAAAAATTATTTTGAAAAACTTATGGTCAATGAATATGGCTATGGTTTCAATAAATTTTTTGACAAAGTTTTTTATTCCCATGAAATGTTTTGCAGGAAACCTGAAAAAAAAATTTATGAAATGGTAATCGATGAATGTGGATTTAAACCATCAGATATATTATTTTTTGATGATATGAAAGAAAATATTACTTCTGCAAAATTAAATGGAATTGACGGATACCATGTTGAAAATAAAAAGGATTTAATTAATTACATCTCTAGTTTAATATGATCTTTTTTGTTATTACAAAAGAGTTTTTTTGTATTATTATTATATAATTTCCTTTAGGATAATTTTCTAAATTAATCTCATTAGTTGATTTTAAATTCATAATTTTTTTCCCCTCAGAATTTAAAATAAAAATTATATCTGCTGCTTCACTTAAATAAAATTTCCCATTACTTGGATTAGGATATATATTTAGACCTCTCTCGATTTCAATCTCGTTTATTGACGTTAGTACATAATTAGTTTTTCCAAAGACAGGCCTTATAATAAGACTACCATTAATTACGGTATTTTGATTCCACATTCCGTCAACTTTATAAAAAATCTTGTTGGATGAATTTGTATTTTTATCTAAGCCAACTGGGAGAAAATTATTATTATTTTGTTTGAATCCAACATAAAATGTGTCTTCAATTAAGATTGGATTTTTTAATTTAAAAAGATTTAATTTCTTATTATCATATGATATAAACTCAGTTTGATTAAATAACTTTTCATCATTATAATCTTTATATCCTATAAGGTTAATATTTCCTGAATATTCATTGTTTGTATTTGGGAAAATTAAAGCTAAATGAGTAAGAGTATCTTTTTTGAGGGTTTTAAATTCAACTATAAGTTCTGCGTTTTTTTGATTAAGTCCAGCAGCAAATTCCGGAGTACCATCGTCATATGAATAATAATTTGAAAAAGATATGTCATAAGATGATGTATCATTATTCAGGTAATTCGTGTTTGCATATATCGAATCTCCAGAGGTTATGAAGAATTTTAAATTTATGTTTAAAGAATCTGATTCTACATCAATATTCATTAAATCAATATTTTTTGTTTTTATTTTTCTAGATTCAAATCCATTAAGTATTGGACTTAGTTGTTTTTTTTCTTCAATAAAAGTTGATGAATATGGATTATCTGTTGAAACTAAATAGGAATAATTAATAGGCTGAATATTTTCATCAAGATTATTAATTGTTATCTCTAGGGAGTCTAATATATTGTTAGCTTTATCAAAGTGTTTAATAGGTATTGAAAAATACTCTTTAAATAACCTTGAAGGAGAATAGGAGAGTGTTCTATCAAGAAATGTTGAATCATCTTCATTTCTGTTTGAATTTATATAAATGTAGTCTAGGACCCAACTATCAAATGGTCCTTCTGAATTTCCAATATTTGAAAATTTAAACTTAAAATTGTTATGTAAATATTTTTCTTTAATATTTAATATTTCATATTTAAAATAATTACCATGAAAGTTTTCTGAACCACCTATTTTACTCCAAACTAAATCCCAATTATTATTTTTATTTAAGAATTCTAGTTTTATAGAGTCTTCATAGTCCGGAAACTCTCCATTTATATTATAGTTCCAAAAAAAACTCATAAATATGGAGTCCTCATCTTTTTTATCCTTTAAGTTTAATACATGAGAAATAATAATATCTGAAACTCCTTGTTCATAAATTTCATTGTATGGATTACCATCTGCATCTAAACCATCTAGCTCAATAACATTTAAACTTGGTGCATTATTGTTATTATAATTTCTTAATGATATATCATCATAGAAACTCCAATTATTATCATCAATTTTATTTTTTGAGAAGTCATCCCAAAAAGGTAAATGGATGGTGTCAGTCGTATGGTTTGAGAAAATATTTTCATTTATTTTCACCGAAATAAAATCTTGACAAAAAAGGGATGATTTACTTAATAAAATTAAGAATAGTATTTTATTGATTCTTTTCATTTATAGAATCTTGTACTATCCAAAGGTTTACTCTTCTTCCAATCTTAACCATAATATCTTTTGCTGGAAATTGCTTGAATACTCTTCCCGGCTCAATTTCTTCTTTTTCGTAAACTTCATCTCCATCGTCATTAAGAGACTTTGTGAAAACAAACCCACTATCTTGATAATTAATAGAACCTAATCTTAAACCAGAACCAATTATTGTAAATTTAGCTTCATCAAAATCCAAACCAATTAAATCAGGAGCGTTAAAAATTTGATTTCCAAATCCATCACCAACATCCAAATCAATAGTAGAACCTTTATCTACTGGTTCATTAGCAGATAACGAATCCCCATTTAAATACATTTTAATTACTGCATTCATTGCTAGATCTGGAACATAATTTATATCTCCTAATTTTAAATCATAACTTTTTAATATAAGTTGTGCATTCTTGACAGAGCCGTTTATAATATTTGGCATCTTAATTTTAGGTGGCACTTTTGAATTAATTGTTAAATATATTTTCCTGTTTTCTTTCACTTTACTTCCTGGAGATGGATTTTGTTGAAGTACTGTAAATGGTGAATATTCTGATGAATATGAAGAATCCTCTAAAATTTCATACCTTAAATCACGATCATATAAGAAGGAATTAATTTCATTAAGTTCCATACCAATTAAGTTTGGTACAGAAATATTGTCACCATGATTTGTTTTAAAAGGGAAATAAATATTAAAAATAAAAGCTAAAATAATTCCTACTAAACCAATCATCATCGAAAGATTTTTAATTGTATATATCAGTTTTTTCATTTTAATACGCTTTCAAATAATTTATTGATATTTATTCCTGCTGCTTTTGCCTGTTGAGGTAAAATACTTTCTTTGGTAAGACCAGGGTTTGTATTTACTTCTAAAAAGTAAAATTTATTATTTTTCAATATAAAATCGGATCTTGTAAATCCTCTCAAATTAAGTTTTTGATAAATTTTAATTGCCAAACTTTTTACTTCTTTAATTTTACTTTCATCAAGTTCAGCTGGTGTTATCTCATCAGACTGCCCTTTATATTTTGCATTATAATCAAAAAATTCATTGTGAGAAATAATTTCAGTTGGCGGTAATGCCGTCACTTCATTATTATAAAAAATAACCCCAACTGATATTTCTCTGCCTTGAATTTCTTCCTCAATTAGTGCGTCGCTATTTTCTTTATAACATTTTTTAAGACATTTTATTATGTCATCTCTTTTGGTTATTCTAGAAATACCAAAGCTTGATCCTCCTTCATTAGGTTTTATAAACAAAGGAAAATTTAAGTTGTTAATAATCAGATCATCCTTATCTATTTGTCCTTTTTTTATTACTAAAGATTTAGGAGTTAATATACCAAATTTACTAACTTCATTTTTACACCTAGTTTTATTGAAAGTTAATTTGGCTTCCTTAGACCTTGAGGAGGTCTGTTTGATATTTAGTCTTTCAAGATATTCTTGAATCTCTCCATTTTCACCTGGTTCCCCATGAATTGTATTAAAAACTATATCAAATTTAACTATCTCATTTTTTTTTATTATTTCAAATTTTTTCTTGTCTAATGGAAATTTGCTCCCTTTGTAATCTACATGATACCAATCATCTTTCTCAATAATGATCTTGTATACATTGATATTTTTATTTTGGATTAATGTTTCAAAAACAACTTCTCCACTCTTCACTGAAATTTCAAATTCAGATGAGTAACCACCCATTAAAATTGCAACGTTTCTACTCACTTTTGAGACAGTTAGAAAATTATATTTGAATTATTGAAGTCTAATTAATTACTCCATTAATTGCATTAATTCCTTTTATTTCAGGAACTTGTTTTTTAATTGCTTCTTCTACACCTGCTTTTAGAGTCATAGGTGACATAGGACATGTCTCACAAGATCCAAGTAATTCTAGATTTACAATATTTTTATTATCAATAGATACTACTTTAATATCACCACCATCAGCAATGAGATATGGTCTAATTTCATCTATTGCAATTTCAACTTTTTCAATTAAGCTTTGATCTGACATTTTGTAAAATTAATATTATTTCTTTTTTATTGATATAATTTTATCATCTATATTTTTTGAAATTTTCATAAATAAATCAGATATGGAATTTTCTTTTAGTGTTATAGGATATCCATTGTCGCAACTCTCAGATATTTTGTTATCAACTGGTATTTCACCTAAAAATTCAATTGAATGTTTTTCTGCAATTTTTTTTCCACCACCATCACCAAATAAATAATGTTTTTTTTGATCAGTTTGAAAGTATGACATATTTTCTATAAGTCCAATGATTGGAATATTAGTATTTTTATGTTGAAACATTGAGATGGCTTTTTCTGCATCTATAGTTGATACTTTTTGTGGTGTTGAAATTATTATTGTACCTGTTATGTTAAAATTTTGTGATAGGGTAATGTGAATGTCACTTGTACCAGGAGGTAGATCTACTATGAGATAATCAAGCTTGCCCCATTCAACGTCAGTAAATAATTGTTTTAATGCTGAGCTAGCCATAGGTCCTCTCCAAATTACTGCTTTCTCCTTTGGAATAACATTCCCCATCGATATTAGTTTTATTCCATACTGTTCCAGAGGAATTATTATATTTTTTTCATTTATAATCTTGTAGTTTGGTTGTTCATTTTCTGTATTAAATATTGTTGGTATTGATGGTCCAAATATGTCTGCATCAATTAGCCCCACACTATAACCTAGTTTAGAAAGAGACACTGAAATATTTGATGATATTGTTGATTTACCTACGCCTCCTTTTCCTGAAGATATTGCAATAATATTTTTAACATTTGGAATTATAGTTTTTTCAATATTTTTATCTGATATATCAGTATTCTCATCTTTATTTTTATCTAAAATAAATTCTATCTCATATCTTGACTTTGGGTCTTTATTTTCAAAATGAAAGAGACAGTTCCTTTTAATAATTTCTTTGTATTTTATTTCTGAAGAGTTCAATGAAAGTGTAATTGTAGTTAAGTCTTTATCGTATTTTATATTATTTACACTCTTAGAACTAATTAAATCTTCATTTCTGTTTGGAAGCTTTATATCTGATAAAATTTCAATTACTTTTTCTTTTTGATTTTTCATTGGTTCCAAGTTATTTATATTTAATTAAAAATCTAAAAAAATAATAAATTCCTCATATTTGTAAATTATGATAAGTGATAACACAATACAAGAGATTAAGGAAAGAATAGATATTGTAGAGGTTGTTGGAGATTTTGTTGATTTAAAAAAGTCAGGATCAAGTTATAAAGCACTAAGCCCTTTTACATCTGAAAAAACCCCATCATTTTTTGTATCTCCATCAAAGCAAATATTTAAATGTTTTAGCACAGGGAAGGGTGGTGATGCTATTGAATTTTTGAAAGATGTTGAAAGTATGTCTTATGTTGAGGCACTTAAATATTTAGCTGAAAAGTATGGTGTTGAAATAGATGAGGTTGATAATTACTCACCTCAAAATACTGAAAAAGAAAGTTTATATATTATCACATCAAAATCAAATGAATTTTTTATAAAAAATTTGGAGAGTCAAAACGGTCAAAACTTTGCCAAAACTTATCTTGACCATAGGGGGTTTTCTTCTGAAATGATTAAAGAGTTTGGTATTGGTTATAGTAGTAAAGATTGGAATTCATTATTTAATTATCTAACCGAAAATGGATACGAAGAGGACTTAATTGAAAAGGCTGGTTTAATAATTAAAAAAAATAACAAAAAATATGACAGATTCAGAAATAGGTTAATGTTTCCAATACATAATTTAAGTGGAAAAGTAATTGCCTTCGGTGCAAGACAGATTAAAGAAGATAAGAAACAGCCTAAATACATTAATTCTCCAGAAACAAATCTATATGTAAAAAGTGATGTTTTGTATGGGCTTTATCAATCTAAAAATGATATAAGAAAAGAAGATAAATGTATACTAGTTGAAGGATATACTGATGTTATATCATTATATCAGATAGGTATTAAAAATGTTGTATCATCTTCAGGTACTTCTCTGACTAATAATCAAATAAAACTTATATCTAGGTACACAAAAAATATAACTATTCTATTTGATGGAGATGAAGCTGGTTTGAGTGCTTCTTTGAGAGGGATGAATTTAATATTAGAAAATGATTTAAATGTAAAAATTGTGTCCTTACCAGAAAATGAGGATCCTGACAGTCTATCTAAGAAACTTGATGAATCTAAATTCAAGGAATTTCTTAAAAGTAGAGAGACTGATCTAATAAATTATAAAGTCAAAATACTTAATGAAAATTACAAAAATGATCCAGTAAAGAAGTCAGATATGATTTTTGATATTGTAAAATCAATTTCAAAAATCCCAAACTCTATCAAAAGATCAGTATTTATTAAAGAGACAAGTAACTCATTGAATATTAATGAAAACTCATTGATTACTGAGATGAATAAATTACTAATCAATAAAAACACACAAAAACCAAATAAAATCTTAAAAGAAACAAATGATAGTGAAAATAAAATTGAGATAAATAATGTGATTGATCATCATGAAAGGGAATGTGTTAGAATGCTAGTTAATTATGGTAAATCTGATTTTGAAATCCTAGGGCTGGATAGAAAATCTTTTATAGAATACTTTTTAAGAGAAATTGAGGATGTTGATTTTACAAATAAAAGTTACATTAAGATAATAAAAACTTTCAAAGAAGAGTTTCAGCAAAATAATATTATTGATATTAACCATTTCTTAAGTGAGAAGTATAATGACATTAAAAATGATGTGATAGACCTTTCAACATCAAAATATGAAATAAGTAGTAAGTGGAAAGAAAAATTTAATATACATGTAACAGATGAATCAGACTCTTTGAAAAAAACTACGTACAATAATATATTAAGACTAAAGTTTAGATTAATAAAGAAAATGATCAACGATAATTTAAAAAATTTAGGCTCTGATTCTGAAACTTATAGTGAAGAAGAAGTTATAAATACCCACAATAAATTAAAATCTGCCGAAATGGAGATTGCAAAACAACTAGGTAACGTCACATCGATATGAAAAAAGAATTAAATACAATTCCTGAAGCAATAGAAGCAATAAAAAAAGGAGAGGTTATAATAATAGTTGATGACGAGTCAAGGGAGAATGAAGGTGATTTTGTTTGTGCTTCAACTAAAGTTACTCCTGAAATAGTGAATTTTATGTCCAAAGAAGGTAGAGGATTAATTTGTTGTTCTCTTGAACCTGAGAGGTGTGAAGAACTGGATTTAGATCTTATGGTTGGGAAAAATACTGACAAGTTTGGGACTTCTTTTACTGTATCTGTTGATTTAATTGGAGAAGGTGTAACTACAGGAATATCTGCTTCAGATAGATATAAAACTGTTAAGGCACTAGTAGATAAAAAAGTAAGACCTGAAAAATTTTCTAAGCCAGGTCATATATTCCCTTTAAAATCACTAAAAGGCGGAGTGCTAAGACGTGCTGGTCACACAGAAGCATCAGTTGATTTACCAAGACTTGCTGGCCTATATCCTTCGGGTGTAATATGTGAAATATTAAACGAAGACGGCAGTATGGCAAGATTAAATAATTTATTTGAAGTTGCTAAAAAACATAAACTTGTTATAATTTCTATCAAAGATTTAATCAATTATAGACTCCAGTCAGAATCTCTAATTGAAAAAAAAGTTTCAATTAGTTTACCTACTGAATACGGTTCTTTTGACTTGATAGCATACGAACAAATAAATTCAAAAGAAACACATATCGCTCTTAAAAAAGGTGTTTGGAGTGATGAAGATGAAGTAATGGTTAGAGTACATTCTTCATGTGTTACTGGAGATATTTTAGGGTCTTTGAGATGTGATTGTGGATCTCAACTAAAGATGGCTCTTAGGAAAATCAATGAAAATGGTAAAGGTTTACTACTCTATATGAATCAAGAGGGAAGAGGAATTGGTTTAATTAATAAATTGAAGGCTTATGAACTTCAAGAAGAAGGTTTTGATACAGTTGAGGCTAATCATAAACTTGGATTTAAAATGGATCATAGAGATTATGGTGTAGGAGCTCAAATTTTGAAAGATTTAAAAATTAAAAAAATAAATTTATTAACAAACAATCCTAAGAAAAGAGTTGGGTTAGAAGGTTACGGTATAGAAATTGTTAAAAACACAAAAATTGAGATTGCCCCAAACTCTTATAATCTTAAATACCTTGAGACCAAAAGGGATAAGATGGGCCATGATATTCTTAAAAAATAGCAAATTCTATGAATAAAGTATTTTTTATTCTGTTATTTCCGCTAAATATGTTAGCACAGCAGTTTCCTAGTGATTTATGGCATCCTGGTCTTTTAGTAACAAATGATGGAGATACCATTAAAGGAGATCTAAAGTATGATTTTGAAAACCAAAGTATTCAACTTGATGATGGTCAAACTTTAAAAGCATATAATGTAAACAATCTATTTTTTTTTGAAATATATGATGAGACGATTAAAGATTATAGACAATTTTATTCCCTAATGTATGATGTCAGTTATAATTATAGTGTTCCAGTTCTTTTTGAAATTGTTATTGAAGGAAAATTAAGCCTTCTTTTAAGAGAAAGAATAGTTGCTGAATCAGTTTCAAATAATTATTTCCCATCTTACTATAGTTACAGTATGCTTCCCAGATTCCAAAATAATTACAGTTATGTTAATAAGGTAAAGTATGATTATTTTCTACTTCAGAATAATGGTCAAATCACAAAGTTTTCAGGAAAAAAAAGGGACTTACTAGGTATTATGAAAGATAAAAATGATATGATAAAAGCTTATTTCACAAAAAATAGATTAAATCTTAAAAAAATGAGTCATCTTGCAAAAATTATCAATTATTATAATGCAATCTAAAGTATGAGCAAACCTTTGATTTTAGTAACTAACGATGATGGAATCGATTCTAGAGGTATTAGACATCTTGTAGAAATAATGAACCATTTTGGGGAAGTTGTTATTGTTGCGCCTGATAGTCCTCAATCTGGAATGGGTCATGCAATTACTGTTGGAGATAAATTAAGATTAGTGAAATCAGATTTATTTGATAACGATTTATCATATAAATGTAGTGGAACACCTGCTGATTGTGTTAAGATTGCTAAACACCACCTATTAAAAGAAAGAAATATTGATTTGATAGTTAGTGGAATAAATCATGGTAGTAACTCATCTATAAGTGTGTTATATTCAGGAACTATGTCAGCTGCAATTGAAGGAGCAATTGAAAATACACCCTCAATAGGATTTTCATTATGTGATTATGATCCAAATGCTTCTTTATCACATACTGGACCTTTTATTAAAAAAATAGTTCAAAATGCATTGCAAAACGGAATACCAGATTCAATTGCTTTAAATGTAAATATACCAGCAGTATCAAATGAAAATATAAAAGGAATTAAGGTATGTAAGCAAGCTAATGCAATTTGGGAGGAAAAATTTGATAAACGTTACGATCCTTATGGTAGAGAATATTTTTGGATGGTTGGAAATTTTGTCAACCATGATAATGATCCAGATAATGATGAGTCAGCTATAAATAGCAACTATGTTTCAATAGTTCCATGTAAATTTGATTTGAGTTCAAATAAAGGACAAGATTACCTTAAAAAAAATTGGAAAATCTAAGGGTCAATATCAATATTTATTAAGATCTCGCTAAAACCATTATTTTTAATTTTTTTGTTTAAGAATTTTTTTATTTTTTCTTTAATTGAACTCAAAGGTTTTGTGTCAGTTATTTTTATAATTATTTCATATTTATCGTCATTAGAATCAAATCCAATATCTTTTACATTTAAATTTTTAAAGTCTTTTTTAATATTTTCAAATAAAAATTTACCCATTTTAGATTTTTTTGTATAGTTGGAGGATATTAATTCAATCTTTATGATTTTTGAATAGGGAGGATACTTAAATAATTTTCTTTCTATTAATTCACCTTTAATAAATCCTTTATAATCTAATTTAATTGCACTTTTAAATATTTTATTTTGTGATTCGTTAGTCAAAATAATGAGACTTGAGGATTGATTATATTTTAGGTAATTAACTGATTTATATAATAAATTAAATAATATTTCATTTGATCTATAGTTTGATCTTTTTCCAATTTTTTCAGGTTCAATAAGGATAATTAGATCAAAATTTTTAAATAAAGAATTAAATAAAACCGATTGATTCCCAATAATAATATCAAATTTTTCTATTGATTTTATAAGGTTATTAATTTTCGTTTTTGAGTTGAGATTTTTTTTAATTAATTCATAAATCTTAACATTTTCACTCCCTAAAAATGAAAGTGATTTTCTTATTACTTTTATATTTGATGATAGTGGAGTGAAGATTAATGTTTTCTTATTTTTTTTAAATCTTTCTAAAATTTTAGTTCTAATATCATTGCTTAGAATACCATCGTATTGTTCCTTTATTTTCTTTTCAAGTATATTATTGATATTGATTCTTTTCTCAACTTTTAACTCTAATGATTCTTTTTTATTAATTAGATTATATTTTTTTTCTTTTATATTCTTAGTTGATTCAATTGATGGAAAATTACACATTAGATTAATTTTACAATTATGAATTTTTGATAGCATAACTGCGGAATCTCTAGCATTAAATCTTAAAATTTTGTCACTCTCTTTATAGGCTATATCATTTTCATCAACTACAAATATTTCTCTAAGGTTTTTGAATGGTAGAAATAATGCAGATTTAACACCTATAATGACTAAATCTTCATTATTTAATACTTTTTCCCATATTTCTTTTGATTCCTTATCAGATATACTTGAGTTATATAAAAATGCACCACTTTTTAATCTCCTAACCAATTCGTAAGATTTTAAAATATTAGGACAAAGAATAAGTATTTGGGACTTTTTGTCTTCTAATTTTTCTGTTTTATTATCTATGAATGAAAAATAATTTTTAGAGTTATCAACGACTACAGTACATTTAAATAAATTATCAATCCTATATTTAATTTCATTTTTACCTATTTTACTAATATCAAAAATATGTTTGGGAAATAAAGAATTTATAACTTTTGGCAATTCTACTAGATAATATTTACTTGCCCAGACGAAAAATTGGATCTGTTTTTTTGATAAAATCTTTTTCTCTACAGATAAAATATCTTTGATTGGAAATGAGGTATCTTTTTTGTAAGAATCTGAAATTGTTATCGCGTCTGCTATTTCATTATTATTTCCGAATGGTACCTTTAAATGTGTTCCAATTTCAACTCTAGACTTAGAAGAATATGTATAATGTCTATTGAGAGGTAACGGAATAACAACGTCAACTAAATAATTTTCTTTCATCAGGTGTGAAAATTAAATTAGTAAATGTTTTAATGTTTTTAAAAGAGATTAGCTCTTTTTTTCAGGATCTTCTTTTGACTCAGATTTATCTTCAACTGTCTCTTCTTTTTTATTATCCTTCTTAGTATTGGATTTTTCTTTTTCTGATATTTTTTCCTCTGGATTTTTTACAGATTCATCACTAATGTCTTCTTTTTTCTTTTTTGATGCTTTTTTCTTCTTTTTTATGTTAGTACCAGTGACATTTAAGGTGATTTCATGTGTAATATCTTTATGTAACTTAATGAAAATAGTATACTCTCCAGTTGAATTTACTTTTGAGCTAAGTGTAATATTTCTCTTATCAATTTCGAATCCTTTTTCATCTAACATTTTTGCAATATGCGAGGTTGTTACTGAGCCAAATACTTTATCTTCAGATCCAGATTTAAGTTTAATTTCAAGAACTAAATCACCAATTTTTTTAGCAATTTTTTGTGCTGTTTTTAGAACTTCTTCTTGCTTTTTGACTGTCTGCTTAAGTTTTTCTTCCAGTATTTTAGAATTTGACTTATTAGCAAGTACACAAAGTCCTTGAGGTATAAGATAATTTCTCCCGTACCCATCCTTCACTATAACTTTCTCATCTTGAAAGCCAAGTCCTGGTACATCTTTGATTAATATTACTTCCATCTTATTGTGAATCTGTAGTGTATGGTAAAATAGCTAAATGTCTCGCTCTTTTAATTGCTTGTGTGACTTTTCTTTGGTATTTAAGACTGGTTCCTGTAATTCTTCTTGGAAGAATTTTACCTTGATCATTAATAAATTGTTTTAAAAAATTTGGATCCTTATAGTCAATGTATTTAATACCACTCTTTTTAAAACGACAAAACTTCTTTTGTTTACTTGATCTATCTATTGATTCGTTTTGTAATGCTGAATTAAACTGATTTCTCATTTTTTAGTTTTTTTCTTATTAAACTCTCCACTAGCTCTCCTTGCATTGAACTCAACACCATCTTTACATAAAGAGACGGTCATATATCTAAGAATAGATCTATCTCTTTTAAGTTCAATTTCAAGTTCTTTTACAATATTTATATCATCAGATTCGTATTGGAAAAGATGATAAAAGCCTGAATTTTTTTTGTTTATTGGATAAGCTAATTCCTTGAAGCCTAAACTTTCATTACAAACAAACTTAACTTTTTTTCCGTCAAGTTGTTTCTTATATTTTTTGACAGTATCCTCTACCTGTTTTTCAGATAGAACGGGGTTAATTATGAATACTGTCTCGTAATTTTTATTCATAACTCTATCTTAAATGAGTTGCAAATCTAATGTTTTGATTTAAAAAAAATAATTATTTGATAATAAATTCGCTTCTCCCAATTTCATAATTATTTGTGTACAAAATAACTTGATATTCACCTTTATTTAATTCCTCACTTTTAACATACTCTAAATTATAAGTCATTTCTGACTTATCAATTAATATTTCATCTTTAATAGAATAAAAAAGTTCTCTTTTATCAAATGTAAAAGAACCTGAACCTTTTGAAATATCGTATACAACTTGACCAGATGGTTTTATAATTCTAAGATAAATATCTAAAACTTCTATCTTTGAAAGTGAATTTTCGAGGACGGTAAAGTTTACAATTAATTTATTTAAAGACCTGTTTTTAAAGGAATTTATTTTTGTACTTCCGTTTCTAAAAACTCCTACAATTTCAATATCTTTAATTTCTAATCTACCAGCGATTTCAATTTGTTCCTCTAATTTTTTATTTGATCTATTAATATTTGTTATTTTATCATTTAGTGTATTAATTTCAACTTTTTGTTCTTTATTTTCTTCAAATAACTGTTCATTTAATTTTTTTAACTTTTCAATTTCCTCATCTTGTGCAAGAAGTAATTCTCTATAGCCATCGACTTTTCCTTGTAATCTATTTATTTGCGCATAAGCTCTATTTCTAAACTCTCTTTTCTCTGTTTCAATATTTTCTTTTAGTATTAAGAGTGAATCAATATCGCCACCTAATTGCGAAATTGTTAAGATTTTATCATTTAGAACATTTGATACTGAATCTAGATCAATATACAATTCATCAAGTTCGGTCTGCTGTTTTATTCTAATTTTTTCTTTCTGAATATTATTATATATCAAGATTGAAGATACTACAATGAAAATTATAATAATTACTGATAGTATATATATTAATTTTTTATCTTTCATTAATAAAATTTGATTCAAAATTAATTAAAAAATGAGAGTTAAAATTGAGGAATCATGGAATTATGTTTTGAATCCATTTTTTAATCAAACTATTTTTAAGAGTTTGACAGATAATATTAAAAAAGAATACAGAAATCATATTATTTATCCAAAGGGTAATGAAATCTTTAATGCTTTTAATTTGTGTCCTTTTGATAATTTAAAAGTTGTAATTATTGGCCAAGATCCATATCATGGAGAAGGACAAGCTAACGGCTTATCATTTTCAGTTAATAAAAATATTAAAATTCCACCCTCATTAAATAATATTTTTATTGAATTAAAAAATAATTATCCAAACTATAGGTACGCTAATGGTGATTTAAGCAGATGGGCAAAGCAAGGAGTATTATTATTAAACTCAATTTTAACAGTAAGAAAATCCCAACCTGGATCTCACAGAAAAATAGGATGGGAAAGGTTTACTGATTATGTTATTAAAACTATATCATCGCAAAAAAAGAATATTGTATTTATCCTGTGGGGAAGTTTTGCTAAATCTAAAGCTGATATTATTGACAAAAGGGAACATTTGATATTGGAATCATCACACCCTTCACCTTTTTCAGCTCATAAAGGTTTTTTTAATAAGAATCATTTTATAAAAGCAAATGAGTATTTAAATCACAATAATATTAAAATTATTGAATGGTAATTTTTATCTGATAACGTTAAAAAATCTACTCCATCTAATTGCTTTAAAAATATTTTCCTCTTGATAGTTAAAAGAAAACCAAATGAATGAAGCTTCACCTAAAATATGATCATACGGAACAAATCCCCAAAATCTGGAATCTTCAGAATTATGTCTATTATCTCCCATCATAAAGAAATAATCTTGTTTGAATGTATAACTTTCAACTATCTGATTATCAATATATAATATACCATCTTCAATTGTAGTATTTTTATTTTTCTCATAATCAGTAATTACACTTCCATATTTAGATAAATTATCAGTATTTATCTCAATTTCAAGTCCTTTAGATGGTATCATTAACGGACCATAATAATCGGTGTTCCATTTATACTCAACACTATTTGGAAAAATTCTATTTGCTGCAATTGATTCATCCATTCTGTAGACAGTAACGCTATTAACAAATGACTCTTTTGATATAGCCTCTGCGTTCTCTTTATTTGTGTTGATATAATAACCGTTTGTTACTTTAGTATATTCCCAGATATTATATTTCTTAAATATTCTGTCGTTTATATTGGTTTCGGACCTTAAAAAATATCTATTTTGGAGACCACCCGGTTCGTTATAATTATTATTATTAATAAAAATATTTCCGTTTTCTATTGATAAAGTATCTCCAGGTAAACCAATACACCTCTTAACATAATATGTCTTGAGATCAATTGGTTTATCAATTTCTGAAGGATAATTAAAGACAACAACATCACCTCTCTCAATTTCACTAAATCCTGGAAGTCTAAATTGAGGTAGTTTAATCCAGTCGAGGTATGAAGGAATATCTGTTCCCCATATTTTTTGATGAGTTAAAGGTACTTGTAATGGGGTCATTGGTGTTCTTGGTCCATAATTTAACTTATTTACAAATAAGAAATCTCCTACAAGTAAGGTGTTTTCCATTGATGGTGTGGGTATAGTAAATGCTTCAAAAGTTGCCCACCTAATTAATGATGCTGCAATAACAGCAAACAATAAAGCGTCAAACCACTCTCTTATAGGACCTTTTTTCATTTTGCAAATTTAATGTTTAGATATTGAAAACGTATTAAAAATTTATATTTAAAGATAAACCTATAACCTTTGTATTATTTAAATTTTCTATACTAGGTTTTATATTTAGAGATATATTGTCATTAGTATCAAAATCTTTGAGATGAGCAAATATATGAGCATCAGCTATATTTAAAAGGTAATAAACACCTGAAAATATTATAAGTAAATCTCTGTTTCTTCTCCAAAAATCCATATTTCTTTCTAAACCACTTTCACTAAAATTTGGAAAAGGATTAATAGTTAATATATTATCGTCGGTTTCGTGAATTAATGCAGTCCTAAACTCTTGATACATATTATTATTAAATTTTATGTAATGACCAATAACAGAATATCCTCCATATATTATTGGTATTTTCCAGTATTGTTTATTGTTAATTTGACCCAGTCCAGGAAGAATAGCTGATAATCTAGTCGATTTTTTTATATTATTATTAAAATTTTCTGATGACTTAATATTATCCTGAGAGTATGATATGTTATTAATAAATAACATAATTGTTATCAATTTTTTCATCATATGATATCTAAAATTTCAAGAATTCTGTTTAGATCATTTGTAGAATTGTATGGTATAATTATTTTTCCTTTGTTATTATTTCCTGATGTATAAATTTTTGTTCCAAAGTGAGATGATAATTTTCCTTCTAGTTTTTCAATCTCTTTTGATCTGAGAAGATTTTTTTTATTTTTTTTAATTTTAATTAGTGATCTGACCAGATCCTCAGTTTTTCTAACTGATAAACCTCGCTTGATTATAGTATTATAAATTTCAATTTGAGCTTCACTCTTTTCAATAGTGATTAAAGATCGGGCATGACCCATATGAATTTTATTTTCAATAATTCCATTTTGGATAGTAGGAGGTAACTTTAATAATCTTAAATAATTATTAATTGTAGACCTATCTTTTCCAACTTTTTCAGCTAATTCATCCTGACTAATTTTTAAATCATCGAGAAGTTTTTTGTACGATACTGATATTTCTATTGAATTAAGATCTTCCCTTTGTATATTTTCAATAAGTGCTAATTCTAATATTTCTTTTTCATCCGCATCTTTAATAAAGGAAGGAATTGTTTGAATACCAGATAATTTTGATGCTCTAAACCTTCTTTCACCTGATATTAACTGAAACCTGTTTTCTGAAAGTTTTCTTACAGTTATTGGCTGAATTATTCCATAATTTTTTATAGATATTGATAGCTCTTTAAGACTTTTATCATTAAACTTTTTTCTAGGTTGATCTGGGTTTATTTCAATTTGATTAATATTGATCTCTTCGAAAAGACTATTGTTTTGATTGTTGTTATTCAGTAATGAACCTAGTCCTCTGCCCAATGAATTTCTCTTAGTTACCATGATACTTTTACATTTTCGTTATTATCAACTAATTCTTTAGCTAGATTAAGATAACTTAAAGATCCTTTACAATTAGCATCATATGAAATTGCAGGAATTCCAAAAGAAGGAGCTTCACTAAGTTTAACATTTCTTGGAATGATTGTATCAAAAACTAGGGATTTAAAGTGTGTTTGAACTTCTTCAACAACTTGATTGCTTAACCTTAATCTAACATCATACATACTCATTAAAATCCCCTCTATTGTGAGCTCTTTATTAAGATTTGACTGAATAAGTCTGATAGTTTCTAGTAGTTTCCCGAGTCCTTCTAAAGCAAAGTACTCACACTGTACAGGAATTATAACTGAATCAGATGCAACTAGAGAATTAACTGTTACAATTCCAAGAGAAGGGGAACAATCAATTATAATATAGTCATAATTCTCTCCGATTGTATTCAAACAGTTTTTCATTCGAGAGTCTCTATTGTCTATATCTACCATTTCAACTTCTGCTCCAACTAAATCAATATCAGATGGTAAAATATCTAAAAAATTAATCTCTGTATTTAGAATATCATCCATAGATAGTGACTCACTTATCATACATTCGTATACTGTTTTTTTTATGTCTTTTTTTGATATTCCTAATCCTGAGGTGGTATTTGCTTGAGGATCTGCATCAACTAAGAGAGTTTTATATTCCAAAGCAGCAAGACTAGCAGCTAAATTTATTGAGGTAGTTGTTTTACCAACTCCACCTTTTTGATTTGCTATTGAAATAATTTTCCCCATAAACTATTTTTTATTTTTATTCTGCCTTGCTTTCATTGCTTCATCAAGTCTTATTTGAAAACTTGACTTTTTTGAATTTATATTTTTTTTCCTATTGAATTCAATTTCTTCTTTAATTTTTGATTCATCAACAAATCTTTTAAAAATATTCATTTGACCATATGTAGCAATGTTTGTTAGAAAGTAATAATAAGTTAAACCTGAAGCAAAACTATTAAAGAAAAATAGCATCATAACTGGTATGAAATACTGAAAATATTTCATAGGACCATCCATATTTGCTTGCATTTGCATATTAGTTTTATTCATAAGCATTATTGAGAATGCCATTAACAAGGTAAATAAACTTATGTGTGATCCATAAAAAGGAATTGAAAAAGGAAGATCGATTATAGAATCATAAGTTGAAAGATCAGATGCCCATAAAAAAGATTTTCCTCTAAATTCAATCATGTTTGGGATGAAATAAAAAACAGAGATTAGTATTGGCATCTGTAATACTATTGGTAAACAACCACCCAATGGACTTACTCCAGTTTTTTGATATAATTCCATTGTTTCAGCTTGAGATTTTTGCATGTCACCATCATGTTTTTCTCTTATTGACTGAATCTCAGGATTGAGAACTTTCATTTTTGCCATTGAAATATGAGACTTATAGGTTAAAGGAGTAATAATTAGCCTAATAACGATTACCATTAATAAAATAATCAATCCATAATTTGATGTAAAATTTTTTAAGAAATTAAATATTGGTATCAGGAAGTATTTATTGAATGCTCTAACACCTATAGTTTCAAATCCTAGATAGATATTTTTATCAAAATCCGTGGATATATTATCTAATATTTTATAATCATTTGGACCAAAATAATAATCTACGCTGAATGAATTATTATTTAATAGAATTTTAGATTCAATAATAAAATCTTTTACAAAATCATCATTTTCAATATGATTGGATTTTAACTTTGTATCATAAAATAAGTCGTTACTTATCAGTGATGAAATAAAGTATTGTTGTTTAATTGAAATCCATTTCAATGGATCATCTAACTCAATGGACTCATTATCTGTAGAAGGATAGTCTAGGTAATCAAAGTTTTCTTTATCATCAAGGTAATTAATCGTTGACTGGTTTTTTTCATTATAAGTGTTAAGTTCATGGTGTAATGGTTTATTATTCCAGGTTATATTTAAAAATTCTGATTTATTGAAACCTTCATTTAGAATTACGCTATTATTTATTAGATAAGAATCTTTATTAATATCGTATGTTATTGTTATTTTATTTCCATTATTAGAAATAGAGGTAAATCTTAATTTTTGATAATCTGAATTTTTAGTAATATCATATTCAAAAATGATATTGTCAAAATTGATATTTTCATCAGGATAATAATAATTTATATTACTTTCACTCCCATTATATAGATGAACAATTTCAGATTTATTATTGACGTAATTTTTTAAATAAACATTTTCAATTATACCTCCCTTTGAGTTGAAATCTACTATTAAATTATCGTTTTCTAAATTAATTATTTCTCCTTTTTCATCAGATAGAAATTCTTTATCTGGTGATTTTACCTCAGGTGTATTTTCTTCAATAATTTTAATTTCGTCTTCTTCACTAACAATTTTTTCATTTACAGGCTGACTTGGTAGAAAGAATCCATAATAAATTATAATCAAAAACAAAATTAATGTAAAGCCAATATATCTATCTCTATCCATTTTTAATCGATTTAATTTTTGATACAAAGCTAATAAATAGAGGGTGAGGTTTTAATACTCTGCTTTTATACTCAGGATGATATTGTGTACCAACAAACCATGGGTGATTTTTCAACTCAATTACTTCAACTAAGTTTAGCTTTTCATTAATCCCAGTTGTAATCATACCATTTTCATTAAATTCATTTTTGAAGGTACTGTTAAATTCGTATCTATGTCTGTGTCTTTCCTCAATAGTTTCCATTTTATATGCATTCCTAACTATTGAATTTTTGGATAGCTTGCATTTATAAGATCCAAGTCGCATTGTTCCTCCCTTGTTAACTATTTTTTTTTGCTTTTCCATAAGATCTATAATTGGGTAGTCCGTGTTTTTATCAAATTCACTCGAATTAGCTGATTTTTTATTTAAAATATTTCTACTGAATTCAATACATGCACATTGCATGCCAAGACATATTCCAAAAAATGGAATATTATTTTCCCTCACATATTTAATTGCGGAAATTTTTCCCTCAATTCCTCTTTTTCCAAATCCAGGAGCTACTATAACACCGTCAACTCTTGATAATTTATTTTTAACATTTTGATTGGTGATCTTCTCTGATAAAACCCACATAATTTCAACTCTTGAATTTAGGTTAGCTCCAGCATGAATTAAAGATTCTGATATTGATTTGTAAGCATCATGTAAAGAGACATATTTACCAACAATAGCAATTTTTATTAAATTTTTTGATGAGTGAAGATTACTTAGAAATTTTTTCCATCGACTTAATCTTAATGGCTTTTTCTTTTTTATTCCAAGACCATCTAAAACAATTGAATGTAATTTTTCTTCTCTCATAAGTACTGGGACATCATAAATGGATTTAGCATCAATCGATTCAATAACAGAATTTTTTGATACGTTGCAAAAGAGAGCTAACTTATTTTTAACTTCTTTAGATAGTTTATGTTCACTTCTACAAACAAGTATGTCTGGCTGAATTCCAGCTTCTAACATTTTTTTTACAGAGTGTTGGGTCGGTTTAGTTTTTAATTCTCCAGAAGTTGAAAGATATGGTATTAGTGTTAAATGAATATTTAAAAAGTTTTCTTTTTTTAGGTCTAGTTTAGCTTGTCTAACAGCTTCAAAAAAGGGTAGTGACTCAATGTCTCCTATACATCCACCAATTTCGGTTATGATAATGTCGTACTCATTTTTTTTACCAATTTTATAAAAACTATTTTTAATTTCGTCTGTGATGTGTGGTATAACCTGAACAGTTTTTCCAAGAAATTCACCTTTTCTTTCTTTAGAAATAACATTGTTATATATTCTTCCTGTAGTCACATTATTATCTTGAGATGTTGACACACCCAAAAATCTTTCATAATGTCCTAGATCTAGATCTGTTTCAGCACCGTCTTTTGTAACATAACATTCCCCGTGTTCATATGGACTCATTGTACCAGGGTCTATGTTAAGATATGGATCAAATTTTTGAATGGTAACTTTATAGCCAACAGCCTTTAAGAGTAAGCCCAATGAGGATGAAATTATTCCTTTTCCAAGTGATGAAGTAACTCCGCCCGTTACGAATATGTATTTTTTCATTATATCTTTTGAATCTCTTGTAACGGGATATAAAACTACTATAAATTATTATAAAGTTTTATAATTTTTTATTTTATTAAGATGAATTAACAATAATTTTGTAGTACTAATTCGAAATGAACTTAAAAAATAACTTAAAAGATATAATTCATATAGAAACTCTTAGAAGCGAGGTTTCAAAAATAAATATTGAATCCTACTTGGTAGGAGGCTTTGTACGTGATTTAATAATAGGCATAAAAGGGAAAGATATAGATATAATGACTATTGGTGATCCTTTCGATCTGGTTGATAACCTATCTAAATTAAAAGGTTTTTCTAAAGTTTCATTTTATAAAAATTATGGTACAGCTTCTATAAAGTGCAATGACTATGATTTAGAATTTGTTGGAGCAAGAAAAGAATCTTACAGTTCTGAGTCTAGAAATCCAATCGTAACCTCGGGATTATTTGATGATGATATGAACAGAAGAGATTTTACCATAAACGCAATATGTATATCTCTCAATAAAGATTATGGAAATATAATTGATAAGTTTTATGGGATTGAAGATATTAAAAATAAAATTATTAGAACATGTGATGAACCTATAAAGACTTTTTCTGATGATCCACTTAGAATGATTAGAGCAATTAGATTTGCATCACAATTAGATTTTGATATCGAAGAAAAAACATTTGAATCGATTATTCAAAACGCAAAAAGAATTGAAATTATTAGTAAAGAACGCATTTCAAATGAGTTAAATAAAATTATTTTATCAAAAAAACCATCTTATGGATTCAAACTATTATACTCATCTGGTCTTTTAAAAATTATTTTTCCTGAGATGAACAACCTTCAAGGAGTTGAAAAAGTAAATAAGCACTCACATAAAGATAATTTTTATCACACTTTAGAAGTACTTGATAATATTTCTCAAATCTCAAACTCTTTATGGTTAAGGTGGGCAGCTATATTACATGATATTGCCAAACCACAAACTAAAAGGTATAGTGAAAAGGTTGGATGGACATTTCATGGTCACGAAGACTTGGGATCAAAGTTAGTACCAAAAATTTTCAAACGACTGAGGCTCCCACTAGATGAAAAAATGAAATATGTATCAAAATTGGTGAAATTACATCTAAGGCCAATTTCACTTGTCAAAGATCACATTACTGATTCCGCAATAAGAAGACTATTATATGAGGCAGGTGATGATATTGATGATTTAATGAAATTGTGTAGGGCAGATATTACTACAAAAAATCCTGAAAAAGCTAAAAGATATCTTAAGAATTTTGATATTGTTGAGAAAAAAATGAAAACCGTAGAGGAATCAGATAAAGTAAAAAACTTTCAACCACCTATTTCTGGTCAAGAAATTATTGATATTTTTGCAATTAAACCATCAAAAATGATTGGAGAATTAAAAAATGAAATAAAAAATCAAATTTTAGATGGTAAAATTAAAAATGATAAAGAAGAAGCACTTGAGCTTTTAATTAGATTGGGTAAATCTCGCGGTCTGAAAACTATAAATTTAAAACAATGAAAAAAGTTATTTTTTTTATCTTATTATCATCTTCAGTTATGTTCAAATCTTATTCTCAAATAAGCGAATTTGATTTACAAAACTCTATATATAAAAAAGCTAAATCATACAACGATCCATCTGTTGCAATCAATTCTTTGTACAAGATGATAGCTATTCAACCTGAAAATGTATTGTTAAAAGATTCATTAATGAGAGAATATTTAACAATATCACAATGGGCTCCATCTTACATGATTTCTAGAGAAATTCTAGCAATGCAACCGAATAATTTATTTGCATTAGAAGTATCTTGTATATCACTTCAAAACCTAGGGTTAAAACAACAAGCCTTAAACGAATATGAGTCCCTGTATCTTAAATCTGATAGAATTGATGTATTGTATACAATTTCTTTTCTACAATTTGAATTAAAAAATTTTACAGAAAGTCTTACCAATTTAGATATATTAATAAACAATTCCGAAACGGAAGAAATGTCCGTATCTGTATCAAAAAGTGATAATTCAGTACAAGAAGTTTTAATAAGAGCTCAGTTAAATTATCTTAAGGGACTTATATATCTCGAGCAAAGTAAAAATGAAGATGCAAAAAAATATTTTAATATAGCTTTAACTATATCTCCAGATTTTCAAAATGCTATAGATAGATTAAAATCTATATAGTTGCCTCTTTAAGGTATCCATTTTCACATTTCAAAATCCTTTTTTTGTATTTCCTAATAAGGTTATAATTATGCGTCGTCATGATTACACTAGTTCCAGACTTATTTATATCTAGGAGTAATTTTAATATTTTTTCAGCAACAAGAGGGTCAAGATTTCCTGTTGGTTCATCTGCAATAATTAATTTTGGATTATTCACTATAGCCCGAGCTATTACTAGTCTTTGTTGTTCACCACCAGATAATTCAAATGGATAACTGTTTTTTTTATTTTCTAGCCCTACTTTTTCAAGTAGTTGGGTTATTCTGTTATCGATTTTTTTTTCATCTGACCACCCGGTTGAAGTCATTACAAATTTTATGTTTTCGTATGCATTTCTATCTTGAAATAATTGGAAGTCTTGAAAGATTATACCAATTTTTCTTCTTAGGTATGGCAATTGATTTTTTTTAATATTTGAGATATCCTGTCCATCAACAATAATTTTACCCATTTTAAGTGGGATATCGCTATAAATTGTTCTTAGAAGAGAACTTTTTCCACTACCTGTTTCACCAATGATGTAGGCGAATTCACCAATTTTAAGTTGAAAATTAACATTATTCAATATTGTTTTAAAGTGATGAAAAATAGTTGCATCTTCAATGTTTACAATTTGATTATCACTCATTTAAGACTAAGTTTTTGAAGTTTTCCATATTCTAATTCGTTGACATATTTGAGTATATCCTCATCAGAGGATTTGATACCATAACTCTTCAATTTATTTAACGGTCTAGCGGCACTGAAATATTCTAATAATATCATGTTATCATCCCTTAATTGGATAAAATCTGGAATTTTTGCCTTTCCTTTTATTTTAATAATAAACATAATATATAAAAAATGGCAAACCAGTTTCGCACCGCTACAACCACTTACCCTTGCTTCCTTCCAGACCTGGGGGATTCAGTAGGAGCTGGTCGTACTAGCTTGCCACAATAAAATTAATAAATAAATTAATAATTTCTTTTTTTTGGTTATTTTAAATCAAATTTTATGAGATATCTAATTTCTATTCTATTCTTCCTATTAACAAGTAATAATCTATTATCACAAAATACAATTTCTCTAGGTATAAAGTCTTCCTATAATAGCTCTAACATTAATTTTCATAATAATTTTTTTCCTCAAAATATTAAAACATCAAGTATTAATAACATAAACTTTACATTGGTAACTGAAATTTTAAATCAAAAGAAAACTGGAATTAGAATTGAAATATCAAAATTAAAAAAGGGATGGGCGTATGATGAGATAAACAATATCAACAATACATATTACAGTTCTGAATTTGAATTTGTTAATGTACCTTTTTTAATGAGTACGTATTTTGGTAAAAAAAATCTGAAAATAAATTTTGCATTAGGACCATTTGCTGAGTTTATGATTTCAGAAAATTCTGATGAAATAAAATCCAATTTTCCTGGTGAACCATTTTACTTCGATAAGCTTAGAGACAATAAGTTTTCTTACGGACTAATGGCTGCTGGAGGCTTATCTTACAGTAAAAATGGCAATAAGTTACAAGTTACAGTGAGTTATCAGTATAATTTTGATAATATTTTAGATGTTGAAGTTAAAAATCAAAATATACCTGATATATCAAATTTTAACACTTTATCAATTTCATTCGTATATTTGAATAATTTTATTAAAAAGCAATGAATTTCAAATTTTTAAAATACTTTCTTACGCTATCAATACCATTCTTAGCGTATGTTTCTTTTAACTCTACAGGAGTATTAACCTATGCCCCTATCTTAGAAGCTTTCTTTTTAATTCCTGTGCTAGAATTATTTTTTAAGCCATCTAATAAAAATATAACTGAAGCTGAAGAAGAGATGTCTAAAAATGACATTTCTTATGACATTATTTTATATATGTTTATTCCAATTATTTATTTTCTAATATGGGAATTTTTAGTTTCTATGAAAGAACCTATCTCTACTATTGATAAGATTGGACGAATTTTATCAATGGGGCTAATATGTGGAGGGTTTGGTATAAATATAGCACATGAACTAGGTCATAGAAATACTAAATATGAGCAGTTTTTTTCAAAAGTGTTACTACTTCCATCTCTTTACATGCACTTTTTTATTGAGCATAATAGAGGTCACCACAAAAGAGTCTCAACTATAGAGGATCCTTCATCTGCAAGATTTGGAGAAAATATTTTTTCTTTTTGGTTTAGAGCAGTTTCTTTTGGTTATCTCTCCGCTTGGAATTTAGAGAATTCTAGACTTAAAAGAAATGGGAATAATATAATTTCTCTTAAAAATGAGATGCTACTATATCAGTTAATACAAATTATATTTTTGTTTTCAATCTATTATGTCTTTGGTTTTGAGTTAATGTTATACTTTATCTGTTGTTCAGTTTTTGGTTTTCTATTACTTGAAACGGTCAACTATATTGAACATTATGGTCTTCAAAGGAATAAAAATGATAGAGGAAAATATGAAAGAGTACAACCATTTCATTCTTGGAATTCAAATCATCCAATTGGCAGAATTATGTTATTTGAGTTATCAAGACATTCAGATCATCATTTTAACGCATCAAGAAAATATCAAATTTTAAAAAATCATAAAAATACCCCTGAAATGCCAACTGGATATCCTGGAATGATGATATTATCTCTCATACCACCCCTTTGGTTTTATGTAATGAATCATAGAGTTAAAAAATTTATTCATTGATTTTGTTATTAATTTTATAGGCTATAATTTAGTTAAATGTTAATATTAAATACTTGGTGGTGGTCATATTTTAATTCAATGTAAGATTGATAGCTAAAGTATTATTTAAATAAAACCCAAGCCTCAAGCTTGGGTTTTTTTGTTATGAAAGTAAAGACAAAATTTTTAAAGGTAATTTCAGATATTCATACTCCTGTTGGTGTTTATCTTAAGCTTAGAGATTTATACTCAAAGATATTTTTATTGGAAAGCTCTGATTATAAAGGTTCTGAAAATAGTCTGTCATTTATTTGTTTTGAATCCAAAGCTCAAATTTCAATTGATAACAATACTGTAAATACGATTATTAATGCTAAGGAAGTAAAAAAAGAAATAGAACCTAATAAAGATGTATCCCATTATTTAAATGATTTTATTAATCAGTTCAAAGTTGAACAAAATGATTTTGATTATCCGTCAAACGGTTTATTTGGTTATATATCTTATGATTCTGTAAAGTATTTTGATAGTATATCTATCTCAAATCCAAAAGAAATTAATATCCCAGATATATTATATGATGCTTTTAAATATGTAATAGTTTTTAATCATTATAACAATGAACTGATAATTTTTGAACATCTCTATGGTGATGATAATAAATCAGAAATTGATAAAATTAAGAATATAGTATTAGGTAAGCCAGTGAATCCGTTTTCATTCAAAAAAAGTAAGGAGGAGCAAACAAATGTCTCAGACAAAGAATTTAAAAAACTAGTTGATAGGGGAATTAATCATTGTAAGCTAGGGGATGTTTTTCAAATAGTTTTATCTAAAAGGTTTTATCAGGATTTTCAAGGTGATGAATTTCAAGTATATCGAGCTTTAAGATCAATCAATCCATCTCCTTATTTATTTTATTTTGACTATGGAAGTTTTAAAATTTTTGGTAGTTCTCCGGAGGCACAAATAGTGATAAAAAATAATAAGGCGACGATATATCCAATTGCGGGCACATTTAAGAGAACAGGTGATGATGAATTTGATAAGAAAGAGGCAGAAAAATTATCAAATGATATAAAAGAAAATTCTGAACATGTTATGCTGGTAGATTTAGCTAGGAATGATTTAAGTAAAGTATCAAAAAATGTTGAAGTTGAAAGATTTAAAGATATTCAGTTTTATTCACACGTTATTCATCTCGTATCTAAGGTATCTGGAAATATTAAATCAGATAAAAAAATTGATTTAATTTCTGGAACTTTTCCTGCAGGTACTTTATCAGGAGCTCCAAAACATAAAGCAATGCAACTTATAGAAGAGCATGAAAATATAAGTAGAGAATTTTATGGAGGAGCTATTGGATTTATGGGATTCAATGGGGACTTTAATCATGCCATAATTATAAGATCATTTTTAAGTAAAAACAGAAGATTATTCTACCAAGCTGGTGCTGGAATTGTTTTTAAATCAAATCCAGATAGTGAAAATCAAGAGGTTTATAATAAAATAGAAGCTTTGAGAAAAGCAATTAAAATTGCTGAGAAGATATGAGAATTTTAGTTTTAGATAATTATGATAGTTTCACTTATAATATTGTACATATTCTAAGGGAGTTAGATGGTTTGGATATATCAGTCATTAAAAACGATCTTATTAAGATGAAAGAAGTTCAGTCCTATGACAAAATTATATTATCTCCTGGTCCATCTCTACCTAAAGATGCAGGGAAGATGAATGAATTAATTTTAAATTATTACGATAGTAAACCAATACTAGGTATATGTCTGGGTCATCAAGCCATTGCAGAAAATTTTGGAGGTAAATTGTATAATATGGAAGAGCCATTACATGGAGTTCAAACAGATATTTATTTGGAGAAGGATTATATATTTAAGGGTGTTGATTCTGAAATAAAAGCTTGTAGATATCATTCATGGTCAGTAGTTAATGATCCTTTTCCAGAAGAGTTAAAAATAATTGCAAGAGATTCTGAAGGCGTCATTATGGCCTTATCTCATAAAAAATTTGATTTAAAAGGCATTCAATTTCACCCTGAATCTATACAGACAGAAACTGGTTTCAATATTATAAAAAATTTTATAAATAATTAAAATGAAAAATTTACTAAAAGATTTATATAATCATAAGATAATGAGTAAAGAAGAGTCAAAGGCTGCTTTAATATCATTGACAGATGGGAGCGCAAATAGTTCTCAGATATCTTCATTTCTTACTGTTTTTTTATTGAGAGATATAACCTCAGAAGAACTTGATGGTTTTAGGGAGGCAATGATTGAATTATCTATTGATGTGGATATTGATGGTGATGAGTTAATAGATTTATGTGGAACTGGTGGTGATGGTAAAGATACATTTAATATCTCAACAATATCATCTTTTGTGGTAGCAGGTTCTGGTATTAAAGTAGCTAAACATGGAAATTATGGTGTTTCATCTTCATGTGGTTCATCTAATATTATATCACACCTAGGACACGAATTTTCGAATGATATCAGTTCATTAAAATATAGTCTGGATAAATCAAATATATGTTTTTTACATGCTCCATTATTCCATCCATCTTTAAAAAATATTTCTCCTGTGAGAATCGAATTAGGTGTAAAAACTTTCTTTAATATGCTAGGGCCAATGGTAAACCCTATTCAACCAAAAAGTCAATTAGTTGGAGTTTTTAATTCAAATATTTTTAGACTTTATTCACATATCTATAGTAAAACAAATAAAAGCTATTGCATAGTGCATAGCATTGATGGTTATGACGAGGTTTCTTTGACTGGATCTTTTAAATTATTTTCTAACAATCAAGATTTGATGCTAGAACCAAAAGATTTAGGTTTTAATGTAATTGATTCTGTTAAACTCAGTGGAGGTAAAAATATTAAAGAATCCTCAAAAATCTTTTTAGATATTTTAAAAAACAAAGGAACTAGTGAACAAGTTGATGCTGTTTTAGCCAATTCAGGCTTAGCAATTTATTGTGCAAAAAAACTTAATTCAATAAAAGATGGTATAGAGATAGCTAGAGAATCATTAGAATCTGGAAAAGCATATAATTGTTTAAAGCTTTTTATTGAGAACAAATGAGTATACTGAGAGAAATTATTCTTAATAAAAGAAAAGAGATTGATTTTTTTAAAAAAAATAATCCAATTTCTGAAATTGAAAAATCTTTATTTTTTGATAGGGAAGTTATTTCTCTTAAAAAATCATTAATTGAAAAGTCTGGTATTATTTCTGAATTTAAAAGAAAATCTCCATCTAAGCCAAATATAAATTTAGATGCTGAAGTACTAACAATAACTAGAGGATATGAAATTTCTAATTCTAGTGGTTTATCAATTTTAACTGATTCAAAATATTTTGGAGGATCTAATGAGGATATTACATTAGTTAGAAATGAAATAAATATTCCAATTCTAAGAAAAGATTTTATGTTGGACGAATACCAGATTATAGAGTCTAAATCCTTAGGTGCTGATATTATACTTTTAATTGCAGCTTGCTTATCAAAAGAAGAGGTTAAGAATCTATCAAGATTTGCTAAGTCTTTTAATCTTCAGGTAATTTTAGAAATACATTCAGAAGATGAGTTATCTTATATATGTGATTTTATAGATGTGGTTGGAGTAAATAATAGAAATTTAAAAAAATTCGAAACTGATATTAATAATTCAATAAACCTAGCAGATATGATTCCTTCGGATTTTTTAAAAATATCTGAAAGTGGAATATCTACTTCTAAAGAAATTTTTCAACTAAAAGAATATGGCTATGATGGTTTTTTAATTGGTGAAAACTTTATGAAAAATGATGATCCAGTTTCTGCCTGTAATGACTTTATTAGAAAATTATGATTAATAGGTACAGAGTTAAAATTTGTGGTATAACGGATGAGGTTAATTATTCTGAGTTAAAAAAATATCAAATAGACTACTTTGGATTTATTTTTTACGAAAAATCACCAAGATATATTTTGAATAATCCTGATCATGCTTTTATTAAAAATATAAAAAATAAAGTTGCTGTTTTTGTAGATGAGAATATAGATACTGTGATTAGTATATTAGAAAAGTATAATTTTTCTTACGTTCAGTTACATGGAAATGAGAGTAGCAATTATTGCATGAAGCTCAAATCAGAAGGAATAAAAATAGTTAAATCATATTTAATTAATTCACATGATGATTTAATTAATATTAAAATGCATAAAGAAACAGCAGATTATTTTTTGTTTGATTATAAGAGCAGTAAATACGGAGGATCTGGAAAAACTTTTGATTGGGAAATATTAAATGATAAATCTTTTGATAAACCTTTTTTTTTAAGTGGAGGTTTATCTTTGGATAATCTTAGTAATATTAATATGATTAAAGATAATGAAATGCTTTATGGACTAGATTTAAATAGTAAATTTGAAAAATCTCCAGGGCTAAAAGACAAAGAAAAAATTGATAAATTATTTAATTTAGATTTATGAAATATAATGTAAATAGTAGTGGTTTTTACGGCGATTTTGGTGGTGCATACATACCAGAAATGTTATTTTCTAACATAGATGAACTCAACAAAAATTATCTAAGTATAGTTGAGAAAGATTCTTTTAAAAAAGAATTTAATTATTATCTTAAAAAATATGTTGGTAGGCCTACACCATTATATTATGCTAATAGATTATCAGAGAAATATGGATCTAAAATTTATTTAAAAAGAGAAGATTTATGCCACACAGGTGCACATAAAATAAATAATACTATTGGACAAATTCTATTAGCGAAAGAACTAAAAAAAACAAAAATCATTGCTGAAACTGGGGCAGGACAACACGGTGTTGCAACGGCTACAGTATGTGCCCTTATGGGTATGGAATGTGTAATTTATATGGGTGAAGTTGATATAGAGAGACAAAGACCGAATGTTGAAAGAATGAGGATACTAGGTGCAGATGTTAGACCTGCAACTTCTGGTAGTAAAACTTTGAAAGATGCAACAAATGAGGCTATGAGACATTGGATAAATAATCCTGATGATACGCATTATATTATTGGATCAGTAGTTGGACCTCATCCATATCCTGATATGGTTGCAAGATTTCAGTCTGTTATATCCGAGGAGTTATTAGTTCAACTTAACAAAGTTGAAGGTAGAGACTATCCTGATTTTATTATTGCGTGTGTAGGTGGGGGTAGCAATGCAGCTGGTATTTTCTATCATTACCTTGATAATTCAAAAGTAAAACTTGTCGGGGTTGAAGCAGCTGGTCTTGGAGTATCAACAAATAAATCTGCAGCGACAACAAAACTTGGAAAAAAGGGAGTTTTACACGGTAGTAAAACTTTATTAATGCAAGATGAGAACGGACAAGTTACTGAGCCTTATTCTATTTCAGCAGGGCTTGACTATCCTGGAATAGGGCCATTACATGCTCATCTTTCTGACTCAAACAGGGGTATATATATTAGTGTTGAGGATGATGAGGCAATGAATGCAGGAATTGAGTTAAGTAGACTAGAAGGTATTATTCCTGCTATAGAAACTGCCCATGCTTTTTCTGTTTTTGATAAAATAGATATGAAGAATAAAGTTGTAGTCATTAATTTATCGGGAAGGGGAGATAAAGATCTTGAAACATACATTAAGTGGGGAAAATATTAAAATGAATAGAATTAATAAATTATTTCAAGAAAAAAGGGATAATATTTTAAGTATATATTTTACGGCAGGTTACCCATCTTTAAATGATACAGAAGATATTATTAAAACTCTAGATGATTGCGGTGTTGATTTAATAGAGATTGGTATGCCTTTTTCTGATCCTATAGCTGACGGACCAGTAATACAAGACTCATCTAATATAGCTATCGACAATGGAATGAATTTAAATGTATTATTTAAACAATTATTAAACATTAGAAAAATAACAAGTATTCCAATTGTTTTAATGGGGTATATAAATCCAGTTTATCAATTTGGATATGAAAAATTTATAAATAGTATAATAGAATGTGATTTAGATGGTCTTATATTACCAGACTTACCTTTAGACGATTATAAGAATCATTTTAAGGCAATTTTTGATAAGGAAAACTTATCTTTTATTTCTTTAATCACTCCCAATACATCTGATGATAGAATAAAACAAATCGATGAAAACTCTAATGGTTTTATTTATATGGTTTCATCATCTTCAATTACTGGAAAAAAATCATCTTTTAGTAAAGGTCAAATTCAGTATTTTAATAGAATAAATAATTTAGATCTAAAAAATCCAAAATTAATTGGATTTGGGATATCAGATAAGATGACTTTTGAGAGTGCGTGTAATTATTCAAATGGAGCTATTATAGGTACAAGTTTTATTAAAGCTTTATCTGATATTAATATAAAAGACTCTATAAAAAACTTTGTACAAAATATAAGGTCCAACTAAAAAGGTAAGTCATCATCAGATGAACTGTTTTCAGGTTCTTTTATATCTTGATTAATTCCATCATTATCATTTTCAATTTTCCAACCCTGTATAGAATTAAAATATTTGATATTTCCTTCTTTATCTTGCCATTTTCTTCCTTTAATGTTAATTAATACATTAATTTGATCTCCAACACTTAGACTGTCAAGTAAATCAACTTTATCTTGTATCAATTCTACTTTTATAAATTCTGGGTATTCAGGATTTTTGGAATCTTCAATTATAAATTCTCTCTTTTTAAATGTATCTGTAATTTGGACAGTGTCAAAAATTTCAACTAATTTTCCTTTTATATTCATATGCGTAGATCTAAAAAGTTATTTTTATTTTTTGTTGTTATTTGGATACTGATTATTGTTTTTCTAATGATTGATTTCTCTAATAAATCAAAAGCACCTTGGAAAAAGTCAGATTCAAATAATGAACTTAGTGTCAAGTTAATTCATTAATCTTTTTTTCTATCATACTATAAATTTTTTTTAAAAATTTTGGGTCTTCAATAAAATCATTTTCTGATAAATCTATAGTTAGTACCTTATCTTTAGGATGTTTACTAATCCAATTTTCATAGTATAAGTTTAATTTTTTTAGATAATCCTTATCAATTGCTTTCTCAAATTTTCTACTTCTCTTTTCTATGTTTGATATGATCTTATCAATATTTAAATTTCTTAAATAGATTAGTAAATCAGGTTCTTCAATATATTTTAAAATTGTATTATACAACCGTTTATAATTATTAAACTCTCTGTCCATCAAAACACCAGAGTCGTGAAGTGTTTTAGTAAAAACTTCAAAATCCTCATATATTGATCTATCCTGGATTACTATATTATTACTTTCAGATATTTTTTGAATCTGATTAAATCTACTATTAAGAAAAAAAATTTGAAGGTGGAATGACCAATCAGTCATAGACTTATAAAAGTCATCAAGATATGGATTGTCTTTTACCTCTTCTAATTGAAGTTCCCAATTAAATTTTTTAGATATTATTTCTGATAAGGTGGTTTTCCCAACTCCAATATTACCTGATATGACGATATGTTTAATGTTTTTCAAAATTTAATATTTATTCCAAAGTTTATATTTCTTCCGGGAGCACTTATTCCTGAAGAATATGTTCTGTAATGTAGATCAGAAATATTTTCAATTGAAAGATTAGTTTTAATTAAATAATTTATGTTGTAGTAAATTGAGATATTATGTGTCATCCAAGATGGTGATCCGTCTTGGGTATATAAATACAATTTATTTAATTCACTCTCTGAGAAATTTTTAATTTTTTTTCTCCCATTATAAATTAGGTTATAAATGATTTCAAAACTTTTTAGTTTATAATTAAGCTGAAATTTACCAAATAATGGGGGTGAATGTCGTAATGGTTTATTATTACTAATATCATATGAATAATTATATGTAATTGTTTTTTTCAAAAATAAATTCTTTGATAATGGATAGGAAAATTTACTACTAAAACCATAAACATTAGCTTTTCCTGTATTTTTTAATGTCTGAATTCTGCTTAGTTCACCATCATAAAATATAGAGTCTTGGCCATTAACATTACCATTTGTCCTAGTTATAGCATTGTTAAGTCTTATATAGTATATAGAATTTTGAAAATTGAATTTCTTGGTATTTATTTCATGATTAATTTCAAAATTGTTTGCTAGCTCAGGTTTGAGATTAGGATTAGGTATTATTACATTTCCAGGTTCAGAGTCAAATATTTTTCCTAAATCATCCAAGTTTGGTGACCTGAATCCGTTTGAATATTGAAATTTTAAAACTGAGATGCCTTTATCATATCTTATACCTAAATTACCAGTTATTGAAGTATTACTAACTTCTATTTCATCAAAATCAAAGTCATAAAAATTATTAGAAAATTTTGCATTTAAATAACTGTTGTTAGCCCTAATTCCAGCATTATATTTAATTTTATTAATAGAGTTTTTGTATGATATATAAATTGAATTAGAAAAAAAATTAGTTCCTCTGTCTGGATATCTTGTTGGAATTTTAAACTCAGAATTACTAATTATATTATTCATCTTTGCATTTGATTTGACATAATTGTATATAGATTCAAAACCATAGTAAATCTCTTTTTTATCAAAATTTTTATCAAAATCGATATTTAAGGATGACACATTTATCTTCTCGCTTCTATGAATAAAATTGTTATCATTGAATTTTCTGGTATTTCTGCTTTCCTTGATTTTTTGATTAGAAATAATAATTTTATAAGCATCATATATCCTTCTTTTCTTAAAAGAATTCAATTGAATTTTATTTAATAAAAAAGTATTTGGTCCATAAAACCATTCAGCATATTTAGGATTGAAGATATCATCATACATAATTAATCTATCATATCTTGGTATATTTGATGATCTTGAGTAGTATATTCCGTATATAATATTGCTCAAGTCATTTATTTTAATATTTATTTTATTTATAAAATTTAATTGTGAATATCCACTTTCTACTTGTTTATTAGGATTTGGATTTTCAATAATTATGTCAGTATCATTTTGATTATCTCTTTTTACATATTCATTTCTTAATCCATAATCAGGATATCTTTTTCTTTTTGAACCAGATATCAAATCATCATAAGAACTAAATGATAAACTTGTTAGGTTTGAAATATTTTTGTTTCCAATTTCAACATTTATATTATAAATCTTAGAATTATTTGATGTGTTATATTGTATATTTTGAGAGCCAGTTACCAATCTTTTAACTTTAAATGTAGGGTCTTTAGTTCGAAAGTTAATACCCCCACCAATTGCATCGCTACCGTAAATAACTGAGGCAGGACCAAATAAAACCTCAACACCGTCTAAAATATTTGGATCAATTGATATTATATTATGAATATTTCCACCTCTATATATGATATTATTTAATCTGATTCCATCAAGAGACAAAAGAATCCTGTTTGCAGAAAAACCTCTCATCATTGGACTCCCCCCACCAAGTTGACTCTTTTGTACAAAAATTTCTCCAGTCTTATCTAAAAGATCAGCTGCAGTTTGGTGTGTTGTCTTTTCAATTAAATTTCTATTTATAATTAGACTTTTATTTGTAACCTCATTTAAACTTTCTTCCCACCTATTAACACTAATTATTACCTCATCAATTTCAATTATATCACTTTTGAGAATGATTCTCTCGTTGATTTCTCTTTTAACTAAAATTATATTTTGAAAGCTTGGATGTTGTATGTAAATGCTATCATTTTCATTAAAAATAGATATTTCAACTTCACCCTTAAAATTTGTAAATGCAGATTTATTAAAATCAGAGGTGTATAAGCTTACATTATAGATTGGTTCATTTATTTCATCTAAGATTTCTATCCTTTGAGAAAAAGAGGAAAAATTAATTATGTATAATATTAATATTATAATATATTTTTCCATACGAGCGCTGCTGATCCCAGTATAGCCGAATCTTTATCTTCTAATCCTGAGAGAAGAATTTTTACTTTATTTTTATAAAAAGGAAGAAGGTTTTTATTAAATGCAATTTTAGTAGGTTCCAGTATCCAATCACCAGAATGAACCAATCCTCCTGTTAAAATGATGGCTTCAGGTTGTGTAAAGGTTACGAAGTTTGCTAAGGATTTTCCTAGTATTTTTCCAGTATATTCATAGGCTTTTAAAGCTATAAAATCACCATTTTCTGCAGCTTTTGTAATGTCCTCACCATGTAAATTATTAAATGAAATATCTCTGAAAACACTATTATTCATATATTTAGACATCATATACAAAATAGTTCTCTTTATACCTGTTGCAGATACATAAGCCTCTAAACCTCCTTTTACGTTCAAGCCGGTATATCTATCTTTACTATCTATTGAAAAGTGGCCAAGTTCTGCTGCAAATCCTTCAGAGCCTTCAACTAACTTACCATTACAAACAATTCCACTTCCAAGACCTGTTCCAAGGGTAATTACTATAAAATCTGATAACCCTTTTGCATTACCATAAATCATTTCTCCCATTGCAGCACAATTTGCATCGTTTGAAAGATATATCGGAAGATTTATCTTTTCTTTTATTTTTTTTATAATATTTAGTTTTCCACTCCACTTAAGATTTGCAGGTGTCTCAATAGTACCATTTTTTGATGCATTTGGAGCACCAATCCCTATACCGATAATATTTTGATGTTCAGATATTAGTTCATCTATTGTATTAGTTAGCTTTACTATATAATCATCAAAACTGTTAAATTCTTTTGTTCTAAATGAAGTTTTTTTTAAACATTTACCTTCACTTGAAACAATACCAATTTTTGTAATTGTCCCACCAATATCAATCCCAATAGAGTTTTTCATTTCTTTTTAAAATTAAGTATTGCAGAATTTATACAATATCTTTTTCCAGTTTTGGAAGGACCGTCATTAAATACATGACCAAGATGTCCACCGCAATTATAACAAATTACTTCAGTTCTAATCATACCATAACTAATATCTATTTTTGTTTTGATAGATTCTTTAGAATAAATATCTGTGAAACTTGGCCATCCAGACCCTGAGTCATACTTTTCATCAGAAGAAAATAAATTGTTTCCACATCCAACGCATTTATAAATTCCGTCCTCTTTATTATATAGCAACTTACCTGTAAATGCCCTTTCAGTACCTTTATTTTTCAGTATTTCAATCTGTTCTTTACTTAATGATTTTTTCATTTCAATAGCAAAATTAGTAATATTGAATTAAAGTATATCTTATTGGGATAATGAAAATAAAAGGAAATGTAGTTGTTCTTACAAATGGGAAACTTAATACAAAATCAGCTAAGACTGCTCACGGTTTAATAAGAGGATCAAAAAGGTTTAATGTAGTGGCAGTAATTGATAGTAGCTTCACAAATAAATTTGTTCATATTGATAAAAATGGTAAAATAGATTTATTGGATAAAAAATCTGATATTCCAATTTTTAATGATATGACTTCTTTTCTAGAGTCATCTATTAAGGTTGATTTCTGTATAATAGGAGTTGCTTCTGCAGGTGGTCTACTTCCTGATGAGATGAGGGAAGATGTTATATTATCATTAAAAAGTAATATCTCAATAATTAATGGTCTTCATTCTATATTAAATGAGGATGAAGAATTAATCAAAGTTTTAAGACAAAATAATACAAAAATTTATGATATAAGGGCTTCAAGACCTAGGAATGAGTTAAGTTTTTGGTCTGGTAAAATTCATGAGGTTAATGTTCCAAAAATTGTAGTTTTAGGTACTGATTGTGGATTAGGTAAAAGAACTACCGCAAAACTCATTGTTGAGAATTTGACTAAGAATAATATAAAATCTGATATGGTTTATACAGGTCAAACTGGATGGATGCAAGGCTGGGATCATGGATTTATTTTTGATTCTACCTTAAATGATTTTGTTTCTGGTGAATTGGAAAAGGCAATTTATGATTGTTATATTTCTAAAAAACCTAAGTATATTTTGATTGAAGGTCAAGCTGCGCTTAGAAACCCATCTGGTCCTTGCGGAAGTGAGTTCCTAATATCTGCAAATGTGGATGGCGTAATTCTTCAACACTCACCAAAAAGAAAGTATTTTGATGGTTGGGAGCATGTCAATGCAGTTATGCCTTCTTTGGATTCAGAAATTGAATTAATAAATTCATATGGTAAGGAGGTCATTGCAGTAACTCTTAACACTCAAGGAATGACAGATCAGGAAAAAATATTTCATAAACAATTAATTTCTAAAGATCTAGATATCCCTGTTTTTTTGCCAATCGATGAAGGTTTAGATGGTATTTTAGAAATATTAGAAAGCAAATTTTATGAAAATTGAAAATATAGAGATTGATATTATTAATATTGATCTCACAAGACCATATACTATAGCTTATAAAACAACTTCATCCATTAAGACGCTTGTTATCAAAGTTATTTTATCTAACGGTTGTTTTGGTTTAGGTGCATCAAGTGTATCAAAATATGTTGTTGGATTAGACACTACGGATTCATACAATAATTCAAAAAAATATTTAAATCATTTATCAGGTAAAGATCTAGATTCTTTTTGGATGATTATTAATGACATAGAAAATAAATTTATCGATGATCCAGGATCAAAAGCTGCTTACAATATAGCCGTTTATGATGCTTTTTGTAAGTATCATGATATATCGATAGGAAAATTTTTAGGAAGAAAAATTAAATCACTTCCTACATCTGTAACAGTTGGAATTAAAAGTACCGAAGAAACCATATCTGAAATTAATGAATACTTAAGTCTTGGTTTTAAGCACATTAAAATAAAATTAGGAAATAATGTTGAGGAAGATATTAGGAGGATAAATATTATCAATGAAAAGTTTGGTAATAAAATTAAGATTAGAATTGACGCAAATCAGGGTTGGTCTCTTAATGATACAATTAAGTTTTATTCAGAAACTAAACAGATTGAGTTGATAGAACAGCCACTATCTGCCAATGATTTGACTGGTTATTTAAATTTTCCATCTAAAATTAAAGATATAATAGCATTAGATGAGAGCCTTGTTAATTTTCAAGATGCATTAAAATTATCCAGTGATAATTATGGTAGAATTTTTAATATTAAATTAATGAAATGTGGTGGTATTACTTCAGGTCAACATATTGCAAATCAAGCATATCAAAATAATATTGATTTGATGTGGGGCTGCAATGACGAAAGTATAATAAGTATATCTGCAGCGTTAAATACTGCTCTATCCTTTGATAACACGAAATATCTTGATTTAGATGGTAGTTTTGATTTAAAGGAAGATATTGTTAACGGAGGTTTCAACTTGAAAAATGGTGCTCTCCAGCCATTGGATTCTCCAGGGTTAGGTGTTAAACTGATATAGATGAAAAATATTTTTATTCTCTTACTATCATTTAATTTTTCATTATCAGCTCAAAATGATATTCTTAGCAAAAAGATTGATTCAATAATGTATACATCAGTAAGACAAAAAGCGTTTCCTGGTGCGCAAATTGTTGTATTAAAAGATGGAAAAGAAATTTTGAATAAAAACTATGGTTATCATACATATGATAGCATACATATGGTAACTAAAAATTCAATTTATGATTTAGCTTCAATCACTAAACCAACAGCTGGAGCATTTGCTTTAATGAGCTTATATGAAGATGGTCTACTTGACATAAATTCCCCTTTGAGTAACTATATCAAATATTTTAAAAATACTAGAGTAGGAGATATGAAAGTTATTGATTACTTACAACATATTACAGGTATTAGGTCATGGATACCATTTCACGAGACTACTAAAAAAGATAACGGAGATTTTAAAAAGAAAACTCTATCATTTATATATAAGAAAAGATATAACATAAAGCTTACTGACAGTCTTTACCTATATAAGAATTATAAAAAGGAAATATACAAGCAAATTAAAAATACCAATTTCATAGAAGGAGATACTGTCTTATACTCTGGACTATTTTATTACCTTATTCCTGAAATAGTTAAAACACTATCTGGGGATGATTTTGATTCATATCTAGAAAAAATATATCAAAAAGCAGGTTTGGAGACAATGGTTTTTAATCCTTTGAAAAAATTTCAGCTCAATCAAATAGTTCCTACTGAGGATGATAATTTTTTTAGAAATTTTCAAATTCATGGCGTAGTTCATGACGAGGGAGCAGCAATGATGAATGGGGTGTCAGCTAATGCTGGATTATTTTCTACTGGATCAGATTTGTCAAAGTTTTATCAAATATTTTTGGACGGAGATATCGAAAATGAAGATCAAGTGATCGACAATAAAGTAGTTAAACTTTTTACTAACTATGAAAACGAAAACCCAAAATTTTATCGAGGTCTAGGCTTCGACAAACCAAAACCAAGATATGATATTAACAATTGTACATATTCAAGATACGTTTCAGACTCAAGTTATGGTCATTCAGGTTACACAGGTACATTTTTTTGGGTTGATCCTGAACATAATCTGATTTTTATTTTTTTATCGAATAGGGTATATGACTCTAGAGATAATAGAAAAATTTCGGAATTAAATATTAGAACTAATATTCATGATTTAATTTATGAAAATTTAGTTGAATTAGAGTCTGATATATATTTTTAAGTTAATAGATTTCTAAAACCTTATTGCTTGTATTAAGTATATTTATTATAAATAAAAAAGTATGAAAATTTTAATATCACCTTCTAAAACATTAAGCTTTGATAGTCAAGTAAAATGTGAATTTAATTCTGATAGTAGATTAATGGACGAAACAAAGGTTTTACATAAAATTTTGTTAAACTATTCAACTGAGGACTTAAAAAATCTTATGAGTGTAAGTGACAAGATTGCAGAACTAAACTTTAACAGATTTAAAAATTGGGAAGATCCAAAATCTTCAGAAAACTCAAGACAGGCAGTTTATGCATTCAAAGGTGATGTTTATTCAGGACTTGATGCAGATACAATTCAAGATGATAAGTTCGAGTATCTTCAAAAAACATTAAGAATTATATCTGGCTATTATGGAATATTAAGGCCGTTTGATAAAATTCTTCCATACAGACTTGAGATGGGAACCAGACTTGAAAATGAAAATGGAAACAATCTCTATAAGTTTTGGGGTGATAAGATTACTGATGTTTTAAATGATGATATTGAAGATGATGATATAGTTGTTAATTTAGCTTCTGATGAATATTTCAAATCTATAAATAAGGAAAAGCTAAATTCAGAGATAATAACACCGGTATTCAAGGAATTCAAAAATGATTCATATAAGGTCATAGCTATTTATGCTAAAAAGGCAAGAGGACTTATGTCCAGATTCTTAATTGAAAGAAAGTCAAAAAATGTTGATGATATTAAATTATTTAATACCGATGGATATACTTTTGACGGTAATTTGTCGACTGAAAATGAACTTGTATTTACCAGATAGTAGCGAGAGGGGGAATTGAACCCCCGACCTCCGGGTTATGAATCCGACGCTCTAACCACCTGAGCTACCTCGCTAAAAGTAGGCAAATCTAGATATATTATTATTAATAAAGAAAATGTTTTTGGTTCTTAAAATTTAATATATATTTAAAGAAATGATAAAAAAATAATCAATGCCCAAACAAAAATTTATCGGAGAATATCAGATAAATGCCTCAAGAAAAATGCTGTTTCCATATCTTAGCACAGCCACAGGATTATGCCAGTGGTTTGCGGACGATGTAAACATAAACAACATCGACAAAACCCTAATTTTTATCCTTGATGGTGATGAGAGAATTGCAGTAATTGACTCAATCAAAAATAACAGATACGTCAAGTTTAGATTCTTGAATGAAGATGAAAAACCAAAAGAAAATGATACGCTTGAATTTAGACTTGAAATTAATGAATTAACACAATCTGTTTTTGTTCGAGTTGAAGAGTATACAGATACTGATGACCTCGAAGAATCATATCAAATTTGGGAAAATCTATTATCCCAACTCAAAGAGATAATTGGAGCATAATATCCTAGGAAATTGAAAAAAACTGATTCATTAATTCTAAAATCCTTTTTAGGACCATTTCTAATTACCTTTTTTGTTGTAGTATTTATTTTATTATTACAATTCATGCTTAAGTATTTTGATGATATACTTGGTAAGGATTTAAGTTTTTGGGTACTGTTAGAATTCTTATTCTATTTTTCTGTAAGAATCACTCCCGATGCATTACCTCTTGCTGTCCTTTTATCCTCAATAATGACATTTGGAAATCTTGGTGAAAATAATGAATTAGTTGCTATTAAAAGTTCTGGTGTTTCGTTATTAAGAGTTCTCTTACCTTTATTTATAGTATCTATTATACTTACTTTTTTTGCTTTTTATTCTAATAATAATTTTGTTCCAAAGGCAAATCTTAAAGCATTAAGCCTCCTATACGATATTAAAAGAAAAAAACCCTCAATGGATCTTAAAGAAGGTCAATTTTATAGTGGAATTCCAGGTTATACAATTAAGATAGATGAGAAAGTTGATGATGAATTACTTAAAGGAGTTATGATATATGATCATGTTACTTATCCAGGTAATAATAGGGTTATATTATCTGATTCGGCTATGATGTATTCCATATTAGATAATAGGTATTTGGTCTTTGAACTTTTTGATGGAAACTCATTTACTGAAATTCCATCAAATAGAAATAATATTAATGAAATAAATCAATTTTACAGAAATAATTTTTCTTTTATGAAAATGGTTTTTGATATGTCTTCTTTCGACCTTAAAAGAACAAAGGAAGAGTTATTTGCTGGTGATTATAGGATGAAAAATATAGGGGAGCTTGGAAACGCAATTGATTCATTAGAATACAATAAAAGTAAGCAGCGATATGTGATGTTTAAAACATCTTCAGCTTTTTATGATTTTCACATGAAAGATAATTTTATTCTACCTCAGGATGTTTTATTTATGAGAGATGAACTTAATGAAAAAGATAATGTCTTAGATTTTTATTCTAAAAACAATGATAAAAGAAGTTTAGAGAAGAATTATTATGATTCAATTAAGAATAAACTTAAAATTAACAGTCTCACATATACGAGGGCATTGAATAGTGCAAGAAATGTAAAAACTAATCTTAGCATAAACGCAGCAAGAATTAAATCACAGGAATTTGAAATAAATAAAAACGAAATTGAACTTATTAAAAAATATGCTCAAGCTTTTGCATGTATATCAATGTTTTTGGTTGGTGCTCCTTTAGGTTCACTAATTAAAAGAGGTGGCTTAGGTATTCCAGTTATAATTTCAATATTATTTTATATAGTATACTACGTTTTAAATATTTTAGGATTAAAATGGGCTAGAGAAGCTTTAATATCTCCATTTCTAGCTGCCTGGTTATCTAATATTTTAATATTTCCAATAGGGATTATATTATTATACCTAGCTAAAAAAGATTCTCGGTTATTTGAATATAACATTTTTGAGTATTTTAAATCAAAAATCTTTAAAGTCCAGAAAAAGCAATAATTTTTTTTTAAACATTATTATTTTCCTATTTTTGCGACAATTAAATAAATAACAATTAAACACTTTGGCTAAGCATGTATTTAGATAAAGAAGAAAAACAAAAGATTTTTAAAAATCATGGCAGGTTAAAGAAAAACAATGATACTGGTTCTGCTGAATCACAAATAGCTTTGTTTACTTATCGAATAAAACACCTTACTGAACATTTAAAAGATAATAAAAATGATCATTCATCTAGAATGGGTCTGTTAAGGTTAGTAGGTAAAAGAAGAAAGTTACTTAATTATCTTTCCTCAAAACACATAGAGAGGTATAGAGATATTATAGCAAAGCTTGACATTAGGAAATAAGCTTAATTTCCTTTTCTTTATTATTCTATAGACTGATATCAATAAATTATAACACTATGATAAAACCGATAAATGTAAGTACAAAACTTCCTGATGGTAGAGAGGTTTCTATTGAAACAGGTAAACTAGCTAAACAAGCAGACGGATCTGTTGTTTTAACTATGGGTAAAACAATGATATTAGCATCAGCTGTATCTAAAAAAGACGCAATGGACAACGTGGATTTTCTACCTTTGTCAGTAGACTATCAAGAAAAATTTGCTTCTGCTGGTAAAATTCCAGGTGGATTTTTAAAAAGAGAGGGAAGACTTTCTGATCACGAGGTATTAATATGTAGACTTGTCGATAGAGTCTTAAGACCACTATTTCCTTCTGATTATCACGCTGATACTCAAATTTTACTTTATCTAATTAGTGCTGACAAAGATGTCCTTCCTGATGCACTTGCTGCTCTTGCAGCTTCAGCTGCACTCTCAGTTTCTGATATACCATTTAATGGTCCTATTGCTGAAGTTAGAGTTGTAAAGTGTGGAAAAGAATTCATTGTAAATCCTACACCTGAACAAATTGAAAAATCATCTCTTAACCTAATGGTTGGAGCTTCATATGAAAATATCTGTATGGTTGAGGGTGAGTCTAAAGAAGTTTCAGAAGAGGATATAATAGAAGCTTTGAAAGTTGCACACGATGCAATTAAAGGATTATGTGAGCTTCAAAATGAACTAGCTAAGAAGGTAGGAAATATTGAAAAAAGAGAATATTCCCATGAGAACTCTGATGAGGATCTACTAAAAGATATTAAAGAGAAAACCTATGATAAATTATATAAAATAGCTGAGGAGGGAATATCTAATAAGAAAAAGAGAGGGGAAAAGTTTAAAGAGGTTAGAGAGGAATATTTATCTAGTATCAAGGAAGATGAAGAATTTGATGAATTTCTTTTTGGTAAGTACTTTCACGATATTGAAAAGGAAGCTATTAGAAATTCCGTTCTAGATAAAAAAATCAGATTAGATGGAAGAAAACTTAATGAAATTAGACCTATATGGTCTGAGATTGATTATCTACCTAATGCCCACGGATCATCTGTTTTTACGAGAGGTGAGACACAATCCCTCACAACAGTTACATTAGGTACAAAATTAGATGAACAAATGATTGATGGAGCAATGCATAATGGTTATAATAAATTTATACTCCATTATAATTTTCCAGGTTTCTCAACTGGGGAGGTAAGACCGAACAGAGGAGCTGGAAGAAGAGAAATTGGTCATGGTAATCTTGCCTTAAGAGCATTAAAAAATATGATTCCATCTGATGAAGACAATCCATATACTATAAGGATTGTATCTGATATACTTGAATCAAACGGTTCTTCGTCAATGGCAACAGTTTGTGCAGGTAGTTTAGCATTGATGGATGCGGGAGTCGAAATCAAAAAGCCTGTATCTGGAATTGCAATGGGTATGATTTCTGATTCTAAATCGGGTAAATATGCTATTTTATCTGATATTTTAGGTGATGAAGATCATCTTGGTGATATGGATTTCAAAGTGACTGGTACCGCTGATGGTATAACAGCTTGTCAGATGGATATCAAAATTGATGGTTTATCTTTTGAAGTTTTGAAAGAAGCTCTTAATCAAGCAAAAGAAGGTAGATTACATATATTATCTGAGATGAATAAGACCATCGATAAACCAAATAAGGACTTAAAGTCTCATGCGCCAAGATCATATCAGATGTCTATAGCTAAAGATATGATTGGAGCAGTTATTGGACCTGGTGGTAAAATAATTCAAGAAATACAAAAAGAGTCTGGAGCAACAGTTTTAGTTGAGGAAGTTGAGGAAAATGGAATTGTTAGTGTTTTTGCTTCTAATCAAGACGAGATGGATAATGCAGTTGAGAGAGTTAAAGCAATAGTTGCTGTTCCTGAGGTTGGTGAAACATATGTTGGAAAAGTTAAATCAATAAAAGATTTTGGTGCATTTATTGAATTTATGCCTGGAAAAGATGGTTTACTTCATATTTCTGAGATAAAATGGGAGAGGGTTGAGTCAATGGATGGTGTTTTAGAGGAAGGAGAAGAAATTAAGGTTAAACTTATTGAGGTCGATAGAAGAACCGGTAAATTTAGACTTTCTAGAAAAGCTTTAATACCAAAACCTGAAAAGTAAAAATATGGCAGATAAGAGTGTTGATGTTTTAATTATAGGTTCTGGACCAGCTGGTTATACTGCCGCTATTTATACATCTCGAGCTGGGCTAAAAACATTACTCTATAAAGGTGATCAACCTGGTGGACAATTAACTATCACATCCGATGTTGAAAATTATCCTGGATACCCAGATGGAGTATTAGGTCCTCAGATGATGATCGACTTTGAAAATCAAGCATCAAGGTTTGGTGCAGAAATTAAATCAGGTATGATAAAAGATGTTGACTTTCAAGCTGATAATTTAAAAGCAACAGCAGAAGATGGTAATGTTATTGAAACAAAAACAGTTATTATTTCAACAGGAGCATCTGCGAAGTGGTTGAATTTAGAGTCAGAACAAAGGCTAAATGGTAAAGGAGTTTCAGCATGTGCTGTATGTGATGGATTTTTCTTTAAAAATCAAGTAGTTGCGGTAGTGGGTGGTGGTGATACTGCAGCTGAAGAGGCGTTGTATTTATCAAAACTTACTTCTGAGGTTCATTTGATTGTTAGAAGAGATGAGATGAGGGCATCAACTATTATGCAAAATAGGGTTTTAGAGAACAAAAAAATAAATATTCATTGGAATTCAGAGGTTAAAGAGGTTTTGGGTGATGACGCTGTTACTGGAATAAGAATATTTAATAATATTTCAAATGAAATATCAAATATTAATCTTCAGGGTTTATTTATTGCAATTGGACACAAACCAAACACTGATATTTTCAAAGACTATCTTGATATGGATGAAAATGGATATATCAAAACAATTCCTGGATCTTCACAAACTAATATTAAAGGTGTTTTTGCGACTGGAGATGCTCAGGATCATATTTATAGGCAAGCCGTAACTGCTGCGGGATCTGGTTGTATGGGAGCCCTTGATGCTGAAAGATTTATATCTAATAATTTTTAGAATGAATGTAGATATACTTGTTATTATGGCACATCCAGATGATGCTGAGTTATGCTGTTCTGGAACAATTCTTGCATCAATAGATAAAGGTTTATCAGTTGGTATTATAGATCTTACAAAAGGTGAACTTGGTACAAGAGGAAACAAAGATATAAGAGAAAGCGAGGCAAATGCATCAGCTAAACTATTAAACGTTAAATTTAGAAACAATCTAGGATTTCGAGATGGTTTTATAAATGACGATGAGAAATATATTATTGAAATAATAAAAAAAATTAGACTACATACTCCAGATATAATAATAACAAATTCTATAAAAGACAGACATCCAGATCACGAGAATACTGCAAAACTTGTGCAAAAATCTTGTTTTTTATCTGGATTGATAAAATATCAAACTGAGTTCAACAATAACATTCAAAACCCACATAGGCCCAAAATTTTATTACATTCGATTCAAAATGATTATGTTGAACCTGATTTAGTTGTTGATATTTCTGACTATTTTCTTAAAAAAATGGAATCAGTAAAATGCTTCAAAAGTCAGTTTTTTGATCCTAAAAGCGATGAACCTGAATCTTTTATTTCTTCAAAGGAGTTTCTTGAATTTATTACTTCAAGATCCATTGAGATGGGACATAAGATTGGAGTAAACCATGGTGAAGGTTTTGTTTTAAGACAACCAATTAAAATAAATAATATTTCTACTATTATTTAGGGATATAATTTTTGAATCTTCCAAGATTTTAAATTCTTGAGATATATTGTTCTATCGTGCATCCTTGATTTTTTACCTATCCAGAATTCGATTGATTTTGGCTCAACTAAAAATCCACCCCAAAAATTAGGAAGTGGTATTTTTTTATCTTTAAATTTTTCTTCATACTTCAAAAAGCTTTCCTCAAGTTCATTTTCATAAGAAATTTTTTTACTTTGATTTGATGCCCATGCTGCTATTCTACTACTTCTAGGTCTACTTTGAAAGTACTTATCTGACTCTTTTTTGCTTATTTTCTTTGCTCTCCCTTTTATAATTATTTGTTTTTCTAACTCTTTCCATAGGAAAACTAATGAGACTGTGTTATTTAATTTTATGTCATTTCCTTTTCTACTTTCATAATTTGTAAAAAAAATGAACCCTTTATTATTTACACCTTTTAACAGTACAGTTCTTGAATTAATATTTTTATTTGCTGATAATGTTGACAAAGTCATGGCGTTAGGTTCGAGAATATCCTTGCATTGGGCTTCTTTAAACCATTTTTTGAACTCTTCAATTGGATTTTTATTTATTTTATTTGTATCTAAACTTTTCCCTGAATAATCTATCCTTAAATTTTGAATTCTTTTCATTATTGTTATAAATTATGATATTATGAATTTCGATTATTTTAACTATAAATCCAATGATAAGGTTAAGAAAGGAAGCATCATATTTTCACAACCTTTGATGAATGATAAAAATTTCAAAAGATCAATTATTTTGATATGTGAGCATGGTAGAGATGGAAGTTTTGGATACAAACTAAATGATAAAGTTGATTGTGAATATTTAGAAATAAATGTTGATAAAAAAATAAAAAATAATTTGTACCATGGTGGACCGGTCGATAATACTTTTTTAAACTTTGTTCATAATGATAATGATTTAGGGGGTGATAAATTAAAAATTAAAAAAAATATATTTTTAGGTGGTGATTATGATGAACTAAAATTAAATATGAACCGGAAAGAAATTAAATGTAAATTTTTTATGGGTTACTCTGGTTGGTCAAAAGATCAACTTGAAGATGAAATTAAAGAGAATTCTTGGATTGTAATAAATAATTTTGATTTAGATAAGATCTTTGAAATTGTTGATGAAAAATCTTGGAGTAAAGTTTTATCAGAAGATTCATTTAGAAATAAAATATTTTCTAATTATCCCTCTGATTCTACATTGAATTAAAATATTAATTACATTTGTATCATGAATAAATCAGATAAAAAGGAAGATTTGTCAGCAAAATTAGAAGAAAAAACTAATAAGAAAAAGATAGAGGAGTTACCACAAACTAATTCTGAATCGAAAGAATCACCGGATGTTGTAAATGAATCAAAAGCTGATGATAAGATTTCTATCTCACCCCAACAAAAACTAAAAAAGAAAAAAGAAATAATAAAATCACTTAGAGAACTTGTTAATGGAATTGAAGATAAGGATACGTTTAATAAAGTTAAATCTTTACAAGATCAGTGGAAAGAAATAGGTCATGTAGATAACTCTAAGGATAAATCACTCTGGACTACATATAACGCTCTTTTAGACAGATTTTACGATAATAGAAGTATATATTTTGAATTAAAGGAACTTGATAGGAAGAAAAATTTAGATTTAAAAATAAAAATATGTTCACAAGCTGAATCTTTAACTGATGAACCTAATATTATGAAATCAGTTTCAAAGCTTAATGATTTACATTCTGATTTTAAACATATTGGCCCAGTTTCCAGTGAAAAACAAGATGAAATTTGGGAAAGATTAAAAACCGCCTCTGACGTAATCTACAAAAGAAAGAAAGAATTTATCTCAAATATTAAAGAATCACTCAATGAGAATTTAGTGAAAAAAAATGAGCTATTATCTGAAATGAATAAAATAAAATCATTCAATTCAACTGAGATAAAACAGTGGTCTCAGAAAACAAAACATGTATTATCATTAAAGGATAAATGGAATTCAATTGGAGGTGTTCCTAAGACCTCAGCAAAAAATATAAATAAAGATTTTTGGAACCTTTTTAAAGAGTTTTTTAATAAGAAATCAGCTTTTTTTAAGAAAATAGATGAATCGTACAATAATAATTTAGAGTTAAAAAAAGATTTAATTAAAAAAGTTGATGATTTGAAAGAAAGTGAAGACTGGGAGAATACTTCTAATCAAATCCAAAAGATTCAACTAGAGTGGAGAAAAATTGGTAAGGTCCCTATAAGGTTTAAAGATTCTATTTATGATGAATTTAAAAAATCCTGTGATCATTTTTACAATAGGAAGAGGTTAGGGGATAAAGATACTATTAAATTGTATGAAGATAATCTTAAATTAAAAATCTCAATATGTGATAAGATTACTGAACTTGCTAAAAATGATTCTATTAACCAAGATGAGTTTTTCAAACTTCAGGTTCAGTACTTAGAAGTTGGTCATATACCTAAAGAAAATATTGATGAATTAAAGAAAAAATTTAAGCAGTCAATTGATATGGTTGTTTCTGCTTCAGAAAAAATATTAAATAAAGATGATTTTGATAAATTTAAATTTATAATAGAATTAAACTCCTTGGCTAAGAATCCTTATTCAAAAAATAAAATCATTAAAAAGAAATCAGATATCATAAAGAAAATAAATTCTATCGAGTCTGAAATTAAAAATTTAAAAAATAATATTTACTATCTAAAAGAATCAGTTGCCGCTGAAAATTTAAAGAAAGAATATATGTCTAAAATTGACCAATCTGATAAAGAGATTGAGTCTTTAAAACTTCAACTAAATCTAATAAACAAAGTTTGAGATTTCCGAACATAGGTGAATATAAAGAAACTCAAAAAAAAATATCACCATTTATAAATTGTACTCCTCTTATAACCTCGAGTAGTTTTAATAACTTATTTAATATTGATGCATATTTCAAGTTAGAATTGTTTCAAAAAACAGGTTCTTTTAAGGTAAGGGGTGCTGTAAATAAAATTTTATCTCTTTCATCTCTTGAAAAAAAAAATGGAATAGTTACTATTTCTGCTGGTAATCATGCTCAAGCAGTATCCTGGGCTTCATCATTATTTGGTATACATTCTAAAATTGTAATGCCAATTAATGCCTCAAAATCAAAAATAAATGCAACAAAATCATATGGTGGAGAAGTTATTTTAACCTCTGAGAATATGATGGATGTATGTAATGAAATAATTAAAAAAGATAAATTAACAATGGTTCATCCTTTTGATGATATCGATGTCATTCAGGGTCAAGGGTCAATATCACTTGAAATACTTAAAGAATTAAAAAATATTGATAATGTTTTTATTAGTATTGGAGGAGGAGGATTAATTTCAGGTATGTCACATGTATTTAAACTATTTAATCCAAACATTAAAATATATGGTATTGAGCCAGCTAACTCTAATGTTATGAGTAAAAGTTTAAAGTCTGGAAAAGTAGAAAACTTTGATACTATTAATAACAAAACAATTGCAGATACACTTGCTGCTCCTTTTTCAGGAAAAATTACTTTAGAATATGTTAAAAAATTTGTTGATGATATTATTCTTGTTTCTGAGAAAGAAATGGTGAATTCTATAAAATTTATTATTGAGAGATTAAAAATTGTTCCAGAACCAGCAGCTGCTGCGTGTCTTGTTCCTATCTTAAACAATAAAATTTCATTTAAATCAAAATCAAAGTGTCTTATAATGGTTTGTGGTGGTAATATTGATGTTAATTCAATAAAGTTACTATTTTGAGATACATATTGGTATTAATTTTTATTTCTGTTTTTAGTACTGATTCTAAATCAATTGACACTCTTAAATTAAAAAAAAATAAAAAATTTTATACTTTTTTAGCCGCTGAGGGTATTGTATTGACTGGTGGTATAACTTATTTGAGTAAACAATGGTATTCAGACAAAAAAAGAGTTCCATTTCATTTCTATAATGATTTGAGAGGTTGGAATCAAGTAGATAAATTCGGACATTTTTATGCTTCATATATTGAAAGTGATATTGGTTACTCACTTATGAAAAAATTTAATTTTTCTGAAAAAAAATCTCTTTATTTAGGTGGGTTTCAAGGTTTAATATTAGAGACTCCAATTGAAATTTTTGATGCATATTATGATGGATGGGGGTTTTCATTATCTGATATGGTTGCTAATGCAGCAGGATCTTTATTTTTTATATTTCAACAAAAAATATTCAAAGAGCAAATTATAAAACCTAAATTATCTTTTTCAAGATCAAAGTATGCTAGGGTCGCAAACGGATATCTTGGAAAAAATAATATTGTTTCTGAATTTTTATACGATTACAACGGTTATACCTTTTGGTTTTCAATTTCTCCAAGAAGTATTTTTCCAAGGAGTAAAATACCAAAATGGTTTAATGTATCATTTGGTTATGGTTCTGATGGGATGATAGGAGAATTTAAGAATTTAAGTTCTTATAAAGGTGTGGAAATACCAAATTTTGAAAGATTTAGACAATTTTATTTATCACTAGATATTGATTTTTCAAAAATTAAAACAAATTCTAAATTTATGAAGGGTGTATTTACAACACTTAGTTATATTAAAATACCTTTACCAACTTTAGAAATATCTCAAAAAAAAATACAGGGTCACTTCATTTATTTTTAAATATTTTTGAATAGATATATTATATTTGCCACCAAATAATCAATAGCCTCGTTAGCTCAGATGGTAGAGCAAGTGATTTGTAATCACTAGGTCGCTGGTTCGATCCCGGCACGAGGCTCACTTAAGAGAACCATGAATGTTTACCAAATGCATTTCTTGGAACAATTTCTTTTTTTTCTAGGTACCAATCTATTCCTTTAATAACCGATTTCAAATAATTTCTAAGTTTTGGTCTGATAAACAACTTATAAGGTAGATAGGAAACAAATATTGGTGATTTTGCCATAAAGTAGGGATATACTGTTATAGTTAATAATGTATCATTGTTATTTGATGATATTTTCCAATTAACTTTAGATTTTTCTTTATTTTTTTCTCCTATTAGTAATGTATATCCTATTTTATCTTCCCATAAAATAAACTCTCTGATATAAGTTAAATTATTTAAATAAATCAATTCATCAACATGTTTATTTTTTTCCCACGATATAATATTATTTTCCTTACAGAATGGATGAGATTTATTAAGATAGCCAGGTGAGGATATAAATTCCCATAATCTATCTTTAGATGAATTAATTTTTCTAGTTACAGTGATTGATTGATTAAAAATATTATTTACCATGCAATTCCATAATCTTCTCCAAAGTCACTTGATCCACCTTGGAATGTTTTGTTTATGCTATCAAAAAATATAGCATTTATTGGTCCTGATGTTTTGTTTCTGAACTGAAGTTTATAACCTTTTCTTATTAATTCTTTTCTGATAAATTGTGGTGTTGAGTCGTGAAGTAATAATTCTCCTGGTTTGTTTTCATGATAACCAAAAGAAGATCTCATCTGAAAACTATTTATATTGGGTGCTTCACAAGCTTCCTGAACGTTCATTTCGAATTCAACCATATTTAGAAAAAATTGTAATAAATTTTGATCCTGAGAATCGCCACCCTGAACAGCAAATGATAAAAAAGGTTCGTTGTCTTTTAATGCAATGGTAGGTGTTAGCGTTGCTCTAGGTCTTTTTCCAGGTTCCAGAACATTATAAGGTCCGTCTTTTGCATCCAAAACAAAACTTTGCATTCTTTGACTCAAACCTATTCCTGTATTTCCTGCAATAACTGCAGGTATCCATCCTCCACTTGGTGTGATGGACACTATCCAACCTGAAGTGTCCGCTGCTTGAACTGTTGTAGTGCCAGCCATAAATGACTCTTCATAATCATAGTTTTCGCTCATATTGTGATTAAGATCAAAAGCAGATTTAATTTTATCCAAATTGTTATCGGTTTCCCACGTATCAAGATAGTTAAGAAAAGGATTGACACCATCTTGAAACATGTAAGGGTTTCCTGGTTTAATTTTTTCATTATTTTTTTCAGTAATGAGCTTAATCCTACTTTTTGCATAGTCCTTTGAAAGTAAACCTTCGATAGGTTCTACTGGATCAAAATAAGGATCTCCGTAATAAAAATCTCTGTCTGCAAATGAAAGGTTCATTATTTGATATAGGTTATGAATATAATTTGCAGAATTTAAACCCATTGATTTTAAATTTATATTTTCAGCCATGTTTAGGGATTGTAATAGAACAGGACTTTGGACCCAAGTTGTCAACTTATAAACGTCAATATTTTTATAAGATGTTTTAAGGGGTTCTTCAATGAAAACCTTATAATTTTTTAAATCCTTTTTTGTAATTAAACCTCCCTGTTCCTGTGTTGATCTAGCTATTTCATCTGCAATGTCTCCTTCGTAAAATCTTTTGTATGCTTCATATATTGCTTCTTTTCTATTTTTCCCTTTCTTTAGAGCACTTTTTTCAGTCTCAATTAATTTCAGTAAAGTATTTCGTAAATCTTTTTGAATAAATATTTCACCCTCATTTGGAGCTTCTCTTTCTTCTCCTGGTTTTGTTAAAAATATATTTTTTGAATATTTCCATTTTTTAATTTCTTCTTTATTTCTCTCGATTGAGTTTGCTGCCTGAGCTTCAATTGGATAACCTTTAGCCATTTCAATAGACGGTTGTAAAATTTCTTCGAGACTCATTGTTCCATACTCAGCAAGCATTACCATTATACCAGCTGGTGTGCCTGGAGTCACAGCTGACAATGGTCCATATTTTGGAGGTATAGAGTATCCTTTTTCCTTATAAAATTCAGGTGTTGCACCTGATGGAGCCACTCCGAGGGCATTAATTCCTATTACTTTTTTTAGTTTTGGGTGATAAATTAAAGCTTGCGTTTCACCTCCCCATCCTAAAACATCCCACATTGTAGCTGTTGCAGCTACCATTGCACATGCAGCATCAACAGCATTTCCTCCTTTATTAAATATCATTGCACCTGCTGTTGCTCCTAAAGGTTTACCTGTTATTGCTATCCAATGTTTTCCGTGAAGAATAGGCTTATTTGTATTTTGAGCTTGAGCATAATTTATTAAAAAGATTAGTAATAATATAATTTTATTTTTCATCTAACTTTATTTTATATGGTAAATATTTATTTATATCTCCACCGTACCGTATAACATCTCTAATGATTGTTGAACTTATAGGAGCAAGTTTAGGCGATGTAATTAAAAATACAGTTTCTAAATTTGAATTTAAATCTTTATTAATTTGAGATATTGAGTTTTCAAATTCAAAATCGGTAGTATTTCTTAAACCCCGAAGAATAAAATTAGCATTTAAATCTTTAGCAAGAGAGGCTGTTAATTTATTATAATTTATAACATTTATCTTACTGTTATCTTTATAAAGGTTATCAATTTTTTCTTTAATTAAATTGACATTAAAATACCTATTCTTTTTTGGATTATTTCCTATAGCAATAAAGATTTTATCAAAAATTTTAAGCCCTCTTGTAACTATGTCGTGATGTCCAAGGGTAAAAGGGTCGAATGTTCCCGGAAATATTGCTATTTTATTATTTACACTCATTGATTATAATATCAAATATAGATTTTTCGTGATTAATTATACTAAAAAAATAGAGTCTAAGCTCATCTAATACTTTTTTTTCATAAACATTTGAAGATATATAATAAATTTTATCTCGCTTTTGATCTAAATTATATTCATCAAATAATAATATTAAATATTTAATGTAATTATTATTTGAAAGATCAAATTGGTTATAGAATATTAATTCTTTTTTATCAAATATTATTAAAATGATTTTCTTTTCAATTATAGTAAAGTATACATGTTTTCCTAGATTTAATTTTATTAGATGGGATATAATTATTTTAGAAATATGAATACTATTTGATTTCAGTTTAGTTCCATATTTAATGGTAAGGTTATTAATATGATTATTTTTTATTAAGGGTTTTTGTAAATTCGAAGAAACAGCTTTAGATATATTAATTTCATTAAATTCTTTAATTGAATCATCTGGTATAATATAAAATTTATTTGTTAAGCTTATATATTTTAATTTACAATTTATATCAGTTTTTGGTTTACCTTTTTTGGGTTTGATTTTATCTGATTTTGTGAAATAAGATAAAATTTTGAAATCATCTAATATATAAAAAATGTTGTTTTTTACTTTTGACAACTTTAGAATTTACTCCCAATTACCAGCAGTTGTAATACTTGTTCTTGAACCGAATCTTAATGGCTTGTTTATGTTTGCTTCATTAGATTCTTTTCTATCAGGATCTATTGGCTTTGGATTTCTAACTTCAACTACATTTACTGAAACACCGCCTTTCTCAATTTGTCCAGCCCACATTTCAAATTCTACATTATCATAACCAGGAACATATTTCATTTTTTGTGGGTTAAAAGAAATAAGATTTGAGAATATAGAGTCAACTACAGATATACTACCTAAAGTATCAAGATATAGAGTTGTCTCTTCTGCTCCATAATCTAATAAAACAGTTTCTTCTCTTCTTTGAATAATAAAAATTTCTCCATTTTCAACAAAATTTATAAGGCTATCCCAATTTGATGTATAGCTTCCTGTTACACTCTGGTAGGTAACCTGAGCATCTCTTATAATTTTTAAATTATCAATTATTAATGATTCTGCTTTGTCAATCCTTGCTTCCTCGTCAATGCTATATTTGATACTTGAGACAAGGTAAAATGCAAGAGCTATTGCTATGATTAATGTTGAGTATGTATATATTTTAAGTTTATCCATAAAATAGTATGCTATTATAAAGAAATGTAATTACAATTAAAAGACATCTATTGATAGTTTCTCTCTCCAAAAATTTTAGAGCCTATTCTAATCATATTACTTCCACATTTTAAAGCTAATTTATAATCGTTACTCATTCCCATTGATAATGTATCAACAGTTTCTATTAGTTTTTTCTTCTGCATAAAAAAATTATTGAGTTTATCAAATTGTTTTTTTATTATATTATCATCTTCTGTAAACGAGGCCATTCCCATAAATCCACGCAAATTAATATTATTATATTTTTTTAAAAAATCTCTAGTGATTAGAGCATCTGCTTCCTCATATAGAAATCCATATTTTGATGTCTCCCCAGATATGTTAAGTTGGATAAGAATATTAGATATAGAATTTATTTTTTTTGATTCTTTATCGATTACATTTAATAATTTAATACTGTCAACACTGTGTATTAGATATGATACTGGTAATATCCCTTTAACTTTATTTGTTTGTAAATGTCCTATCATATGCCAATTAATATCCTTTGGTAGTTCTTTTTGTTTTTTAATTAATTCTTGAACTTTATTTTCACCAAAGTCTCTGTGACCTAAATTGTAAACCTTATTTATTTCTTCAACAGGCTTAGTCTTGCTAACAGCAACACATATATAATTATCATTATTTAATATATTCTCCATCTAGTCTTTAGTAATATTATATATAAAAGAGGATTTTGATAAACTATACAATAAATATATGAAAATTGAATATAGTAAGTAGTACTGATAATAATCAACAGTGTTAATAAATCTATTTTCTTTAACTTCTGATTTTTCTAACACATCAATTTCCTCAAAAATATTTTTGAGTGAGTTTTCATTAGATGCTCTATAAAATTTGCCTGATGTTAATTGAGCAATTTCTTTTAAATTTTTTTCGTCCAATGAGTTCTCGACAAATCTTGTTCTTCCAAAATAATCTTTTCCAAACGGGACTTTACCATTTTTCCCGATAGCAATAGTATATATTTTAATGTTGTAAGCTTTAGCGATTTCAGCAGCAGTAAGAGGATCAATATTTCCTGCAGTATTATCTCCATCACTTAAAAGAATTATTATTTTGCTCATCGAATCAGATGATCTCATTCTATTTGTTGAAATAGCTAATGCACTACCTATGGCAGTGCCTCTTGTGCTTATTAGGTCAAAGTCTATTTCATCTATATATTTTAAAAGTAAGTTGTAATCTGTTGTAAGAGGGCACCTTGAATATGATTCACCAGAAAAAACTACCAATCCAATTCTATCTTGAAATCTACCATTTACAAAATCTTTTGCCACACTTTTGGCGGACTTTAATCTATTTGGCTTAAAATCTTCTATTTGCATAGATTCACTTATATCCATTGCAAGTATGATATCTATTCCCTCTGACCATCTTTCAATTTTTTCATTTGATTTTTGCGGTCTTGCAAGGGCAATTAACAGAAAAAGAGTACAAATTGTGATTAGAATATTTGGTAAAAATCTTAGAAAGGAATATTTGTAACTTTTCAGGTCTATGTCTGGAATAGTTACTTTAAAAGAGTTTCTTTTTCTAATTAATTTTCTTGTAATTAAGAAAACAGGTAAAATTAATATTAGATACAAAATATACTCATTTCCCCATTCGTAGCTTAAAATTTGAGATGGATAGAACCATTTAAGTGAAAACCAACCTTCTAAATAATTATTCATTTTCAATTTTTTTAATTAACTCTTTAGTTTTACTATCAGCATAATCCAATAAATATTTAAAGGAAAATTTATCCATTTCAATTAATTTGTCAGAGTAGATCATTTCGTCAATATATTTTAAACTTTTTATCAAATTTTCATTATCAAAAAAATCAATAATTTCTTTTGTAGTCATCGATGAATATGGGATGGATGTTAATTTTTCTATATATCTTTTCCATATAAGAATTATTTTTTCAAGATTATTTTTATCGGCATTAGTCTTAAATTGTTTTTTTATTTTTTCAAATTCCTTGTTAAATAAGGCATGACTCTTTAGTACTTTTCTTTTTCTAAAATAAGCAATAATTTTTTTTCTAAATAAGAGGTATACTGCAAGAATTAAACAAATAAAAATTATACTATATAGTGATAGTTTATAGGTGTTAATGATTGATAGTATCTCATTAAATGACATATTTTTTTTTACTTTTTGATCAGTATTATTTACTAAACTTTTAAAGTATACAGTGTCATAATTTGAAGATATTTCTAAACAATCTTTTCCATTTAATATAAAGGAATTAAGCCTAATTGCTTGTACTGAATCAATTTCAAATGATCTTAGAATATACAAACTACTGTCTGATATTATTCTTTCATTTAATTTTGATTCGAAATTTTCCTTTTTGACAAATGAAAAAGGAAAAAATTTAAAGGATGAGTCTGGCTGTATTAATTCAATTTCCTTAGGATAATTTATAATAGAAACTAACTTTATTGAATCACCAATTTTGATATCCTTTTCCAAAAAGTATATTTGATAATTAATTTCTTGTGAAAATAATTTAGATGAAAAAATAAATATTAGAATTACAATTCTCATTAATTGTTATTTCTAAATTTAAATAGCTTTATCAGATCCTTTACATAATCTGAATCAGAAGATATTTTGAGATAATTTGTATTAATTTTTTTTAAGAATTTTTGTAGTTCATTCTCTTTGTATTTAAATGTTTTCTCTTTTATTTGATTGAAATCTGATGATGAAGTATTAACCCATTTTTTGATGTTGCTTTCATTATTTTCAATTTCGATTAGACCTAAATTTGGAATTTTTTTTTCATTTTTATCTTCAACATGAATACATATTACATCATGTTTATTTGATAGAGACTTTAGTGTATTTTTGAAATTTTTATCTAAAAAATCACTGACAATAATTACAAGACTTTTCTTTTTTATAGTACTATTAAAATATTTGAACATCTCATTTAGATTAGTTTTGTTTGATGTGTTATTTAGCCCGTACAATTCTTTTATAATTCTGTAGGCGTGAGAGTTACCTTTTTTAGGCTGAATAAACAACTCTTTTATATCACTATAGCATAAAATTCCAACCTGACTATTTTTTCTTATAGCTGAGAGGCATAAAACAGAAGCAATCTCTTTCGTTATATTCATTTTTTTCTTTTCTCCGATATTTTGAGAGTTACTAACATCAATCAGAAAGAAAACCGATTGTTCTTTTTCCTCTTTGTAAGTGTTTATAAAAATTTTATCTTCTTTAGCTGAATTTTTCCAATTTATGGATCTGTGATCATCTCCGTAGTTATAGAGTCGTGTGTCATCAAAATCTAATCCGGTACCCTTGAATAGAGATTTATAGTCTCCTTGATAAGAATTATTTATATGTTTTCTTATTTCTACTTCGTATTTCCTTACTTTCTTTAAAATTTCTTTCAAAATTTACATTTATTTGCAAAGCTAGAAATAGATTTAATAATGAATAAAATAATAATTAAGTTTTTATCTCTTTTAACATTTTTTATAATCACATCATGTGTGAATACTAATGATATTGATGTTATAAACAAAGAAAAAATGGTAAGTATTCTCATAGAAATGCATCTTACTGAGGAGTCTGTTATGGAGTTAAAATTGCCAGAAGACACATCTGAAACTTTTTTTACTGAAAAAGAAAAAGAAATTTTTAGAAAATATAGGGTTGATGAAGAGACGTACAGAAAAAGTTATTCTTATTATTTTTTTAGACCAGTCGAATTAGAATCAATCTATGATAAGGTTATTGATAGTTTAAGTTTTTACCAGCAATTAAATTAATTCAAATAGGAAACTATTAAGGTTTCTAATCGTCCTAGAATATAAAAATAAAAATGAAAAAAATTTCTCTAATATTCTTAATTACGTTGTCTGCAGTTTCATGTCAAATAAATGAAGAAATTTCTAACTCAGAGTGGATATTTATTGCTTGTGAGGGTAACTATGGAGCATCTAACGGATCAGTTTATATGATAAACAGTTTTGGTGAAATTGACTCAATACCAAATCTTGGAGATGTTGTTCAGTCTGTAGAAGTTCATGAGAATAAACTATTTGTACTTGTTAATAATTCACATAAATTACACGTATTTGATATTGACACTGAAGGACTTTCCTTGCCTGGCATTGAAATTGATCTTGATGGATCTAGTCCAAGAGAAATGGTAGTTGATGGGGAAAGGTTATATTTTACAAATTGGAATACAAAAGATGTAAAGTACCTAGATTTATTTAACTACAAAATTGAAAAACTAATTGATATAAATGGTTTACCTGAAGGTATTATTAAACAAGGAAAAGATCTTTTTATAGCTGTAAATATGAATGAGGATTATAGTTCTTCGGATAAGGTGATCAGATATGATATTACAAAAAATAATATTGAGGAGATTATAACTGTAGGTGATGGTCCTTTAGACTTGGAGTTTAATAATGATGAATTGTACATATCAAGAACATACTATGATGAAAATTATGCTGCTTTTCACGGTACTTCTCAATATTCTCCAAATAATAAAAATGTACTTATCAAAGAATATGGAAAGAATACTCCTTGTGGAGGATCAGTTCATTCATTAAATAATAAGGTATATAGGTCTGCACTTGGCGGAATTGCTGAGATGGATCAATTTCTGAATTTAATTGAGACTAGTGTAATTGGTAATTTTAATCAGTCAGAGGTTTACTCTGTAGAGGTTATTAATGATAAAGTATACTTTGGTCTAACTGACTATAGTAATTACAACAAGATAAAGGTTATATCAAAAGATAATCTTGAAGTTGCTTCATATGATGTAGGAAAAATTCCTGGAGACTTTGCCGTATGGAGAAAATAATATGAAACCCAAAGATATAGATCTACATGGTGAATTCTATGATAACATTGAATTAGCTTTAGAGAAACATTTCTATAGTAATAAACCTCCTTTTAAAATAATTACAGGAAATTCATCAAATATGAGAAAGAAGGTACTGTATTATTTAGATAAAAATGATTACAAATACATGTCTGGAAACCTTTATAATCTTGGGTTTATACAAGTTTTGTAACTACTTTATATAATTCTTAATTATATAGTCAGCAATTGATAATGCTGATGTTGCAGCAGGAGAGGGTGCGTTTATTACGTGAATTTGATTTTTATGTATTTTAATATCAAAGTCCATCATTAGATTTCCTTTGTGATCAATTCCCTGGGCTCTAACACCAGCCGGTCCACTTTTTATATCAGAACTACTTATATCAGGAATAAGTTTTTGTGTTTTCTTTAAAAAAGAAGACTTTAATATTGATGTTGAGAATTCATTAAGGCTAAATAAGAAATTTTTTCCAATAAATTTTAGAAAACCTAAATAACTCAAATAATCTAACATTTCGCTTATTGAAATGTCTGTATTTTTATATCCCTCTCTTTTAAATGCAAGTACAGCATTAGGCCCAACTTCTCTATCTCCATTAATCATTCTTGTAAAGTGTACTCCTAGAAAAGGAAACTTTGGGTTACCTACTGGATACACTAAATGATTTACCAGTTTTTTAGCATGTTCTTCTAAGGTATAATATTCACCTCTGAATGGAACAATTTTAGCTTTTAGTTTATTATTTGTAAATTTTTTAAAATTTATATCTGACTGTAAACCAGTTGTATATATTATAGTATTATAACTAATACTTGAATTTTTATTTATATAAATAAAATTTTTGTTTTCCTCAACTTTTTCAATTTTAGTATCCAAAAATACTCTGCCGCCTGAGTTAATTATATTCTCTTTCATTGACATCATCACACCCTTATAATCTACAATCCCTTCTTCAGGAACAAGTAATGTTTTATGTGATGATACAAATGGTTCTCTGTTCTTTAATTCTCTTTTGTTAAGATATTTTAATCCCTTTAGTCCATTTAAATTTCCTCTTTGCGCTGTATTTTCAAGTAACTTAGCCTCATCTTCATTACTTGCAACTACAATTTTTCCACATATATCATGATT
>ENA-OSEY01000005-OSEY01000005.1-marine-metagenome-genome-assembly--contig:-NODE-5-length-204803-cov-10.575232_pt1 | contig 204803 bp, 199 predicted proteins | sample MGYA00248465_ERZ534230 | MGnify/ENA primary metagenome ERZ534230 (study PRJEB26409, sample SAMN06344110) | marine metagenome | isolation source: Sea water from surface | place: Atlantic Ocean:Southern... | reverse complement strand
TGGTGGAGCTAGGCGGGATCGAACCGCCGACCTCTTGCATGCCATGCAAGCGCTCTCCCAGCTGAGCTATAGCCCCAAACATTCAAGTATAATTATTCTACATCAATACAAAAATAAGCATGACAAAAAAACCCGTTGTAATTGGCTTAGGTATCACTCAACAAAAAGGCTCTTATGCTGAATTGGATGAAGCTTTATTTTTAATGGAAAAAGTTGCAATGCAGGCAATTAATGATTGTGGTAACTCCAAGATAAAAGATTTTATTGATGTGATTGATATTCCAAAAGGATTTTGGCGATACAGAGATCCGGGAAAATGGATTGCAGAGAAAAATAATTTTTCAAATGCCAAAACAAGTGTAAATAAGATAGGTGTTTTACAACAACATCTTATTAATAATACTTGTAACAAGATCATTAAAGGTGAAATTCGTGCTGGGCTTATTTTAGGCGGTGAGTCTCGCGCAAAAATGATTGCTGCGCTTAAAGAGGGAATTGAATACAAAGAGATGGAGTTAAGTACAAATCCAGATCAGTATGTTAAAGCCAAAGATGATCTTTATGGTGAGGGTGAGGCTGAAGCTTTAGGTTTGATGGCTGTTGGATATTACGCAGTCATGGAGAGCGCAATGAGAAAGAGTAAGAATCTAACCTTAAAAGAACATGAAGATTATTTAGGATCAATGTATGCTGATTTTTCAGAAATAGCTTCAAAAAATCAATATGCTGCATCTGATAAAAGCATTTCAAAAGATCAGATTATGCTTGCTAATAGTGATAACAAACCTATGGCCTATCCTTATAATAAATATCATTGCACTTCATGGAACGTTAGTCAGGCTTCGGCCATCCTAATTTGTGAAGAGGGATTAGCGGATCAATTAAATATTTCAAAACAAAAACGAATTTATCCTATGGCATCCTCGGAAACAAATCACATGATTGCGCTGATTCAAAGGCCAAGTCTTATAAGCTCCGCTGGACTGAAGTTGGCGTCAGAAAAAATTAATGAAGTTGTAGATAAACACTCAATAAATTTGAATCTTATTGATCTTTACAGCTGTTTTCCAGTCGCGGTTCAACAATTTGAGAATGTTTTAAACCTTAATACCAAAACATCTAGAACTATAACAGGTGCGATGCCATTTGCTGGGGGACCACTGAATAATTATATGTTGCACGCAACGGTTCAAGCTCTATTAAAGTTGAGAAGTGAGTCTGGCCACTCCCTCATTACAGGAGTATCTGGCATGATGACAAAGCAATCTTTTTGTCTGTGGTCATCTGAATATCAAATGCCTTTTTATCATGCTGATGTAACAAAAAAAGCTCAACAATTAGATAAACCAATCCCAATTTCTAATGCAAAACATGGCAATGGTATTGTGATTGGTTATACAGTGTTGTACGAGGGTACCAAACCCACTTCAGGTGTTTTTTACATTGAGGATTCTCAAGGAGAAAGAAAAGTTGTAACATCTGAAGATAAAGCAGTAATCACTAGTATGAGGGAAGAAGAATGGATAGAAAAAGAAATAAGTTTTTATGGAAATCAAGTTTCCTAGCATTTATCTTTTCAGCAAATTTATTTCTTGTTGCTGAAATAGATCAATCGATTTTTAAACATAAGAACACTTTCGAAGAAATTGCCCTAGAAATTTGGGATTTGGCAGAAGTTGGTTATCAGGAATATGAGAGTTCCAGAATTTTGAAAGAAGAGTTAGCTAAAAATGGCTTTAAAATCACTGAAAATGTTGCAGATATTCCAACCGCTTTTATCGCTGAGTATGGATCAAAAGGTCCAGTTATCGGTATATTGGGTGAATTTGATGCTTTGCCTGGGATTGTACAAACTGATTCACCTTTCAGAGAACTAAGAGATGATAGGGATGCGGGTCATGCATGTGGTCATCACTTGTTTGGTGCTGCATCAGCATGGGCGGCAGTAGCTGTAAAAGAATGGCTTAATACAAATAAAATTAAAGGCAGGATTAGATTCTATGGTACTCCTGCAGAAGAAGGTGGCTCTGGTAAAGTCTATATGGTGCGAGGTGGATTATTTGATGATGTCGATATCGTGTTGCATTGGCATCCAAGTAGTGTAAATCAGGCTAATCCTAGATCATCTAACGCTAACAAATCTGCAAAATTTCGCTTTAAAGGTATTTCAGCTCATGCAGCTGGTTCGCCCGATAAAGGTAGATCTGCATTGGATGGTGTTGAAGCTATGAATCATATGGTTAACATGATGCGAGAGCATATTCCGCAAGAATCTAGAATGCATTATGTTATAACTCAAGGAGGGTTTGCTCCAAATGTTGTTCCCGATAGCGCAGAGGTTTACTACTATATTAGACACCCAAAAATGAATGTCGTTGAAGAATTGTTCCAGCGTGTGGTAAAAATCTCTGAGGGAGCCGCATTGGGAACTGGAACTACTGTTACACATGAAGTAATGCATGGAAATTTTTCACTGCTACCAAACAATACTCTTCAAGAATTAATGCATAAAAATCTTACTAAAAGAGGTGGCATCCAATACGATAAAAAAGAGTTGGCATTTGCTGAAGAAATTTACGCCACTCTTATCCAACCTGGTGGCAAGCTTGGAGATCAAGAGAAAATTCGTGAATACAAGTATTCGCATGGTTATGGGTCAACAGATGTTGGAGACGTATCATGGAATGTTCCTACTGGCGAAGTGAGAACAGCAACTTGGGTGCCCGGAACAGCAGCACATTCGTGGCAGGCAATTGCTGCTGGTGGAACAACTATTGGTCTAAAAGGCACAAAACTTGCTGCTGAAGTATTGGCAGATACTGCAATTGCCTTATTTAAAGATCAAAAAATTATTCAACGAGCAAAAAAAGAATTATTAGAAAAACAGGGTCCTGAGTTTGACTATTATCCACTTTTAGGAGAAAGGCCGCCGCCTTTAGATTACAGAAAATAGTGGTTTTATTTGATTTTTTATACTCAAGAAATATACTGTACATATAGTCTTTTACATAGGGGGAAACTATGAGGTATTTATATTCATTACTAGCAATATTTTTTGCTTTCAACACATTACTTTTTGCGCAATCTGATCCAGAGGTTGAAGAGGTAGTTGTTGTTGGATCACAAATCAAAGGTGCATCAATAACTGATGTTTTGCCAGTAACAGTCATTAGCACTGATGACATTGAAGCTCTTGGGGTATCAGATGGTGACGAACTGATTGATAACCTTGTAGAACAAGGTCTTAACTTCTTTAATGAACAGGAACAGGCTTCTGGTGGTGTTAACGCAGCTAGAGGTGATACAGGTGCATACAATATTAGAAGTATGGGTGTTGGTAACACGCTTACCCTTCTCAATGGAAGAAGAATGGTAAATAATGCTGGATACCAAACTGAAACCATCGGTGGTGACTTTGTACCAACAGTTACTGTCAACACAAATATTATCCCTACAAATGGACTAGATAGACTTGAGATTTTGAGAGACGGAGCATCAGCAATCTATGGTGCTGATGCAATTGCAGGTGTTGTAAATAATGTTCTAGAAACTGACTATGTGGGACAAAGCCTATCAATAAGAACCACGGGTTATGATCATTTTGATGCTACAAATACTGATATAAGCTTTAAATTTGGTGTAGACCTTAATGGTGGAGCAACCAATGTATCTGTCTTTGCAAAACATAGAGATAGAGATGCTATTTCAGCTAGCGAAGATGAGAGATGGTACAGTCAAAACTATGAAAGATATCTCCCTGCTGACTCAAGTTTTTTTGGAGCTGGTCTTAACAATACAAGCACTTATGGATGGTTTCAGCTTGATTTAAGCGGTAAAGGCGTTGGTGAAGCATGGCATGCTTCCAACGATGGAGAGACTGAGATGGCTAGCGCAACTGATCCGAGAGGCGGAAGTGCATTATGTGCCCTTCCAGGTGCAGTCCTAACTGGGTTCGGGACATGTATGTTTGACACTAATCTTGGCAACAATAGATCAAGTCAACGTGGTCTAGGTGATTACAAGGGTGAAATGCAAAGAAATCAAATTTTCGTTTTTGTTAATCACGAGTTTGATAATGGGATGGAACTTTTTTCAGAAATTGGACTATATAAATCAGATTCAAGCAGATACATTAGCCAAGGTAGTTTTAAATCAGGTATTTTTAGTATTAGTCCAGACTACTATTGGTTTAGTCAACTACCAGCATCAATGAACTTTCCTACAAACAAATCCGTTGCAATCGATGGATGGAGACCTTTCAACAAAGGAAGATTTGTTAATGTAGAAAAAGAAAATAATCGCTTGCTTGTAGGATTGAGAGGTGAAACTGAAGGAGGATGGGACTGGGAAATGGCAGTTACTGACTCTACATCCGAATCATCAGATGTTTCGAGTGATAGAATTTCATATCCAGCTCTTTATCAACAATTCAGAGGAGCTATAAGCACTACTCCAGATGCATTTAATATATTTGATCCTAATTGGTCCACTAATAATGGAGATAATATTCTTGTCGATGTTAGAAGAGATGATGAATCAACGCTAAGGATGTTTGACGTTAAGTTTAGTCATCCTGAAATTGCTCAATTGCCTGCTGGTCCTGTATCAGTACTAATTGGGTTTGAAGCAAGAGAGGAAACTTATGACGATGATCGTGATCCATTGCTTGATGGCACAATTACCAATCAGGTTTGTTGTGGCGTCACTTCAACTACAAGGAGTCACCCTTTCACCTCAGCTGTAATGGGTTCAAGCCCTACTGTTGATGTATATGGTGAAAAAGATGTTGAATCTGCTTTTGTAGAATTTATCCTTCCTATCACTGAAAAGTTAACTGCTCAGCTTGCTGCTAGACATGAAGAGTTTTCTGATTCAGATTCTGCAACGGTTGGAAGATTAGCTTTAGGATACGATTATTCTGATTCTGTTAGAATTCGTGGATCTTATTCTACTGCTTTTAGACCACCTAACCTTATTCAAGTGAACCAGCCATATGTTACAAGAAGTGGTACTAGAGAAGATGCGTTACATAAATATGTTATTTATAAAAACAACAATGACACGCAAGTCAACTCTGGAAGTGGATTTTTGAAGGACTATACAATATTCACTTTAAACTATAGATTAGGGAATCCAAACTTGCGTCCAGAAGAGTCAACCAATGCTACTCTTGGTGTGGTTTTAACTCCAACAGATAACCTTACAATTACAGTTGATAGATGGTCAATTGAAAAGGAGAATACCATTGGGCTATTTGGTAGGATTAATCAAAGTATTTATGACTTACTACTAAGAGTTAATCATGGTATCGGTGGTGCAACAACTATTTCGGAAATGTTGAACTATTGTGCTGGAGTAAATGTACTTCAACCAGAAACTGGCAAGTATGCAATTGCCGGATCTGTAACTCACAGGGACCAATATACATCTTCTTCAACGACATTTAATCAAATGTTCTTGAACGCAGGTGTTTGTCCAGCTGGACAACAAGATGTTATTTATGAGCCATATTCAAACTTGGCAACAAGGACTGTAGAAGGAACAGATCTTGGTATTTATTATGATATCGAGACAGGTATAGGTGATTTTAATATCAGTCTTCAAAGTTCTGAAACAACTAAGTTTTATCAAGAGCCATCAAATAACTTTGCTACAATTCAAGCAGCTATAGATTCAGGTGTATTGCCTGCTTATACAGCACTAGATGGGTATGGTGACCTAAGAAAGAATGAAAATGTTGGTACTGATAGAAAGCATTCATTGAAAGTTAACTATCGAAGAGGTGACTGGGGTGCTTCAATGACAACATTAAGATTAGGTTCTCTCTTTGATAATGGTGTTAAGAATAATGCTGGGGTTCCATGGAACATTGGCACTATGACAACAACAAATATGAGTATTTACAAAAAATTCCAGCTTGGTGGAAATGATGCAAGATTAAGACTGATGGTCAGAAATGTTGCTGATGTCAGAGCTCCACTTGCAGATGGGTGGTTTGGATTTTACTCAGACATTCATAGAGATGAAGGAAGACATTATTATCTAGATCTAAAAGTAGACTTCTAGATTAACACTCAATAAAAGGGAGCATTATGCTCCCTTTTTTTTATAAAAATGAAGCTAGTTTTACTAATTTTTTTAATGCTTGTTGTAGATCTGAATGCATCTAGTATTGGTGTCTATACATTCAACGACTGGGATGGGCCAAAGATAAATGTGTTTTATGCACATCCGGAAGTTCTAAATGACAAAACAAGATTGGTAATTGTAATGCATGGCAGAAAAAGAAATGCAGAACAGTACAGGAATCAATGGATCGATAGTGCTAAAGAAAAAAATTTAGCAATCATTGTCCCAGAATTTAATAATGTAAACTTTCCCGAAGTATACAACTACAATTACGGGAGTATTAACCCAAACGGTAAATCACCCAGTATTGGTTTAAATATATTTTCATTAATAAAAACATTAGTAGAAAAACATATCAATTTAATGAAAATAGATACAGAAAAATGGGGCATTTATGGCCATGGTGCAGGAGGACACTTTGTACACAGGTACGTACTATATCAACCTGGAGCTGATTTTAGATTTGCCATTGCATCAAATTTAGGTTGGTATCTCAATATAAATGATAAAGAGTGGCCTTTTGGATTGAAAAATTCAGGCATTAATGAGTCTGATCTAAAAATGGCTCTTAAAAAAAATTTTTTAATACTGTTAGGGGAAAGTGACGTTTCTAGAAAGCCTAATACTGCATATGCAAAAGAAAATTTTGACTATATTTCATATCAAGGCGAACATCGGTTGGCTCGTGGAAAAAGCTTTTTTAAAAACGCACAAAACAAAGCAACTGAATTAGATATAATTATGAATTGGGATTTAATGGTTGTGCCAACAAAAGATGGTCATGGTAATACCAAACAAATGGTTCCTTATGCAGCAGATATACTTAGAGAAAAATTAAAATAATGCAGGCATTCAGAAAAAAAGGTTTTTGGGTAGGTATAATTCTTTTTTTTGTTGTCTTGCTTTCGCCAACACCATCTGGTTTATCAGAAGTAGGTTGGATAGTTGCAGCTGTTACATTATTGATGGCAACATGGTGGGCAACTGAGGCTGTTCCAGTTGCAGTAACTGCCCTACTTCCAATAACTCTTTTTCCAATTTTAGGGGTAGCTGATATCAAAACTGCAGCAATGCCATACTCAAATCCAAATATATATCTCTTTCTTGGTGGTTTCATGCTTGCACTTGGTATTGAGGCATCTGGTTTGCATAAAAGATTAGCTTTGAGAATGCTTGTGAGTGTTGGAAGTAGTGGTGCTATGTTAGTCGGAGGCTTTATGGTTGTATCTGCATTAATTAGTATGTGGGTAATGAATACTTCAACTACACTGATGTTGCTTCCAATTGGTTTGGCTGTCTGTAGTTCGGTGGCTGAATCAATGCCAGATTTCTCTTCTAAGGAAAAAAGAGCATTTGAAATATCTCTGTTACTAGGCATTGCCTATGCGGCAACCATTGGAGGCATGTCTACTCTTGTAGGTACAGCACCTAACATTATTTTTGTTGGATTTATGCAAGAGGCTTATCAAATCGAAATTTCGTTTGTTAGCTGGATGAAATTAGCAGCGCCACTCTCATTAATTATGCTTGTTTTGTCATGGTATGCGTTAACGAAAATTGTATATCCGGTTAATTTTACTGCTAGTTCTGAAACACAAAGAAAACTGTCAGCAATGCTTGATGAGCTAGGGCCACTCAAAAAGGATGAGGTTAAAGTTTTATTTATTTTTGCTTCAGCTGCATTCGCTTGGATGTTTAGAACTGTTCTTGATGATATTCCTGGACTCGCATTATTAACTGATGCAGGAGTTGCGTTGTTGGCAGCGCTAATGTTCTTTATAATCCCATCCTCTGATTCAAATAGAGATCTACTTACATGGGAGCATGCAAATAAATTACCTTGGGGATTATTAATATTATTTGGTGGAGGATTGTCATTAGCTGCACAAATTGGGTCATCCGGATTAGGACTTTGGATTGGGCAAGCGTTAACAGTTCTTGAAACTGTGCCTCCAATAGTACTGATATTATGCGTTGCTACAATGATTATATTTTTGACTGAGATTACATCAAATGTTGCTACAGCTAGCACTTTCTTGCCAGTAGTTGGAGCCGTTGCAATTGGTTTAGGAATATTGCCTGTGCAATTGACAATACCTGTTGTCTTAGCAGCAAGTTGTGCGTTCATGCTTCCAGTTGCCACACCGCCGAATGCAATTGTCTATGGTTCAAACAAATTTTCAATTCCTGATATGATCAAAGCTGGTTTTGCTCTTAATATAATAGGGATTTTCTTGGTTACATTGTTTGCATATTATGTTGCGCCAAATATTTTTTAGTATTTTCTTTTTTTCTCAATTGCTATTTGCACAAAGTAGTTATATTGATTATGTATCACCTTTTCATCCTGTAGAGGGTAAAAAAGGTATGGTAGTATCACAAAATCGCGACTCTTCTGAGATTGGTATTGAAATTCTAAACATGGGCGGCAATGCAATCGATGCAGCTGTGGCAGTAGGTTTTTCTTTATCAATTACTTTGCCTCGTGCAGGACATCTTGGGGGCGGTGGATTTATGCTTATACGAATTAAAGATGAGCAAGAAATAATAGCAATTGATTTTAGAAGTAGAGCTTCAGAAAATGCTGATCTTGAGAAAATATTTGATTTTAAATTGCCAGAGGAATATGAATTTATTGACCGAGATCGAGTTAGATATGGATATCAGGCAAGTGCGGTGCCTGGAACCGTAGCTGGGTTATTAAAGGCTCATGAGTTATATGGAAAGCTACCATTAAAAAAAATAATGGAGCCAGTTTTACGACAAGCAAAAAATGGTATTGTTGTTAGCTTTGATCTTCACCACGCTATAAATAGTACACCACAACTTTTAAATGACAGAGAATCTAAAAAGATTTACTTTAGCGGTGATAGTCCCGTTCCAATAAATTCAAAATTAATGCTTGATGACCTTCATCAAACTCTTAAGTTGATTGCTCAAAAAGGGAAAGCTGGATTTTATGAAGGCATAACAGCAAAAAGAATTGCGTCTGCAATGAAACAAAATAATGGTTTTATTACTTCTAATGATTTAAAAAAATATGAAGCGAAGGTTAGCAAACCAATAAGCACTAAATATCGCGATAAAATAATATTTACTCACGGTCCACCATCAGGAGGTGGAATTGCTTTACTAAGCGCGCTCAATGTTATTGAAAATTATGATTTTAAAATTGGTGATTCTGAAACATTTAATACCATGCATGTCTTAGCCGAAGCTATTAAATATGGTCATCAAATGAGATCAAAACATGTTGGAGATCCAGATTTTGAGTCAATTCCTGTGGATAATTTAATTGATAAAAATGCAAGCAAAGCGTTTTATAATCAAATAAATTTTTCTTCAAAATTAGCTAATATTGAATACCAAGGACCAAATATTCCGGAAAGTAGAGATACTACTCATTTTTCAATAATTGATGCGGATGGTAATGCAGTATCAAATACTTATACATTGGGTTACTCTTTTGGATCGGGAGTGACAATTCCTGGTACTGGTATATTAATGAATAATCAGATGAATAATTTTGCCTTATTGGCAGGATCATCGATTGTGTCAAGAGAAGCGAGTATAGCAAATAGGTTTAAACCAGGAAAAAAACCAATGAGCACAATGGCACCAGTAATTGTGACGAACTTATCTGGAGATATTTTCATGATCACAGGATCACCTGGTGGAAGCTTTATACCCTCTTCTATTTTGAGAGTTATAAATGGAGTAATTGATTTTGATTTAGATATTGGTAGAGCAACAATGTTAACTAGAATTAATAAAGATTGGCCTAATGACAAGTTCGAGTATGAGGGCACTTTGAATGCGGACGTAAAAAGGGCTTTACTAAAGCTTCATACAAATCTTATTGATTCAAAAACAATGGGTAGCACACAAAGCATAATAATTGAAAATGGTATTAAGTATGGTTTTGCCGATTTGCGAAGACCTAATGCCGGAGTAGCAATTCAGAATTAATTGGTGCTTTTTATATATTGGATAGCTTTTTCAATTCTTTGTAATGATTCATCTTGACCAAATAAGCATAAAGTCAAATCAAGCGAAGGAGATTTAGTGTTGCCAGTTAGAGCAATCCTTATAGGTTGGTTAACTTTCGGTATGGATAAACCTAGATTATTTTTAGCATCATCTAGAATTTGCGCAATATTAGCTTCATTCCAATCACTCACTACGGATAGTTTTTTTTGAAGAAATAATAAAACTTCTTCAGAATCATAAAGGAATTTTTCAGCAGCATCTGTATCATAACTATCTAGGTCGTTAAAATATGGAGCAATCAAATTAGCTATTTCAGAAAGATTTTGTCCAGAAGTTCGTAATGCAAGAATAATTTTCTTATCGTTTTCACTTTCTAAGCTAATGTCTTTTAAATCTAGAAAAGGTCTTATTTTTTCAATAAACTCGTCATCACTTAATGAGGCTAAATGATTTGTATTTGTCCAATCTAATTTAGTCTTATTGAAAATTGCAGCTGCTTTTTGAACTTCTTGAATTCTAAAATCCTTAAGTAAATCTTTCATATAAAAAATTTCACTATCGCCTTTTGACCATCCTAATCTTGCTAATACATTAATCATTGAAGTTGGAAGGTAGCCTAAATTTAGATAGTCATCTAAAGATGTTACAGCATCTCTTTTGGAGAGCCGCTTTTTGTTTTCTCCCAAAACAAGAGGTAGATGTGCGTATTCTAGTGAACTATATCCAAGTGCTTGTTGAATGTGCATTTGTCTTGGCGTATTACTTAAATGATCTTCTCCTCTAATAACTGTTGTTACATTCTGCTCAAAATCATCAACAACATTACATAAATGATAGGTTGGTGTTCCGTCACTTCTTAGTAATATCAAATCATCTAATTCTGAGTTTTGAAATCTTACCTCTCCTCGAATCAGATCATTTACAATTATTTCACCTTCTTCTGGTGTAGCAAGCCTTAATACAGTATTTTCAGACTGTTTTAGTCCAAGATTTCTACTTCTTCCGTCATACATAGGCTTTTTACCAGCTGCTTCTTGCTCTTTACGCATCTCATCAAGCATTTTTTTTGAACAATCACACCAGTAAGCATGTCCAGAATCAATTAATTTTTGTGCGGCATCTTTATATATTTGATGACGTTCAGATTGTCTTATTGGGATTTCATCTGGAATCATGCCAAGCTTTGCAAGTCCATTAAGTATGTTCTCTTCATACTCTAGTTTCGACCTATCCTGATCTGTATCTTCAATTCTAATAAGGAACTTTCCATCATTTTGTTTTGCATGCAAATAATTAAACAATGCAGTACGTACTCCTCCTATATGAAGAGTGCCAGTAGGACTTGGTGCAAATCTTGTGATGATCATTTTTTACTCCAAACTGCTTTAATTGAGTGCTTTGACTCGATTTCTGAGATTCTACTATCATGATTGCTTAAATCTTCATCAGATAATTTAAATGCAACAATTTCTTCTATTTTTTCTTGAGAGATCCTTTGATTTGGATCATTGTGATGTTCTGCTGATTGATTATTTGAAGAAAAGTCCATATTTTTTTGACCACCAGTCAGATTAAAATAAACATCTGCCAATATATTTGCATCAAGCAAAGCACCATGAAAAGTCCTGTCATAACCAGTTACATCAAATCTTTTTGATAATGCATCCAATGAATTTCTCTGGCCTGGATATTTTTCTCTAGCAAGAAGTAATGAATCTATTACTTCACATTTTTGTTCAAGGCTAGGATTGTCTACTGAAGCCAATTTCAACTCATTATTTAAAAATCCAAGATCGAATGGTGCGTTGTGAATTATGAGAGTTGAGTTTTCAATAAATTTTAAGAATTCTTCAGCAATTTCGGGAAATTTTGGCTCATCTTTCAACTGCTCATTTGAAATTCCATGCACTTTTTGAGCTTCATCGTCAATTGGTCTTTCAGGATTAAGATATACATGAAATGATTCATTTGTCTTTTTTCTATCCTCAACCAGTAAAGCTCCAATCTCTATCACTCTATGGCCCTGCTCAACCTCTAGACCAGTAGTTTCGGTATCTAACACAATAAATCTTTTAGACATCTAGATTGTCTATACCCATGTTTGCCAATGCATCAGCTTTTTCATTTCCAATATTTCCTGAATGCCCTTTAACCCATATCCACTCGATTTCATGTTTACATGTTTCAGCATCTAACTCAATCCATAGATCTTTATTTTTTACATCTTTTTTACTTGCAGTCTTCCAATTATTTTTTTTCCAATTTGCAATCCAACTATTAATTCCATCCATAACATACTTAGAATCTGTATATAGTTTTACTTTGCAAGGTTCTTTTAAAACTTTTAAGCCTTCGATAGCTGCTGTTAACTCCATTTGATTGTTTGTAGTATTTAATTTGCCACCATAAAATTCTTTTTTTTCATTTTTGTAAAGTAAATACACACCCCAACCACCGGCACCTGGATTGCCTCGACATGCACCATCTGTATAAATTTCTAGAGCCTTCATAGGTTAAAATATAATTATGTACAATATCACACCAATATCTGCATTTAATGATAATTATATTTGGTTAATACAATCTGACAAAGGTAATGTTGTAATTGATCCTGGCGATGCTGAGCCTGTAATAAAATTTTGCGAGAAAGAAAATATTATCATTGATCATATTATAATCACCCATCATCATTACGATCATACGGGCGGGGTTTTAGGATTAAAAAAAAATATTAGGGGACAAGTAATTGGTCCAAAAAATAGAAATATTGCAGGAATTGATAAGTTCGTTGGAGATGGTGATAAGTTCACGATAATTGGGCTAAGTTTTGATGTACTAGAAGTACCAGGACATACTTTGGATCATTTGGCCTTTTTTGCATCATCAAACGAAAGAAATATTTTATTTTGCGGTGATACAATCTTTTCGGGTGGTTGTGGAAGAGTATTTGAAGGAACTTTTTCTCAGATGTATGATTCGATTTGTAAGCTTATGAATTTGCCTAAAAATACTGAAATCTATTGCGCACATGAATACACATACAGCAATCTTAAATTTGCACTAGAAGTTGAGCCTAATAATGAGAATATCAAAAATCATATTAATGATGTTGAAATAAACAATAAGCAAAATATTCCAACTATCCCGACAACTTTAGAATTTGAGTTAAAGATCAATCCCTTTTTAAGATTTAATAAAATAGAACTAAGGAAATCCATTCAAGATAAATATCCAAACATCAGCGATGCATCTAGTGAAAAAGTATTTGAAATTTTAAGGCAATGGAAAGATTCTCTTTAATAACTGTCATCTTATTTTTTCTTAGTGGGTGTGCTACAGAAATAATACCTACAGATCTATATCATGATGAACCGAAATTTGATTACACAAAAAACAAATATGTATTTAAGAATATTTGGCAAAGAATTCATCTCAAGGATGTAAAAGTTAATTACCGTCTTGATTATGAAAAAGACATTTATATAAGGCGATTTTTAAAAGATAGAGAGTATTTAGAGCGATTAATTTACAAAGGAGAATTCTTTATATTTGAGGTATTAAATGAACTTGATAATTATAATCTGCCTAGCTCATTAGCACTTCTACCCTATATTGAAAGTAATTATGATCCATTTTCTGTATCAAAATCTGGTGCTGTTGGATTATGGCAATTAATGCCAACAACAGGAAGGATTTATGATTTAGAGAGTAATTGGTGGGTAGAAGAACGACATGATCCAGTGTTATCAACAAGGGCTGCAGTAAAGTACTTAGATTATTTATATAACAGATTTAATCAAGATCTAATTTTAACTTTAATTGCATACCATGCTGGCCCAACATTTTTAGAGAGAAGAATTAATGGGCTGAAAAAGTCTGGAAAAAAAATTACTTTTAAAAACTTAAGATTATCAAATGCTACTAAAATTTATGTACCAAAATTTCTTGCAATAGTAGAAATTACAAAATATCCAAATAAATTTAATATTGATTTACCAAGTTTCGAGAATAAGAAACTTTTCCAAACAATAGAATTAAATGGCCAAGTTGAAATGCTTGCCTTTAGCGAATTCTCTAAAATTAAACCAGAGTTCTTGTATGCTTTAAATGCCGGCTATATTAAATGGGCTACTCCGCCGAGAAAGAGCACCAACATGAATATACCTCTCGAAAATTATGATTATGTAAAAAATAATATAAATAAGTTTGTAAGTGATTTTTCAGTTAACTGGATTACGCACACTGTTCAAAGTGGTGATAATTTATGGAACTTATCTAAAAAGTATGAAGTGAAATTAGATGATTTAAAACGTGTAAATGCGAAACTAAATTCAGATATTCTAAGTATAAATGAGGTGCTTTTGATACCTCTTGAAGGTATTAGTGAAAATACCATGGTTTCCTACATCACGCATGTTGTAGCGAATGGGGATACTATTCTCAACATCAGTCAAAAGTATGGTGTAAGTGATAAAGACATTATGTCAGATAACAACATTGCTGCCGGAGAAAGTCTCAAAGTTGGTGATGAACTTCAAATCACAGAGATTAAAAGACAATCACTTAACTCAAAAGGAAGAATAATTTTATATAGTGTCAAGCAAGGAGATACCTTATATAAAATCTCAGAAATGTTTAATATGAAAATAGTTGATATTGAAGAGCTGAATGATATTGAGAATAAGCCTTTGATGCCAGGTCAAATTTTAAGATTGATTCTTCAATCAATTTAATCTGATGATATCTTTGGATCAAGGGCATCTCTTAATCCATCACCAAAAAAGTTAAGAGCAAATAATGTAATGGTGAATGTAAGTCCTGGAAAAATTAACAGCCATGAATATTCTTCCATCGATTCGACTCCGTATCGTATTAATGTGCCCCAACTGCTCATTGGAGGCTGAACTCCTAATCCAAGAAAACTTAAAAATGCTTCTAGCAACATAACTTGTGGGATAGTTAAAGTTGCATACACAGCAATTGGACCTAATATATTTGGAAAAATATGCTTTATAAATAATCTATTATTTGGCACACCCAATGCCTGAGCTGCCTGCACATATTCTAGACCTTTAATTGTTATAACTTGTGCTCTTACAATTCGAGCCATCGTTAACCATTCTACTGCTCCAATTGCCGCAAATAATAACCAAATATTTCTACCAAAAATAACCATTAACAAAATAATAAAGATAACAAAGGGGAGTCCATAAAGAATATCTACTATCCTCATCATAATTGAATCAATCCTACCGCCGTAATATCCAGCAATTATTCCCCAGGTTACCCCAATAATTAATGCTACAAATGTCGCGACAAAACCAACCATTAATGAAACACGCGCACCATATAAAATCCTGCTAAATAAATCTCTTCCAAGTGTATCTGTGCCTAAAAAGTGCTCTGCAGAAGGAGCAGTAGCTCCTAATGATAAATTTTGGTAAGCATATGAATGCGTGGCAATAAATGGTGCAAAAATAGCTGACAGAATTAAAAGAGTTAAAATAACAGCACTAATCATAGCAGCCCTATTTGCAAGCAATCTTCTTAATGCATCACTCCATAAGCTATTATTTTGCATTACGTGTTATCCCTTGCTTGAGGGTTCATCAGCAAAACCATCAGATCTGAAAGTAGATTAAATAAAATAATAAGAACAGAAAAGAATATAGTTGTACCTAAAATCATGGTGTAGTCTCTATTGAAAGCTGCCTCTACATAAAACCTACCCAAACCAGGTATTTGAAATATGGTTTCTACAACAAATGATCCGCCAATTAAGCCTGCCATTGCTGGACCTAAGAAGGAGACAACTGGAATTAAGCCTCCTCTCAATGCATGATTAAATACTACTCTAAATTCACTAAGCCCTTTCGCTCTTGCTGTCCTAATATAATCCTGATTGAGGGTTTCAAGCATACCCCCCCTGCTTAGTCTTGCAATGTAAGCTGCATAAGCAGCACCAAGCGTAATAGATGGAAGGATTTTATCGCCTGGAAGTGATCCCCATCCAGACACTGGCAATACCTCAAGATATATACCAAAAATAAGAACTAATATGGGTCCTAAAAGAAATGTTGGCATACAGATTCCTATCATTGCAATTGTCATAGGTATGTAATCCAACGAGGTATTTCTTTTCACCGCTGCAGTCACCCCTGACAAAATTCCAATAAATATTGCTATCAATATTGCATAAAATGCTAATTCAAACGTTGTTGGTAAGCCTGTAAAAATCATTTCTGTAACAGATCTTCCTGGATACCTGAAAGATGGTCCAAAATCGCCTTGCGCAAGATTGATCATATAATCTTTGTATTGAACAAGCACAGGTGCATCAAGATTATATGTAGCGTTAAGATTTTTTAAAACTTCAGGTGGAACAACTTTGTCTGCATCGAAAGGACCACCTGGTGCAAGCCTGATTAAAAAAAATGTGATTGTTGTAACAATTAGAATTACAGGGACTGCAATAAGTAATCGCCTGAAGAATATACTCAACATTATTAGTCTCGCTCTAAATAAACGAATTTAGGATGATGATGATCTAGGAAATTTGGGTGCCAGCCTTTCACATCACTTGATATTTGATATTGTCTCACATATGTATAGATTGGAATGATTGGCATTTCATCAATTAAAATCTTTTCAGCTTGGCCTAATAAATCATATCTCAAGGCATTATCATTAGTTGAGTTTGCTTTTTGCATTAATGTCTCATATGTATCATTAGTCCATCCAGTTTTGTTATTTCCTCTGTTGGCCCTTAATGTGTCTAAAAAAGTATTGGGGTCAACATAATCACCAATCCATCCTGCTCGAGAAATTTGAAAATCACCTATTCTCTCTCTTGATAAATATACCTTCCAATCTTGATTTACTAATTCAACATTTATATTTAGATTTTCCTGCCACATTTGCTGAATAGCTAACGCAATCTTCCTGTGACCCTCTTGAGTATTAAATAGTATCTCTAATACTGGAAAATTTTCACCATTTTCATATCCTGCCTCTGCTAGAAGTTGCTTTGCAAGTTCAGGATCATATGGAATTTCCGTATTAGGCTCATATCCCGCAGAGCCAGGTGGTGTAAATGAATAAGCTGGTTGTTGGCCACATTTAGAAACATTATCAACAATCATTTTTCTATCAATAGCGTAAGCAAGAGCTTTTCTTACTTTTTTATTATTTAAAGAATCTATAGTTGTATTCGTTCTATAAAAATACGTTCCCATGTAAGGATCTACTCTTAAGTTTGGATTATTTTGCTCAAGGTAAACAGGGCATTTTTCCAATGGAACAACATTGGTTACATGCAGTTGTCCTGCCCTAAACATCCTATCTTCAGTGGATTCATTTACTACAGGATAATAATGAATTTCATTAAGTTGCACCTGCTTGTAATCCCAATACATAGGATTTTTATCAACAATAATTTTTTTGTTAAGTTCCCATGATTTTAGTTTCATTGGACCATTGCATACAAAGTTTCCTGGACGAGTCCATTCACCGTTTCTATTATCTATTTCTCCAAAATTAAGGATTGTTTTTTTATGAACAGGCCATGTTGAATAATGAGATAGGAGTTTTGTAAAAAATGGTGTTGGTGCTCTCAGTGTGACTTTAAGAGTTTTTGCATCAATAGCTTCAACACCCACCTCAGAAAAATCTTGAATTTTTCCGGCATGATATTCCTCAGCATTTTTTAAATAATAAAGCATGTCTGGATATTGTGAACCGAGCGAGGCAGTTAGAATTCGTTTCCACGACCATACAAAATCCTCTGCAATCAAGTCATCGCCATTTGACCATTTGGCATTAGGCTGAAGAAAGAAAGTATATATCAATCCATCATCAGATATATCCCATGCTTGTGCAACTCCAGGAAGATTATCTCCCCCTTTGGGATTAGTGATTGTTAAGCCCTCACATAAAGCAATCAATACATGATGTTCGGGTACACCAGTTGCAATATGAGGATCTAAACTTTGAGGTTCAGAACCATTGCCCCAATGCAAAATTTGATTGTCTAAGGCTGTATCTAACAAAGGTTCTTGCTGAGAGCAAGATAAGACTGTGATACAAAGAAAAAAAATGTAGTATTTTTTCATAAGCAACTATTATATAAAAAAAGAGGGTCAAATGACCCTCTTAATTGAACAAATACTAACTTAGTATGAGTAACTAATGTTTACAAAAACATAAGTACCAAGTGCATCAAAGTATCCTGGGAATGTATTACCGTTACCCGGAGCAGTACCTGCACTTGATGTATATACTGGATCTTCATCCAATATATTACTTGCACCAGCAGTAAAGGACATGCTGTCGCTAAACTGATAGTTTACTGTTACATCAAAGTAAGTTTTATCTTCAAAATCAATTGCAGTGGTATTAAGATCCTCGGTTTCACCTAAGTATCTCATTCCAAATACATAATCAAGATTACCTCTTGATAGAGATGCTGTGTAGTTACCAGCAACTTCAGGCATTGGGTTTTTACCACAAGATTTACCGTAATAACCAGCACATTCAATTGCTGCTTCACCTGGCATAACAGTAAGTTCATTTGATTCTGTAAATGTAGTAATACCTTTGATATCAATTGGACCAAGGCCAGTTTCTAACATGTAGTCGAAAATTAAATCGAAACCAGTCATAGATTCTTCAGCAACGTTTGTGTTCGTTGTGATAATTTGACCTGGAGATACCCATAGAGTACCTGCAATTGGATCCCTTTCAATAAGGTTACAGAATGTTGGGTTACCAGTTTCAAGACAGTTTTTCAATGATGTTGAAGCTGGAATAGTACCAATCTTATCTTCAACAACAATGTCAAAGTAATCTAGTGTCAAAGTAAGGCCTGGAATTGCATCAGGTGTTAACACAATACCAATAGTTGTAGATTCTGATTCCTCAGGAACAAGGTTTGGATTACCACCAGTCAAGATGTTGTACTGATCGGCTGGTGATTTTAGATCACTACCGTACAAGCTTGCAGGCAAGCCAGTATTAGCACATTGAGCTTGGGTATATGAAGGTCCAATATTTGTTTCAGGATCAGTACCACAAGGATCTGGATCTAAGTCTGTTAAGCTTGATCCCTGACCTCTATATAGCTCAGTGATACTTCCATGTCTTGTAGCTGTTTGCACTGTAGCACGCAAAGATACTTGATCATTCACTTGATAATAACCACCAAGCTTAAATGCATCAGTATCATTACCAGTTGAGTAGTCTGCAAATCTAAGACCAGCTTCAAGGTTAAAGTTATCTCTAACAGGTAGACCAAGTTCTACGAACCACTCTTTTACATCATAGCCACCGGCTAATGCAACAATTGGTCCACCGGCACCAGTTCTATCAGCAGCCTGAGACGAAGCGTCAGGTCTATAATCTGATTCAAGCTCTCTTGTTTCATAACCAAGAACCATACTCATAGGTCCAGGCGCACCAGGTAATTGAAAACCAGTTTCACCTTCTACAAATGCTTGAATAACTGTTTCACTTGAATCACCATTGATAAAGTTTGGTACAGCCATGTAAGTTTGAATCTCTGGGTTGGCATCATGTATTGCTTGGATACCACCATCTCTTGGCAAACCACCAGAGAACAGGTTATAAGGTATACAATCAGGATCAGAGCCATCAAGCACTGATACACAAGTTGGAACTCCAGCAACGCTAATTACGTTTGTAGCTCTTTTAAGTTTTGTTACTGATAGATCATTTTGGATCTCTTGTTGATACTCAACATCTGAAGTCTGGTAAGAAACATCATATCTCCAGTTATCATTAAGATCACCTCTTAGACCTATTGCGTAGGTTAGATTTTCAAAACTTTGAGTGAATTTCCTAGGCCCACCTTCTACGTTTCTTTTTAAACTTCTGATTGGAGCATGATAGTCAATGATTGAACCATCAGCAACTTGAGAGTTTAAGCTAGAAATATATGCTAAAGCAGCAGATCCAGTTGCAAAATCAGGTGCATGTGCACCACCCATGCCTGTCCAGTTTCCACAAACTAGTTGATATTGTTGAGCTGACATATTTGCGTTATAACAAGGGACTTTTCTTAAATCACCAAATGTACCTGAATATGCTATCTGAGATATTGAATCATTAGAGGTATATCTCATGTCAACATAAAGCTCAGCATTATCAGATAAAGTATATTTACTGAAAAACCCAGTATTAATTTTATCTAAAGGTCTTTGATAATGGTTTGTTGGGTTATAGTTATATAACTGACCAGCACGAGGTACAAATTCATCACCAAGTACTTTTACATCAAATTTGTAATCTGAAACAGATGTATCAATTGGAGTAAAGCCTTTGCTTGCATATCCAAAGTCATACCATCTTCCAGGTGGGATTGTTGATGAACCACCACAACGTGTGTCACCGCCACTTAAAGCACAAGCACCACCATCATAAGCACCCTGTAAAATTGGATCAGCATTTACATGCTCAAAGAAAGCTGTAATGTGACCTTCTCCATCATTAATTGATCCACCAAATGCAATAGACAGTTTCAATGTGTCACCCTCAGTCACTGAAGATGGAGCTTTCTTATAACCATACTGGTCATGAAGTGCTCTTAACTTACTATTATCATTTTCGTGAACGTAAAATGAATTTGTTGCGCTAGCTTTAAATCCAGTGAAATCATCATCAAGAATAAAGTTAACAACACCAGCAACAGCATCAGATCCATAAACAGATGTAGCACCACCGGTTAAGACTTCAACTCTTTCAAGCAATAAAGCTGGAACCTGACTTAAATCTGCACAACTCCCGCCACTTGAAGTACCTGGAGCCATTCTTTTTCCGTTGATCAAAACCAGAGTTCTAGAACATCCTTGGTTCCTAAGGTTTGCAGTTGCAGTACCGTTCGAACCATTAGCTGTCTGAGCAATCTGACCAGGAGAAAGTTGAGGTAAATCGTTTAATACTTCCTCAATTCTAACAGCACCTCTATTATCAATATCCTCAGCAGTTACAACTTGAACCTGTGAAGTACTAACAATATTTGGGTTAGTTATACGTGAACCTGTTACTACTACTTCTTCAACATCTTCATCTGAATCCTGGGCCATTGAAAACGGCACAAATGTTAAAGCCAATAGTGGCAACAATAAAAATCGTAATTTTTCCATAATTCTTCCCTCTAAAATAAGAATATTTCGTTAAATGTAACATATTTATGACAAAATTTACATTTTTGCGACAATAACTATTCAAAAAATAATTGTTGTGCTTAATTTGAGTTATGATGGTGTTTTTTTAGTAAAGAGATGTTTTTAGAGGGGAAAAAATTCTTAATTTGCGGATTGGCAAACAAACGTTCTATTGCTGCTGGAATTGCAAAATCAATGACCGAACAAGGCGCGCAACTTGCTTTCAGTTATCAAAGTGAGAGATTGAAGCGAAACGTTGAATCTATTGCGAACGATCTTGGACATGACATATTGATTGAATGTGATGTTGCATCTGATAGCAGCATTAAAGATATGTTTAAGATCCTTGAAAAAGATTGGAATAAAATTGACGGCATAATTCATTCAATTGGGTTTGCACCAGCTAATGAATTGGAGGGTGATTATCTTGAATCTGCGACAAGAGAAGGCTTTAAAATTGCTCATGATATAAGTTCTTACAGCTTTACTGCGCTTGCCAAAGAAGGGTCTCACATGTTGAATGAAAATTCAGCTCTTCTAACATTGACTTATCATGGTAGTACTCAATCTCTACCAAATTACAATGTTATGGGCCTAGCAAAAGCTAGTTTAGAAGCTAATACAAGATTTCTTGCAGCCTCTCTTGGCAAACAATCTATAAGAGTTAATGCAATATCTGCAGGTCCAATAAAAACTCTTGCTGCAGCTGGAGTTAAAAATTTTAGGAAGATGCTAAGTTCTTACAATGAAAGAGCTCCATTAGGCAGAACTGTAACTATTGAAGAGGTGGGAAATGTAGCCGCTTTTTTGTGTTCAGATCTAGCAAGCGGGATTACAGGAGAAATCACTTATGTAGATGCAGGATTTAGCACATCTGCATTATCAGTGCGAGAAGATAATTAAGATTCGGTTGGACTTAAATTTTTAATATTTACTTTTAAGTTTTCTCTAAGTTTTTGATCGAAGAGAAATGAGTTCCTCTGATTATTAAATTGCTCAAAGTATTCACCATAAAGCTCACTCTTTTCATTAATATCAAATTCACTGGGTTCATTCTCTTCTAAAATAAAAACCCAATATTTACTTCCATCAAAAGATGAAATATTAAAATATTCTCCCACTTGCAAACTGAAAACTTTCTCTAGTACATCGCTTGATACAATTGATGAATTTCTAGTAATTTCTTTAAAAGTTTCTGCGTTAAAGCCAATTGGTAAACTTTGATCTGAATCATTTTTTAAAACACTCTCAGCGTATTCATCTACTTTGTTGAGCTCAACTAATGATTTAGTTGTTCTTACCTCTGCAAGTGCTTTTTCAACTACATTTTCAAAAAGTTCAATTTGTGGGTTAACTATCTCAGTCAACTCAATGACAACAAAACCATCATCTTGCTCAACAACTTCTATGTCTCCAGGTTGAAAATTATTTGAATAAAATGCGCTGATGTTATCAAAGCCATCAAACACTTCTTGAAGACTTGCCTGCTCAATAGGTTCTGTGGTCAGACTTGGAGATGATAATACAAGCTCAAGATTAGCTAACGAAGCTCCAGATAAAATTTGGTCTTCAACATTTGCAAGCAATTCATCTACTCTATCAGCTGTTTCAAGGTCTAGAAGCTCTTTTCTTAAGGAATCAGTCATTTCTTCATAGCTTAGTAATTCATCACTCAATAATTCTGTGAACTTAATAATGTGAATAGTATCCTCAAGCTCAATTACATTGGATATGGAGCCTACTTCCATTTCAAGAAGAGCCAACTCAAATTCCTCAGGGAATGCATCTCCTGAGGAGAAACCTAAATCACCAAATAAATCTATAGAAGCATCATCTTGACTGAGTGATTCAACAGCTTTGTCAAAGCTCAATTCACCAGCTAGGATTTTTGATTTAGTTTCTTCAAGAATTGCAATTGCCTGATCTACATCATCAAAATTTTCCTTCTCAAGCATAATGTGCGATATTCTTTTTTGAATGTTTTCTTTGCTTTGCGCAACGTAGTCCTCGTAACTTGCAAGAATATCAGCATCATTAATTTGAATATCTGATTGCAGAGTTGATTGTTTTAATTCAATAAATTTAAATTGTCTTTTTTCCTCAGATAAAAAAACTAATTGATTGTTATTATAATATTCCTCAGCTTCAATTAATGAAGCGTCTTGTTGATCAGAAATCTCATTTAAGTCAGCTTTGATAAATTTAATGTCTCTTTTAGTTTCCATTGCTCGAATAAAATCTATTCTTTCTTGATCAATTATTATGTTCGCGTTGTTAACAGTATCTATTATGTTATTGGCAGAAAGACTATTTTGAACTAAATCAATATATTCTTCTGGCAATAAACCTGCTCCTCGAATTGTGGCCTCAAATATTGCTTCACTAAATTTGTTATCCGTATCTTTGAAGTCATCAAATTTGATAATCTCTCTTTTAGCGTCATCAACTGAAATTTCTAAGCCATTAGATCTTGCAGCAGATTGAATAATTTTTTGTCCTATTATTTGGTTCTCCAATAGTCTTACAAACTGCTCTGCATCGATTTGATCAATGGTAAATTCATCTCCAAAAATAGATTGATATTGCCTCTCAATTTGACCAGAGGCAGATTGAATATCTGTTTGAGTAACCTCAAGACCATTAACAGTCCCGTAATTTGTGAAAATAGATCCAACGGTTGAATTTCCAAGAAACACAAATGGAATAGCCAGCAAACCAACCACTACAAATAATGTCTTACCTGATAAAAAATGTCTTAACTTTTCGAGCATTTACGACGGCTATAATATAAAAAAAAGGGTGCAATAGCACCCTTTCCAAACAAAAAATTGTTTACCCTGCTTTAACTTTATCTTTGAGGGCTTTACCTGCTTTAAAACCTGGTACCTTAGATGCAGGAATATGCATTGGTGCACCTGTTTGTGGATTTCTTCCATCTCTAGCAGCTCTGTGTCTCACAGAAAATGTACCAAATCCAACCAGCGCTACAGAATCTCCGCTACCTAAAGCATCTCCAATTGCTCCGATTGTTGCATCAACTGCTCTTGCAGCATCAGCTTTTGACATATCAGTAGCGCTTGCAACTGAATCAACTAACTCAGATTTATTCATGTTATCTCCTCTCCTAAAAAATGTGATATAACTATGTAAATCGATCCATAGGGAAAAGTCAAGCTAAATAAAGGAGTCTAGCTAGTGAGATTTGCTTTTTGGTTCGTTTTGTTTTGAGCGAGTTTTTGAAATTGTTTGTTTTGTGCGCCTAGATCGAGTAGATGTCGACTTTGGTTTTGGTTGCTCAGTTAGAGCAAACGAAACAACTTCATCTATCCATTTTACTGGAAGGATTTCAAGTGACTTAATTATTTGCTTAGGGAATTCTGACAATTCTGCTTCATTTTCATGTGGAATAATAACCCTCTTTATACCTGCTCTTTTAGCTGCTAATAACTTTTCTTTAAGCCCACCAATTTTAAGTACTTGTCCGTGCAAGGTAATTTCACCTGTCATTGCTGTATCTGCCCTGACTGGTATTTTTGTAAGCACAGAAATCAATGCTGTGCACATGCCTATCCCTGCACTTGGCCCATCTTTTGGAGTGGCTCCTTCTGGTACATGTATATGAATATCAGACTTATCATGAAAACTTGGGTCTAAACCAAGTGCCTTTGATCGTGTTCTTACAACTGTTAATGCAGCTTGAATTGATTCTTGCATAACATCTCCAAGGGATCCGGTTTTAATAATCTTACCCTTACCGCTAACATGCGATGCTTCAATTGTAAGTAACTCACCTCCAACTTGAGTCCACGCTAAACCTGACACTTTGCCTACACTGTTTTCTTTCTCGGCGGTTCCAAATTTAAACTTTCTTACTCCATTGTATTTTTCTAAATTCTTAGAAGTTATTGCAGCAAGCTTTTTAGTTTTTGTTTTCTTATCAGTAAGCTCTATCTCTTTAACTGTTTTTCTTAAAATCTTTGCAATTTGACGTTCAAGACCCCTAACACCAGCCTCTCTAGTGTAGTACCTAATAATGTCAAGAATGGCATTATCTTTTAGATCAACTTCACCAGATTTGAGACCATTTCTTTCCATTTGCTTAGGAACTAGATATTGCTTGGCGATATTAAGTTTTTCATCTTCAATGTAACCAGGAATTCTGATGATTTCCATTCTATCCATAAGTGGTGGTGGAATATTTAAACTATTTGCAGTACAAACAAACATCACTTCTGAAAGATCAAAGTCAACTTCTAAATAATGATCTGAAAAAGTTGTATTTTGCTCAGGATCAAGAACTTCCAATAAAGCTGAAGCAGGATCGCCCCTATAGTCCATACCCATTTTATCAATTTCATCGAATAGAAATAATGGATTTTTAGACTCAACTTTTGTAATTTTTTGAATGATTTTTCCTGGCATCGAACCGATATAAGTTCTTCTATGACCTCTGATCTCTGCCTCATCTCTAACACCACCAAGAGACATCCTTATGAATTCACGGTTTGTAGCATTAGCAATTGATTGACCCAAAGAAGTCTTACCGACACCTGGGGGACCTACCAAACAAAGCACAGGAGCTTTCAATTTTTTTACCCTTTTTTGAACGGCTAAGTATTCCAGAATCCTTTCCTTTACTTCCTCAAGTCCGTAATGATCATCATCTAAAACTTTCAGTGCAGTTTTAATGTTGGACTTAACTTTTGTTTTTTTCTTCCACGGGAGATTTATTAAGCAATCCAAATAAGATCTTACAACCGAAGCTTCAGCAGACATTGGCGACATTAGTTTAAATTTACCAAATTCAGCCTTAGCTTTTTTTAACGCATCTTTTGGCATTCCAGCATGTTCGATTTGAGCTTCAAGTTGAGATATTTCATCACCCTCATCAGATATGTCTCCTAATTCCTTCTGTGCAGCCTTGATCTGCTCATTGAGGTAATATTCTCTTTGAGACTTTTCCATTTGTTTTTTTACTCTATTACGAACTTTTCTATCGACATCAACTGAGTCCATGTAAGCTTGTAAATACCCAATTAAACCATCAGCTCTTTGTTGTAGATCATTGGTTTCGAGAAGTGCTTGAGACTCTTTAACATTTAAAGGTAAATGAGACGCAATAGAATCAATCACTTGAGAGCAATCATCTAATGCCTCAATACTCGCAAGCACCTCGGGAGCTACTTTTTTTGTAAGTTTAATAAAATCACTAAACTTTGATTTAATAAAATGTATTAAATTCTTTTCATCATTTGCATTCAGAGATATTGGTTCAATAACATTAACCTGGAACTTCATGAATTGCTTTTCATTGATTGGTTTAACTTTTTGGCATCTATTAATTCCTTCAACCAGTACTTTCAAAGTACCATCAGGTAATTTAATAAGTTGTAAAATTGTTGCCATAGTTACAACATCAAAAATGTCTTCATAATCAGGATCATCTAAAGTGCCGTCAATTTGGGCACCGAGAAGGATTTTTTTATTTCCAGACATAGCATGATTTAGAGCATTAATAGATTTTTCTCGACCAACAAATAAGGTAGTTACATTCCCTGGAAAGACAACAACATCTCTTAAAGCTAAAAATGGCAAATCATATTTAATCGATTTCATAACCTTATTTACCAACTGATGTTTTCTTTGATGATTTATAGACTTTTATAGGATCTTTTCTATGCACAACAGCATTTTCATCAATTATTACTCTTTCAAGATCGTCATTTGGTAATTCAAACATGGTATCTGTAAGGATATCTTCAAGGATAGATCTTAAACCTCTTGCGCCTGTTTTTCTTTGAAGTGCGAGCTTTGCTACTGCAAGGAGTGCCTCATCCTTAAAATCAAGATCTACGGAATCGATATCAAATAAATATTTATACTGTTCTATTAGGGCATTTTTTGGTTCCTGTAGTATTCGAACAAGTGACTCTTCATCAAGCTCATGTAAAGTGGATAAAACAGGGAGTCTCCCTACAAACTCAGGTATTAATCCATATTTTACGAGATCCTCGGGTTCCAGGTTTTGGAGGTACTCAACCTTTTGACTTTCACTTTCTTTCAAGGAAGCTGAAAAGCCTATGCTTGACTTGTCTGTTCGCCTTTTTATGACTTCATCTAATCCTGAGAATGCCCCTCCACAGATAAATAAAATATTCGATGTATCAATCTGAATGAATTCTTGTTGAGGATGTTTTCTTCCACCTTGTGGTGGTATTGATGCAACAGTACCTTCAATAAGTTTTAATAACGCTTGTTGAACCCCCTCACCAGAAACATCTCTAGTAATCGAAGGGTTATCTGATTTTCTAGCAATCTTATCAATCTCATCTATATATACGATTCCAAGTTTTGCCTGCTCAGGATCATAATCACACTTTTGCAATAATTTTTGAATAATGTTTTCAACATCCTCGCCAACATACCCCGCTTCAGTAAGTGTAGTGGCATCTGCTATTGTGAAAGGAACATTTAGTATTTTAGCTAATGTTTGTGCAAGCAAAGTTTTCCCACTGCCAGTTGGTCCGAGCAGTAGAACATTACTTTTTTGAAGTTCAACAGCATTTTTTTTGGAGCCGCTTTTTAAACGCTTATAATGGTTGTAAACTGCAACAGATAATATTTTTTTTGCTGACTCTTGCCCAATAACGTAATCATCAAGTTGAGAAAATATCTCCATAGGTGATGGTAGGTCATCTAACTTTGATTTTCCTTCAGACTTAACTTCTTCATCAATAATGTCATTACATAGGTCAACGCATTCATCACAGATATAAACACTTGGTCCAGCAATTAATTTGCGAACATCATCTTGATTCTTGCCGCAGAAGGAGCATGTTAATTTTGAAGTATCTTTGCTATCCATTGATAAGTTCTCGAGATTCTAATATTTCATCAATAATACCGTAGGACTTTGCATCTTTTGCATTAAGGAAATTATCTCTATCAGTATCTTGCTCAATCTTCTTTAATGTTTTGCCAGTATGTTTCGATAAAATTTCATTGACTTTTTTCTTAGCTAACATTATTTCCTTAGCGTGAATTTCGATATCAGAAGCTTGTCCCTGGTAGCCTCCTAATGGTTGATGAATCATTATTCTTGAATTAGGTAATGCAAATCTCTTTGATTTTGATCCACCAGTTAACAATAAAGCACCCATACTTGCAGCTTGTCCGACACACAAAGTTACAATATCAGGTTTTACAAACTGCATGGTGTCATAAATTGCTAATCCAGAGGATATAACCCCACCAGGAGAGTTAATGTAAATACTAATATCTTTATCAGGATTTTCTGATTCTAAAAAAAGTAGCTGAGCTATTGCAAGGTTTGAAATATAGTCGTCTATGGGTCCAGTAATAAATATAATTCTCTCTTTGAGCAATCTAGAGTAGATGTCAAATGCCCTTTCACCTCTTGGTGTTTGTTCAACAACCATAGGGACAAGTCCTGAATTATACATATTATTTTTTTCTTTCATTTTTGTAGGCTAGATAAATCTTTAAATTTAATTACCTTATCACTTGATTTAAGTTCAGATTTTAATTTTTCAATAAGCTTATCCTCTAAAATGATCATTTTGAAGTTTTCTAGAGTATTTTGTTGAGTTTTTGCCCAATTAATATATTGCTCCGGTTCTTTATACTTTTTTGATTCTTTTTCTAAATATTCTTGAATCTCAGATTCACTTACTTCCAATTCATATTTCTTCAAAAATGCTGAAAATAAAAGATCAAGTTTTATCCTTTTTTCAGCATCCTCCTTAAAAGTCTCTTCAGGATAAAGATCCTCAGGTGCATCATCTAGCTTTTGCCCCATTCTTGCAAGTGCATCATTTCTCATCGATTTCATTTGATCATCAAGCGTTGCTTGAGGTATATCAAATTTATTTACATCAAGAATTAATTTGTAGATTGACTCCTTTGTAAGTGATTTTTCTTGCTGCTCTACTTCTTTTTCCATTCTTTTGACAATTTCAGCTCTAAATTCTTTAGGAGTTTTAACCTCATCCATCATTAAAGATGAGAATAATTCAGAATCAACTTTGGCTTTTATTTTTTCTTCAACTTTTAAAAGTTTAGTTTCAAATTTAGTTGCTTTGCCAGCTAAATCTTTTTTGAAGTAATCTTCTGGAAAAGTTACATTGATAGAAAACTCATCACCAATCTTTTTCCCAATTATTTCCTCTTCAAAACCAGGAATCATGGAGTTTGATCCTATAACCAATGGAAAGTTTTTTGATGAACTACCTTCAAATTCCTCACCATCAATTGTACCAACAAAGTCAATTGTGGCTTGGTCATGTTCTTTTACGTTTCTTTTCACCTCTTTCCACTCTCCATATCTATCTAAAATATCATCTATGGCAAAATCTACATCTTTATCATTGAAACTTATTGTTGTTTCTTCATATTTTTTAAACATACCTAACTTTGGTTTAATCTCTGGAAAAACCTCAAATTCTGCATTATAGGAAATGCCTTTCTTTGGATCTTCAGACTTTATATCTATCTTTGGAGCAGAGGCTGGGTTAACACTTTGCGCTTTTATTTCTATTGGATATGTCTTTTGAATCAGCTCATTAAGAATTTCATAATGTATTGATGGACCATATTTTTGTATTAATACATTATCGGGTGCAGACCCTTTCCGAAAACCATCAAGCTTTACAGTAGATCTGATCTTTTTTAGTTTTGCAGAATAGCTTGAATTATACTCATCAGTATCGATTTTGACTTCGAGTTTTCTTTTAAGTCCGGTTAATTTTTTGATTTTGCTACTCATATATATTCCTATTGGGGCGAGCGATGGGGTTCGAACCCACGGCCTCCGGAGCCACAATCCAGCGCTCTAACCAACTGAGCTACGCCCGCCACGAAAAGCCACACATTATAAAAGAAAAATAATATAATCTATACCTATAAGCTTAACGCGTGCTTAAAACTTTATGTGCTCAATGCTATCTTCAACAAATCGTCTCATAGATGATGCATTAAATTATACGAATATATCCAAAGAGTTAGCCCATCGAATCAAAGTTCCAAACGCTACGTATTCAATTAACTTTGGTGTTAGATTAAATGATAAATTGCATACCTTTAATGGTTGGAGATGTGTGCATTCAGATCATATGGAGCCTGTAAAAGGAGGTATAAGATTTGATATTGATTCGAATCTTGAAGAAGTTGAAGGATTAGCAGCATTGATGACATACAAAAATGCAATTATTGAAGTGCCCTATGGTGGGTCAAAGGGAGCTTTAAAAATAAATCCTAATGATTGGAATGAAAATGAATTAGAAAAAATTACTCGACGATTTGCTCAGGAACTTATTGAAAGGGATATGATAAATCCTGCAAGAAATGTGCCTGCACCTGACATGGGTACAAGCTCAAGAGAAATGGCATGGATTGCAGATGAATATAAAAGAATGCATCCTGCAGATATTAATTCTCTTGCCTGCGTCACAGGCAAACCAGTTGGGAAAGGTGGAATCTCTGGTAGGGAAGAAGCAACAGGACGTGGCGTTCAATTTATCATCAGAGAATTTTTTAGAAATAAAGATGATTTTAAGTTAGCAAATTTTAAAGGCGGTTTAAAAGGTAAAAAAATTGCCATTCAAGGATTTGGTAACGTAGGTTTTCACATAGCAAAATTTTTGCAGGAAGAAGATGATTGTATTATAGAAGCGATATTAGAATTTAATGGTGCAATTAGAAATAACAATGGAATAAATGTTTCTGAAGCACATGATTTTTTCAGACAAAATAATACTTTTCATGGTTTTAGTGGTGGCGAATTTATTAATGATAGTAATTCCCTACTAAAAGAAAAATTTGATATCTTAATTCCTGCAGCCAAAGAAAATGTAATTAATATTGAAAATGCTTCAGAAATAAAATCAAATCTTATTGTTGAGGCTGCCAATGGCCCAGTTACATATGAAGCAGACAAAATACTAAATAAAAATGGAGTTGTAATCATCCCAGATATCATGGCAAATGCAGGCGGTGTTGCCGTAAGTTATTTTGAATGGGTTCGTAATCTGAGACATATTAGATTTGGCAGACTTGAAAAAAGAAGAAACCTAAATCAAATTCAAACTTTGATACATTCAATTGAGGCTATGACTGATAAGTCTATGCCCGAAGAATTTAAACAAGTGCTCAGTGATGGAATTGATGAAATCGATCTTATAAGATCAGGATTAGATGACATGATGATTGAGGCATATCAAAAAGTAAAAGTAATACAAAAAGAATCTAATATTGGTGATTTAAGGACAGCAGCATTTAAAGCTGCCCTGGAAAAAATAGCTGTTTCATACGAAACTATTGGTTTATGAAACAAATATTCCATTGTTTTTTTCCTTGCTCCATTGTTCATGTTTTTGCATAACTTCTTTGAACAAAGCTGAGGATTCAAACTCTTTTAAGATTATGATTACATCCTTATGATCCATTGAAGAAAAATAGTCAGAATCAGCAATTCTATATTGTCTTATAAAAGGCATGATCGAGATAAATAATATGCTGGGTTGGGTTGATGTGATCCAATCATTTTTTTTTATAACCTCTTCAAGATACAGAAGAATAGAGTTGCACTTATCTCTATGTAAATATGGGTCAGTATTATGTCTTTGATAGTATTTATATCGATCTAAATGATATTTGAAATCGTTATCAAATAACTTGATGACTTCGCTAGTTAACTTACTTTCATCTCCTTTGGCTGAATAAAAATTTGATGGGTTCCTAGTAAAAGCCCAATTTATAATATCTAGACTTTCATCTAAAATTTTGTCATTGAATTGCAATACAGGGACAGTTCCTTTTGGGGAAAGAGCCAGCATCTCTTCAGGCTTATCTTTTAAAAGAACTTCTCTAAGCTCATAACTAATTTTTGCAAGTTTTAAAGCCATTCTTGCACGCATTGCATAGGGACATCGTCTGAATGAGTATAAAATTGGCAAATTTAACCTATGACTTTTGTAGCATTTCCAAAGTGTGTTTTACCAGTTGCATTTGCTATATCAACTTGTTTTTGGCGGTTAGCGTATTTTTCTTTTTGTGATGATGATTTAACATTATAACAATGTGGACATGAGACTCCTCGAACATATTGTTTTGACTTTTTATCAGAGGAATTGATTGGCATCCTGCAACCGTGGCATAAATCATATGATCCTTTTGCCAAGTTATGATCAAGAGATACTCTATCATCAAAAACAAAACATTCACCCTCCCACATTGAATCATTTTCATTAACATCAGCAAAATAATTCAAGATTCCACCTTTTAATTGATAAACATTTTTGAATCCTTCTTTTTTCATTAACGAGCTTGCCTTCTCGCATCTAATCCCGCCTGTGCAGAACATTGCTACCTTTTGATCAGTATCAATTTTTGATTTGAGTTTCTTTACCCATTTTGGGAATTCTCTAAAGTTTGTTGTTTTTGGAGAGATAGAATTTTTGAATGTTCCAATATGCGTTTCATAAACATTTCTTGTATCTAACAATAAGATATCCTCTTGGGTTATGAGGTTATTCCAATCTTTCGGATTAACATACTCTCCATTGTGCGACTGAACATTAATTTCATGATTACCAATTGTTACAATTTCATCTTTTAATTTAATCTTAAGTCTGTGAAATGGTAAAAAATCACATTCACTAAACTTAAGCATTTCTTTGCTTAATAAATTGTTCTTAAAACACAAATCAGAAAAATTTTTTATTTCACTGTTTATGCCTGATATCGTTCCATTGACACCCTCTTTTGCAACTAAAATCGTTCCTTTTATAGATGTGTTGTTGAAAAAATCAGCAAATAATAATTGAACATTTCTTGGAGAATCAATTTCAAGAAAATTATAAAATGATAAAACCTTATATTTAGTCATAATTGTAAAAATGGCGCGCCTGAAGAGATTCGAACTCCTGACCCACTGCTTAGAAGGCAGTTGCTCTATCCAGCTGAGCTACAGGCGCACTGGTCGGGGTAGTAAGATTCGAACTTACGACCACTCGCTCCCAAAGCGAGTGCGCTACCAGACTGCGCCATACCCCGAAAAATTAACACATTTAAATTCTAAATTATTATGTGTTAAAAATTTCGACAATGATAGCATCAGATTGTTGCTACATCTAGATAGATAAATTAATGATTTTTATATGAAAAAATTGCATTTATATGCGATTGTTTTTTGAGGATACTCAAAACCTTATGCTCACTCTCAATAGTTTCCCCAGTCTCTAGGACACCCTCATAATTAGATTTACTAAAAAATTTAAGAATATCCAAAGCTGAATCGCCATTTAGATTAAGATGATATTCACCAAGCTCGATAAAGACTATTGGTTTAAATTTGTTGATCAGTTTTCTTGCACCGCTCAATACTTTGTAATCAAAGCCATCCACATCAATTTTAAGAAAATTAACATTAGATATATCATTAAATAGTCTATCTAACGATGTGACTTCACCATCATATTGCTCGTCTCTTTCCTCTTTAGATTGATTAGATTCATGTATTTGCCAGCTTGACCGAATTTTTTGCACTTTCTCATTATCATTATTTGAAATGTAAGTCTGTAAAAGTGTTGTATTTACTTTTAATGATGGATTTAAATTAAAGTTTTTCTGAAGTTTATTAAAAGCATAACTGGTTGGTTCAATTGATATTAATCTACCATCGTTTCCAATAATTTTAGAAATTATCAATGAGTGAGCTCCAATATTAGCTCCTACCTCAATGACTGTATCACCGGACCCAATAAGTTGATGAAGGATAGATATGGTGTTAGGTTCCCATCCCCTTAAAAAAATTGCTCTATCAACTGACTCAGTAATGTCAACTTGATAATAAATACCATTTCTACGTATTAAAAAAATTTTTTTAAATTTTGATAACACATCCAAGGCAAGTCCGACTATGTACTTTATTACAGGAAGAATCTTAGTTGGCATTAAAAGTGCATTTTAGTTAAGGACAATTGTATATCAAAAAACTACTAATGATTTGACTGTATATTATGAGAGAATAATGATATGACAAATACTTTATTAGATGGAAAGATTCTAGCGTCAGACTCCGAAAGAAATCTTATAAGTCGAGTAGATAGACTCAATGATCTTGGCATAATGCCTTGTCTTGCAACAATTCTTGTTGGTAATGATCCGGCATCCGCTACTTATGTGAAAATGAAACAAAATACTTGCAAAAGATTAGGTATCAAATCTTTAGCAGTTGAACTATCATCGAAAACTACAACAGAAGAATTAATAAAAAAAATTTCAGAGCTTAATGCAGATGAGTCGGTGCATGGAATCCTACTTCAACACCCTGTTCCTAAACAGATAGATGAAAGAAAGTGTTTTAACCATATTGATGTGGCTAAGGATGTTGATGGAGTAACAACTTTAGGTTTTGGCAATATGACAATGGGTGTTAATGCATATGGATCATGTACGCCCCAGGGAATCATAAGAATTTTGGAACATTATAATATTGAGCTCTCAGGATTAAATGCAGTCATAGTAGGGAGAAGTCCAATATTAGGTAAGCCAATGTCGATGATGTTGTTAAATAAGAATGCGACCGTAACTATTTGTCACTCCCGAACAAAAAGTTTGTCTGAAATAGTTAAAAATGCGGATCTGGTTGTTGCCGCTGTTGGTATACCAAAATTTATAAAGAAAAATTGGTTAAAAGATGGAGTAATTCTGATTGATGCTGGATATCACCCAAAAGAAAATTGTGGAGATGTTGATCTTACAGATATAGAAAAAGTAGCTCATGCTTATACACCTGTTCCTGGAGGTGTCGGGCCAATGACAATCAATACATTGATGCTACAAACGATTCAAGCTGCCGAAAAAAATTGTAATGTCCAATAATATTCCTGTAATAATTAGCTATGGAGGTGTAAATGCTGCAGGAAGATCTGTCTTTGATTTTGCTCACAAGAGAATGACTTATGAAAATCAATCTCAAGAAAATAAAAATGAAGCCATATCATCATTAAGTCAACTAACAGGTGAAATATCTGAAGACTTTAATCTGAAAAACTCCCTGATTAGGGAAATCGATAGAAAGTTTTTTGAAGAGCATTGCTTGAGAAATCCAGATCTGCCCTCTAAAGCTGGTGGGCAGCTTCCAACGAACTTTGATCCTGCAAAAACTTACAAATCAAGACAGCATCCAAGATCCCTTGCAATGAGCGTATTTGCAGCATCCGATGCATTAAAAGGTATTGGTATAGATTGGCAGAACATAGTTCAGAAAGTTTCTCCAGAAAAAATTTCATGTGTTTCAGGATGTGCGATATCTACAGGAGATAAATTTGGAATGGGTGGCTTATTTCAAGCAAACCTTGTAGGCTCAAGAACTTCAAGCAAACATCTAGCATTTTCACTCGGTGAGATGAGTGCAGACTTTGTACATGCATATGTACTAGGTTCAATGGGTGCAACTGGTAATTACATGGGAGCTTGTGCCACATTCCAATACAATTTAAAAATAGGAATTGAGCAAATTAAATCAGGTGATTCAAAAATTTGTTTTGTAGGAGCTTCTGAAAGCGGTTTAATACCCGAAGTATATGAAGGTTTCTCTGCAACTACAGGTCTAGCAGAAGAAAAAAATTCACTAAATTTACAGAAAAAACTTCATGAAAGCAGCGATTATGTAAATTATGAAAAAATTTGTAGGCCATTTGGGGATAACGTGGGAATGTCATTGGGGGAGTCTGCACAATTCCTTGTGCTGATGGATGAAAATCTAGCAATTGAATTGGGATGCAACATTTATGGAGCAGCATTATCTTCTCATGTGAATGCTGACGGCTTTAAAAAATCAATATCGGGACCTGGAATTGGTAATTACATTACGGTTGGTAAAACGCTTAATGACATAAGCAATAGCTTTGGAGATGATGGATTAAATTCAATGTTTGTTCATGCACATGGAACCGGTACTCCACAAAATAGAGTAACAGAATCACACATACTTTCTGAGTTATGTAATGTTTTTAATATCAACAACTTACCAGTTACGGGAATAAAATCATATTTAGGTCATTCTCTAGCTGCGGCTGGAGGTGATCAAATTATTTCTTCAATTGGTACATTTAACGATAAATATATACCTGGCATTAAAACCATTCCTGAAGTTGCAGATAATGTTTATAAAAAAAATCTCAATTTTTTATTGGAAGATATTGAACTTGATAGAGATATTGATTTTGTTCTGGCTAATGCAAAAGGTTTTGGTGGAAACAATGGCACTGCCCTGATTGCTTCCAAGAGGAAAATTGAGGAAATTCTTAAAAATAAATATGGTGAAAAAAAGATGCTAGCTTATAAGAAAAAGAATGAGACTATCAAACATAATCTAGAAGATTTTAAGAGCGAAGTCCTCGGTTTACCTCCTGAATCAATATATAATTTCGGAAATGGGGTTGTGGACGGCGAATCAGATATAAGGTTTACGAAAAATAAACTACAAATAAGTAAAATTAATGCTGAAATTAGTATAGAATCCGCATTAAATTATAAATTAGAAAGTTAATTGATTGATCAGGTCCAGCTACTTGTCAATTTGATTCTTGCAAGTTTAATAATTGAATCCGTGTAAGGAAGGAGAAAATTATATGGCTTTTGATAAAACAAAAACTGACCCTGGTCTTGGGCAAAAAGTACATGAACATTTAATTTCAGTTGGTGTAGAAACTCCAGTAATTGATAATGGCTTGTCACGAAAAGAAAAGATTGACAAGATCGAAAATAATTTCGAAGACATAGTAACAACACTAGGACTTGATTTAAAAGATGACAGCATTACTGATACTCCAAAACGTGTTGCAAAAATGTATGTAAATGAGATTTTTTGGGGACTAGATTATGCTGCGTTTCCAAAAGTAACCGTGGTGGAAAATAAAATGCAATATAACGAAATGATTGTTGAAAAAGGTATTTCAGTTCAATCATTTTGCGAGCATCACTTGGTTAACATCGACGGATTGGCAACAGTTGCATATATCCCAAATAATAAGGTGCTGGGGTTATCAAAGATGAATCGGATTGTAGAGTATTTCTCCCGAAGACCACAAATACAAGAGCGTCTTACAGAACAGATATATCACGCATTATCATTTATTTTAGAAACAGAAAATGTGGCATTAACCATTACTGCAAAACATTTTTGTGTGAAATCAAGAGGTGTTGAAGATACTGAATGCTCAACGGTTACAAGTAGATTGGGAGGTAATTTCAAAGAAAAGCCTGCAGTAAGAGCAGAATTTTTATCTTTAATTAGCAGTTAGTTTAAAGAAAGTTAACTCTAAACTTACACAACTTTTTCTAGTATTGTTTAATTACTAGGCGCCTTTTCTTCAGATATATCTTCATTAACCTGCTCAGGATCATTTTGATCTTCTTTATTCTCAACCTGCGTATCAATATTGTCATCAAATGGAAATGGTTTTGCTTCAGTGTTGTAAGTTAAAAAATCTAAGGTATCTTTAAAAAAAGAAATTAACCAGTCTGTTAGTTTTTTAACTTGTTCATTGTGACTACCTGTTACCAAATGAAACAAAAATTGTATAAAAATCAGTATCAATGTAATCGGTAATACAGCAATGTTGAGAATGAATGCGTAGAAGGCCATAAAAATGAACCTTACCCATTTACTTCTTTGTAAGAGTTCTTCTGTATTAATGTCATTCATAATTATTCAAATTTTACATCAAGTTGGTCTCGATGATTAATTAAATTTTCAAGAAGAGATTTAGGATCTTGGTTTTGATATATGATCGTATAAAGTGATGAAAGTATTGGCATTGTTATATTTGACTCGATAGCTTCCTCATAAACAATTTTTAATGTATTAACTCCCTCTGCAACCTGGCCAATCTTCTGAGAGGCATCATCCAAAGACAACCCTTTAGCAATTTCAATCCCAACAGAAAAATTTCTCGATAACTTAGAAGTGCAAGTTGCAATGAGGTCACCCATTCCAGCAAGCCCTAAAAATGTAATTGGTTTAGCTCCCTTGTGAACTGCAAACTGACTAATTTCAGCCATTGCCCTTGAAATAATAAGTCCATTAGCATTTTCCCCAATATTTAGTTGATATCCAATCCCGCAACCAATAGCATAAATATTTTTTAAAGCTCCAGCATACTCTACACCCTTAATGTCATTGCTAGAATAAAGCTTGAATATTTTTGACTCTAAAGCATTTATAACCAAATCTTTTGAATGTTGAGATTGTGAAGCAATGACAGAACCAGCGACCTTTTCATCTGCTATCTCACGAGCCAAGTTAGGTCCGCTTAGAACACCAAGCCTTTCTAAAGCTGGCTTTTCCATAAGTTGATCTTTAATGTAATCAGTAATCGTTCTTGTTGGTTTATTAATGAGTCCTTTTGTACAAGATATTAAAACTACATCGTCTTTGATGAGTGGTTTTATTCGATCAACAACATTTTCGATAATCGAGCTAGGGGTTGCAATAAAAATTAAATCAGCATTACAGACACACTCTGATAAAATGTCAGAAGCAAATATTTTTTTTGAGAGCTTTAATTCCGGGTGATAGTCTCTATTTGCACTCTCAGAGTTAATCTTAAGTGCAAGCTCAGAGTCTCTAACCCATAAGTATGTATCTAAGCCATTTTTGGCAGAAAGATTGGCAAGAACAGTTCCAAAACTGCCACCGCCCAAGACAGACACATTAAATTTCTTATCCACAGCTAAAGAAGATATTTATCCAGTTGTCTTAGGTACTTAGAGGGATCTTTTGGAGAACCTCCTTCTGCAATGACTGCATAATCAAACAAAAATTTACAAAAATTAGAAAATTCCTTTCCTTTCATAGATTGGAGTTTTTTAATTAGCTTATGTTTTAAATTTATTTCAAAAAGTGGCTTTGACTCTGGAAGAGATTGACCGGCTGATTCAAGAATTTTTCTCATTTGAATGCCTGGTTCAAACTTGGAAATTACAAGTCTAACAGCAGAATCAACTAACCTTGAACTTGTTGCTACTTTTTCTATGTCAGCACCAAGAACTTTTTCAATCCTCTTAATTAATTCAATGCTGTCTTTGTTAAGTTTCTCGGTATCGGGCTCAGAGTCAACATCAGTCTTTGCAACATTCACTAATTCATAACCCTTATATTCTGCAAGTGAAGTCATTAACCATTCGTCAATTCTATCTGTAAGCAGCAAGACTTCGGTGTTGGCTTTTTTAAGACTTTCAATATGTGGAGAATTAGCACAAGCTTCATAAGTTTCACCAATGCAGTAATAAATCTTTTTATCGTCACTCTGGCAAGATTCAATATAATCATCAAAAGACCTATTAATTTGGTTATTTTCATTGACTGTGCTTGAGAAAATAAAAAGTTCAGCAATATCATCTTTGCTTGACGGTTCCTCGGCAGGTCCCTCTTTCAGAACAAGACCAAATTCATTCCAAAATTCAGAGTACTGACTTAGATCATCTTTTTTAAGTTTTCTAAGTGAGTCAATCACTCTTTTAGTGAGCGCTGTTTTGATAGAGTGAACTAAAGGATGATCCTGAAGAATTTCTCTTGAGACGTTCAAAGGTAGATCATTAGAATCAACAACACCCTTTACAAATCTTAAGTAAAGAGGAAGAAAATGCGAGGCATCATCCATAATAAACACTCTTTGTATATAAAGTTTTAAGCCTTTTGGTGTATCCCTATTCCATATGTCAAATGGTGATTTTTTTGGAATGTATAACAGATTAGAGTATTCTTGTTTTCCCTCAACTTTGTTATGAATTGTTAAAAGTGGCTCATTGAAGTCATGACTTATGTATTTATAAAACTCATCATATTCATCCTTTTTAACTGATCGTTTTGATTTTAACCAAATTGCTTCATTATTATTGACTCTCTCTTCATCCTTATCACCTATCTGAACATTTATAGGAAAGTTAATGTATTCAGAATATTTATTGATTAGAAATCGAATTCTTGATTCGTCTATAAATTCCTCATTATCTTTATTTAGTTTTATAACTATTGATGTGCCATGCTCTGAGTGATCTGATTTTTCGAGGGTGTAGCTTTCACCTCCATCACTCTTCCAAAGCGTAGCACTAGAACTATCTACAGCTGATTTTGAGAGTACTTCAACTTTATCAGCCACCATAAATGATGAATAAAAACCAACTCCAAATTGACCAATGAGTTGTGAGTCCTTCTTTTTGTCACCTGTTAGTTTTTCTAGAAAAGAGGACGTTCCAGATTTTGCTATCGTGCCAATATTTTCAATAAGTTCATTTTCTGACATGCCTATTCCATTATCCTTGACAATAATGCTCTTATTTTCTTTATCAACAATAATTTTTATTGAAAGATCATCGTATTTAATCTTTTTGTTTTGAAGTGATTCAAATCTTAATTTGTCAAGAGCATCAGATGCATTTGAAATAAGCTCTCTAAGAAAAATCTCTTTATTTGAATAAAGAGAGTGAATCATCAGTTGCAGCAACTTTTTAGTTTCAGTTTGAAACTGTCTTCTTTTAGGTTTGGCCATGTTATGTTCTCCCAATCCTTAATATAGTGTCACAAATATCAACTTCAACTATTAAAAAAATAAACAATGGCGGTTATTGCAATTGCCAAAGTGCAATAAACACTGAAACCATGCAAAAAACTAAAAACTTTTTGCCAATTCCTATCGCGTGCAGTATTGGTAAGTGGAATTAAGACTAGTCCAGCAAATGCATGCGAAGAATTTACTAAGTATGAATAATAATTGGTTGAATTGGTCATATTGAACAGCTCATTTATCAAAATTGGTATCGATAGCAAAAATAAAGCTAGATAATATCTTGGAAATATAGTTCTTAAAAATGAAGATGCTTCCTCTTCTTTTAGCACTTTAAATATTATTGGAGTTGTTAAAAACAGATGAGTTACTATCACACCTATTTGTATTGCGGCAATAAAATACAAAATATCCATAATCATACTTATCTGGCGGACCGGACGGGACTCGAACCCGCGACCTCCGGCGTGACAGGCCGGCATTCTAACCAGCTGAACTACCGGTCCATGTAGACATCGAATAATATCTATTTATAAAATTTGTGCAAGTTTAAATTTATATTGATTTCAAAAAAATTGCATTTTGAGCAATATTTTGCCATTCTAGTCCTATCAAAACTTCTATAGGGGGAGTTTTGTAGTTTATAAACTATATAGGAGTAATCGATGAAGTACTTATTAGCATTGGTCACTATGGTTAGTATGCCTGCATTTGCGGCAGATCTATCTACTAGTGATATGACTGGTATTACTTTTTGGCTTGTAACTGCTGCGATGTTAGCAGCTACAGTCTTTTTCTTCGCAGAAAGAGATGTGGTCAAAGGTAAGTGGAAAACTTCGCTATCAGTAGCTGGTTTAGTTACTGGTGTTGCGTTCTGGCATTATCTATATATGAGAGGTGTATGGGCTGATACTGGCACATCACCAACTGTATACAGATACATTGACTGGTTAATTACAGTTCCATTACAAATAATTGAATTTTATTTGATCCTTAGAGTTTGTACTAATGTAGGTTCCGGATTGTTCTGGAAACTTCTTGGTGCATCACTTGTAATGCTTATTGCAGGTTTCTTAGGAGAAATTGGATCTGCACCAGCATGGCCAGCATTTATTGTTGGGATGGCAGCTTGGTTGTATATCATATACGAGGTATTTTCAGGTGAAGCTGGAAAACTTAATGCCTCAAGTGGTAATGCAGCCGCTCAAAGTGCTTTCAGCACAATCAGATTAATTGTGACTATTGGTTGGGCAATATACCCACTTGGTTACATATTGGGTGTTGGTAGCAATCCTGACATGGCAAACGCAAACATAATCTATAACCTTGCTGATTTTATTAATAAAATTGCATTCGGTTTAGCAATTTATGTTGCTGCTGTTAGTGATTCAGAATAAGTAATAACTTACTTAAAGATAGCCCGGCATTTGCCGGGCTTTTTTTTGGTGGGTGATGACAGGCTCGAACTGCCGACCCCCTCGGTGTAAACGAGATGCTCTACCAAACTGAGCTAATCACCCTGTAAACTCAAAAGTTGTTGCTCCATTGCTTCGTAATCCCAGAAGGCACGTAATGATACTATTTTATCATCTGAATTCACACGATAAATAACAATCATTTTTGTTTTTATTTCTGCACCATCGATCTTATTTGTAATGTTTGCGAAGTTTGCACATTCATCTCCACATGGTATTGATTCGACAATTTCAAAAACTAAATCACCATTTGCAATAACAGTATCGTAAAAGGCTTCAATTGCAACTTTGCCATTGTGACCTTTTCCAATCGGATCCAATGGACTTACTCCAATAGGATCTTCAACTATTGCATCATCTGAAAATAATTCGAGCCAATTAGATTTCTGCTTATTCACTGCATATTTTCTTGATAAAAAACTTAGCTCTTGCGCTTTTGTTTTATATTCCATTTATATTCTCCATTTATGATTCCGTAATTGTCATTCTAGCAAAGTAGATGCCAATCAAAGCAATTATCACGAAGCATATTTGTAAAAACGATAGCACTTCAAAAAATAGTACTGCTCCGGCAATTGTTGCAACGATTGGTTGCATCAGTAAACCAATTGATGAGGCTGCAATGTTTATCCTTGGCATAGCAAATGTTATAAAAAACTGGCCAGATACTTGACACAAAATTGCCAACATTATTAAGTTAAGCCATTCATTCGTATTTGATGGCCAGCTTTGATTGGACTCAATCATGCCAAATATAAATGCATAAAATGCACAAAAAACAGTTGTATAAAAGATAATTTTTAATGCGCTCTCATTTCCCAATCTAGAAATTATAATTAAATATACAGCATATAAAATTCCAGCTACCAAAGAAATTAGATCACCTACTAATGAAGAAATGCCTGTCTTGCTTGAAAAATATATCAATCCAATCACACCTATGTAGGTAATAATGATTGAAAGTAGATTTTTAGGGCTAAAATTATAATTTAAAAATATTACACCAAACAAGATCACATAAACTGGTGCAGTATTGACCATAACTGTTGCGTTAGAAATAGTTGTTAATTCAATACTCCAATGCCAGCCAGCAAGATCAAGCGAAAAAGCTAATGACGCGATCGCACAAAATATGTAACTTTTTAAGCTATTAAGTTTGAGTGGATGTTTGTTATTTAAAATTAAATTTAATATGAGTAACATTGGAATTGAAAGAGACATTCTGTAAAACAGTATCCAACTCGGAGATAATTCACTAAACCTTACAAAAATTGGGGCAAGGCCAATTAGAGAAGCTCCCAAGAGTAATGAACCAAAGGCCAACAATGAATGTTTTTCATTTTTCATAGGGCTATACTAACTTAATAAAAAGTTATGCCAGAAAATAAAAAACATATTTTTACAGTTGCTGAATTAAATAGACATGCGAAAGACGTACTTGAGGATCAGTTTGCTGAAATTTCAGTAATGGGAGAAATCTCTGGCATTGCACGTCCATCTTCTGGTCATCTTTACTTCACTCTAAAAGATGATTCTGCCTCAATAAGATGTGCTATGTTTAGGCAGCAAAATATGAGGTTAAATTTTAATCCTGAAAATGGTAATGAAATTGTTGTTGTTGGGCAAATAAGTATCTACGCAGCAAGAGGTGATTATCAAATGATTGTTAAAAGCATGGAACCGCATGGTGAAGGTGCCTTAATGCAACAATTTGAGAAATTAAAAAATAATCTTAAGGAAGAGGGATTATTTGATACAGAGTATAAAAAAATAATTCCGAAATATCCTAAACACATAGGTATTATTACCTCTGAATCAACTGCAGCGCTTCAGGATGTTATTTCTGCATTTGAACGTAGAGCTCCAAATGCACAGTTAACGACTATTCCTGCTATTGTTCAGGGCGATCTTGCACCTAAGTCATTAATAAATGCAATTAAAAATGCAGAAAGATTTAATTTTAAAAATTCTCATAATCAGATTGATCTCTTAATTATCTGTCGGGGTGGAGGATCTATTGAAGATTTATGGTGCTTTAACAATGAGGATTTAGCTAGAAAAATTTACGATTTAAAAATACCGATTATTTCAGGTGTAGGACATGAGATAGATTTCACTATTGTTGATTTTGTCAGTGATATTCGAGCACCCACTCCTACTGCTGCGGCAGAAATGGCTAGTGAATCATATTTTAAAATTCACAATCTACTCGAGGAAAATCTTCGCAGTATTAAATTGCAATTATCCAAATTTATACAAAATTACTCATCATATATTGCAAATCTTTCAAAAAGAATCGTCTCGCCTAAAACAATAATTCGAGATCGAAAACAATCCTTAGATAATATTGAGATAAGAATAAGCAGCTTGATAAGCAAACAGCTAATGCAAGAAAATAACAGATTAGATCTTGTTATAAATAACTTAAAAAGGTCATCAGTACAGTCAAAACTTTTAAAGACTAAAAGTGAGCTAAGCTCAATCTCTCAGGATATAGCTCGCCTTATCACTGATAAGATCAAAAATAACAATTTGCATTTAAATTCTCTAAGACAAGCACTAAACATTGTTAGTCCATATTCAATATTAGAACGAGGATATGCCATAGTCTCCAATAAAAAAAATGAAATAGTCAAAAATGCAAATTCAGTTAAAGAAAGTGACGTATTGAGTGTAAAACTGTCTAAGGGAGAAATCGAGGTGATTGTAAAAAATGAATAGGTGGCCTGTCCTGTTATTGCTTATTTTCTCTTTAGATTCTTATGTGAAGGAAGAAACTTTTTTAAGCGGCGATTTAGCATCAATATCTGTGCTTTCAGAGAATGTGAATGGAGTAATTATTAAGGTGAAAGATGACAACAAGAAAATAATACCAATTCCCTACCTATATGAAGATAAAAATATTTTTATTGAAGCCATAAACACTAATATCAAAGCAAGATACGTTAATTATGGTGAATCTAGAATTACGATTAAAAATGAGTCTTTAGTTAATTTAAGTCCAAAAGATTCACTACGTGTGCAAGAAGAAGCTAAGCTAATTGAAACTGTTCTTGCATCAAGCGATTTTTCCATAATGCCATCATTTGAATTTATAAGACCAGTTGAAGGTCAAATTACCTCAAAGTATGGAAAACAAAGATATATTAATGGTCAGAAGAGATCTGTTCATCTTGCATTAGATCTTGATGGTGAAGTTGGAGATAAGATCATAGCTCCAATGAAAGGCAAAGTTGTTCTTGTTAAAGACTTGTTTTATACAGGCAACACAGTGATTTTAGATCATGGCGGAAATTTGTTTTCATCTTACGCACATATGAATAAGGCAATTGTTAGTGAAGGTGATTTTATAATCCCTGGTTCAATTATTGGATATGTTGGTTCAACTGGAAGGGTTACAGGTCCTCACTTGCATTGGACAGTGTATTTCGAAAATATAAGAATAAATCCTGAACAATTTCTTAATGAGAATTTTTTAGAAAGTCTCTTGCAATGATTGTAGTAAATCACTAATAGATTTCTCATCTATGGGTTTTCTTGATTCAAAAAGAACATCTCCTTCACTGTTGATAAAATATGTAGCCGGCAAGGTGCTTGGAGGCTCAATGCCCCAAATATCTAATGGATTAGACAGCAGTGCAGGATAATTATGTTTAAATTTTTTGAGCTGCTTTGTTAGCTCTTCTCCCGCCAGTCTATCAAAGTTGTATCCTAAAACATAAACGTGAGGATTGTTTGCTGCAAAATTGCTTAATTCAGGAATTTCTTTAATGCAAGGTGGGCACCAATCAGCCCAATAGTTGAGCACTATCCAACTTCCCTCAAAGTCTTTTTTGGACATATTTGATTGCTCATGTATTTCAATGTCCCCCTGACTGCATGCAAGCAATGTTGAGCACAATGCTAATATCAAAAAATTTTTACTATTCATAAGTATTGCGATGTAATATTTAATAATGAAAGATCCATATTTACTAGTATTATTTTACTCTGCCTCTGGCAATGTGAGGGGTTTGGCTCATGCTATTGCTAATGGTGCAGAATATGAAGGCCTACCAACTAAATTGAGGACAGTTAATAGAATCTCAAGAGAAGGTGATGAAATAGGTGAAGAAATAATATGTACTAAAGAAGAACTTGTTAATTGCAGTGGTTTAGCATTAGGATCTCCCACAAGATTTGGATCAATGGCAGCACCACTTAAATATTTTTTGGATCAAACTGGTGATTTGTGGTCAAACAATGCTCTTGAAAATAAACCAGGTATTGCTTTCACTTCAACCGGATCAATGCATGGAGGTCAGGAACTCACCATAATGAATTTAATCACATTTATGTTTCATCATGGGATGTTAATTTTAGGATCACCCTACTCGATTAAAGAAATGCATTCAACTAAAGGCGGTGGTACACCCTATGGCCCAAGCAGTGTCAGTGGCAATCAAACAAATTTAACCAATGATGAGAAAATTATTGCCGAAAAAAGTGGTGGGAGAATTGCGCGTTTTATTTTGAATAAAGATGTTTAATTTTTTAAAAGGGCTTGATACATTCCGGCTTTTAATTTCCTTGTATCTAGTTTTTTCACTTGTAAAACAGTTTTTTAGTAATTTTCCAATATTAATTTTTGTCTTGTGGTTGCTTCCACTAATAATAATTACATACATTTCGTTGCGTCATCCAACAAAAAAATTCTTTCAATCTATTGGTTTTATTTTCCTTATATATTTTATGTTTGATTCCGTTACAGTATTTGGAGTTCAAAATGTAAATATTGTAGAAATCATAGAGGTTATATTTCTTATAACTTTGTTTATAAATTCAGTGCTTGTTGCAGCAAATATGCGACAAAAAAGATAATGGATAATGAAGAATTTAAACTGATCTACAACAAAGCATTAGATCTAATATCAAGACGCGAACATTCAAAATACGAATTGTTTCTCAAAGTTAAGAGAAAATTTCCAGATCGTACAAATGTTATTGATAATGCTCTCACTAAGCTTGAAGAGCATGGACTTATCAACGATAGAAGGTTTGCTGAAATGTATGTCATGCATAGAGCAAATAAAGGTTTTGGTCCAAAAAAGATAGAGATGGAACTACAAAATAAAAAGATCTCTTCTTTGATAATATCTGAAATCATAAATGACTTTGAAGGATGGAACGAAGCAATTAAGAAATCTTACAAAAAGAAATTTGGCGAGAAAAATCTTTCCGAAGTTGGAGCCATCCTGAAGGCGAAAAGATTTTTATATCAAAGAGGATTTAATGAGTTGCAAATTCAGTCTGTTTTAGGGGATGCATGATATTATAAGAGTCTATGTCTCAAGATGTACTTGCAAGAAAATATAGGCCAAGTAAATTTGCTGAGGTTGTTGGTCAAAATCATGTATTGCAATCAATAAAGACTATTCTCGAAAAAAATATCTCACATCAAGCATATATCTTTTCAGGAACTCGAGGAGTTGGAAAAACAACACTTGCAAGATTGATAGCAAAATCATTGCACTGCCAAGAACGAAATGACTCATTTGAGGCCTGTGGCAAATGTGATGCTTGCAAATCAATGCATAATAACAGTCATATTGAATTTATTGAGGTTGATGCAGCATCAAATACTCAAGTTGACAAAATCAGAGAGCTTCTTGAAAGCTCAATGTACAAACCATCATCTTCAAAATACAAAATATATCTTATTGACGAAGTTCATATGCTTTCAAAAGGAAGTTTCAATGCACTTTTAAAAACCTTAGAGGAGCCACCTGAACATATTGTTTTTTTAATGGCAACTACTGAGATAGAAAAAGTACCCAAAACAATACTTTCTAGATGTTTACAATTTCATCTAAGAACAGTATCAAGTGATGAACTTATAAAGCTCTTAGAGAAAGTGCTCAAGGCAGAGAAAATTAAATTTGACACTGCTGCAATTGAGCAAATATCAATTGCAGCAAATGGTTCTGTCAGAGACGCGCTCACTTTGGCTGATCAATGCATTGCCTTTTGTGATGGTAAATTATCAGGTGATCAGATTAATGATCTTCTTGGGACAATTGATGAATCAAATATATTTGAATTGCTAGAAAATGTTTTTATGGGTAATGGAGAGGCAGCATATAATTCACTAACTAGATTATTTGAAGATCAAGTGGATTATGAGAATATTTTGCAAGCCATATTAAGACTGCTTCACAAAATTATTTTGCAAAAAGAGCTCTCAGATTCTGATAATTCACAAATAGCAACGCTTGCGAACAATATTCAAAAAGATGTTGGTCAGCTTTTTTATGAAATAACTTTAGATGGGTTGAGCAAATTCTCTATTCATCCAAATCCAAGGCAAGCAGTTGAATTTGCTGTAATGAGAATGCTGACATTTAGTTCATTAAACAAAAATGGTGAAATAGAAACTGAAAAAAAAAATTTTGATGGATTAGCTATCAAAGAAACTACTATTGATAATAATCCAAAATACTCTTTTAATGACAAAAAAAAACAGCCTCAAAAAGAAAAAATTAATCACTTAATAACAAGAGATGAATGGAACAAAACATATTTTGACCTAGAGCTCTCAGGAATTATTCAACAGATGTTTGCAAGCTTCGAACTAAAATCATTTTGTAAAAATTCAATTGTATTTATCAAAGATGCAAATGTCGAAGCCCCTACTAAAAATATACAAGGTAAATTTATTGAAGTTATTCAAAAAAAGTTTGCAATATCGCCTGAGCTGTTTTTTGAAGATGGTCAACCAGATTTTTCACCGCAAGAATGGAAAAATGAAAATCTTCGAATTCAACAAAATAAAAATTTATCGGATTTTAAAAAAACAAAGATTATTTCTGAATATTTAGATGCTTTCAGTGCAACTGTGGATATCAATTCGATTTCAAAAAATAAATGAAAGATTTATTACATGAACTTATTGAAGCGCTAACATTATTGCCAGGCGTTGGTAAAAAGTCAGCACAACGTATGGCACTGTTTCTTTTGGATAAAAATAAAGATGGTGCAATGTTTATAGCTGAAACTCTAAAAACTGCAGTAGAAAATGTTAGAAAATGTAATGATTGCAGAATTCTCACAAGTTCAGAAATATGTTCGATATGCTCTGATGGACGAAGAGATAAATCAAAAATATGTGTAGTTGAAAATCCTTCAGACGTACTAGCTATTGAGACCACGGGAGGTTTTAGAGGGTTGTACTTTGTTTTAATGGGAAGGTTGTCACCCTTGGATGATGTTAAGCCTGAAGATTTAGGAATACCTCAGCTAATTACAAGGATAAACAAGGGCGTTGTTAAAGAAATAATTTTAGCAACGAGCTCTACTGTTGAAGGTGATGCAACTGCTTATTTCATCAAAGATCATATTAAAAATGCTAAAGTTTCAAGAATTTCTTATGGTATACCTATTGGAGGTGAACTTGAATATGTTGACGCTAATACTATTGCTCGAGCTATTCAAGGTAGAATAGATTTATCATGATAAAGTCAGATAAATGGATAAAAAAAATGGCGCATGAGAAGCAGCTAATCGAGCCCTTCTGTGAAAATCAAGTTAAAAAAGAATCAAATGGTAATAGAATCATTTCTTATGGAGTTTCAAGTTACGGCTATGATGTGAGATGCGCCAACGAATTTAAGGTATTTACAAACATCCACTCAGCTATTGTTGATCCAAAAGCCTTTGATGATCAAAGCTTTGTTGATGTGCAGTCAAATGTTTGTGTAATTCCACCTAATTCATTTGCTTTAGCAAGAACGATTGAATATTTTAAAATACCGAGAAATATACTGACAATTTGCCTTGGAAAGTCCACGTATGCTAGATGTGGAATTATTGTAAATGTTACCCCCCTTGAGCCTGAGTGGGAGGGTCATGTAACACTTGAATTTTCAAATACAACCACCTTACCAGCAAAAATTTATGCAGGAGAAGGTGTTGCTCAAATGATATTCCTTGAATCGGATGAAGATTGTGAAGTAAGTTATAAAGATAGAGACGGGAAATATCAGGGACAAAAGGGAGTGACTTTACCCAAAACTTAAGAGTTCTTTTATAGACAACTTAATCTTGCCGTCTGGATCATCATCAGTAATTTGCATCATCAAAAAATCTAACTCAATTGCTACAACATAGGTGGTAATTCGATCTTCTTCTGGCCTGATACGCTTAATTATCAAACAATCATATATCTTTCCATTCAACTCATAAGTAGTTTTATCAATTACTTCATAATTATTTGGTCTAATTTCACCATTTTTCAGTTCGGGTAAAAGGAGTTGAAATTCTTTTTTGCCTTGTTTTAGTAGCTGTCTTATTCTCACTTGAACATTCAGGGGGTCATAAACAACCTCATCATTGAGTGATGCCTCCCACTCGTGTTGCCCTTTGCTTGATAAAATAAGACTATCCCAATCAAAAATTAATGAAGAAAATCTTCTAAAAAATGTAAAACGGAAATTTGCATCATAACTTAGTGACTTTATTGAGGTGCCATCAATAAATTTTGATTTAAATTCAGCTTTGATTAGAGATGAATCATCATCAAATGAAAAAATTCTTTGGTCATCAACAGTTTTAAGCTCTCGAACTCCTTGAAAATCAAACCTTTCAGACTCAAATAAATATCTAGCTTTGAAATCAGGAATCTCTGAATTAGCCGAGCATAAAACTGAATAAAATATCAAAAATGATGCTAAGTATTTATTTCCATTCATAATTAACGACATTGTTTTCATAGAAAATTGAATCTTTGGTGAATTTAACATACTCGTTTTTGTATTTTATCTTACGATCAATAATCTCAGATACGACTTTAGGATATAAATCGTGCTCAATCCTATGAATATTATCTATCATTTTGCGTTCATCAGGTGAATCAGGAAGCTTTAAAATTCCTTGTGCAATAATAGCCCCTGCATCAACTACTTCATTTACATAATGAATTGTAACGCCATGATGTTTATCGTCACTTAAAAGCACTTTTTCATGAGTATTTAAGCCAGGATATTTCGGGAGAATAGAAGGATGAATATTGATTAACTTACCATTGAAGCATCTAGTAAAAGTTTTGGTAAGAATTCTCATAAAACCAGCCAGAATTATAAGATCTGGATCGAATTGTTCAATTTGTCTCATTAGGCTTAAATCAAAATCATCTCTTGTTAAGAATTCTTTGTGATCAATACAAATATGTGGAATATTTAGCCTTTTTGCCCGCACTATTCCAAAAGCATCTGGATTGTTAGAAATTACATTTATAATATTGGAATTAATTTGATTCTTAAAGCAGGCCTCTGCGATAGCTTGCAGATTTGATCCATTGCCAGATACAAGCACTACAATTCCTGCCATAATTTAATAATAATTTATAGCGCTTGAATTACGCCTAATTGTTTTTCCAATAACAAATGATTTTAACTTATGTTTGTTTATATACTTATTTAAGTCAGATAGATATTTCTTATTAATGATTAAAGCAAGTCCAATTCCACAATTAAAAATTTTTAGCATTTCATCATCACTTATTTTTCCGTTCTCTTGTATCCATCTAAAAGCTGCTGGTTGTTTCCAAGCAGATGTGTCTATTTCTGCTGCTATAGTGTTTGGTAAAATTCTTGGGATATTTTCCGTAAGACCACCTCCGGTGATGTGAGCAATCCCTTTTAATGGAATATTGTCCTCAAGACACTCATTGATGAAAAGAGAATAAATTGTTGTAGGCCTGAGCAATGCATTCAAAATATTTTTTGGTGGTGAATGCTTTGACAATAATTTTCTTATAAGCGAATATCCATTTGAGTGAGGTCCACTGGAACAAACACCAACAATGAGTTCATTTGGTTTTATTTTTTTGCCATCAATGATGCTTTTCTTATCAACTATTCCCACAGAAAAACCTGCGAGATCAAAATTATCTGCTTTGTAATGTCCAGGCATTTCAGCTGTTTCACCACCCAGAAGTGGACAAGAGAACTCTCTGCAAGCTTTTGCTACACCTTTTATAATTTTGGATGATTGATGTAATTCTAATTTTGAAGTTGCATAGTAATCTAGAAAAAATAGTGGCTTTGCACCACAAGCAACAAGATCATTTACACACATCGCAACCAAATCTTGTCCAATTGTATTGAATTTTTGATATTGCAGACATAAGTTTAGCTTTGTGCCAACTCCATCAGTGCATGCAACAATAACTGGATTCTTAAACTTCTGATTTATTTCATAAAGACCAGCAAATCCTCCAATACCATCAATGACATTTGCGTTGTGCGAGGATACAACAGACTTTTTAATTTGACTTATGAGCTTATTCCCAATATCGATGTTAACACCAGCTTTTGAATACGGGTCACTATTTTTAGATGATTTACTCATTTACAATGATAAGGTGTCGAAAAAATTATTTTTAGCTTGTTTCGCGTCATGTTTTCAATCTTCAGATATGGTAAGCAGAGAAATTTATTCTATATCTAAAGCCTTTATTCATCTAAATGATTATACCAACATCAAGAATGGTCTCAATTTATCATGAAAGACTATCTAATTTTTATACCAAATTTGATTTCAATAACAAGGATTATTCTTGTATACCCCATCCTTATCAACTTTTACAATGGCCATTTCTTTTGGTCATTAAGTTTTTTTATACTTGCATCTCTTAGTGATGCACTTGATGGATACTTAGCAAGAACCTTTAACTGGCAAACAGAACTTGGGAAAATACTTGATCCGATTGCAGATAAGTTTTTGCTTATCGGTATGGTTCTAATATTTTGGCTAGAACAAATTATTCCTGATTATGTGATTCTTATATTAATATTACGTGAATTAATAATTTTGCTTGGTGCGTCTTTTCATATGACGGTTTATCACCTAAATACACCTCAACCAAATATGCTGGGTAAGCTGTTCACATTGTTATTAATAATTTATGTTTTAATTGAGTTAGTAAATGTTATGTTTGAAATAATAGGAATACATCAACTCCATCATATTGTAATCTCAATAGCTTGTTTAATAAGTCTATTTTCATACACAATCAACTGGATTAAATTAACCTATAAACTTCACAACAAAAATGTCTAAACAATTAATTTTTCCATTCGACTCTGATCAATATCCCAAAATTAATAATTTTTTTTATAGCTCAAATAATGAGGTCCTCATTAACATAATAAAAGATTCTATATGTGCAGATAACAATGAGAATTTCTTTATATATGGAGAACGTGATTCTGGTAAATCTTTTTTGTTACAAGCTATTTGTAATGAATACTCTGCAAATGGCAGAAAATCTATATATATACCCATGGCTAAAGCAATCAACATGCAAGCTAATATGCTTGAAAACCTAAATGAGCTTGATGCAGTTTGTATAGATGATTTCACAAAATTTTATCATTCAACAGAATGGCAAATTGCATTTTTTAATCTGATTAATCAATGCGTTTTAAGCAAATGTTCTTTGTATGTAAGTTCAGATGAGGGTATTAGTGAGGGGGTTGTTTTTACAGATCTAATGTCAAGAATAAAAAAAATGCATGTATATGAGGTAAAAAAAATTGCTGATGGTGAATTATCACAAGCATTAAAGTTTTGTGCTGAAAGGAATGGAATTAATCTTAACAATGAGGTTATAAATTACTTAACAACAAGAGAAACAAGGATCTTCAATAAGTTATTTTTATTAATTAAGGAGATAGATTTGCTATCGGCCCAAGAAAAAAGAAAAATTACAGTGCCATTTGTTAAAGAGATGCTTAAGAGGATTAATTAATCTTTACATCACAACTAGTGCAATTGTACAAAGGTGTTGGCTCAAACTCTGAAATTGTTCGACTAAGAATTTCAAAAAAAGGTATGAGGTCAGTATATTTTGACTTAACTCCAAGATTCACATTAAACTCATCAAGAATATCTAAGATTAGTTGTTGTTCAGGAGAAATTTCTTTCTTGTAATATTTCACTTCATACATATCTAAATCAGCAAGCTCAGCTGCTTTCTCAATAGCATCATTTATCTGCCCTATTTCATCAATGAGACCAAGCTCAAGTGCTTTAGTACCAGTCCAGACTCTCCCACTTGCAATTGAATATATATAATCACTGGTTTTATCTCTCGACTCAGCAACAAGATCTACAAAGCGTTGATATGTTTTCGCAGCATCAGCATTAATCAATTTAGCGTGGGCTTCATCAATGGGTTGCGAAATATCCCATCCAGCATACTTAGATGTTGTGACTCCATCAGTATTAATTCCAATGTATTCAAACGTATTTTCAAGCGTTGGAAAAGCATAAGCAACACCTATTGAGCCAGTTATTGTGGTTGGTTGAGCAAAAATATAGTCTGCAGGGGTTGCAATATAAACCCCGCCTGATGCTGCTACATCTCCCATAGATACAACGATTGGTAAACCTTTCTTTTGAGTTTCTAGCAACTCATCTCTGATAATTTCGCTACCTAGAACGGTGCCTCCACCGCTGTTGACTCGCATAACAACTGCTTTTACATCAGAGCTTTCATGAGCTTTTCTTATTAATCTTGCTATACCATCAGCTCCAGCGATGCCAGGCTCAATCTCTCCTCTCATAATAGATCCTTCAACTGTAACAACAGCAATCTTATTAGAATCAGATGAGGTTTCCATATCATATGTTTCCATAAACTCAATGAAAGAAATATTCGGATAAGTCAGTCTATCTGCAGTCTGATCCTCTCCAAATTTCTCAATCATATATGATCTAAATTCAGGATATGATTTGTATCCGTCAATAAACCCATTATCTGTTGCAAAACTTAAATTTTCGAAAGTCGCTTGATTCGAAATTGTGAAATTATTATCAGCAAAATTTTGTATTGTTTGTATATCAATATCTCTACCCTCAGAAATGATTGCTTTAAATTTATTCCAAATTGGAATTAATATGTCGGTTCTTTGTTTTCTGTCTTCATCAGACATTTGTGTCTGAGTAAGTGATTCTGCTGCAGATTTAAAATCTCCTTGAGAAAAATCATGTACTGTAAATTTTAGATTTTCGTAAAGTTGTTTTGAATATTGTCTATAACCACCTACACCATTAATGGTAAAAGCACCACCTGAGTGCGCCCATATTTCATCTGCATATGCGGCCATCATTAGTGTTGTAGTATCAAAGTAGGTTGAAAATGCAATAATTTCTTTTCCAGAATCTTTAAGAGATTTTAATTTTTCAGCAACGTTAATTGCTGTAGTAGGACCAGCGAAGCCTGTAGAGCTAAAGTCAATTAGAACAGCAGCAATTTCATTATCAGACTTAAGTTGTTCTATTAAATAATCAAACTCTCTAAAAGTAATTTGCTCAACATTTTCAGCAAAAATAGGAAATTCACTTGAAAAGGACTCTTCGTCGACTATAAGAAATGAAGGATCTAAAATTACAACCTTTCCTTCTTTATCGATAGGCGCAGGGCCAGCTGACCATAGGCTGAAGAAACCTATTGTTAGAAGAATAAGAACTAATGCAGTACCTATGTTCAAAAAAACAATTCTTGTTTTTTCAAGGAATCTTCCTAACCATGCAAATATTGATTTTAATGTGTCCATATCTATACTCTAAAATAATTAATTTGGTAAAACCCTTGATTTACCGCCGCTTTTTACTATCCTGACGCTTTGGCCAGCCTGAAATTCATATTGACTTTTTGCTTGAATAATTGAAACGACCTTGCCAGATTCAAGTTCAAGAAATAATTCAATAGCATCTTTTTGAGTAATTTGATTGCCGATAGCCGATCCAACGCTAGACCCTACAATACCGCCAATCACTCCACCAATACCTGACTCAACATCAGATTCAGTAATTGATTGTCCAGCAGCAGCTCCAATCACACCACCAGCTATGGCACCAGTCTCTCTGTCTCCGGATATAATAATTGACTTAACATCTACAACAATCGCAGCCTGGACAGTCTGAACCCTTTGCGCAGAGGATGATTCCACAATATCGGGTCTTTGCGGATTATATACACAACTCGTTATAAAAAATAAGATTAATATGCTAAGAATTTTCATTAATTTCATCATCCAACATATTGAAGTTTTTTAATAAGTCTTCTTTTAAGATGTACATTTTTCTGTTCTTGCTTGGTCCTGATAATAAATTTACTTCAAGAATTCTTTTATTTGATTTTTCATTCAAGACATAAATCTTATCTCCTTTTATCAATCTTTCTAGATTTCTAGAATCCACAAAAGAAAATAAATCCCAATCCTGAGTTTGTCTTGCTAGGTAGGTATGATATGCATCGCCAAGCATATGATAAGCAACTTGACCTTTACCATACATACGACTGGTTGAACCATTTTTTTCTAATACCCAAGTTGTGTTGTTTATTGAAGTTTCATCAACAGCCTCTGAGAGCATTTCATTAGGAAACGAAATTATTACCAAAAAAGCTATTAGATTAGTATTTATATTTTTAATTAGCATATATCTTAAATAATAATATTTTTAAAAAATTCAATTGAATTAACACATTCTATTCCCATACTGACACAAATTCATCAACACTATAATTTGAAATTTTCTTTTTATCTCCATCTCGAGTGCCTACATACAAATAGCCAAGAATGGTATTGTTATCATCTAAATTTAAATATTTGAGAAGTTTGTTATTAAATGAGAATTTTCCAGTTCTCCAAATACCTGCATATCCATACGATTCCAGAGCTAATAAAATATTTTGCGCTGAGGCAGCAGTAGATAATTTTTGTTCAATTAACGGTACTTTTGGGTGTTCTTGATGTTTAGTAACCAATATGATTATCATTGGCGCTCTAAAAGGTGCATCTTTATACTTTTGTAAAACAGATTCATCTTTAATCATTAACTCATTTTTTGCAAAGTCATAAAAAACAGAAGAAAGCTTATTCAGTCCCTGGCCAGTGATTTGGATGAATCTTGCGGGCTTAAGTTTTGCATGATCTGGAGCTCTTAAAGCAGCTTGATATATTTTCTCCATTTCATTTGAATCAGGAAATGGCTCGATAAGGCCTCTAGCAGAGTTACGTTCAAGCAAACTATCAATTAATTTCATATTACTTATATTAGTACAAAAATTGATAGTTTAGGCTTGAAAATAAGAAAATATCTCATATATAAGAGATGTAAATGCCATAAGGGTTTACACATATTAATCCGCGCAAGCTATATGTTGCGCAACTAGTCGCTAAAGGAGGACTAAAATGGTATTAAATTTTACCGATCCGTTCCTAACCACTCGTGTGTTAGGTTTTGAAACTTTATTTGATAGATTGCAAAGTTTGTCTGAGTCATCAGACAGATCTTCATATCCGCCATATAATATCAGGCGAAATGAAAATCTGATCTATATTGATTTAGCTGTTGCTGGTCTTTCTAAGGAAGATCTTAATGTGGAGCTTTCAGATGGTGTGCTTACTGTTGAGCATGCAGGACCGAAATCTGAAGTTGTTCAGAAAAGTAATGAAGTTGTTTATCAGGGAATAGCTCAAAGAGCTTTCAAACAACAATTTACTCTTGCTGAACATGTTCAGGTAAGAGGTGCTGAACTAACGAATGGTATGTTAACTATTGAATTAGAGAAGATTCTTCCTGAAGAGAAAAAACCAAAGACTATTGACATTAAAACGCCAAAGAAAATTCTTGGAAAGTAATGTCTATTCTTTCAAAAAAGGGGATTAAATTCCCCTTTTTAGTTTTATGATAAGAAAATTTCTAGCAGCATTATTATTTATATTTGCAATTGATGAACTCAATGCATCTGTAAATACTGGCCATGCAGTTGTTTCATTAAAATCTGATTTAGTTTCGCAAAATGTTGACAATTTTCATCTTGCAATTAATTTTAAAATGGATGAGGGATGGCATACATACTGGTCCAATCCAGGAGATTCAGGTGGCCCTTTGGAGGTCAGTTGGGACTATCCTGAGGGTGTGATAATTGAAGATGTTAGCTGGCCTACCCCAAAACTCATTCCCTACCCACCTTTAATAACCTACGGTTATGAGGATGAAGTAAATTTTGTTTTCAAGGTTTTTAAAAATCCATCAAGCATCATAGAAAATATAAAAGCTAAGGTAAATTTTTTGATTTGTGCTGACATTTGTATTCCTGAATCTGCACTACTTGAAATTAAACTTCCCCTAAAGGCATCACAACCAGAAATAGAAAGAGGCTTGGCTAATCTGCCTAGTAAACAACTCAAAGTAAATGCCTACAATGAAGAAGAATTTATACTTATTGATTTTAGGCACGATGAGCCTATCAAAAATGCATATTTCTTTTCAGATGATAATAAATTTAATTATCCTGAAAAGCATCAACTCAAAAAACAGTCTTCTAATACTTATCGAATGTATCTACCAAAAAATCATTCTTCAATCAGTTCATTTTCAGGTGTGCTCAAAATCAATGATGTTGGTTACTTTATCAATGCGAATGTTGCTAATGTAGCTATAAATAATTCCGATTCATATTCAATATCACTATACCAAGCAATTCTGTTTGCACTTCTTGGAGGCATAATATTAAATTTGATGCCTTGTGTATTTCCTGTTATAGCTATCAAAGCATTAAGTTTTGTTGCTGGAGGTGATAACAATTCAAGAATTCATGGTATAAGTTATACAGGTGGCGTTTTATTTACATTTCTTGCTATTGCGAGTGTTTTGTTTCTATTTAAACAAGCTGGTGAGTCGCTTGGTTGGGGATTTCAACTACAGATTCCTGAGGTTGTTGGGTTTTTGGCAATCATTATGGCTTTCTTGGGTTTTATACTTTTATCAAATGTTAATATCGGGTTTTCGTTCACCGATAAAAATGTAGCAAAAAAAGATAGTTTATTTAAATCATTCAGTACCGGAGCTTTAGCAGTAATACTTGCATCTCCATGCACAGCACCATTTATGGGAGCAGCATTGGGGTATGCGATTATTCAATCGTCCTCAACAAGCTTTGCTATCTTTGGTACATTAGGATTAGGATTTGCAATTCCATATTTGGTGCTTTCATTTAATCCAAAATTAATAAATCTACTGCCAAGACCTGGGAAGTGGATGGAAACATTTAAGCAATTAATGGCATTTCCAATGTTTGCAACCTCGATATGGCTCGTTTGGGTCTTTGCACAACAAACAGGTATAAATGACCAACTTACACTTTGGTTATTATTGCTGATGGTTGGTTTGGGAGTTTGGGTCATGAGTACTTTTTCTAAATTTTATATCTCAGTAATGCTCATCATGACTATGAGTATTTTTGCAGGACTTGCATCTATCAAAGGTATTAACAATTCTGATACAAAAGTGCTTAATCTGACTGAAAATTTTGAACAAGAACTCCGTAAAAAAGGTAAGCCATATTTTATAAACTTTACAGCAGCCTGGTGTATCACATGTAAGGTGAACGAAAATACAACTCTTAATAAAAAATCAGTAAAAGACTTTTTTAAAAAGAATGATGTTACATATATAGAAATTGATTGGACAAATAGAAATGCAGATATAACAAATCTTCTTGCTAATTATAATAGGAGTGGAGTACCCCTATATATTTTCTGGACACCTGGCAGTGATTCACCTAAAGTTCTGCCAGCTATTTTAAACGAAAGCATGATACTGCGACTGATTGATTAAATTAATTACGAGCTAAATATATATTTAGCCCAATCTTTATCTGGAAATGCATCTTTTTCAAACTTGTGTCCATTCAAAAGATGACTAAATGAAGGTTTAATCGGTTCTTTGATAGGTTTACCGGGCTTATCTCCTTTTTTTAAGTTACAGGACTTGCATGCCGTTACAACGTTTTCCCAATTCGAAGGTCCTTTTTTTGATTTTGGAATGACATGATCAAGAGTAAGATCTTTTTTATCAAAAATTTCAGAACAATACTGGCACGTATACATATCTCTTAGTAATACGTTTGATCTAGAAAACTTTACATAATTATGAAATTTATGGAAACGTGGAAGCATAAGGATACTTGGCACTTTCATTTCAAAATTGGGTGAACGCACCACACGATCCTGATGTTCTTTGATAAGAATTACGTTGCGTGTAAGTGTTAACTTAACAGCGGTTTTCCAATTTAATACTGATAAAGGAAAATAACTGACAGGTTTCCCATTACCATTTAACAACAAACAATCTTGTGACATTTTAAAATTTAGATTTATTTTATTTCGATCAAAGGTTAATATAGTTTGCAACTAGGGAACTGACAAGATCAATTAGGGGAAATTAACATTATTTTATGCATACTGATCCTTTCATAACATTTGGCGTTCAGCACATCATCACTCTGATAATTGCATTTAGCGCGTTTATTTTTATTCCTTTTGCAATTAAAGATAAATCTGATGCTTTTCACCATACTGCAGGTATTTCTATTGCTGTATTAATTTTTGTGCATGAAGTGACTAATGCTCTTAATGCTTTTACATTTGGATTGCCTTGGCAAGAGGCTGTCCCATTGCATTTATGTGATATGTCTGCAATTTCAATTGCCTTATATTTCATATACAAAATAAAAATACTATTTAATTGTGCGTTCTTTTGGGGAATTGGTGGAGCTACAATGGCAATGTTAACACCCGATATTGATTATCAATTTCCACATGCTGAATTTGTTCCTTTTTTTTATGGTCATGCACTAGTTTTGCTTGGTGTTTTTTTTGCAGTTATTTGCCTCAAAGAGAGACCATTTTTTTCAGATGTAAATAAGGTTGTCGTGATATCTCTTGTGCTAGCAGGAGTAATTTACGTTGCAAACATATTGCTTGGTGAAGGTGCAAACTTTTGGTATTTAATGGATAAACCTGAAGCTGATACAATAATGAATTTCTTCCCTGAGCCTCCATATCATTTATTGATTACAACCCCAGTTGCAATTTCAGTTTTTTACTTGATATATCTTCCATACGTTATAAGTGACGCCCTCAAAAAAAGTTGACTTAGATATTTCAACGTGGAATGACCATGTTAAAGATACTTATCTAGGCATCAAGGATCACTTAAATGAAACTCCTCTTCTATCATCAAAAAAACTCAATCAACTACTTGGAATTCAAATATTTGTTAAGGCTGAGAATCTTCAAAAAACTGGTTCTTTTAAAATACGTGGTGCACTATCATCGATATCAAGGTTAAGTGCAGAACAATTAAGAAATGGTGTGTTAGCTTACTCTTCTGGAAATCATGCTCAAGGTGTAGCAATGGCTGCACAAATATTTAATACCTCTGCGACAATAGTTATGCCTAGCGACGCTCCAAAAGTGAAAGTCTTAGGAACAAAAGCATACTCGCCGAATATAATTTTTTATGACAGATTCAATGAAAGTAGAGAAGAAATTGGCAAAAAAATTGCTAATGAGAAAAATTTAACCATTATCAAACCCTATAATTCAATTAATACAATTTTTGGGCAAGCTACTGCAGCCTTTGAAGTAGTTAACCAAATTAATATTGAGATTGATAGCGTTTTAGTTTGTGCTGGAGGTGGAGGCCTCACGGCAGGTTTTGCTATTATTATGAAAAAGTACTATCCAAAATGTGAAATATATACTGCTGAACCTGAACATTGGAATGATCATGAGCAATCTTTTAAAAACAATAAAATAACTCCCCTAAAATCCATACGGCCAAGTATTTGTGATGGCCTGCTTGCTATGGAACCTGGAGAGATTACATTTAAGATTAATTCAGCTATGGGCGTTCAAGGCTTATCATGTGGTGATCAAAATGTAATAGATGCAATGAAAATTGCAAAAGAGTATTTTGATCAAAAGCTTGAGCCAAGTGGTGCAGTAGCATTGGGTTGTCTTATCAAAAATCGATCTTTGTTTAATGGCAAAAATGTTGTGATCACATTTTCAGGAGGTAATGTAGATGACTCTGAATATGATAAATTGGTAAATAGATCGAATTAATGTCATGGAAGTTTTTAATAGATTAAATTCTGATAAAATCGGTATATAGATATACTTTTGCTATGTTAGAAAATTTTACTGCGATTGTCAGAGATGTTTTTCAGAGTGGGCTTTTTGGTATCGGTATTTATGAAGTATCAATAGCCATAATCATTCTTATTGCTGGATTTCTTTTTAGAGGACTCGTCGAATCAAGAGTTATCAATTGGTTAAAGGTATTATCCTCAAAGACTAAGTCTGAAATAGATGATGTCTTGCTTGAAGCTTTAAGAAAGCCTCTAGGATATATCCCTGTAGCTCTAGCTCTGTATTTAATTACGGTATTCCTTCCTTTAACAGGAGCAGCTGAATTAGTTGCAATAAATTTGGTTAAGGCAGTAGTAGCATTTACTATTTTTAGTGCTATGTCTCATTCAGTTGCACCAATTTTTGCAGCTGTATCTGCCACGTCTATTCTCACACCTTCAATGACGACTTGGCTTGAAAGAGCTGCAAGATTATTGATTTGGATCGTTGGAATTGGGGTTATTCTTGATATCTTTGGTATACAAATAGGGCCTCTGGTTGCAGGATTGGGGCTGTTTTCTGTAGCAGTAGCTCTCGGAGCACAGGATTTATTCAAAAACTTAATATCAGGAATATTAATTATTGGTGAGAACCGATTTCAACCTGGCGATAGGATTGAGGTTACTGGTGAGCTTCATGGTATTGTCGAAACTATTGGATTTAGATCTACAGTGATAAGATCTTTTGACACTGCACCAATGATAATTCCGAATAAGGATTTGTCAGACGTAAAGGTTGTAAATCATGGGAAGATGCTCAACAGAAGAATTAATTGGAAAATAAATCTCACATACTCTACGACTGTTGAGCAACTTGAAAAGATAAGAACTGAGATAAAAGAATATATCCTTGCAAATAAAAACTTTGAAGTAAAAGGCGGATTGGATCCTGTGGTAAAAGTAATTGAGCTTGGTTCAAGCTCAATTGATATCTTAATTGTTGCATATGCGTCGCCACTAGGTTTCGCAGAATTTAATGAGCTTAAAGAGCAACTAGTCTTTAATATTATGAAAATTGTTAAAGCAAATAATTCAGATTTCGCTTTTCCTTCAACCTCACTTTATGTAGAAAGCATGCCATAGCAATCGTGCCAATGAGTGATCAGTTAATCTTATCAATAACTTTAACAGCTCTACTTGGAATGTTTATATGGGGAAGGTTCAGATATGATGCTGTTTCAATTTTTGCGTTATTCGTTTTGATTGTTTTGGAAGTAATCCCATCAAATGATGCGTTTAGTGGTTTTGCCCACCCTGCTGTTATCACTGTTGCGTTAGTATTGGTAATAAGTCAGGGGCTATCTAATTCCGGGCTTGCTGGTTTAGTAGGAAAAATTATTGGTGGAAGAGAGTTTACTGAACTGCAATTTATGATAAGTTTATTATTTATTGCAGCGTTGCTATCTTCATTTATAAATAATATCGGTGCGCTTGCAATATTACTTCCAATCACGCTCAATATTTGTCAAAAAATGGAATGGCAGCCCTCTAAATACTTAATGCCCTTAGCTTTTGCTTGTATTCTAGGTGGTATGAATACTGCTATTGGCACTCCACCAAATATTATAATTTCTGAGTATAAAGCTACTATTACAGATAGTAATTTTATGTTTTTTGATTTTTCATATGTAGGATTTTTAATCACATTATTTGGAATTTTTTTTATCTCTATTATTGGCTACAAATTCATCAAAATTAGAGTAAATAAGGATTTAGATAATCAACTTATCAATCTTAAAGGATATCTATTTGAAGTAGAAGTCAATGAATCTAGCTCTCTGATTGGCACAACCTTATCTGGCTTTAAAAAAGAGGCTGGTGAGGATACTGATGTATTGGGTATAGTCAGTGATACTGGGTCAATTAAAAAAGTTAAAAATAATTTAAGAATAAAAGCAGGACAAATTTTGGTTATTAAAACACCACCGGATGATTTTGGAGATTTACTAAGTCGTTTTGATTTTTCTATACCAAAAGAACTTCATTCTTTTGAAGAGGAAGACCTAGATGAAATTGAAGCTATGATTACTCCAAGCTCTCGATTGATTGGACGTAAATATGACTTTTTCCAGAAACTGGCTTATGAGGAATTAAATCTATTGGGAATGTGGAGAAAGGGATCTCGATATAGAACGCGTCTCACACGAGAGACATTTAAAGCAGGAGATGTCCTTCTAATGGGCACCAGAGATTTAGATGAGGAGGATGTTACTTATAAGATTCAACACTTGGGGCTTATGCCTCTCAGACAAAGAGAGCTACAAACAATTCCTAGCAGAAGTAGATTATCAAAAGGCATTTTCTTTTTTATGCTTTCAATATTTTGCGTTGCAATAGGATTATTAAATTCAGCTTCAGCATTTTTAATTTGTGTACTTAGTTTTGCAGGGATCAAGATCATTAATTCTGATTTTTATAGAAATATTGATTGGCCTATTATTATAATGTTGGCTGCAATGATACCTATAGGTTCAGCAATCCAAAGTACTGGATTGAGCTCTCTTATCTCTGAACAAATATCTGTTTACGCAAACAGCTTAGATTTATTTTGGATCTTACTAATTATCTTAATTGTTACTATGCTGATTACAGATATCATAAATAATGCTGCAACTGCGGTGATTATGGCACCAATTTCTGTGGGTCTAGCAAATCAATTAGGCTATCCTATTGAACCGTTCTTGATGGTGGTCGCTGTTGGCGCATCTAGTGCATTTTTAACTCCAATAGGACATCAATGTAACACTGTTATTATGGGGCCTGGGAATTATAAATTTACTGACTATTGGAGGTTGGGCTTGCCACTTGATCTTCTTATTTTAGTCGTTTCTGTTCCGATGATATTGTTTGTATGGACCTAGTGTGATGGTAGACCCGAGCAGATTTGAACTGCTGACCTCTGCCATGTCAAGACAGCGCTCTAACCAACTGAGCTACGGGTCTAAAAGCGTTTTATTCTAAACTAGCAAACAATAAACGTAAATTAAGCTGATCTTTCAATGATAAATTTTTTTGTAGCTTCAAGTATTGTCTTTTCTTGAGCATCTTCGGTTTTATTAAACTTTTCAATTTCCTCTAAAGCCTTCTCAGTTGATCCCCAAGGGCCAGCAGTATTTAATCTTTCATCTAAAAAATCATTGTATCTTTGCATCATATCCATTGGAGCTCTGTCAGGGTATAACTGACATATTAATCTTTCAGCAAGCATTTTAAATCTTTCATCATTTAGGTTCATTGCTATCTTTATTTTGTAATCAATATCATCGATTCGATGAAAATCTTTTATTAGTTCCGCATCATCATTATCTGGAAAACCACTATAGATTTTTTGCTCAACATACTCCGGTTCTGGGAAGTTGAATATTCTATCTTGCATAGCTTGACTTACCTTTTCAAAAAATTCTTGATTTTCCTTAACAAGCTTTGCTCTTTGTAGCAAAAGTTCTGGGTCAACATCAAAAATATTTTTGTCTTCAATCATTTCAAATGGGCATATTGGAATGCTTTTATTAATTTTATATTTTTTAAGTGGTTCGTTTTTGCCATTGGTTTTGAGCATTTTAAGAATTTCAGAATATTCTAGATCGAATATTTCATCAGGATCATAGCTCAGATCAAAAAAAACAATCTCATTTGGTCTTGATGCATCAGCTCCGCAACAGACAACAGGATATCTAAAAATTTCTCTTTTAAAGTACTCGCCCAAACATAAAAATGTTTTACAGTTAATTGCCTGTTTTAATCCTGTTTTAGTTGCTGTTTTAAGGATATAAGTTACCCACTCCGGATACTTACTATTAATTTTTTCTATAAGAGATATCATGAAATGACAATCTGCTATAGCATCATGTGCATTTTCAGTTTGTACACCATTTACTTTTGCAATATCTTCTAATTTCATGCTAATAGATGGTCCACCTTCAAAAAGTGGAATATTTAAAGCATCTGGAAAAAAGGCAACTAGGTTCTGGAACATAATAAAAAGGTCTAATCTGCCATTATCGTTCGTATTGGTAAGATAGATATCTAACAAATTCCAATAAAATTGCCTTCTGATAAGCTCTTCATCAAAGGCATGTCCATTATAAGTAACGAATATGCCTGGTTGCTCAAGAGTCCACTCCCTCCATTTATAATGAATATCACACATCATTTTAAAATGAGATGTATTAGATTTGAGCAAATTAGTTTTCTTATTTGTAAGCATGGCGCCAGCTTTTGGAATAATCCAAGGTAATGGTCCACATGAAACATCTTGTTGATCTAAAGGAGTGAACAATTCATTGGTGAGAATTGATCCACACTGTATTATTTGTGCAAAATTAATTAATTTGTCAGTAGTCTCGGTATCATAAAAAATGATACTGGTCATTTAATTCTTAATGGTAATCTGATCAATTACTCATCCTTGCTGAAATACTTACCTAATTCAAATCTTGCAACCGCTCTTCTGTGAACCTCATCAGGACCATCAGCGAGTCGAAGTGTCCTCATTCCTGCATAAAAACGTGCCAAAGGAAAAACTTGTGATACTCCAGCTCCACCATGAATCTGAATTGCTCTGTCAATAATGTCACAAACTATGTTTGGAACAGCTACTTTAATTTGAGCTATTTCACTAGCAGCAACTTTATTGCCAACTGTATCCATCATATGTGCTGCTTGAAGAGTTAAAAGTCTTGCCATGTTTAACTCAATTCGTGAATTGGCAATTATGTCAAAGTTACCTCCAAGTTGTGCTATTGGTTTGCCGAATGCCTCTCTTGATAAGCCTCTCTTACACATCATTTCAAGCGTTCTCTCTCCAAGTCCAATTGCCCTCATACAATGATGAATTCGTCCAGGTCCAAGTCTGCCCTGAGCAATTTCAAAACCTCTACCCTCTCCTAAAATCATATTTTCTTTTGGTACTTTCACATTTTCAAACTTTAAGTGAGCATGTCCATGTGGTGCATCATCCCATCCAAAAACCTCCATCATTTTCCTTGTTTCTATTCCTTTTGCATCTCTTGGAACTAAAATCATTGAATGCCTTTTGTGTCTAGGCGATTCAGGGTCCTGATCAGTAACACACATAAAAATTATTATTTTGCATCGTGGATCACCAGCGCCAGAAGTCCACCACTTTTCTCCATTAATAATATATTCATCGCCATCAAGCACTGCGGTTGCTTCCATATTGGTTGCGTCAGATGATGCAACTCCAGGTTCAGTCATCCCAAATGCAGACCTTATTTCTCCATTTAGCAAGGGCGTTAACCATTTATCTTTTTGAGCCTCAGTTCCATAACGAACAAGCACTTCCATGTTTCCAGTATCAGGAGCACTGCAATTAAAAACTTCTGAGGCAATACCTACTCTTCCCATTTCTTCTGCAAAAAAAGCATATTCAAAATTTGTTAGGCCAGCACCTAAATCGCTCTCTGGCAAAAAAAGATTCCACAAACCTTGTTTCTTTGCCTTTGCTTTCATATCTTCCATTATTGGCGGTACACACCATCTGCCACCAGCCTCAGTTTGCTCATAATAAGTGGTCTCATTAGGAAGTATTTCCTTATTTATAAACTCCTTGACCTTTTCAAGTAGCTCAGCAGTTTCTGATTTAAGTTCGAATTTCATTTTTTGCCCCTAATGTAACAATATAATATCACTCAGAACTGAATTAAAAAGTAATAAGAGCAGATTATATTGATAAATTTTTGTATCTTGAGGTGGTCTTTATTTATAACCAACAAACTGTTATATTTAACTATAAGTTTCATGAATAATACACCCACTTTTAATATAATTACCTCTTAATAAATGAAAATAAGCTCATTCGATCTCAATCTATTTGTTATTATGAATGCTATCTATACTGAGGGCAGCTTAACCAAGGCTGCAGAGGTTGTTGGTATTACCCAACCTGCTGTTTCTAATGCTTTATCTAGGTTAAGAGAAAAATTCAATGATGATCTTTTTGTAAGAACAGGTAGTGGGATGGTACCCACACATAAAACTGAAAATATAATTAATGATATTCAAAATGCATTAAGCTTAATGCAAAAAAGTGTTAATGAGCCTGATGAGTTTGATCCACTCACAAGTGAGCGCACTTTTAGAATCTCTCTAGGCGATATATCAGAAGGAAGAATATTGCCCCATATCCTCGAAAAAATTAATGCAACAGCTCCCAAAATTACAATAGAGAGCTTTTATACAGATAGACATGAAATAGTCCATTCACTTGCAACCAACGAACTGAACTTTGCAATAGACCCAATTATTCCCAGATCAAAGGACGTAGTATCTCAAAAAGTTTTTGAGGATAAATTTATATGCGCGCATAGAGCTAATCATCCGATCTCAAAGATCAAAAATTTTGATATGAATGCTCTCTTAGAACAAAAATTCATCAACATCTCAAACAGAAAACGTGGTCCATCTATAATTGACGTAGAACTACAAAAATTCCAGCTGAAAAGAGATGTGGCATTAAGAGCTCAACATTTCTTAGTTACTCCTGAAATAGTTCGTTCAACTGATCTGGTCTTAGTTTGCTCACAAAGTTTTGCTAAAAAACATGGTTTACATTTTGCAGAATTACCTATTGAGCTTCCTCCAGTTGAGCAATATCTTATTTGGCATTCAAGTGATGATAATGATGGATCACATATCTGGATGAGAGAAACAATTACTGAAGCTTTTCAAGCAGCTAAAAAGAGTTAGCTTTTTTTTGCAACACCGTAATAGTGAAAAGAGGCAATCTTTGGTCCTTTGATATATTTCTTTTTTAGCTCTTCAAAACTAAATCCAGCATTCCTAATTAGATCTTCTGTATTTCGATTTAAATTGCATCCACCAGCAATCTTTTTCCAGTAAGGTGCTATTCTATGTTGCCATTTTTGAATACTTTCTTCGGGAGAAAGTCCATGCTCAACAAAATAAAGCCTTCCATCATCTTTAAGCACTCTGCTAATCTCAGATAAGGCTCTTTCTACATCAGGAATAGTACAAAGACTATATCCAACTACTATACTGTCAAATGTTGAATCATTAAATGACATTGATTCTGCTGAACCTATAATAAACTCAACAGGAAATGGTAAAGACAGCATATTTATTTTTTGTTTCGCGATCTTAATCGAAGGTTCTGCGGGATCAATGCCCACTACTGATTCAACATTAGAATGATTATAGTGTTCTAGATTCAATCCAGATCCAATACCGACCTCAAGAATTTTGCCCTTCGCTTTTGGAAATATTTGTTGTCTTTTTTTACTGAATCCATCAAGCGAACACATTAAATCAAGCAATCTTGGGAGAATGTATTTAGAATAAATCACTATTGCCCACTTAAATCATGACCTGATCTAGAGACTAAGCCGCCATCACATGTAATAGTTTCTCCAACAGTGTAAGATCCTGCCCTTGAGGACAAAAAGATTGCCAATCCAGCAATATCCTCTGGAGTACCGACTCTTTTTCTAGGATTGACCGAAGCTATACCTGAATAATCGAATGCAACTGCAGGTCCAAGCATATTGCTTGGAAATGGACCGGGAGCTATTGCATTTACTAGTATATCTTCTTTGACTAATCTGGCTGATAAAACCCTAGTTAAGTGGTGTACCGCTGCCTTTGACGCTCCATATGGATAAGATTCGAATACAGGTGTGCTTATACCATCAATGGATCCTATATTTATCACTCTTGATGGGTCATCATTTGATGCATTTTTTCGCAATAATGGAAGTAACTGCTGGGTGATAAAAAAAGTGCTTTTTACGTTTAAATCCATCACCTTGTCCCATCCTTTTTCTGAAAAAGTATCGATTGGTTCAGCCCAAGCAGCACCGGCATTGTTAATCAAAATATCAATATGCGTCTCATGTTGTTTGATTTCATTACAAAATTTATCAACTCCTTCTTTTGTTGACAGGTCTGCTGCAATTGGAATACATTCTTGATCGTAATGTTTAGATAGCTCTTTGGCTTTTGCTTGAAGTGCATCAAATTTTCTTGCTGTGATATAGACTTTTACTCCATTTGCTAAAAATCCAGCTGTTATCATTTCACCGATACCTCTTGAGCCACCAGTAACGACAGCAATCTTCCCTTCAACTTTAAATAATTCTTGTAAGTTCATTTGTTTACCATTGTTTTAATTGAATCTAATACTAATTGTTTCATTTTACAATTAAAATGCTAGTATGCTTCTGTTTCAAAATTTTTTTCTTGCTATCGTTGGTATAGCTCTTTTAATTTGGGGTGCAGAAAAATTTGTCTTCTATTCATCCAACCTAGCTAAGAGGTTTGGTATAAGTGATTTGCTCATTGGTCTTACATTAATTGCATTTGGTACATCTGCTCCAGAAATATTCATTGGTATTTCAAGCATATTTAATGATGCTGGTGAGATACCTATAGGTACAATCATAGGCTCAAATATTTCAAATATTGCGCTAATCTTTGGTATTTCTTGTTTTTTTATTCATAAAAAATTTGAGGTTGCTACTTCAAATATAATAATCTTGATTCTGGTAACGGTATTTACTGGAATCACGCTTTTTGACGGTGAAATATCTTACTTGGAAAGTTTTGGTCTTGTAATTTTATTTATTGCATTTATTTTAGTTCTATTTTCTAGCGAGAATTCTTACGTAAGCGATGATAAATCATCTGAAGAATCGCTAATTAAGATTAGTTTACTTTTATTTGTTGGCTTACTAGCTTTATCGATTGGAGCTCAGCTAGCTGTAACTTATTCTGAAAAAACAGCTATTATTTTAGGTGTCCCAGACTTAATAATAGGTCTTACATTGCTGGCATTAGGTACAAGCCTGCCTGAATTAGCCACCAGCATTTCTGCACTTAAAAATAAACAAAATGGTATTGTGATAGGTAATATTATTGGATCAAATATCCTCAATCTAGTTTTAATTACCCCAATGATTGGATTTTTTTCGTATGTGAAACTTGGAAGAGAAGTAATCTATAGAGACTTCCTAACAATGCTAACACTAACTATATTTTTTGTAATAGTGCTTGTTTTCCTAAGAAAATATGACTTGAATCTGAAATTTAGTTACTTTTTAGGCGTTGGATTCGTTTTCAGTTACTTGGCTTATATCTCTCTTTTGGTCGGATTCATTTAATCTAAGATATATTAAAAAAATTATACAAATAAAAAAAGTGACTACTTCAAAGATAAAGAAGGCATTTAGAAAACCAGGAGCTGTTGGTATCAAAGATAATAAATATCTACCAAAAGCAATTGCAAATGTTAAAAATGCTAATAAAGACAAAACTTTTTTAGCAACATACTTACTGAATATTCCTACCAAACAAAGCAGTCCAACTAATACATTAATACCACCATACACACCTGCTACTTCTGAATAGCCAATTGGTGCGGTAACACTTAAACCCACTGCGACCATAAAAGAGGGAAAACTTTCACTTAAGATGTCTCTAACAGGATCAATGATCGCCCAAGCACCAAGTAAAAAGTAAATTAAAAAGTATAAAAAAAGAAAAATTCTAATTGTCCAGATCATAATTAGAAAATTTCGTTTTTTCTCTTGTTATGTGCTCTTCTAACTAAAAGAGTGGTAAATAAACTTATAATGAAAATTACTAGATAGGTTATTGTAAAGTCTATGGTAAAAAATCCTATAGACATACAAAATGTCCAACTGGTAAAAATTACATACACTGGCCAAATTGGTGAAGTGGGATTTCTGCCTGATAAATACCTGTACAAAAAATATATAATAGTTACAAAGATCGCTGGAATCACTGTTCTTTCTCTAAAAGTGATTACATACTCTTCTGTAATTCCAGTTGGAAGAAAAAAAGGGTGCTTAAACCATTCATAAAAAAAGAGAATTCCTACAGATTGCGCCGCAAAAAAGACGAGCAGTACGTATAAAAATATTGTTGTGAACCTATCCATTATTCCCCTAAAAAAGAAGGAAATAATAAAACATTTTTAATAAATTTTAAAATGTTATAAAAAAAGCCCTCAAAAGAGGGCTTTTTCTAAACAATTCTATATTAAAAATTAATTGTATATTTAAGCACCACAGTTCTTGGTGGAATCCACTGCATCCAATTCCTTGGTCTCCATGAAGTATCATTAACAGCATAAATGAAGGCTTCAGTTCTCTCATCTGTAAGATTATCTATTGAGAGTTGTAAGACAGAGTTGTCAGTTATATCTAGACCAACATTAAGATTAAGTTTTGTATAGTCAGGAGAACTATTCAAAGGATCCTCCGCAAAAGTAGCGAAACTATCGCCATAGTAATTAAGATCTAATCTAGCAAATGCTGGATATGACATGAAGTTAGAGTCATAGACTAGTCCTAAATTCCATTGTTCCTCAACAGTATTTGGTAATCTGTCACCAGCTTTAGCACTCAATGAATCAATATCAATAGAGGTTTCAGCTGTCATAAGACTACCGGCAAAATCAAGGGATAAGCTATCATTGATTTGATATACAAAATCAACCTCGTATCCTTTGGTTTCAGCTTCACCACCATTAAAGTTGAATGACCAACCACAACCTGGCCTTACGCTTATGATAATGCCCTGCCAATCCACCCAGAATGCTGTTGCATTAAATTGAAAGTTGTCGCCTCTCATTTTTACACCAAATTCTGTTGTTTCAGCATCGTCAGAATTATAACGTCTTGTAAACGTAGCTTGAGCCAATGGATCAGCTGCACAAAATGGCGGTAATGGAGAATTATTTCCACCTGGTCTGTATCCTGATGCTCTTGTTGTGTATAAAGTTAAATCTTCTGTAGGTCTATAAGTAAGTGCCAGCTTTGTTCTAGTATCGCTTTCAGTTCCTGACTCCGTATCACACTTCAGACCATCAGGACCGCTACCATCACAACCATTATTACCCATATAGAAAATACCATACTGCAAACCTTGGAATGCATCTGAAAGTTTATAATCCCTAATACCAGCAGTAATAGTAAGTTTGTCAGTTATATTAAAGTCAAATTGTCCATAGTATGAAGTTTCATCCTGAAATGAATAGACTGTTGAAGAACCATAATATAGATTGGGATAGCCAGGCGAGCCCTCACAGTATGGCGGACAATAGACATCACCAGAGTATTCACTTGGACTTAGTCCTGCAGCATACAGCATAACGTATTCAAGCCACTCTCTGTTTATTGCATACTGAGTTTCTACCACTCCAGAACCGCCATCAAATTCCGATCTGTAATATCCAACAGTCCACTCTATAGTACCTGGATCAGAGGAAAACCTAATCTCTGTAATTGTTTCTTCATCATCGTCGTCGAACACAAGCAATGGTGCAGGTACATAATCATCCATATCAATACGAGCCCAATCTGTTAAAAAGTCAGATTCATATTCATTTTTAGTAACTATTAATTCAGCTGCAAAGCCATCAAACTCATATGTAAGATGAGAAGTAAAAGTATCCACAGTAGTTTTGTGGACTTCATCTGCTGCCAAAGCATGTGAATACTGAGGATCATAGGCGCCTAGGCTAAATTCATTAGCAATTGCACTTAACCTTGCACAGGTTGGATCGCCTGCAAAATTATAAAAGTAGTCACTTGCAGCTGGACAATTTGGAACGTAAACATCTGCGTTACCTGGCTTATCTTGACCGGGCTCTTTAATACCAAAATCATCCCTGACAGTGCTTAAATATCTAACATATCCACTTAAAGGACCGCCGTCATCGAATGCCATGGTCAACATAATGTGCGACTCATCTTCCTCACCTACAGTTGCACCGGTTTGTATATTCTTATAAATTCCTGGAGAGACTGAGTTTGTATAAACAGCTCTGAGAGCGATGTCAGATGTTAATGGTAAATTGTACATAACATCGATACTTTCATAAGCATCTGAGGCCTTAACTTTATCACCATAACCAATTCTAACTTTCCCATATGCCGAAGAAGGATCAGGTTTGTTAGTGACATATCTGATGGTTCCTCCAATTGCATTGGAACCGTAAAGGGTGCCTTGTGGCCCCCTTAAAACTTCGATCCTTTCAATATCGAATAAATTATTGATTGAGCGATTAATTTCATCAATAAACACCGATGTAGTTCCTGAAGATCTTTGAGCTGTAGAAGTATTAAGTCCTCTAAAAGAAAAAAATCTTGCTCCACCCGGTGTAGAAACACCAGCTAATGTCCTAAGGTAATCTTCAGGTGAGGTAATTCCTCGGTCTTCAAGCAATTGTTCAGTAATTACAGAAATATTCATTGGAATTTCCTGAACAGATTGTTCTTTTTTATTTGCGGTTACAATTACTTCTTCAACATCCTCTTGTGCAAAAAGCATCAGTGGAGAAGCCAGTATTGCTAAAAAATACATTAATTTTTTCATATTTTTCCCTCTATGACTTATTGTTTTATACATATTAAACCTTTATACCCAAATTATGCAATTTCTATACCAGTTTTTTAGATTATTGTGGTTATTGTTTAAATGATTCTAAATTCCCCAAAAAGCAAATATTGGGGCTATATATACTCCATAAGAACCTGGAAATGATGAACCTTTTGCTGGTTGATTTTGAGTCATAATAACTCCTACTAGATTAGTTTGCGGACTTACAAAAAAGTGCGTGCCATAAAATCCAGACCACCAAAAATCACCATCTCTATCAACTGATACTGATTTTTCAGAATCTATAACAACTCCAACTCCTAAGCCAAACCCAACACCCTCAACCTGACCGACCAATACTCCTTCTTTAACATGAGTTTGGGTCATTAATCCTATTGATTCAGGGGAAAGTATTTTAATTCCATTATAAGTGCCTTGATTCCATAACATTAATGCAAAACGCATATAATCAGGAGCTGAAGATACTAAGCCACTGCTCCCTGGTGTCCAGTCTAAAGGGTTGCTTCTAGGTTCAACTATATGAACCAAATTTCCATTTTCTTTTGAGTACACTTCGGCAATACTTTTTTGATTCGTTTCCATGCTTAAAAAATTTGTATTGAGCATGCCTAATGGCTTAAAAATTTCATTTTCCAAGTAAACATCAAATGTAGCACCAGATACTACCTCAACAATTCTTGCAAGTAAGTCTGTTGACCATCCATACCTCCATGTTTCTCCAGGATCCTCATATAATGGCACCCTCATAATTTTGTTTACTCTTTCTTCCAATGATCCTAGACCGCTAAAGATATAATTTTCTCCCCACAACTTTCCTAAATCAGACTTTCCTTTTTCATCTCCAATACCAGATCTAAAGGTGAGTAGATCAAAAATTGTAATTTGTTTATTTAATGGTCGAGTTTCTATTTTGCCATCTACCCCAGCAGATTGAGAAATTGCAACGGTCATATCATTTGCGTTTGGCAAGTAAAGATTTATCGGATCATCCAATTTAAGTTTGCCTTCTTCCATTAATTTTAAAATTGCTACAGCTGTAACTGGCTTAGTCATGGATGCTATTCTAAATCTTGTATTTACTTGCATCGGAATTTCAGATTCAATATCTGCAAATCCTTTGGCTGTGGCATGAATAAGATGTCCATCTTTTGCAAATAAGGCAACGTAACCAGAATCAGCGCCTCTAAAAATATTAATTTTAAAAAAACTGTCTAAACCAAACTTTGAAATCCAACTAAGCATTGGTGGTTGTTCATAATTTGCGTTAGCAGGTGGTACATAGGGGAATGAAGTTGGGACCTCACTGCATGATACAAACGCAATAGTTAGAGAAAATATTATAAAATTTCTATACTTTTTCATAAATTATTTTGTATCATGTAATTTAAACATAAATTCGTTTAGCCAAACAATTTTTGCACATTTTCTATGACAGAACAGTACTCAAAGTTTGAAAACTATAAACCCCCATTTCCTTTTAACAGGCCCTATAGCGCGACTATTTTAAGCAAGTTCAGAAAAGCTGTTCGATTAAGAATGCTGCAAACAATAGAGCAATATCATTCAAAACAAATCATTGAAGTTGATGACTATAAGCTAGTAGCGCATTTTCATATCAAAGAAAGTAACAATAAAAATATTTATTTATTGCCTGGATATCTAGGTGGGCATAACTCAACTTACATGCTCAATTCACTAGAGTATTTTTTTAATAGAAATTGGAATGTAATTAGGCTGAATCCAGTTGATCATGGTGACTCATTAAAGTTAAATAAAAAATTTTTTCATGCATTGCATGATCAGATTGTAGCAAATGCCCTAGAACAAATTATTGATCCAACAAAAGATTGTTTTTTGGCAGGTTTTTCATTTGGTGGAAATTTTGCATTGAGGATAGGAACTTCAAATTTTGCAAGTAAATTTAAGCATATCGCAGGCATTAGCCCAATGATTGACCATGAAACATCTATAAGAGAGTTACCTGACTTTTTTATTCGATATTACAACAATAAATGGAAGCACACATTTCGAGTCAAAGAAAAAATATGGTCCGATTATAATTTTTCTGATTTCTATAAAATGAATGATTTTTTTGAAATGATTAAATTATTTTTACCAATTATTCTGCCCGACATGAAATTTGATGATATTAAAGATTTCTTTCGCATGTATGAAATAAATGAAGCTGTGATTCAAAATCTTAAGACTAAGGCATCCATCATTATTGCTGAAGATGATCCTGTGGTGCCCTTTCATACAACAAAACACCTGTCGGATAACTCTCAAGTTAATTTTCTTAGTACCAAGTATGGCGGACATAATGGTTTCGTAGAAAATTTTAAGTTGGAAGATTTTTCTATAAAAATTTTAGAGGAAGAGTTTTCAAAAAATACCTAATCTAAGATCTCATACTCTATCCAATCAACCAAAAATCTATGTTGATCAGGATTAGACTTATTTGAGCAATGTCGGTCTACACATAAATCTAAATTATTTACTCTGTAATCATCATACTTGCCACCAATAGCCACATTTAAAATCATGTAATATTCTCTATTAAATGGGAAATCATATTTTTTAAACTCATTATTAGAACTATTTATATTTAAATAAGGTTCAGTATCATCGTTTAAAAAAAATTTTATGTTGTCCCTTCTCCACTCCAATGTAATTGAGTGAAATGTTTCTTGAAAATTTACTTTGTTTGGAACAACTGCTTCTCCAACAAATGCAGCTTTTTTGTCAAATTTTTCACCAAAATGAAGTGCAGAGCTTGCTGTGTTTGCGATCCTTCCTCGATGCTCCATGATATCTATCTCCCCTCCCTGAGGCCAAAGAATATCCTCTTGAGGCATCAACCAAAAAGCCGGCCAAACTCCTTCGCCTAGAGGCACTTTAAAACAAATAGTAATTCTGGAAGGATATGTAAAAGTTTTTTTATTTTTTGTATGTATTCTGGCGGATGTGTACTGCAGTTTGTTACTTGATTGATATACCTTGTTGTTATAGATGGGTTGAATTTTTAAAAGGCTATCTTTAACTGTCAAATTTTTTGTAGTGTTTGAATTCTCTATGATAGGAGGCTTTAAATAGTATTGAAGCTCACCATTCCCCCAACCATCAATATATTGTCCATCACTGTAAAAGCCATTACTTTCCGCATAAGTCCAAACAGATTGGGAAAGTGACATGTCATTAAAATCTTCCACCCAAGTTAATTTCTTATTTTGAGTGCGAGGCCTACAATATGATGTTTTTGACTGAGCAAATTTATCTAGTTCAATAAGTCTGGTAAATAAAATATCGCCCTCATCTGCCATTAGAGGTGTAATTAAAAAAGCAAATAACAAACTCAATATGCGCATATTCTTGTCAAAAAAGATGGTAGGGATGGAGGGAATCGAACCCCCACGCCTTACGGCACTAGTTCCTAAGACTAGCGTGTCTACCAGTTCCACCACATCCCCGGAACGAGAGATTATATCTTATGTTTTATAAAGAAAATGATTTAATTTGCTTTAATACTGCCTGACCATTCAAGAGGATTTTTAACATGCCTCTCTTCTTTGCTTAATATAATGATTCCATACTCTGCTCTAACATCACAAATCTTTTTTTCCAATAAATTTTTTGGAGCAATAAATGGCCATTTTTTTTTCATTTTAAGTGCCCTCAAAATAATTTTAAGTTTTATAGGCACAATTTTTAATGCGGTATAGATTAGTTTTAATACACCAATTTCTTTAAAAAGTTTTTTTTGAAGTTCTTTAAGTTCTTGTTTACCAATGTAGCTTAGCAAGTATTTCCATTTAAACTCTGTTCCCCAAAGAACCCATGTATCCAACATAGATTCTTGCTCAATAGTTGTGTCAAGCCCAAAAATTACATGGGTGGCATCGTGATCCCTTATCAATTGACTGCCTTCAAAATCTTGCAATTTATCTTTATTGTTTTGCACTAGGTATTCTCTATACTCTTTGATTCCCTCAAGAACTGTTATATCTGTATTCTGATTTTGGTATTTAAGCATGATTGTAATTAATAACTAATTTCATTCTTTCTCTTTTTATGCGAGATGAAAAGAATAAGAGCTAGAAATAATTCACCCAATAATACAAACAATCCAAAATGAGTGTATCCATCAATTATAAAGCTGATGATTCTACCTAATGCTATAAATAACATGATGTATGTAAGCATCATTGCAATTGAAAGGGTTTTTCTTGAAAAGGTATACCTTAAAATAAGATATCCATATGCTAGAAATGAACCAGCAAACAATGATCTAAATTCAGATGCAGTCTCTAAATTTCCAGCGTAAACTGGAACGAGTATTAAGTCAGATAAATCTCTTTTGAACATCACAAAGCAGCCTATTCCAATAAGTAAGATTGAGGAGATTATCAAAGATGTTTTAATCATGAATTACAAAATTCCAAGTACGTACAAGGCAATGAAAAATCCAATCAAACCAATAAATAACCAAAAATATAGCTCTTTATCGTTATTTGCTCTATAAGCATTGATAGCAAATCCCCAGCAAATAATAGGACCCATTACTAAAAATCCATATCCAATAAGCAATCCTATTGGGATTAAAGCCAACAATAAAAATCCTTGTAATAGAAATCTATTCATTGATTTATTTTAGCAGAATTAATTTTTTTCAATCCAAATAGGAGATGTCCATGCACGTTCTTGCACAAATTTTGGGATATTACCCTGATCTTTCTCACAGTAATTATCATTCTCCATGCATAATTGATGAGACCATCGACAAGTTGGAGCTGAAATTACTCTTAAATAGTATGATGCTTCCATGTTAGGAGAATGGTTTTCATCTCTCCAAACTCCACAAAAATTTTTCTGCTTTGGTCCATTCACCACGCATTTATCAAGATCTAAATCATATGCATCTGATGATTCATGCAAGGTAATGATTTCTGATACTGAATCATCATTATCAAACGAAGATTTTATTATTTGTATTGCTGAAATAAATTGGTTGGAATCATTCGCATCAGCTTTTGCTGAAAAAAAGAAGGTGGGCTTATTGGTTATGTTCTCTAATGTGCCACCCATTGGTACACCATTTTGATATCCTTTGATAACAGCATCTTGCTCATTACAAGAATTAAGTGATATATCTTCGCCAGCAAAAAATCGCACAATATACCTTGGACCTGATGTTGCATATGCTTCTTTGTTAAGAAGAGATTGAAAGATTTCATCACGATTATTCTTTTTAGCCCATACAACAGCTAAGCCTCCAGGATTAAACTCAATATCATCAGGTAAACCTTTAGGTAATTTATCTCGTAATGATTTACCTGCGCCCCCATGACCAGGCATGGTAGCCTCATCCGTAGCACCAGGTATTGCTAAATGAGTATCAGTACTGCCAATAAAACCAATTTTAAAAGGATTAGTACCGTTCTTTTCTTTTAATGCTTGTCCTCTTGAAAGTGCATATCTTGCAAAACTTTCTTTTGGAATTGGATCGTCACTACCAAGAAATTTTGCTCCAAAGTCTGCGTAACTTAATAATTCAAAATCACAATATGGATCATTCTCATCAATACACTCAGAAGAGCCCTTATGTTGAAAAATTTCTATTAATGGTTCACGTTTAGAGATCATTTGATAGTCTTTTAACTCAGGATCTTCAAAAATAAGACCATTAGATAAATTAGAGTTATGAGGAATGACTACATAATCACAATCAGAAGTGCATGATGCATTCAATTGATCCCATAGATCTTCTCTTGTGGTTGCTTCATAAAAACTAATTGGTTTGCTAGGTACACTATTATTTTTAAAAATGACATTTCTATGAAGATTGCTACCTGAATACCTTGCTCCGGTCCATTCATAACCAATAAAAGATGTGAAACTACAATCATTTTTTGGATCATTGTATTTTTCTGCTGCATTAATAATTTCTTGCCATGGTTCAATAGACGCCTCAAGACAAAGCTCTCTATTTTCACCACAAATACCTAACGGAGCTGACTGACTTGCTCTTTGATTCATATAAAAGTAGGCAAGTTTTGGAAAGTTTCTGTATACCATACAAGTCAATGAATTATATGAAACAGAATCTGAGGTTTCACAAAGATGTACTTCACCCAATAATTCCGCATGATCTGTTATAGCCATAAAATCTAAGGGTTGCGATAATTTTGAGCTTCTTAATGCATTACCATTTTCATCGTAGGGTTGAATCGATATTCTCTCTCCCATTGCATATCTATATGCATCATCGGGTCTATTGATTGTTCCTTGAGTAGCTGCGTCTAAAGACAGCGCAGTATGGACATGTAAATCACCAAAAAGTGGGATCTTTTCATCATAAGTAATTTCACAGCTACTAAAAATATAAAAAGGTAAAAACGTAGAGATGATCAGTAATTTATTCATTTGGCTGGCGTTAGAAAGTCTTCAAATTGTTTTTGTAATCTTTGCATCCCTTTAATCCATCTATCCCTGTCATTAGCTTTTCTTTGCGAATACTCAAGAACCTCCTCATGAGGGGTGATTAAAAATTGCTCTGTTTCAATTGCATTTAAAACTTCAACAGCAACTTCCTCAGGCTCCATCATGCCATCAACACCAGCTACACCTGGACCATTTTCTGTCATTGCAGTTCTAACAGCTTGGGGACAAAGACAAGATACACCAATACCTTTTTCTCCATAGGTAATTTTAATCCATTCAGCAAAACTTATAGCAGCTGATTTGGTAACTGAATATGGAGCCGCACCTAACTGAGTTAATAAACCAGCAGCAGATGCAGTATTTACTAAATAGCCTGACCCTTGTTCTAACATTTGTGGTAATAAATGTTTCGCTGCAAAAATATGCGCCATCACATTAACGTCCCATATTTCCTGCCAATTTTCTGTTGAAACATCCAAAAAGCCAGGCATGCCAGTAATGCCGGCATTTGAGCAAAAAATATCAATTCCAGAAATAAGGCTGTTACATTCATCAATTACCTTGATAATGTCCTTTTCAAGTCCAACATTTGCCTCAATTGCATAACCTGAAATAGTTTCTGCAACAATTGTTGCTTCAGTAATATTTTGATCAACACAAACAATAGACTTTGCATCTGCGGATTGAAATGCAATTGCGAGCGCCTTTCCTATTCCGCTTGCTGCACCTGTAATGACTACTCTTTTGCCACTAACTTTCATGATTTAGTTTGTACTGTTGAAGAAACTTTGAAAACACCCATAATCTATCTTGCCCCCACAATGATAATAATACATTTTTATTGCTATCTAATAATCTAAAACTCGGCACACCCCAAAGCCCTGCTGAATATAACTCCTGTCGATTTGCTTCAAGCATCGAGTGCCATTCATCATTGTGTAATTCTTTATTCGCATCTTCCCAATTAAGTCCTGCATCGAGAACAACCTTCTTAAAGCCTTTTTTATTATTGATGTTTGTACCATGCTTAAAAGCATGTTTAAGAAAACTTGAAATGAGCTCAATATGTTTATTTTGATCGAAAGCCCAAGAATATAGGGCATAACAATCTTTTGCTGGTTGTCCAATTGGATCATAGATTTTTCCAAATGGATTTCCAATGGTTCTTGCCTCTCTCGCAGCATCAGAAAAGATATATATACCTTTCTCACGAGTTGCTGGAACTCCTCTCATAACCATTGGCAAAACAGGTTTGATGCATAAATCTAAGCCTTTTGATTTTGCAAAATCAACTGCTGTGTCAAAAATAAGTGCAGTGTAAGGACTTCTAAGTGAGGGATAAATCTCAAATGTTAGCTCTTTGAATATTGGATCAAATGATAAATCTAAATCTGGTCTAGGATATTTGAGATTAGCGTTATTTAATTTATTTAAACCTAAGTCTATGAATCTTTTCTCTAAGTGATACAACCGATCAACCCCCCAATACCACTCATCGCCATAATAAAACATACCTCCAGAATAATGTTTTAATTGTTTTTGCCTCGCTGAACCAAATTCGAGTACAGATTTAGTTTTTTCCAAGTCCGCTTTTCCGTTTTTATGAGCAAGTTTCTCTAAATCGTCTTTGTTATTGGTCCACACGGCTTCAGAAACTTTATTTATATAGTTCATCATGTTGTTTGAACTTTGATTAGCAAGGATTGAATTTGCTAGCAATATCTGATCTTTAGTGGGTTTGTCATAGACTGATGGAAAAGTCAGGCCGTAATGCTTTGCTATCTGGTTGGAATCATATGCGGCTAGCTGTAAAAGTAGATCTGGTTCTGGAGAATTTTTTCCTTGGGGGCCATTAACCAAATAGCATTTTATTTCTACATCATAAGAATCGCTGATAGTTTTTAATGTCTGTGCAGATAAATAACTATATGCATCCTCAATCTGATGAAAATACTCCAAGACATGTTTATTGTTATTTTTAAGTCTCGTTTGTTCTGCTTTGGATTGTTTGGCTGTCTGATATTTTTGACTGGTTACTTTTGTGAACAACCTAGAAGTAATCCATCTTCTAAGCTTTGAAGGATCCATGGTTGCAGCACCACCTTGCTCTTTGAATTTATTAGACATAGATTTAGCTTAAGCTAAAACTTTAAGTTTTTGATCAATAATATTATTAGCCTCTGACATGATGCGATTAATTAATTCTTCAACGGTAGGTATATCGTTTACTAATCCAGCAACCATGCCGCATGACCAAGCACCTGCTTCCATAGTACCCTCATGCATAATTTTTGGATAAACACCAGCAACCTCGTCAACGATATCTGCAAAAGTTAAGTTTTCTCCTAAGGCTTTTTCTTTTTCCATTAATCTTTCTACAGCAGAATTATTAAGGACGCGCTCTGTGTTTGTTAACGAGCGCATTATTAACCTTGTATCTAGTTCGCTTGCATTTACTATTGCTTCCTTTACGTTTTGGTGCACAGGAGCATCTTCGGTAGCTATAAACCGAGTGCCCATATTCATGCCTTCAGCACCCAATGCCATGGCAGCTATCAAGCTTCGCCCATCTGCCATGCCGCCTGAGGCGACAAAAGGAATTTCAAGCTCATCAGCTGCTCTTGGTAACAATATGAAATTTGGTATGTCATCTTCTCCGGGATGACCTCCACATTCAAATCCATCTACAGAAACTGCATCACAACCAATAGATTGAGCTTTAAGTGAGTGCCTAACAGAAGTGCATTTATGAATAATTTTAATTCCTGCGTCTTTGAGTTTAGGTAAATATTCTGCTGGATTTCTACCTGCAGTTTCAACAATTGGAACATCCTTTTCAACAATTACGTCAACCAGACCCGGATAATCAGGAGGAGTAAGAGAGGGTAAAAAAGTAAGATTAACTGCAAATGGTTTATCCGTCATGGACTTGCACTTATCGATTTCATTAGCCAGTTTTTCTGGTGTTCCTTGAGTAAGACCAGTAATTGTTCCAAGACCGCCAGCATTTGAAACTGCTGCTGCTAACTCAGCAAAGCCAACATGATGCATGCCACCTTGAATAATTGGATGCTCTATTCCAAATAATTCAGTTATTTTTGTCTTCATACTAAATCCTATTTAATTAAACTTATTTCAATACTATCAGAGTTTAATGGCAAAACTACTAGAGTCCCATCTTTTGAAAGTGTCCAGTTTTCTCTAATATCATCTACTCCTCTTACAAAAATTTCAGCCATGAGGTTGTTACGTGGATATGGAACAAGATGATAAAAAACTAAATGATCAACATTTGCCTGATTTGCAATCATTGCAGCTTCTACAGGAGTAGTATGATAAGAAAGTATATCCTCCATGATTTTGGCAGTTAGAACCCTTTTTACTGAAATTAAGCCATCTTCCAGCTCACTGAGAAGATGATTCGCCTGAGCCTCATGAAATAAAACATCAGCATTTCTAGCAGCATCAATCGTTTTTTGAGAATATTTAGTATCTCCACTTATTACTATTGATCTATCACCATACTCGAAACGAAAACCTAACGCTGGAGTAACAGGATCGTGTTCTACTTCAAATGCAGTGACTTTTAAGTCATCCACTTGGTAAAAAACTTCATTTAGGACATCAATTGTATTAGCATCAAATCCTACATTATCAAGCGGCGCAATATTATTACCATGATGAATATGTCTATAAATGTAATCGAGCTCATACGCTTTTTCAAACCCTTCAGTTACTCGTTTTACACCCCTAGGTCCATAAACTTGAAGTCGTCCTTGTCGTTGCTGAGCAATCCAAGTGTTCAAATGTAAATTAGGTAAATCAGAAATATGGTCTGAGTGAAGATGGGTTAAGAAGACTGCTTTAATTTTCGAAAAATCAATCTGCCAAGTAAATAAGTTTTCAACACTTCCACCTCCACTGTCAATAATATAATAGTTTTCGCCTGCTTTAATTAGGATGCATGTCTCTGCAATATTTTCTGCAGGAATGGGTGAACCAGAGCCACATACCAACGCACTTAAAGCATCATCAGGAAATTCTTGAAAACTTGAAACTTGATTCAATACTGCTCTTTTTAGTAAAAAGTCCTGTACGATTTGTAATTTTGATAGAGCGTAAATTAATCCAACCAAAACTAGAGTGGTGAATACTAAATATCTAATTACTTTCATTTAATACGCTCTTTTAAGAGATAAAAAAAATAGAACTATCAAAAATCCTAAAACAAAAGGCCCGCCTGTCACAGCAGGAGTGATGCCATTTGTGTATGCATCTAAATTAAATGGTGACATCACTCTAACACTCCACTCGATAATCCAAAATAGATACATTAACGGAATCAGATCTTTATATTTATATATAACAATCCAACATACGAAGCAAAAAATTATTTGTGCAAGCCCCCATAAAGAAAACAGCTCATATATAACTGGAAGAGGATCTGGATCGCCTGAGATAACTATGAAATTAGCAATTTCATGCGTAGCAAACTCTGGAAAAAGCCAATGCAGAAATGATCTAATTGACATCAAGACCGTAAAAACTATAAAACCCCAATACGCGAAATTACTTCCAGCATAAAAATTATTGATAGTTGTTGGAAAAAGTAATTTTAAATAAGACACTTGCTCTTACTTTTTTGTTTCTATATTAAGTTGTCCGGCTAGGCCAGCTGTTCGATGTTTAGCGCTTTCTAAATACTCAGGATTTGTAATCATTTCTAACATTGCTTTTCTACTTGGGTATTCAACAATTGCAATAGAATCCCACATTGTGTCTGCTTCACCTAACATCAGTCTTGAAACTATGCCCGAAAAAATTAATTTCGCACCAACTTTTTTGAGATGTACTTTTATTTCCTCTGCATATATTGCATATGCCTCTGCACCCGATAATTGAGTATTTCTTCCATCCTCATATTCTGCATGCTTTTTAAATTTCAACAGATTAACCATTGAAATTGGAGTATCAACGTCTCCCTCAAAGAATCCTTGCATTTGCTCATCGCTTGGGTAGAGTTTATTCGAAACTTTCATTTTAACTCGATGGCTTTTTGAAATGCTGGTCTAGTGGAAATTCTTTCAACATAGCTCTTAATAGCACTTAACTCCTCACCCACACATCCTAATCTGTTTGCCATGAAACAGGCATGTCCTAACATTACATCAGCACCTGAAAATTTTCCAATCAAATACTCTTTGTCCTCAAGATTCTGATTGATCGGAAGCAATGACTTTGTCAACAAGTTTTGTGCTTGTTTTAAAACTGTTTCGTCTCTTCGATCTGGAGGTAATAAGATTGTTTGAACAACTATTTGATTCATTGGTGGCATTACCATTCCCTCACAATAATGAAACCATTGAAGATAATGTGGAAAGTGTTCAGATTCGATTTGTGGTTTTAGCCCATTATTTTTATGTTTTTCAAGAACGTAATCTATAATTGCGCCTGATTCATATATGGACACATCACCGTCTTCCAATACAGGCACCCTTCCGAGTGGATGTCTAGCTCTATGGTCTTGAGATTTTAATCCCTCTTTTGTAAATGGCAGTATTACAACTTCATATTCTAATCCAAGCTCCTCAAGCAACCAGATTACTCTTCCAGCTCTTGTATCAGCTACAAAATAAACCTTTAACATAAATAATCTCCCTTATTATTTTTTTACCATCTTGCTAGCATTCTTGCTGAACTCTTTTACTTTGCCTTCATCATCAAGTAATTTTTCGACTTTAAATGGTACATCTAAACCTTTTGAGATGCCTGGTTGCGAGTACATTTTTTTCATCCATTTGTTTAAATGCTCTAAGCCATCAATATTTACTCCTGACCATTTATATGTCCTGATCCAACACCAATTAGCAATGTCAGCAATTGAGTAATCTCCAGCAATCCATTCATGAGTTGATAATTGAGTATTAACCACCTCAAATAACCTCCTGCATTCATTATGGTATCTATCAATCGCAGGTTGTAATTTTTCTGGAAAATACCTAAAAAAAACGTTGGCTTGCCCCATCATTGGTCCAATTCCTCCCATTTGAAACATCAGCCATTCCATAACTTTAGCCCTTCCAGCTGGATCTGTTGGTAAAAGTTGATTAGCCTTTTCTGCTAGGTAAATCATAATTGCACCTGATTCAAAGATTGATAGATGATTTGCCTCAATATCCACTATTGCAGGTATTCTGCCATTTGGGCTAATCTTTAAAAAATCAGGCTTATGTTGCTCTCCCTCAAGCAAATTTACAAAATGTGTTTCATAATCCATTGCAAGCGCCTCAAGAAGACACGAGACTTTATGTCCATTAGGAGTTGGTGATGTATATAGGTCAATCATGCTGATAATTAATAGGAATTAATTGTAAAAGAAAACTCTAATATAGTTCAAATCACAAAAGATAAAAAAATGGCAGCTATAAAGCTGCCATTTAATATTAAAATGCTTGAGTTAGAAATTATAAGTTAGAGATAATCCAACTTGTCTTCCTCTATTGGTAACACCTTCATAGAACCCTGAACCAATAGCGTTTCCACCCAGTATATTATAAAGATTATAATTACCTGCGATGAAAGCTAATTCTTGTTGATCAAGGACGTTTTTCACGAAAATGTTTGCATCCCATTGTTCATCAGCAGATCTCCAACCCAAATAGAAATTCGCTAGATACATTTCGTCTATCTTTAACGATTCGTTTAGAGATGATGATCTGTTATCTCTATAATTAACGTTGTATCTTGTATATCTTTCTCCACCTGCAAAAGAAGGAACAGTATGATCAAGAAAGAATGTCCAAGTTAATTCAGCTGCATCATTTAATGGTGTGCCAGTGATGTCTTTGGTTGCCGCAAGTAATCCACTATATGTCGGATCAACGGTATAACCCAATGCACCAGTATCATACTCGCTTTCATTGGTTGTAATTCCTCCACCTAAGACAATGCTATCACTAACAACATATTGATATTCAATATCAAAACCTGATAGAGAAGCGTCATTATTAGTGAATAATCCACCTGCAGCCTCAACAATTACGTCAGGTGCTCCAAATGGAGTCAATGATCTGACGGTTGGATTAGACCATCTTTGCTGGAAACCATCAAAAGCATAGTCAAAATATGCAAGGTTAAGTTTTAATCTACCATCAAGGAATGTACCTTTCATACCAAATTCAGTCATTGAGGTTTCTTCTTCATCAAAAGTTAAAAGTACAGGATTCATCCTGGTTGGTGAAATAGCACTTCCTGGTTCTCTATAACCAGTTTCAAAGGTTATATATAAAAGTACATCCTCCTCAACATAGTGACCAATTTTAAAACTTCCAGTTGAAGCATCTGAAGAAGGATTTTGTAAATTAAGAGGTATTCCTTCAAATGTTCCACCGCCACCCATTGCTTGAGTGAAGGAGGTAGATACTGGGATATAAGTTTGTTGCTGTCTGAATCCATCTACTTCTTGCTCTCTAAAACCAACCTGAACAAAAGTTTGATCACTCAAGTTATATTTAAAGTTTGCAAAATATGCTGTGGTTTCACTGTCCACAGGAATACCAACACAACTTACGATGTATGGCGTAGCAGCAAATACAGCTGGGTTAGCATCAGCCGCCAAACATGCATCAAAAGGTGTTTCATATGTGAATGGAACTAATGGCTTGGTTGCAAATGGTGCTGCCTGATATACAGCCTGTGATACATCGAGATCAGCATGTGTAAATGTCTGAGAATCTCTTGTAAAAAATCCAATGGTGTATTCCATTTGTTCATTATCTAGACTAGAAATTCTAAACTCAGTAGTCTTAATACCCGAATTAGTTCTTACTTCTTGCGGTGAACCATGTAAAAATGCTCCAGCATAGTCTCTGTCAATCAGTCCTAAAATATCATTTTGATAGTCAGACAGTCTTAATGAAACAAGATGTGAGCCTAAATCATAATCCACATGAAAATTCATTAAATGCCCAGAGTTTTGTTGTAATGGGTCTACAAAATGGATTGCTGTGGCATCTTCTGGATCAAGCACAGCTGGCAAATCAGAATAATTTGGTCTTCTCATAAATGCTAATTGTGCAACGGCAGAAGGATCAAGCCCTGCAAGCGTTTGCAAATAAAAACCAACAGCTTGAGCATATGAATTTAAAGTAGCAGCTGGAAAAAATGGGTTTGATGCACCAGCGATATCTGCGAAAGCATCATATGTGAAAGGACCATTTGAACCTGCAAGAGGTCTTGGAGAAATTGAGGTCATTTCCATATTTTGATATTTAAACTTCATTGAAAGTTCATCACTTGGCTCCCATTTTAAAGTTAGCCTATAAGCATCATATTCATGATTCTCATCAACTTGAGTTCTGATGTTGTGAACTTCATTACCATCATTGTTATTAGATACACCGGCAATCCTCATAGCCATGGTGTCGGAGAGCTGAAAATCAGTACCAAATTCGAAGACTTGCATATTATTATCAGCAAAGCTTGTTCTCACATAAGCATTGTTTGAGTCGGCACCAATTTCAGGATCTTTAGTATACATATGAATAGCTCCACCTGAACTAACAACACCTTGCAAAGTACCTTGCGTTCCCTTAAGTACCTCTACTCGCTCCATATCAAACATATCGTAAAAAGCAACAATTGGCCTTACGGGATTTTCGTCTACATAAACTTGAATCGGTTGAGGTCCACCTGTATCTGGATCAAGCACTTGCCCTCTAATAGTAATTGTTCCTCTCCTAGGATCAATCGGTGAAAACTCAACACCAGAAACTAACTGTGATATCTCGCTGAAGCCTCTAATTTGATAATCAGTTATTGCTGAGTCTGTTAGAGCGTTAACAGTTTGCGCGATATCCTGAACATTTTCCTCTTTTTTAGTAGCAGTAACTACTACCTCTTCCAGCACAAGGTCTTGCGCAGACAAATGAATAGAAATACCCACAGGTAAAATTAATAAAAATCCTAGTAATTTACGCATAATTTCCCCCTAAATACATAAACATAAGGACAAGAATATACTTTTTTTAGGCAAATTTAAACTTTTGGAAACAACTATTTACTCAATAATATTCACGTCTGTATATATTTTTGATTGAATATCAGTCAAAGTTTGATTGGTTTGTTGTCTAAAACTGTCATAAGCTTGGATTGTTTCATCAACAATTAAGATTTTTTTCTCTAAATTTCCGAGTTTTAATTTTAGATCAATAACGTCTGAGTCGCTCAGATCTATAGTCCCAATTGTCTTCTCAAGACTTTTTAAATCATTGATCAAAAGAGATTTTGCGGTACTTAATGATTCATAGGATTGTTCTAAATTACTTATTAATTGATCCATGTTGGACATTGACTCAATAATCTTTTCAATGTTTTTTCTATTTCTTTTATTTGAAAGATCCCAAAGCTTCCTTATTTCCTTTTCAAGAAACTGAAATTGCGCGTCTGTGTCTGATAAGAAATCAGTATTTAATTCATCAGATAAAGAAAATTCTCTCTCTAGTTTTAAGATTCTGTCTTGAAGCTCAAATGTGTTTACACCAGTTTTTTTTGAAATTTCATTTACCCATATTGTTAAGAACAACATCCCAAATAGTAATATTAAAAATACAACTGCGATATACAAGCCACCTCTATCATTCATAGCATCAGAAATTCTATCAACTGCAGTTTTATTAGATTCTTTCATTCATTCACTAGCTCATTTGTGGTTAAATATGCAACTAGTTTAATATTTTAGACTTTTTATAAGAACAATTAAAAATGAATCTCGATTTTTCAGACGATCAAAAATTTTTGCAAGCTGAGGCTAGAAAATTCTTCGATAAAGAAGGTGGACTTCTTTTGGCTAGAAAAGTAATGGACAATGATGCCGAAGGTGATCAAGAGCTTTGGAAAAAGATTGTTGATTTAGGTTGGACTGGCATCAGAATTCCAGAAGAGCACGGTGGTCTTGGTTTGGGACATCTCGAGCTTTGTGTAATTGCCGAAGAAATCGGAAGATCACTTGCACCCATTCCTTTTTCATCATCTGTTTACTTGTTCACAGAAGCGGTCATTAATTTTGCTAATGATGATATTAAAGCTGAAATTCTGCCAAAGCTTGTAACTGGTGAATGTGTTGGAACATTTGCTATTGCTGAAGATACTAAGAAAATAACTCCTAATAACATTACTTGTGTAGTTGATGGAGATAAAATATCCGGTTCGAAAATTGCTGTACCAGATGTTGGCTTTGCTACTCATGCTATCGTGCTTGTCAAAAAAGAGAAAAATCTAGAATTAAGATTAGTGGACTTGGCAGATAGTAATGTTGAGAAAAAACTTCAAAAAAACATTGATAAATCAAGATCTTTTTATCAGCTCAATTTTAATGGCTGTGATTCACAAAAAATACACTCTGATGAGGATGCTTGGGATCTATCTGAACATTTGCTTGATCAAGCAGCAGTCATGTTTGCATTTGAGCAAGTTGGTGGAGCAGAACAATCTCTTGATATGGCAAAAAACTATGCCCTTGAAAGGTATGCCTTTGGTAGACAAATTGGTTCCTATCAAGCTATTAAACATAAACTTGCCGATATGTATATCTCTCTTACATTAGCGCGATCAAATTGTTATTATGGTGCTTGGGCATTATCCTCAGATTCTCCAGAATTAAAGTTAGCTGCTGCAACTTCAAGAGTTAGTGCCACCAAAGCGTTTCAACTTTGTGCAAAAGAAAATATACAAACACATGGAGGAAATGGCTTTACTTGGGAATACGATTGTCATTTGTTTTACAAAAGGTCAAAAGTACTCTCAGTGAACATTGGTTCAGAACTGAGTTGGAAGGAAAAACTTGTTTCAGCAATGGAAAAAATGAATACATTAGAAAATAAATGAGGTAAATATGGATTTTAACGATACTCCTAAACAAGCAGAATTTAGAGCAAAATGCAGAGATTGGCTTGATGCAAATGCAAACATTAAAGATGATTCAAAACCAAAAAGTATTTCATCTGCTGCTGAAAATGATCTAGAAACTATAATCAAAAGAGCCAAAGATTGGCAAAAGAAGAAGTATGAAGCTGGTTGGGCAATGCTCCATTGGCCAGAAGAATACGGGGGAATAAACGCTTCTCCAATTGAAAGAATTATTTGGACACAAGAGCAAGCTAAATTTGATGTGCCAGGAAGTATATTTGAAATTGGTCTTGGAATGTGTGGTCCAGTGCTAATGGAGTATGCCACTGAGGAACAAAAAAAACGTTATTTGCCTCCAATGGCGGAGGGTAAAGAGATTTGGTGTCAACTGTTTTCAGAGCCCTCAGCCGGTTCTGATGTCGCAGGACTAAGAAGTAAAGCTGAAAAGGATGGAGATGATTGGATAATCAATGGTCAAAAGGTCTGGACTTCAGGTGCACATTATTCTGATTATGGAATCTTAGTTGTCAGGCACGATGCTTCCTTGCAGAAACACAAAGGTCTCACCTTTTTCTTTGTTGATATGAAATCACCTGGAATTACAGTAAAACCAATCAAACAGATTACTGGAACGGCAGGATCTGGAGCTGGTTTTAACGAAGTATATTTTGACAATGTAAGGATTCCTGACTCACAACGACTGGGTGAAATTGGTGATGGCTGGAAAGTAGCTATAACTACACTAATGAATGAAAGATTAGCTGTTGGTGATGCACGAGGAACTGACATAGAAGAAGCATTAAACCTAGCTAAAGAAAAGGACGATGATGGTGATGCACTTATCAAAAATCAAGCGGTAAGAGACAGACTTGCCGATTGGTTTTGCCAAGCAAGTGGGCTTAAATATACAAAGTTTAGAACAATGTCTGCCTTATCAAAAGGTGAAGCACCTGGACCTGAGGCATCCATAACAAAGGTTGTAAGCGCTGGCAAACTTCAAGAAATTGGAAACTTTGGGATTGACGCTGGTGATATGGCTGGAATGCTTTTAGATGAAGATAATTGGGATCCATTTCAATCAGCTTGGCTAGGTGCACCTGGTTTGAGAATTGCTGGAGGAACCGATGAAATACTGAAAAATATCATTGCAGAAAGAGTGCTTGGTCTACCTCAAGACCCGAGAGCAGACAAAGGGGTACCTTTCAATGAGATTCCTCAAGGGAAGTAAAAATACGTCCTAAAATTTAGCTCATTCATGAGTAAAGCTTTTGCTCTAGACGTTCAAAATCATAATATCAAATGGGATGGAAACATCCCCTCTTGCCTTGAATTTCAGGATATTTTTTTTCAGGCTGATGTGCTCAGTGAAATTAAATATGTCTATCTCGATGCCAACAATGTCTCAAAACGATTTAAGAGCGGTTTTGATATATCGATTTTTGAATTTGGTTTTGGTTTTGGCTTAAATTTTTTATGTACTTTAAAAGAGTGGATTGATTCAAAAAGTCAAAAAAAACTTACTTATGTAAGTGTTGATAATAAGGTACCAACTATTCAAGAAATTGAAAAAATTACAGATCAATTCAAATCTATCGATAAAGAAAAAGAGTTGCTTTTAAAATTTTTCAAAAATGTTCATAACGGAATCAATAAAATAAATTTTGATAGTGTAAATGTTGAGTTTTTTTTCTTGGTTGGTAATGTCAATGAATCCATCCATTGGCTGAATGATTTTCAAAAATTTGATATTTGGTTCTTGGATGGTTTTGATCCAAAAAAGAATCCAGAAATGTGGAGCGAAGACATTTTGGATACAGTTCAACGCTTCTCTAGAGCTGGATCTACATTTTCAACCTTCTCTTCTGCAGGATTTATAAAAAGAGGCATGATTGAAAGAGGTTTTAATGTAAAAAAACGTAAAGGTTTTAATCTTAAAAGGCATCATTTATGTGGAGAGACCTCTGGAAAAATTATCAAATCAAAATCAAGTAAAAGACGAATTGCAGTTATTGGTACAGGCATCGCTGGGAGCTGTGTAGCTTATCAATTATCTAAGGAAGATTGTGATATTGATATATTTGAGCATTGTTCCGAAATATCAGATGGAGCATCAGGAAATCCTCTAGCTGCACTATATCCAAAATTTAACTTCTTAACTACTGAGCTGAATTACATTAATATTTTTAGCTTTTGTTATGCAAGTAGATTTTATCTCTTTGATCAATTCAAAGATGCATACTTCCCCTCAGGAGTTAGCTTTATTGATACTAATCCAAACTTGAGTAGATGGATAGAAAAAGTAATGCAACTAAATAGAGCGGATATGTTTGAGTTAAAGAAAAACTCATCTGATGTGTTAAATAATTTGAAGGGTGCAAAATTGAGAGTAAAAAATTGTGGGTACGTGGATCCAAAAAAGATGAATTCAAAGTTACTGGAACCTGACAACATCAAAATATTCAAAAACTATAGTTTTATTGATTACTCGAAACAGAAATCTAAGATAATGCTCAATTTTAAAAATAAAATACACGAGGAGCTATATGATGGACTGATTATTGCAACAGGTTCAGGGCTCTGTAACTATTTTCAAGACCTTTCTTTAACAAAAGGCCATATTGTGGGTATCGATATATCTGATAGCATTAAAGAACCATTAAACTCAAATGGATATGTATTGCCAAAAAAAGATAATAAAAATTGGCTAGGTGGATCTTATGAAGCTAATTTTATTGATTTAGAAATAAATCATCATGAATGTAAAAATCTAATTAAAAAACATTTTTCTAATTTAAACATTGAGGAAAAGGTTCCTGTAAATTATGAAGCTAGAGCACAGGTGAGAACTTCAACCGCTGAAAAATTTCCTATAGCAAGGCGTATTGAGAAAGACGCAAATGTTTTTGTTGTAGGGGCATTTGGATCTAGAGGTTTTACTTATGGTCCTATTATAGGAGACCATATCTCAGCAGAAATGTGTCAGAAAATGAGTCCTCTGCCAAGCTCTATTTCTAAATATCTCTAGTATTAAATAGAATCAAGAATTAAATCGACTAGATTTTGTGCACTAATATCATTTGATGGTTCAAATTTTGAGTTTTGGCGCCACCTTGTAAGGCCAGTCCAAAGAGTTTGATCATTTTCTGAATCGAAAATAGAAACTCTTAAATAATACTCATCAATCAATCTGATGCGATCATAATCATATGGATAAGGATATCTGTAATAATAAGGATAACTGTAGAAGTTTGTATCATTTTGAATTTTTTCTTCGTTACTGATTGTAAGCTTCACAAGTATTGGAGCATCCTCAGTCATGGTGTGTCCCTTAGATTCAAGATTATTCGCAACGGCCCTCTTTATTAAGTCTGCCGCAATTGGATCTACTTTTGCAGGTAAAAAATCACTATCAAAACTTAATCTAAATTCTGTATTTGGACTTAGATCAAAAGTATCTACTGCATTTGTCTTTAGATATGGAGTAGACGCACAGGATTGAAGCAAAACAACAGCAAAAAATGTATGTAGAAGATTTTTCATAAATTTGTAAAAAGAATATTTATATTACAACGCTTAATACTATAATATGATCTTGATCTAAAAAATCAATCCACTTTTTAAAAAATGTTTAACCTGATTGAAGAAAAACAAATCCCTTTACTTGATGTCAAAGCAAGACTTTTTAAAGACTCAAAATTTAATTGTCAACATCTCCACTTTGAGTCTGAAAATGATGAAAAAGTTTTCATGGTTGCATTTAAAACTGTACCTGAAGATTCAACAGGCATAGCTCACATCCTTGAACACACTGCACTATGTGGTTCAAAAAAATATCCAGTCAGAGATCCATTTTTTATGATGTTACGAAGGTCACTGAATACTTTCATGAATGCCTTCACATCAAGCGATTGGACAGCATATCCATTTGCAACTCAAAATGACAAAGATTTTAAAAACTTGCTAAATGTATATACGGATGCAGCATTTTTTCCAAATCTAAATCGATTAGATTTTTATCAAGAGGGTCATAGACTCGAGTTTGATGAGAACAATGAGCTTCAGATTAAAGGAGTTGTTTTTAACGAAATGAAAGGTGCAATGAGTTCAGCTAGTGCGCAACTTTGGCATGGCATGACGAAACATTTATATCCAGATACTACCTACCAGTTTAACAGTGGTGGAAACCCCAAAGATATTATTAATCTCACTCACGAAGACTTAGTAAACTTTCATCAATCACATTATCATCCTTCAAATGCAAATTTCTTTACGTTTGGCAATATTGATCTTGAAGAAGTTCAGGGATTTATCCAAGAAAATGTTATGCAAAAATTTGAGCCTCTTGAAAAAGAATTTACAGTTCCGTTGGCTACTAAATTTAAATCTCCAAAGTATCGGTTTGAAGCTTATCAACCTCATGATGACAGTGAAGATAATAATCATGTAGTTATAAGCTGGTTATTAGGTAAAAGCTTTGATTCATACAATTTACTTGAAAAATACTTACTTAGCAGTGTACTAATTGATAATTCTTCGTCTCCACTCAGGAAAGCATTAGAAACGACTTCGCTTGGAAAAACTACTTCACCGGTCATGGGCCTTGAAACAAGTAATAAGGAACTCCTATTTGCAGTGGGTTTAGAGGGTGTTGCTCCGAACAAGCATAATGAAATTGAATCGCTTGTTATAGATACACTTAATCATTGTGTAGAATTCGGTATCGATAAAAATTCTATCGATGCAGCACTTCACCAGTTAGAAATATCACAAAGAGAAATATCTGGTTCCGGTATGCCCTATGGCCTTCAATTAATATTATCTGCTATGGGTGGATGCATTCATAATGAGGATCCTATTGCGCTGGTGGATATTGATAATAATCTTAAAAAATTAAAAACAAAGTCTTCAGAGCCCAACTTTATTAAAGATTTAATTAAAACGTCACTTCTAAATAACAATCACAGGCTTACCTTTGAACTGAAAGCAGATCTAGATTTTAACAAAAAAGATGAGCTCTATTATCAAAACCTGATTGAGACTAAAACTCAATCATTAGAAGATGAAGATATTAAAAAACTTAATATTCTTAAAAAGGAGCTCAAGGAGAGACAAGAGCTAAAAGATGACATAAGTATTCTCCCAGAAGTAACCAAAGAAGATATTCTCAACACCAAAAGCTATATAAAACCTGACAAAATTACAGATAATTTTACTTTTTATAGTCGTGGAACAAATGGGCTCATTTTTTCAGATATGCTTTTCAATTTTAAGCCCCTCACCCTACAAGAATTAAAAATTCTACCTATTTATGCTCAGATCATCACGGAGTTAGGTATTGGAAAAAATGATTATGAGGAAATACAACAATCGCAGTCTCTTATAACAACAGGTATAAATGGCACTGTTAATGCATGTTTCGATGACAAGAATGGTATGTTCTCATTAGATCTTTTAATGTCAGCTAAAGGATTGAACTCAAATCTAAATGCTATAGAAGATCTGATGCTTAATATTGCAGAAAATGTTAGATGGGATGAAATTGAAAGGATTAAAGAATTAATACAAGTAATTATTGCTAGGAGTGAGGGTTCGATCGCGTCTAATGGACATGTACTAGCAATGCAAAGTGCATCTGCTAGTGTAAATACAAAAGCAGCATTTTTAGCTCAATTATCTGGATTGAATAAACTTAAATTTCTCAAGGATACTGTCAGTATAAATGGGCTCGATGGTGCTACTAAGATATTAATTGATGGCATGCGTTCGATTCATAATAAAATGGTCTTTCAACCTAGAAAATTATTAAGAATCTCCTCTGATGCAAACCACGAAAGTGTAAAAGATCAAATACGTTTTTCTTCTGAAATTAGTTTTCAATCAAATATTGAATGTGATCCAATTCAAAAAGCTTGGATAATTCCAGCTCAAGTTTGCTATTGTGCGGAGGCATTTTCAGCAGTCAATTTTCAGCACCCCGATGCACCAAAGCTATCCCTATTATCTGCTGCTTTGAGAAATGGTTACTTGCACAGCGCTATTAGAGAAAAAGGAGGTGCTTATGGATCTGGCGCATCAAATGAACCATCTACAGGGGTTTTTAGATTTTTCTCATATAGAGATCCTAATTGCAAAAATACTTTTGATCATTTTAAGAAAAGTATAGAGTGGTTAGATACTAATTTGAGTCAACAAAATCTTGATGAGGCCATCCTAAACGTTATTTCTTCAATCGATAAACCTTTATCTCCATCTGGTGAGGCCAAGGTAGATTTTTATGGCACTTTGAATGGTAAATCTCATGAAGATCTTGTTGCATTTAGAGATGGAGTACTTAATACAAATATCTCTGATATCAAGCGTGTTGCCGAAAAGTATTTAATGCAAGATTCATTTAAATCTGTAGTAGCAGGTGAGAAATTTGATCAAGAAATATCAGATTTACGACTAGAGAAATTAAATACCTAAAAGAAGAATAATCTTTTAGATTCCTTCCTTAAGTCCTCTGCGCAACCCCAATATTGCCGTTGATACATATTTGACCGATTTTGAACTTTATCTGCTACATCCATAAGCCACTGCTTTTGGCGATATGTTCTGTTTTTGAAGCCTGTGTAGCCCTCATGATATGCAAGATATAATGATCTGGCATCAGTCTTTTTTATACCACTGTCAATGCCTTTTTCTGCATACCAACCAATAAAGTCTGCGCTATCAGAAAAACTACCTCTTCTTGCCCAGGTATTTCCTGTTTCATCAATATACTGCTCCCATGTCTCATCAAGTGCTTGTGAGTAACCTTTTGCAGTTGACGGTCTTAGCCATGGAATAATACCAAATAATTTTTCTCTATCCGGCTTAGCATTGGAGTTAAAACTTGATTCCTGAAAAACAAATGCGATTAATACAAAGGGTGGTAGTTCCCATTTTTTTTCAGTTTGAATAGCAGCTTTATACCACGATCTTTTTTCCATAAAAATGCGGCAAAGATTATCTGGGTCCTCTGGTGGGCTTGAAACACATGAAGCCAAAAAAATCGTAGTAAAAAAAATAATGTACTTAGATTTTTTCATTAATATTAAATCCTCTAAATGTCTTAAATCGTGGGAATCTTAAACTGTAACTTTCAGAATCTATACTTTTGGTTATGGCATCTGCTCTTATTTCAATAATCTTTCCAATTAAAGAATCTTTATGTTGCCAGAATTCCTCCCGTTGCTGGTCTGATAAACCACTACCAACATTTAATGAAAAATATTTACCATCATCCTTGCCTTTGACTGTGAATGAACCCAATTTGCCAGAGTGCCTTCCGGTACCCTCATGGACTTGATCTATTTTCAAACTTACTTCAATGAAAGGCTTTATTTTCAGCCATGCATGACTTCTCTTGCATTCATAATAATCATTCATAGGCTTTATCATTAGTCCCTCATAGCCTTTTTCTAATGCCTCATTATTCATCTTAGCAAATTTACTTTGTCCATCCTCAGTATCAAAGTTAATTGTTTCATAATCAACCAATCTAATGCATTTTTCAAATTGCTCAGACATATCATCAAGAAAATTTTTTCTTTCAAAGTTTTTAAGCTTACTCTTGCCTAGATTAAATTCATTGAGTGGCAAACAATCAAATAATGCTAAAAATGCATCATCTGTTTTAGCGCCTGATTTTCTATGGACCTGTTTCATTAATGCTTGAAAATCCTCACTCATTACTTCTCCATCAAAAACATAGTTATTGAAAGATTTTTTACTTAATGCTGACTCAATATGAGGAAAATTATTAAAGATTTTTCCATTTCTACTATACAAAGTAGTAGACCCATTCTTTACTATGGCAATAACTCTAACGCCATCATATTTATACTCTACAAAACAGTTTCCTTTAATTTTTTTTGGATGCTTAGCACCGTCGTGAGCTAACATGCATTTGAATACTGGCACTTTAAAGTCAAGATCAAGCTTTTTAGCAACATTATTAACTGTCTTTTCGCTAACACCACATCTGAGATCTTTTATGAGTATTCTTCTATACCAATTATCCCATTGATCCTGGTGTGATTGATCAACTAAATCTTTAATTAAATCTCTAGCAGCGTGCCCTGTTTTAGTTCTATTTATAAGCTTGTCTGCATTTTTTTGAAAATCTTCCCACTTGAGATCGCCTTTTTTATTCTCACATGATGGAATTTGTTTAACTCCAAAGGTAACAAGAGGATCTAGGCACATTTTCAATCCATTCTGAAACTGTTTCGATTGAAGATTTTCAGCAATGATTTTCTCTTTAAAAAGTCTACTATTATCTGACTCTAGAATTTTGATAATTTCCCACGGCTCACTCATTTTCAGATTGCTTTTACACTAAGATTATTTGAATATTCAATTTCTTGAGCTTTTGTTTGAAGATGCTGAATAAGCTGAACAGATAGCGGTTGCATCTTTTCGTCACATATAACTGCTTCTATCTTTTCTGCTATCAGATGTGACATTGATATCATTTTATCAAAAGATTTAATTGGGTATTTTACTTTCATAAGATCAATTACCATTACAATAGCTTTTGTTGAGGTATCCTCTTTTATTACTCCAGGATTTAATAAATTCGCTATCCTAAATGCTTCAGCATCTTCGTGATCATAAAATACAAAAAACCCATCGCAATTTTTTGCTCCAAGATTTGTCATCAGGCTGATGAGTTGATTGCTATCAAAATCATTGCCATCCATTGACTTTAAACAAAAGATAACAAGTTCTTGGCGATCTTCTTTTGGCTCTTTAAAATTATCATCTTTAAAATTATCTTCAAATTGATTGCTCTCGCTTATTACTTCAAATAATTCTCTTCTAGTAAAAGAACTTCTGAAATATAAATATCCAATTATTAAGATAAAGAAAAAGGATATACAAACTAAAAATACTTCACTGTTAGTGAGCATTATTATGATGCAGCAAGCTCAACAGCTTCGTTTACATTCACAGATACAACTCTTGATACGCCAGGCTCTTGCATAGTTATGCCCATAAGATAATCACTTTTTTCCATTGAAATTTTATTGTGAGTTATGAAAATAAATTGTACATCTGTTGAAAGCTGATCAACCATCTCCACAAATCTTGAAGTATTTAAATCATCAAGAGGAGCATCAACCTCGTCTAAGAGACAAAATGGTGATGGATTCAATTCAAATAATGCAAATACCAAAGAAAGAGCTGTTAATGCTTTCTCACCGCCTGAAAGTTGCGAAATATTTGTGTTTTTCTTACCTGGCGGATTAGCCATCAACATAATGCCAGTATTAAGAGCATCCTCCTCCAGCATTCTCAACTCTGCCTTTCCACCATCAAAAAGCTTTGGAAAAATTTCACCTATCTTCTGATTAACTGCTTTAAAGCTCTCTTCAAATTTAATTTTTGATTCTGAATCAATTTTTTTAATTGCATATTGTAGTTTTTCGAGTGCTTGATTAAGGTCATTTAATTGAGCATCTAACTCACCAATTCTTTTTGATTCAGCTTCAATCTCGTCTGGCGCAGCAAGGTTTATAGCTCCAAGTGATGAAATATTCTTCTGTATTTTAAACAAAGAGGCCTCAACGTCATCTCTATTCTTTTCAGCAAATTCTGCATAATCAAGTTCATCAATATTGATTTTATGTGCTCTCAAGACTTTATTATGATTTTCAAAGTTGACTTCATATGCCTTCATTTCAACTTTAAGGTTATTAATTTTTTCTATATTTGCTCTCTCATCCAGTTGCAAAAGCCCTCTCTCACTTTCAAGAGATTGAATTTTCTCATCTACAACGCTTTGGTCTTTTCTGATATTGGCCAGATTTTTTTCAGCAACAAGTTTTGACGCTGCAAGTTCTGTTAGCCTGCCAGACAATTCTTCCTCTTTTAAAAGAATTTCATTAAATCGTTTATTGAGAATATTTCGTCTAGACTCTACTTCATCAGCTAAATCTTTTGATTGTTCAGAGGCTAAATTAAGAATCTTATTTAGAATATCCTTTAGTTTAAGAACAATATTTTTTAGATGGCTGTCATTCCCAAGTCCATCTAGCAATTGATTTATTAGGTCAACGACTTTCTCCTTTGGGGATAGCTCATCAAAGTCCTTAGTTTTACTAATTAAATCTCTAAATCTAAGATCTGCGGACTCAATGTCCTTTTGGAGTAAGATCTTTTCATCTTTCAAATTTGCAAAAATTTCTTCAGATTTTGACAGCTCAGAACTGCATAAATAAAATTCTTTCTGAGCTCCATCATATGCATCAATTGTGTCTTGATGTTCTGTTTTAATTTGATCAATCATAGATTGATGCGAGGTGATTTTCACTGCAAGCATTTCATTTTCTTTTGAAAGTTTTTTAACTTGCGATTCATACTGTTCTTTATCATGATTAGCATTCAATGAATCTATAATTGCTATATCTAATTTAAGCTTTTCTTCTTTCTCTACTAAACTATTATATCTTTCAGCAGCTTTGGCTTGATTTTCAAGCCTCTTAACGGCTCTCGAAATTTCTTCACGGATATCTTTTACTCTTGCAATGTTCTCCTTAGTTCTTTTAACTTTTGATTCTGTTTCTTTTCTTCGATCTTTATATTTTGATATGCCAGCTACTTCCTCTATATACATCCTAAGCTCTTCGGGTTTTGCAGAAACGATTTTGGAAATCATTCCCTGTTCTATAATTGCATAGCTATTTGAACCTAGTCCCGTACCAAGAAACATGTCTTGCACATCTTTTCGTCTTACCCTTGTATTATTGATATAGTAGTCAGACTGGCCATCCTTGGTCATTATCCTTTTAACAGAGATTTCGTTGTACTTTGAATACTCTCCACCTAACTTACCCAGTGAATTATCAAAAAGAAGTTCGATGCTGCATTGTCCAGAGGCTTTTCTTGTTTCAGTTCCATTAAAAATAACATCTGACATGGAATCACCGCGCAAATTTTTTGCAGATAATTCCCCAAGCACCCATCTTACTGCATCAATTATATTGGATTTACCGCAGCCATTGGGGCCTACTACAGCTACCATATTTGTCGGGAAGGATATCCGCGTTGAATCAACGAAACTTTTGAAACCAGCTAATTTCAGATGTTTAAGCTGCATGAGTTAATATTTTAAACTATTGTTCCTTCTTAGACCATTCAGATTGCAATATATTCATAACTAATGGAAAAGACTCAATGTTAAGATTTAAAGAAACTTCTTTACTCAAAAGAAAATTTTGCTCATCACAATTAAGTGTCAAATTTAAAACTCCTGTTTCTTTGTTAAGAATCATTGATGGGAGATCAAAGCCATTCACTGGGGCAGTTGCCTTGTCAATGAAAAAGTTGCTCACTAAATTATAGTCATTCAGCTCTTGATAAGATATTGGTATTGAAGGTCCATTTTTTAGAAACAACTGCGTAATTAGTTGAATTTTCCCATTCTCTTGGCAGTCAACTGGTAAGAAGTTTCTTACTCTTATCTCAGCGTTAAGATAATCTGGATATTTAGCATCTCTAATTTGGGTTAACAACTCAAATTTCTCTATCTGATACTCATCGCCTACATACTTTGAACTTATAAATTGGATAATACTGTCAGCAGAATCGAATGAACTTGTTTTTAAAGAGTTAGTAATCAATTGACTTAAATAGATAAAGCCTAACTCCTCATTTTGTAAGCTAGAGATAGAATTTAAATCCTCAAAAGATAATTCATTATTTTTTTTGATATTGGAGTCAATTCTACTCATTAATTTTGACTCACTAAAGGTACCAATAATTGCATGTGGAGAAAAATATAGAAGTGAAATGCTACCAAAAATTATGATACTGAATAGAAAAACAAAATTTTTATTATCTTGATGTCTTGCAAATAAATAGAAAATGATTGGAAGAAGTGCGAAGAATAATAATGAATATAAAAACAATTAAATACGCCTTTTTAAATAAAAACCAATAAAACAAAAAATCAAGAAAATTAAAGGTAGCAACCAAAGTACGATGTTTTCACTAAAATTTGGTTCGTATGACGAATCATTGCCATATCGGTCTGTAACATAAGTTATTATTTCATCATCTGAATATCCAAAACTTATCATTTCATAAATTTTGTTTTTAAGATCTCTAGAAATTGGGGCATCTGAGCTTGCTAGACTACCACTTGTACATTTTGGGCATCTTATCTCATTTAGAAGCGTTGAGAATCTTTTTTCGTAAACTGGATTCTCAAAAGCATAAATTTCTTCACCAAAAAGAATATTTGAAAAAAATAACATGGCGACTAAAAGATTCCTATAAATGCGGTTCAAACTTTTGCTCCCATATTTCTTGATTTAATTCTCCTAAATGATGCATGACAATTTTTCCATTTTTAACAAGAAAAGTTTCTGGCGCACCTGTGACTCCCATGTCAAGAGCAATATCTCCTTTATAATCGAAAATTGAGATAGAGTAAGGATCTCCTAATTCTTTCAACCAACCTAAAGCTTTAGATTTGGTATCTTTATAATTTAGACCAACTATATCAATTCCATTACTCTTTAAATTGAGCAAAAATGGATGCTCTATCTTGCAAGTAATGCACCAACTTGCCCAAACATTTAAAAAATAAGTGTCGGGCAAATCAGAGTTTTTAATATTTTTGTTGTCAAGGGTAGTGCTTGAGAATTTTGTCATTTCAATAGGTACAAATTCCCTTGCATTGTTTTCATTAAGAATGATAAAACCAAAGAAAATAATTATTACAAGTGGAATAATCAATAATGAGTATCTTAAGAATTGCATGTATGTTATTGGGCCCTCACAAAAAATCTCATTAATATTCCAAATGTCATCAAAAAAATTGAAAACCAAATCCACTTAATAAAGTAGTTTAATTGCAATCTAAATGTCCAACTATTATCTTCGATTTGTTCCCCAATATTTATATAAATGTCTTTTAAAAATGTTGATTTTATATCTGTCTCAGATGTAATCTGCCCTCTTGTAAAATAACGTCTCTTTTCTGGAGTTAATTGAAAAATTTTGCCATTCTCTATAAAAAGCAAAGAAGCCCTAATTCTCTCAAAATTATCTTCATTTCCAAATTGTATGTTGTTAAAGGTAAGCTTTGAACTCCCAAACTCGAAGGAGTCATTAATGTTCATCTTAAGATTTTTCTCGATGCTAAAAGTTGAATTTGCTGCAATAGATAAAAGCAATAATCCAAAACCTAAGTGCGAGATAGTACTAGGCCAATTTAAATAAACCTTATCAAATAACTTATTGAACATTACAATCAAATAACTAAAGATAATCAAGAATCCAGAAAAAAATCCAATTGCCTGAAGCAAAGATAAATTATATAAACTAGATGTATAGATAAAGTAAGTGCTTAAAACGCTTAATATGCCTGGCACAAAAAATCTTTTAAATATTTTTTTGAGGTCATTAGTCCTTTGCCATGAAGAATTTATTGATATTGAAATAATAATGGCAGCTATAAATATCAAAGGAGCAAATATCGTATTATAAAATGGTGGGCCGACGCTTACTGAGTTTGAATTAAAAGTTTCATAAATTAATGGATACATAACGCCAATAAATATTGAAAAAATACTTGTAACCATAAGAATGTTATTAAGCGATAAATAAGATTCTTTGGAGCCACTCACTACTGTTTTGTTGTTGTATAGCTTTGGCATCCTTATAACTAAAATTGTTAATGCAAATAATGTTATTAAAGCAACGAATATTAATAAAAATAATCCTCTCTCAGGATCATTCGCAAATGAGTGAACACTATCAATTACTCCTGATCTTACGATAAATGCTCCAAACAAACTTAAAGTAAAGACACTCAAGCCTAAAAATAAAGTCCATGATTTTAAAACCTTAGATTTATTTAGCGCATGCATTGAATGGGTGAATGCTGTAGCTGCAAGCCAAGGCATTAAGGCAACGTTCTCAACGGGATCCCAAAACCAATATCCGCCCCAACCTAATTCATAATATGCCCACCAACTTCCTAATCCAATGCCTGCAGTTAGAAACGCCCATGCAAATAAAGACCATGATTTGATTTCGCGATGCCATTCAAAAGCAAAATTACCATTTATTAAAAATGAAATAATATATATAAATGGTATAGCAAAGCCAACATAACCAAGATAAAGCATAGGTGGATGGATTGCTAATGCAGGATCTTGTAAAACAGGATTAATGTCTGCGCCATTCAATGGTGTAACAGGAAGGATACGCTCAAATGGAGATGAAGTAGCAAGTAAAAATAGTAAAAATCCAAAAATTAAAATTGCAGAAAAGATAATAATCAGTTCAAAAAACTCATGATCATTTTTTGTATGGTTTATAAATAACCATAACCAGCCAACTAAAAAAGTTATCCACAAAAACATTGAACCCTCATGCGCGCTCCAAATTGAGGACACTTTATAAAAAATAGGTAGGTCTGAGTTCGAATGACTAGCGATATAAGCCACAGAAAAATCATCTTGTATTGCAAGATAAATGTATACGGCAAACGATAAAAATAAAAAAAAGGCTGCCGCATTAAAAGTATTGTGTGTTAACTGTCTTAATTTATGTGATTTATCTGAAGTGTGATTTACAATTCCTATTAATGATGAATACAACATTAAACCTGCAGATAAGATTGCTAACAAATGTGAGAACTCAGGAATCATATATGCTTGAAATGTTTTTATTTGGTGGCATGTAATTTTCGTCATGCTTAGCAAAAAGCTCTTCGGCAACAAATAATTTATTTAGGCTAAAACGCCCCAAAACAACAGCACCACTATTTTCTTTGAACAAATCAGGAGGAATTCCTTCAAAAATTACATCTATTTCGCCACTAAAATCTGTTAATGTGAAATTCACAAGAGTCTGTTCATAACGAATTGAATTTTTCTTAACAACACCTCCAAGTTTAATTCGAGTAGTTGGAAGATTCTGAAAATCAATTTCTGAGGGCGATAAATACAAGTCTATTTTTGAATTTAATGAATACAGAATAAATCCTACTCCAATAGACAAGCAAAGTAATATTAAGAAAATATTTTTTAATCTGTTCTTTCTGTGTTCAAGCATTTGATTTGTCTTTTTTTATCTCTCACTTTTTTGAATAACAATAAATAAGATGTAAGCAATAGTAATATTCCAAGTCCATAGACACTCCAAATATAAACTCCATGACTACTTGAAAAGATATCAAACATATTGATCAATCCAAGTTTTATTCTTTTCTCTAGTTAAAATTATAATTTTACTCATCAAAAAACCCATTGATATATATAGAAACCCGAAAGCGATGATACTTATCATGAGAGGTATAAACATTGTTATGTCAATGGATGGCGACTTAGTAAGGGTGATTGATGCTGGCTGATGCAAGGTGGACCACCAATCAACAGATTTCTTAATTATGGGTAAATTAATTGTTCCAACAATGACTAAAATCGACATCAATCTGTCTGATTTATCAAAATTATTAAAAGAGTTATGCAAAGTTATTAATCCTAAATACATTAGAAATAATATTAACGTGGATGTTATTCTTGCATCCCATTGCCACCAAGTTCCCCAAGTCGGTATGCCCCAAATCGAGCCAGAAAAAAGAGCAAGAAATGTAGATAGCAAACCAATATATGCGGCTGCTTTAATTAGATAAGCAGCAAGACGAACCCTCCATACTAGATGAATCATTGCCCAAAATGCCATAATCCAATAAATTAATTGAGCGTAGATAGAGGTCGGCACATGAAGGTAGATAATTCTATAAACATCGCCTTGCTCTGCATCAGTTGGACTGTAAAATATACCCCAAATCCAACCAACAGCTAAAAAAATTAATCCTGCAGAAAAAACAAAAATGAAATACTTATCACATCTTTTGAGGTAAGTTTTAGGGGATGCAAACTGATTAATGAAATTTTTTAACACGTTATTTATATATGGACTTATACAATTATTCCAAATGAAGTTTGAGTGTAATTGCGGTAACAAATGTAAGCAAAATACATGCGATTATTGAAATACCAGTTGCCATAAAATGTATAGAAAAAATTGGTATTTCAAGGCGTAAAAAGGTTAATGCTTGACCAAATAAAATAACTGCTGGAAAAATTATTGGCATCACTAAGATTAAGCCTAATGTGCTGCCCTTGTTTATACTGATTGCATTTCCAAAAAAGAGCATATTTACAAAAATTATCTGCATATTTATGAATAATAAGCATAAGTCAGGAAGAAAACTTACATTAACTTTGTAAGCTATTGCAAAAACAATAGATATCAAAGTTAGTGGCAAAATTTTCATTAATACGGTAATCATCAACTTGCATGCCACATATACATAAAGATTTGAATCTTTGATTAAAGATTGTTCTATTGTTCCATCATAGAAGTCTTCAAAAAATACGTCATCAATTGATAAATAGTTTGTAACAAGAATAGTAATGATAATTATATTTAAAAATAACTCAGCTAAGCCTATGTTCATTAGGTCAATGCTCAATGGGAATGCAATCATAATCAGTGAAAAAAGTATTAATGGTCCCAACCAAGATCTTATTTCTTTTTGAAGTTTAAATTGCTCGTCTTTGATCTGCTTTAGTATCATAGTCTGAGTGTCTCGCATTCAAGTTCAGCAGGTATATGAGACGTAAAAATTACAGTTTTCCCATCACCAACTAAACTAATCATTTCTTTTTTGATTATTTCAATATGTGCATTATCCAGACCAGAAAATGGCTCATCAAGCAAAAACATCTCGTGTGTCTCAACAAAAATTGGGATTAATGCTGCTTTTCTTTGTTGACCATAAGACAAAGAAGAAAATTTTGTATCGCGTTTATCGTATAAATTTAATTTTTTCAGAGTATCAATAAGTTTGGTCTCAGAAAAATTATTTAAATAGATCTTTAAATTCTCATCTAGAGTAAGATAGTTTTTAAGCGGTATCTTGTGACCGATATATTTCTTTGAAAAAGACTGATGCTTAAATATCTTTCCTTTGCTAGGCGGCATAATTTCAAGGATAATCTTTAATAGTGTTGTTTTACCTGCTCCGTTCCCTCCAATAAATTGATACATCATATTAGACTGAATTTTTAAGGAAACATTCCTAAGAATTTTTTCAGAATTTATTGAATAAGAAATATTTTGAATATCGAGTAAGTTAGTCACTTCAAGCTCTATCTAAGAATATCAAACCATCTAAAGAGTCCTGAGGATCATTGTGTAATGAAAATCGTTTTATCAATTCACCAACATTAAAATTTTTATTCTCACCAAATCCACCTACTGCAAAAAATAACTCTTTAGTGAAAAATATATTCTTTGAAAAATATTTTCTTAACTCTTTCATGTTGAAATCACGAATAAGATTAACATTAGGTGAAAAAAAACCCCAATAAAAGCTTTCATGAATGGCAGATTCTGACAAAAATTTTCTTGTGCATTTTCTTACAAAAAAGCCAGCTTTTATTAGTACTATCAAATTTGCGCTTGTGTTGTGAACTATATCACTTAAGTTTTTATGATCTAAACCTTGATTTGTAAATAAAAACTCAAATTCTGATTGTTCGTCAACCTTGTAAGGCTGTCTTCTTTCAAGATCCTTTTTATTTCCATACACCAGATAAAGAACTCTCTTTTTGGAATTCTTTGAAGGCATTTTTACACGGTTTTACTAAAAGCTTGCTCCAAATCTTCTATGATGTCATCAATGTGTTCAAGGCCTATCGATAAACGAACATAACCCGGAGAAACGCCAGCAGATAAAAGTTCCTCTTCATTTAACTGTGAGTGCGTAGTACTCGCTGGATGAATGGCAAGACTTCTTGAATCCCCGATATTGGCAACGTGATAAAACATTTCCAAGGAATCAATAAATTTTTTACCAGCTTCTAAGCCTCCTTTTATCTCAAAACCGAGCAATCCACCATTGCCACCTGATAAATACTTTTCTGCCCTTTCTTTATATATACCCTCAGCAACACTTGGGTGAGAAACTGACTCAACTTGAGGATGAGATTTCAAAAATTCTGCAACTTTTGATGCATTTTTAGAGTGTTCTCGCACCCTTAATGCCAATGTCTCAAGGCCCTGAATAAACATAAATGCATTAAATGGGCTCATCGCTGCACCCATATCTCTTAATAGGGTTGTCCGTGCCTTAAGAATATAGGCTATCGGGCCAAGTGGTTTAACAGCTTCGGTCCAAACAGCACCATGATAAGAAGGATCAGGTGTATTTAGTTGAGGTTGTCTATCTGGAAACTTTTCCCAATCAAATTTACCACTATCAATGATAATGCCACCAATTGAAGTACCATGACCACCAATATATTTTGTGGTTGAATGAACAACCACTGTTGCTCCATGATCAATTGGCTTACATATAATTGGAGCAGCTGTGTTGTCAACTATGAGCGGAATTCCCTCTGCTTTACCCAGCTCAGCAACTTCATTTAAAGGGAAAACCTTAAATGATGGATTTGGAAGTACCTCACCAAAAAAAGCTCGTGTTTTTTCATCTGCCGCATTTATAAAATTCTGAGGATCTTCTGGGTCAACAAATCGAACTTCAATTCCCATATCATTAAGAGGATTTTTAAATTGATTATATGTGCCTCCGTATAGATGAGTTGAACTAACAATATTGTCACCATTCTTTGCAATATTTTGAATTGCATATGCAGTTGCTGCTTGTCCAGATGCCACACCTAAGGCGCCAACACCATTTTCAATTGCGGCAGCTCTCTCCTCGAGGACAGCAACAGTAGGATTCATAATCCTTGTATAAATATTTCCCAATTCTGATAATGCAAACAAGTTTGCAGCATGATCAGTATTATCAAATTGATAGCTAGTTGTTTGATGAATAGGAACTGCTACTGAATTAGTATTCTCATCCTTTCTCCAACCTGTATGTAGGCCAATTGTTTCGGGATTTGTATATTCTTTTGACATATAGTTACTCCAGTTTTGTGTGTGGCATTTGCTAAATAAAGGGTAACCTTATTTAGCGGCACTTATTAATCGCTCGCAAGCCAGACAAATCAGCGATAAGATGATGATAATAAAGAATAAAAATTTGTAAAGCTTTTTTTGAATTAATCTAATTTATAAATATAATCTACAAATTAAGGAAAATTATGGCTCGTAAATATGTAAATTACAGGGTGGGTGGATCTCCACAGAAAGAAACTGATGATTATTCTGTTTGGACAAATGACCTACTAAATAAAATTATTGCAAGTAAAACAATAATACAACCTGGCAAAGCTACTATTGGGCATCAACTTATAAATTCAGACGTTGTATATGTTGTTGTGAATGGTCGAGGTACTATGGAAGTCATAGAATATATGAACTCAAAAGAAGGCCATGGTAGTGATCCCTCAAGAGGAATTGACCACAAAGACTCTTATGCGCTTACAGCAGGAGACGTAATATTGGTTGAATCTGGAGATTATGTAAAAGTGGTAAACGAATCTGATCACGATCAACTAGCATACCTAAGAATTTTTGATAGAGAGGGATGGAGAAAGTAACTAGTTTGGTTCACTACAAAGATCTTTTAGCTCATCGATAGAATTTTCTAGGGAATATTCTTTTGTTTCATTAGTCATAAGATCTCTAATTGAGATTTTTTTGTGCTTAATTTCCTCTTTACCTATTACAGCCATAAATTGTATTTTTGAATTTGAATGCTCTCTTATCTTGTATCCGATTTTCTCATTTCTACAATCTAGTTCTGCTCTGATATTGTTATCCTTTAACTTCTTTTGAAAGTCAGTTGCATATTCAATTGCTGAATCAGTGACAGTCATTATCATAATTTGGATTGGGGCAAGCCATAAAGGAAGCTTACCAGCATAATTTTCAATGAGTATTCCGATAAATCTCTCAAAAGAGCCTAATATTGCTCTATGGATCATAACTGGATGATGTTTATTTCCGTCTTCACCTACATATTGTGCATCTAACCTTTCTGCTAAATTAAAGTCTAATTGAAAAGTACCACACTGCCAGTCGCGACCAATTGCATCTGTTAAAACAAAATCTAACTTAGGCCCATAAAAAGCACCATCGCCTTCATCAATTCTGTATGGATATCCTAAATTTTTAATGGCAGTCTCAAGCGCCTCCTCAGCTTTATCCCAAATTTCATCTGATCCAACTCTCATTTCAGGTCTTGTAGATAGTTTAATTTCGAAGTCATTAAAACCTAAATCGGCATAAAGCTTAGATAAAAATTCTATAAACAAACCAGTTTCGGACTCAATTTGATTCTCAGTACAAAAAATATGGCCATCGTCTTGGGTAAATGCGCGTACACGCATTAGACCATGCATTGTGCCTGATGGCTCATATCTGTGACATAAGCCAAATTCAGCATATTTCAATGGTAAATCTTTATGTGATTTAATTCCTTGATTATAAATTTGGACATGACCAGGACAATTCATTGGCTTCAGTGCATTCACTCTCTTTTCATTTGCGTAATCTTCATCTATCTCAGTTATAAACATATTTTCTCTATATTTATCCCAATGGCCTGACGACTCCCACAATTTTCTATCAATCACTTGAGGTGTATTAACTTCAATATAGTTATTATCTTGGAGCTTTTTTCTGACAAAATTTCTTAATTGTCTATATATAGTCCAACCTTTAGGATGCCAAAATACCATACCAGGAGCCTCATCTTGGAAATGAAATAAATCCATCTCTCTTCCCAATTTTCTGTGGTCTCTTTTAAGGGCTTCCTCAACTTCATTAAGATGCTTTTGTAGATCTTTATCACTGTTAAAAGCTGTGCCATAAATTCTAGTTAACATTGTGTTTTTAGAATCACCTTTCCAATAGGCGCCTGAAACTTTTGTTAATTTAAAAGAACCTATAAATCCTAAATTTGGTAAATGTGGTCCTCGACATAGATCAACAAATTCCTCATTATCTTGATAGTAAAGCTGAAAGTCATTTTTTTGATTAGATTCATTTATGATAGTTTCTTTGAAGGGTTCTTTCTTTTCTTTAAATATCTTAAGAGCCTCTGATTTAGAGACCAATTTTTTTGTTAGTAAAGATTTAGTTTTTATAATATTCTTCATCTCGTCCTCAATTTTAATGAGATCATCCGAAGAAATTACTTCTTCGGACTCGACGTCATAGTAAAAACCATCCTCAATTGTGGGTCCAATTGCTAACTTCGATTTGGGATATAGATTTTTGATTGCGCGGGCAAGCACTTGAGCTGTAAGTGTATGCCTCATAATCTCAAGCCCCTCCTCAGATTGAATTGTAATTATAGATACTTGAGCATTATCTTTTAGCTGATCAGACAAATCATACTGTGTTTCATCAACTTTGTATGCGACAGCAGACTTAGCCAATCCTTTTCCAATAGAATTAGCTAGGTCAAAGCCAGTTGAATTTGCTGGCAAGGACTTTTCAGAGCCATCTGGAAGAAAAATTTTTATGTTAGTACTCATATTTTTTTTAAAGGTATATTTTAATAGATTAAGTGTTAAAGCGTAATGCTTTTAAGTTTTGCTAATAAAGCTCAGTAAAAAAGTTATATTTGTACACGCTTTGTTGTCTTGATTCAAAATATGTTGGAAATTTTGAATTCAAATAAAAAAATAGATCACGGGTTTTATTACCTAAATGAAAAATAATCCTATTATTTCGTGACATATCTTGAATTCTTTTGACCCTACTTTGCCTAATTGATACAAAATTAGTAAAAATTTCAGAATAATCATTATATTTTTTAAAAACATAATCGAGTATCAAACTATCCTCTAAAGCTGCACATGCTCCTTGAGCCATAAAAGGTAGCATTGGATGTGCAGCATCTCCAATAATTAGCAATCTTGAATCAAACCAATTTTTTGGCTGATGAAAAAATAATCCCCATTTGTTGATTGATGAGTTTGCGCTGAATAAATTTTGTAATCTGTTATCAAAATTACATATACTTTTCTCCACTTGTTTGGTTGTTGACGAAAAATTCCAACTCTCCACTTCTTGTTCATTTTGTTTTGCAACAACAACACAATTTAATTCATTTTTATTTAATGGGTATGTAACCATATGAGAATTCTTTTGGAGAAATAAGTTTGGTTCATATAAGAATTTATCGACACTCTCATCAAGTGTTGTAATTGTTCTAAAAGCACAAAACCCTGAATATTTTGGCATGTAGTCTTCATTGAGTTTTTTCCTTGATATTGAATTTAATCCATCTGCTCCAATTAAAATGTCACTATCATATTCAATATCATTGGAACAAATTCTCACATTATCTTTAGTTATTATGATTTTGTTTATATATTGATTAGAAATAATTTTAACTTTATTTTTAATGGCATTGTCTTTAAGAAGATTGAGAAGTTTATGTCTATGAAGATAATAAAAACCTACTTTTGTGTCTTTGACTAGTCTGTGCATGGAGACTTTTTGCAGTAGAGCTGAATTCTCAGCTCTTCTAATGCTTAATGAAGTTGATTGTTCAGCAAGATTGATAAAATCATTTCGTATACCTAATGCATCTAATACTCTTATAGCATTCGGGGTAATTTGTATTCCAGCTCCAAGCTCATTAATGTAGTCATTTCGCTCAACTATAGTAACTTCGTGGCCTTGCTTGGATAGAAAAATAGATGAGGCTAATCCTGCAATCCCTCCTCCTAGAATATTAATTTTCATGATCAGGTTAAAAGCTTTTCAGTTATCATGATAATTAAGCCCCCTTAGTTAAACGGATATAACAACTCCCTCCTAAGGAGTAGTTCTAGGTTCGATTCCTGGAGGGGGCACCAATAAAGAGGCCTTAGGCCTCTTCAATCAATTTGGAGCTGATTCAGGCTGATAATCATAGTAACCAACTAGTGGAATCATTAAATGTGCATAAGGTGTGCCTTGAAACATCACATATGGTGCTCCAGTCGTGTAATCACTTGATTGTCCATCAAGAGAAGAAGGATCTTTTGGCATTAACATCATGTGTGCACCTGATTCTATAAAATGTTTGTGACCAGCGTCTTTTTGTCCATCTGTTCCGATAGTAAAGTTATCTACTCCTAGGTCTCCATGTATCATCCACATCCACCCATCGGCTTCCATTTCAGGAATTGTGCCAGCTTTATATGCATTTGCCCAAGCTACTGAGTTTTTATCAGAGCATGCTGGAGCTGCAGAATGGGCATCTTTAAAACCACCTTTTGGCATTGGCATAAAAGGCTCGCATCTCCACCCATTTGTGCCCTCTCTTAAAACTTCGCCAGATGCACCTATGACAGTTGCATAATCTCCAATAAATGCAGGTGCAGCACTAGTGTAGGTATTAATTTCCCATTCTTTTGTGTTGCCCATTGAATGATTATGTTCTCCCATTTCATGATGCATTGCATTTAAGGCTGGAGTTAACAATGCAAGAAATAATATTTTTTTCATATATTTTGCCTCCTAATCGTCAAAGTCGCTTGCTTGCGGAATATGAACACCACCATAGGCAGCTGGGGAATAATGTTGAGTTTTTGCAACCCACTTTTTACCCTCTTTAATCCAGTTCATTGTAACTCTTGTTCGATATGGTTGTGTGGAACCTCCAAAATTTGAAATCCCCTCATAATAGAATCTAACAAAAACAACATCGTCAGATATCTGTATTGCTTCAGGATAATAAATATTAATTACACCGGCTTGCCCTGAATTTGCCCAATCATCTGCAGATTGAATAACTTTTGGTTTATGAAAACTGCCATCCGAGTTGGTGCCAAAAGTTCCAGATTTACTCTCATAAGAGACGACTTTATCCCAATCTTGATTTGTTCGAGCCTCAAAATATGCACTTAAAGACTCAAGAACTTCTTTCTCAGCTGGCAGATGTCCGTCTGAAAAAGATTGTATTGAAAACGTAAATAAAAATAAGCTTAATAAAATTCTCATAATTTCACTCCTTTACAACAAATTAGTCAAAAGTTATTTGAGTGTCAAGTTAAGTGCGTAATTTGTACTTCATAATTTTTCCAGATGCATTAGTTGGTAATTCATCTAAAAAAACAACTTCTCTTGGAACTTTATAATTTGCCATATTGTCTTTAGCCCATAATATTATTTCCTCAGCAGTAATATCATCATTTTTGTTCTTCACTATGAAAGCTTTTGGTACCTCTCCCATTCTTTCATCTGCAACTCCTATTATTGCAACTTGCTGTATAGAGCTATGGTTTAGAAAGATGTTTTCAATTTCTGCGGGATAAGCATTAAAACCGCCAACAATAAACATGTCCTTTATCCTATCTGTAATTTTCAAATATCCATTCTGATCCAATATTCCAACATCGCCTGTTTTAAGCCAACCATCGGCTGTGATTGTTTCTGCCGTAGCTTCGGGGTCTTTATAATAGCTTTGCATCACATTGTACCCTTTGATAAGTATCTCTCCTTGCTCTCCAACATTTACATCATTGCCTTTAGCATCTATGCATTTAACCTCAACATCTGCAATAGCCTTCCCTGATGTTGAGGCTACTGTTTCATAATCATCCTCTGGTGTGCACATCGTTGCTACACCGGTACTTTCAGTTAGACCATAAGCAGTAATAACAGTCTCAAAACCTAATTTCTCTTTCATATCTTTTATTAAACTTACAGGAATTGATGCTGCTCCAGTCACCCCAAGCCTGAGAGATTGTATTTTATCTTGTGTAAGGTTTTTTGAGGTTAAAATCGATTGATAGAGAGTTGGTGGGCCAGGCAGCATTGAAATATTAAATTTCTCAATCTTTTCAAGAACCTTTTCACTATCAAAAACAGGCTCAGGGTAGCCCTGACAACCGATAATTATTACAGACATCCACCCTGCTTTATAACCAAATGTATGGAAAAATGGATTAACGATTAAGTATTTGTCATTTTGATTTAAACCAACATATTTTGACCAAAACTTAAAAACTTGAGTGTTTTGTTTTTGAGTAATTATTACTCCCTTGGGCTGTCCTGTAGTGCCAGATGTAAAAATAATATCAGCATAATCTTCTCCTTTGATTATTGGTAAATTGATTGATGAGTTTATATTTAATAAATCACTAAATTTATATTGAACTGATTCACTAACAGGATTCAAGATAAAAGATTTATTTAAATTATTTAGTTTTTCTTTTTCTAAAAGTTCAATATAGTTTATTCCAAGAAAGCTATCTTCAGTAAAAAGAAACTTTGCCTCAGATTTATTTAAAATAAATGAGGCTTCGTTGCCCTTCATTCTGGTATTGATCGGTACCAGAATTCCACCAGCTTTTTGAATGCCAATTGCACAGACAATCCAATTGATTGAATTTGGAGCCCAAATAGCAACACGATCTCCAAATTCAAGACCTTCACTAATTAGGCCAATAGCAAATGAATCACTTAACTGGTTAAGTTCCTCATAAGTAATTTCAGTATTATCATCTTTGAAAGCTAAATTAGTACCAATTTCAGCAGCACGAACACGGACAAGTTCAGGAAGGGAATTAAAATTTTCGCTTATAGTTTTTAAAGACAATTTAGTTAATGTCTAAATCAAAACTCTCTTTTTTCCATGTTGATTCCTTTTGGCATATCTGCACGATCAACTAGGAATTGAGAATACCATTTTCGCAATTTGTGTAATGGACCATCGCCATCACAAACAACTGGATCAGGTATGTAAATCTTGTTCTCCCATATTGCTACATCTTGACCAAATGCAAAATTGTTTGCATCAACATAACCCTGAATAAATGCCTTTTCATCCTCGGGCGACATACCAGGAACTTTTTTAACCATAACACCAAAATTGATCTGAAATGAAGTAAAAGTTAACGGTAAATGTGAGACCAATAAGCGACTTTCGACCTTAGCACCATCATGAACAGCACTCATATAAGTTGTCATGTAAGCAGGGCCCTCATATCTTGCTTTTGAAAATAAATCTCTTCCTAAAATAGGGCTATCTGCCGTCATCTCTTGAGTATAGGTATGATCTTTAGCTTCATTCCAAAAACCTTCGAATGGAGCTTGATGAACTGGACCAAAATGGCCTTTGTCTGCCATATTATCAATTAGCTCGCGACAATTATTTTTTACTAAAAAACTTGCCATCCCATAGTCAGACCAATCATCTGAGTAACATGCATCTATTTTATCTGGTTCATAATCTGGTGCAGTGCCCTCATGGTCATGCCAACACATTACCATTTGATTTTTTTCAATAATTGGCCATGATTCTCCGTCACCGGCATCAAATTTAATGGAGCCATCTTGTTGTCTAGTTACCGTAAGTTTTCTGTTAAAACCATAAATTGTTCTTGTTTCATTTACTTCAAACTCTCTCTGATGTCCAAGCACAAACCATCCTCTTGGAAACCTATCTGGTATTTCGTTTATTTGATCTCTATTCATATTTATACCTCTTCTGGATCATACCACACCATGATTGATCCATCTTCTTCTTTTACTTTCCAACTTCTTGTTTTGGCCTTTGGTGGAATCTTATTAGCGTATCCAATATCATCACAATTACCTTCATCATTCCATCTCCAGGCATGAAATGGACATCTAATGCCATTTCCATCGACCTCACCACATGCTAGTGATGCACCCATATGTTTGCAAAATAAATCAAGCGCTCTAACAATTCCATCAGCACCTCTCCACACAACTATTTGCGTGGCAAAATCATCAATACTTATGGCCTTATTTACTTCAAGATCCTCACATGAAAATACTTTATGCCAACCCTTTTTAAAATCTGTTGAAAGTGGATCTTTTTGAACAGGTAATTCAGGCGCTATAAGTTTTTCATCCATTAGATCTATTAATTTTATTGTTTAATATAATTTTAACAATAAATTATTTTTATTGCTCAGAATATCTCTTTCAATTCTTCAAGTTGAGATATATCACTTGATGTTGGAACAAGTAAAACATCATCAAATCCTATAAGTTCAATTTCGTCTAAAAATAATCTTAACTCTTCTACGGTTCCACAAAAGCCTGCAGTATCTGACAAAGTATTTGCAATATCATTACCCATCCATGCAAGATATTTATTTAAATGTTTTTTCATTTGAATGCGAGAATTTGAACCTAAAGCAAACCAAAAACTAGTTATCATTCTTGGACGTTTATCCTTAAAGTTCTCTTTAGCAAGTTTGAATGAATCAGCAATGTCCTTAATGTCAGCATCAAAGGAAAATCCTGCAATACCATCTGCATAACTTGCAGCCATCTCTACAGCTTTTGGACCAATTGCACCAGCCAGAATCTTTGGGCCTCCAGCTTGAATTGGTTTTGGGCCAATAGATTGATTATATGAATCATTCCAAACTGATCGCATTTTTTCAACTGAGGACATAACTCGTTTCCATTTTGTATTTGACCATTGAGCATTTATGGCTTCATAATCTTCTCTTCTTCCTCCAACACCAACACCTAAAGTGAATCTTCCATCAGATATCATATCAATAGTGGCAAATTGCTTTGCACAAAGAATTGGGTCATGCATGGGTAGAATTGAAACTGTGGATATGATTTCAACATTCTCTGTCCATGCTGCTACTGAGCTTAATGTTGTAACAAACTCAGGGTTATCAAAAACTATTCTCTCCCCTAACGCGATACTACGCCAATGACCATCGTCAATAATTTGGCACCAATTTTTAATCAACCCCCTATTAAGGCCTGATTCCATCACCGGCAATGTCATGCCAATATTCATATTTACTTCTTTTTTTTCAAATCAAGCGCAACATCAACGATCATATCTTCTTGACCACCGACCATTTTTCTCTCACCTAATTCAACAAGAATATCTCGAGTATCTAAACCATATGTATCAGCTGCGTTTTCTGCATGCCTAAGAAAAGATGAGTAAACACCTGAATAACCCAAAGTTAAAGTCTCTTTATCAACCCTAACCGGTCTATCTTGAAGAGGCCTCACTAAATCTTCAGCGGCATCCATTAGTTTAAATAAGTCAGTGCCATGTGGCCAACCCATTCTGTCGATTGCTGCTATGAAAACCTCCAAAGGAGCATTACCTGCACCAGCACCCATTCCAGCAAGGCTTGCATCAATTCTATCTGCACCAGATTTAACAGCTGCAATTGAATTAGCTACACCTAGCGATAAATTATGGTGAGCATGCATTCCAGTTTCCGTACTAGGATCCAAAGTATCTTTAAATGCCTTAAACCTATCTTGAACATCATCCATGTTTAATGCACCACCGGAATCTACAACATATACGCATTGGGCTCCAAATGATTCCATCATTTTTGCTTGTTCAGCAAGACCCTTTGGATCATTCATATGTGACATCATAAGAAATCCAATGGTATCCATCCCAATCTCTCTAGCATACTCAATATGTTGTTTTGAAACGTCTGCCTCAGTGCAATGAGTTGCGACTCTAACAGATCTTACACCCATATCCCAAGCCCATTTAAGGTCTTCTTTAACGGCTATCCCAGGAAGAATCAATGTGGTTAGTTTTGCATACTTTAATTTCTCAGCGACCGCTCCAATCCACTCCTGATCTGTATGAGCACCAAAGCCATAATTAAAAGATGAGCCAGACAAACCATCTCCATGAGCTACCTCAATTGCATCTACTCTAGATTCATCCAATGCTTCAGCTATCTTTTCAACATGCTCGATTCCATACTGATGTCTAATGGCATGCATTCCATCTCTGAGTGTAACGTCTTGAATGTATATTTTCTTCATTGTTTATTCAGTCTTATAAGTTCCTCAGCAGTTCCTAAAGCAGCTGAAGTCATGATATCTAAGTTACCTGCATATGTTGGCAAATAGTGTCCAGCGCCTTCAACTTCAAGAAAAATTGAAGTTTTAATTCCTTCAAATTGACCATACCCTGGAATTCTGCAAGGATTATTTGAACCATAACGTTCAAATTGGAGATCTTGCTTGAGCCTATAGCCAGGCACATATTCTTGTACTTTTTTTACCATACTTTGGATACTATCTTTGATCTTATCTGTATCAATTGTGTCTGATAAAGTGAAAACAGTGTTTCTCATTAATAGAGGAGGTTCAGCAGGATTTAAAATAATTATTGCTTTGGCCTTTTTTGCTCCTCCAACTTTTTCAAGTCCTAATGCAGTTGTTTTTGTAAATTCATCAATATTTGCTCTTGTGCCTGGACCTGCTGATCGCGAAGAAACTGAGGCTACAATTTCTGCGTATCGAACACAAGATATTTGATTCACCGCAGCAACCATAGGTATTGTCGCTTGACCGCCACATGTTACAAGGTTTACATTTTTTTCTTGTAAATGTTCTGAAAGATTAACCACCGGCACACAATATGGCCCAATAGCAGCTGGTGTGAGGTCAATCATTTGCTTATTGTCAGCTGTAATAGTTTCGTGATGGTGCTTATGGGCTGATGCTGATGTAGCATCGAAGAAAATTTCTGTATCTTGATACTCTTGCATAGAAGTAAATCCCTCTATTCCCTTCGATGAAACTTGGATGCCTAATGATTTTGCTTTGGCTAGCCCATCTGAATCAGGATCAATGCCGATAACTCCAGTCAAATTCAGAAGACTAGAAGTATTAATAATTTTGTACATAAGATCAGTTCCAATATTGCCTGATCCAATGATTGCACAATTAACCTTATCCATTATCAAGAGAAGTATACTTCACAATCGCCAATTCCAATAAGCTCCATATAAAAGTGATCGCCTGCGATCGCAGGCTCAAGAGGCACAAGAGAGCCTGATAGGATTATTTCGCCCTTGAGGAGAGGTATATTGTATTTTCCAAGTGTATTAGCAAGCCATGCAACTGCCTCAGCAGGATGACCCTGAACAGCGGAACCATAGCCTGAAGATAGATACTCTCCATTTTTAGATACTTTTACTTCGAGTTTATCAAGCTCATAATCATTTTGATAATTTAATCCATCACCAAGTAAAAACACTCCGCAGGACGCATTATCTGCAATAGTATCCTGAATCTTAATTTGCCAGTTATTTATTCGCGAATCTACGATTTCAAAACATGGAAAAATTTTTTCTGTAACTGAAAGAACATCCTCTTTTCTTATACCAGGACCCCTAAGATCCTCATTTAATACAAAAGCAATCTCAGCTTCTGCACGAGGCTGAATAAGTTGTTGTGAAATTTTGTAAGTTGACTTATTCTCAATCTGCATTCTATCTGTTAAAAAACCAAAATCAGGTTGATTGACATCAAGCATTTTTTGAACAACATCGCTTGTAACTCCAATCTTCTTGCCAACAATTTTTTCTCCATTTTGTTCTCTTAAACTCAAGAATCTTTTGGAAATTTCATAAGCATCATCAATCGTAATCTCTGGATAGGATTCTGTGAGAGGTTCAATAGTTGAGCAATCTTGAAGTGACTCAAATAATAATCTTGAGATTTCTTGAATCTTTTTATGATTCATATTTAGCGGTTAAGAAAGTCTATGCATGTTTGATTGAAAATTTCTTCTCTTTCTATCATCACCCAATGTCCACATCTGCTAAAAAGAATAATTTGAGCATCATGGCACTTTTGACCAATTTTGGATGCACCAGATACTGGACAAAATTTATCATCCATACCCCAAAAAACAAGCATTGGATGAGTTATTTTACCTAAATCATCTTCTAAGTTAGGAATTTTCATCGAAGCAAGTACCTGAGGATTCATTAGTGGAAGAATTTGCATTCTATCCTCTATCATTTCATCAGTAATAATTGATGAATCATATGGAAATAGTTTCAAAAGGCCTTCTATCTTTTCTTGATTCATTTCACCACCTAAAAAATCTGATAAAAGTTTTTGTATTCCAGGCATAGAATTGTATGTTTCCATATCTTCAATTCCGCCACTACCCATTAGTATTAATTTCTTAATCCTCTCAGGTTTGTTAAGCGACAAGCCAAGTGAGAGTGCGCCACCAAGACTGTTGCCTATTAGTGAGAATTGATTAAGCTCAAGAGCATCTGCGAATTCAATAAGCTTCCCATTGAAATAATCCATTGAGTATTCAACATTATCTGGCTTGCTTGAAAAACCAAATCCTGGCAAATCTGGAAGTATTACTCTAAATCCTGCATCCCTTAAGGCAACAAAATTTCTTTTAAAATTAGTGTGTCCTGAAACGCCAGTTCCACTGCCGTGAAGAAATAAAACTGTTTCCCCCTCGCCTTCGTCATAATAATGAAAGCGAAAGTTATCACCTACATCAATGTAATGTCCTTCAGGAATCACTTAAATTTTTGTTAATGTAATAGGTAATCCATCCTCAGGTCGAGGTAAATGAACATGCTGAAATCTTGGATCATAATTATTTGGTAGATTAACTTTATATTGCTTGAGTAGTCTAAATAGATAAAGTTTCGCGTTCATCATAGCAAAATGCATCCCTATGCACTTATGCGCTCCTCCTCCAAATGGAATATAACTAAATCCATGTCGTTTATGTTCAGCCCTATCTGGAGAGAATCGCATCGGATCAAATTCTAATGGATTTGTCCACCATTCTTCCATTCTATGAGTAAAAGGGGGACTAATCATCACAACTGTATTTGCTGGAATTTCGTATCCTCCAACTTCAACATCTCTTGTGGTTCTTCTATTGAGAATCATAACTGATGGATAAAATCTTAAAGTTTCCTGAAATACGTACTCAGTGAGTTTCATCTCTGCCATATCGTCATATGAAGGAATATCTGAACTAACGTTATTAATTTCATCTCTTACTTTTTCCTGCCACTCGGGGTTTTTACCTAAATAATAGAGGATATTAGTAAGGGCGCTTGTAGTTGTATCGAATGCGGCAAATAATAAAAAAGCAATGTGACCATCGATATCAACATCCTCTAAATAATTTTCATCCTCATCCTTTGCATTGCAATACCTGCTGAACATATCCTCAAGTTCAGTGCCTCTTCTTTCAGGGATCTTAGTAACAAGGAAATTGCGTAAACTTTCACGGGATTTAAGTGCCTTTCTGAATGTACTAAAAGGCAAGTCATAGGGAACAGGAGTGATCAAACCTTTATTAATGTTCTCAAATATTTTGTGTAGCATCTTAGCTTCAGCGCTTGTCTCATCAAGTCCAATAAAAACCTTTGCCGCTACATCCATTAAAGTTTGTTGAATGTTATCGTAAAAAATGAATTCCTCATCTGGTTTTAACTCGTCTATTCTTCTTGATTGAATAGGATTTAACATGTCAACATAAGTTCTCAATGCGTCAGTTTTAAATGCAGGCTGAGATGCTCTTCTTGTCTTTTTATGTTTTTTGCCATCACGAAGAAGCATGCCATCAGGATATAAGCCTCCAAGAGAACCCATATACCCTCCTGCTGCACTAAAATTTCCATGTGGATCAAATAAAGCTGCCTCATTAAATTCTGGTCCTAAGCACATAAGCACTCTTTGATTTTTTACCATATCAAGTCTTGATACAGGACCAAATCTTTCATAATGATCTGCACAAACTGCTAAAGTATCTTTTACAAACTCAATTGTTTTTCCAAAAAAAGGGTATCCATATTCACCTGGAAACATTGAAAGATCCCTGTTGTCTGCTGCAAAACTGTTTGTGTCTATAGCCATTTATATATTATGAATTTTTTGCAACTAATTTCCACCAATAATTTGGAAAGAACCTTCTTATCCTGGTTGCAAAAACTGCTTCTTTAGTAGGATAACAAATAATCTTATCAGTCAGTAAATCTTTTTCAATTTGATCAACTACTTCTTCAGGATCACAAAGCATACCCTTTTCAACCGCTGACTTAATTACATCAGCTGAATCAGTCTCATCTACAAACCTCATCAAAGGTGTATCAGTTTGCGCAGGACAAACTACCATAACTCTTATGTTGGTATCTTTAACTTCTTTAGCTAAAATTTCACCAAAAATATTTACTGCCGCTTTTGAAGCACAATATGCAGACATATTTTCAAGTGGGCATGTTCCGGCAATAGACCCAAAAAGTATTATTTGCCCTTTATTATTTTCAAGCATGGATGGCAAGATATTACTTACCATATTTACCGTACCCTCATAATTAATTCTCATTAAACTGTTTATCGATGATGCGTCTAAATCTTTTACTTTGCCCATTGGCATGACTGCTCCTGCGTGGGTTACTCTGTCAATTGGACCCATTTGATGCTTGACCTCGTCCATCATCTCTTTAACAGCATTTGAGTCTGCTAAATCACAAGGAAAAATTGAAATATTATTGGACTCTTGTTTTAGTTGATTTAGGTTTTCTTCATTGATATCAATAGCAGCGACGCGAACACCCTCAGCTGCAAGACGCTTTGCAGATATTTTACCCATTCCGCTTGCGGCACCTGTAACAATAGCATTTTTAATTTCCATAATTATCTCCCTATGAATTTACTATATCACTAAATATCTGCTTGTTGGAATTACTTCAATTTTTGAAAAATCAATAAATTTACTGCAACTTTCCATCATAATATTTAAATTTTGTTTCATAAGTGAAGGATTGCCCTTGGCGGCATAAAATTCTTCTTGATCTGTCATTGCGCCTAGAGGAAAACATTCTTCGATAATAGCAATGAATTTTGGTGCATCTTTTTGAAGCCTTCTTACAACTGTATTCTGCGTATAAATAAAATTAGACTGGGTTTCAATAGCTATTTCAGTATGATAATGAGTCCAATGGTCAAACCAATCATAAACATCCATATGCTCGGGTTTCTCAAGAAAAACGATTTGAGAAAATCCTTCAGTGCGATGACCTAAATTATTAGATTCATCAATTTCTAATATCTTAGACTCGCTCACAATATAACTAAAAAATCTCTTTGCATGCGATTCCAAAATATTTAATTTTTCCTCAACATGAAATAGACTGTTAACTTTTAGAAATAACACTGCATTAGGACTTGGTGGATAAGAAGATTGAATAAGTCCTGAGGCATCAGAAACATCATCATCTGCAAGATTTACTTGATAACTAAGAATTTCATCTTTCAAAGTAGAGGGAAATTCATTCAAAAGAAATCCTTTAAATTCGTTATCCTCAAGATTTGTGTTCTTCCATAATTGAATCGCTATTTTTTCCATTAAGCTCTCTGAGAGGAAGCTGATAATACTTCACCTGTCATGAAAGATGATTGTTCAGATGAAAGAAAAAGAATGATATTTGCAATTTCCCAAGGTTCTGCAGCCCTTCCAAGGACCTCTTTATTAATCAATGTATTAATGAGCTCATCGGAACTTGTTTTAGAGAGATGAGGATTGAGTGCTAGACTAGGCGCAACTGCATTAACTCTTATGTTATATTCAGCAAGCTCAACAGCAGTGCATCTAGTCAATGCCATGACTCCAGCCTTTGCAGCAGCATAATGAGTTTGATCCTTCTGCGCCCTCCAACCAAGAACAGAGGCATTGTTCACAATAACGCCTTGAGTTTTTTTTAGATAAGGGATTGATGCTCGCATTACCCGCATTGTGCCATTCAAAGTAACATCAATAATGTTGTTCCAAACATCATCGGGCATCTCCTCCAAACTGTTCTGACCACCTAATCCAGCATTATTTACAAGAACATCTATTGTTTCGAGGCAATCTGAAGCTTTTAAGATCATTTCATTAACTTCTTCGGTGCTTGTTACATTACATAGACATCCATCAATTCGACCTAGATTTAAATCTTGAAGTTCTTTGATGCATGCTTTAAGTCTCTCTTCATGTAAGTCTGATATAAATACATTGCCACCCTCTTCTAGGTATCTTTTTGCAGTGGCATATCCGATTCCAGAACCGGCAGCTGCTGTAATTACGATATTCTTATTCCTAAATTGATCAGACGAAGTTGGGTAATTAGGTATGTTTTTTTCTGACATCAGCAGTTTTCTAGAATTGTAACGTTTGCTTGACCTCCGCCCTCGCACATTGTTTGGAGCCCATATTTAATATTATTTCTTTTCATGTCATGAATTAAAGTTGTCATTAGTCTTGCCCCAGTTGCACCAAGCGGGTGTCCAAGTGCAATCGCACCTCCATTTACATTAATTTGCTCAACTGGATAACTAAATTCCTTCTGCCAAGACAAGGGAATGGATGCAAAGGCCTCATTAATTTCAACCCTCTGAATATCGTCTAGGGATAAATTGGATTTTTTAAGCGCATGCCTTGTAGCAGGTATTGGAGCAGTTAACATCCAAATTGGGTCATCGCCACGAACAGTTAAATTAGATATTTTTACTAGTGGTACTAGGTTGTGTTCGTTTAAAGCTTTTTCTGAAACAATTAATATAGATGCTGCTCCATCTGCATTTTGAGATGAAACTGCAGCCGTAATAATTTGACCTTCAATTACAGGATTTAGCTCTGCCATTCTTTCTAAGGTTGTATCTCTTCTTGGTGTTTCATCATGCAAGAATTCACCTACTGGTACTATCTCATCCTCGAATAAACCATTGTCAATTGCACTAATTGCTTTTTCATGGCTAGATTGCGCAAATATTTCCATATCCTCTCTTGAAATATCCCACTTCTCGGCAATCATATTGGCAGAATTAAATTGACTGACTTCGGTTTTACCATATCTATCAATCCAACCTGGTGAATCATGAAAAGGATTTTCGAATCCTAACTGTTGACCTGCAATCATTGCATAAGAAATTGGAATCATATTCATGTTCTGTACACCGCCTGCAATAACAATATCAGAGGTACCCGACATAATAGCCTGTGCAGCAAAATGAACAGCCTGTTGTGAGGATCCACATTGCCTGTCTACAGTTGTGCCGGGAACACAATCAGGTAAACCAGCCACTAACCAACATGTTCTTGCAATATCACCAGCTTGCGGTCCCACTGTATCAACACAACCGTAAATAACATCCTCAACAAGGGCAGGATCTAAAGATACTCTATTAAAGGTTTCTTTTAGAGGAATTGCTCCTAAATCAGCTGGATGCATCGAGGCCAAGCTACCCTTTTTTCTTCCAACGGGTGTTCTAAGCGCAGAAACTATATATGCATCAGTCATTGTTATCCATGAATGTATATGTCGCACCAAGTTTTGGCAAATCTTTTTTTAAATTATTAAATACCAAATTTTCAACAAAAGGTCTGCTACCCCAAATACCTTTATAAGACCAGCCTTTTCTAACGAAAATGTGCAGATCCATCTCCCACGTATACCCCATCGCACCATGAGCTTGCAAACCATTTTTAGAGGCAATTTCGCATGCTTTGATTGATTGAAACTTAGCTTGAGCAGCATGCAAAGTTGCATTAGAGCAGTTTTTCTGAATGCTGCTTGCAGCTCTATATACAAGTGCATTTGTAAATTCAATCTCAATCGCAACATCTGCGAGCATATGTTTTACGGCTTGAAATGAACCAATTGGTTTTCCAAATTGTTCTCTATCACAGGTATATAGTTTCGCAGAATCAATAATCCTTTTGCTTAATCCAAGTAAAAGTGCTGACGACATTACCATTCCATAATTTTGAACTTGTTCATAAAGATTTTTTTCACTCTCTAATTTAGTCGCATCATCTAAATTATTAGCTTCAAAATCATAAATTGACCGTGATGGATCATTTGATTCTAAAGATCTTATCTTAAGTTTTTCAATATCAATCAAATATGGATTTTGATCTTGAAAGAAAATAAGCTGCTTTGAATCCTCCAAAAAATTTGGGTGCGGAGCAAGATCATGTGCAACTGCGAGATATTCGTTATGATTAATTTGACTGGAAAATTCATTTATTAAAGGATTCGCTAAAAATAATTGTTCTGCAATTGGCTCTGGCATTCCCGAATAACCAATTTTTTCAACAAGCAGTGCGATAGTAATTAAATCTAGTGACATTCCCCCAATTGACTCATCAAGATTAGCTGTAATAAATCCTAATTCCTCTAACTCTTTCCATCTTGAAGATAAAAAATGTGTATTATCCGTCCAAAATTCTCTAATAGATTTTGTCGTCACATTATCATTCAAATACTTCTGTAAAGATTCTGAAAATAGTGCTTGATCATCACTAAAATTAAAATTCATTTTCTTGGCATGCCTAAAAGTCTTTCAGAAATAATATTCTTCTGAATCTCGTTTGTACCTGCGTATATAGGTCCTGAATAAGAGAACATGTAACCTTTAATCCATGACGCGGCATTATTTAAATATTCATTCTTAAGTTCACTTGAAATGCCCAGTATATCCATAGCTATTTGATGCATTTCATGATCTAAGTTTGACCAATATACCTTGCTTAAACTCGATTCAGAGCCAATCTTGTCACCTGCCATAACTTTTGATGCGCACTGATAAATATTCAAAGCATATGCCTCTGCTTGCATCCAACAGTGTGTCACTCTAGATGCGATAGATGGGGACAAAACATCTTGATTATCAAAATAGAGCTTAAGAAGTCGAGAAGCTGTTTCTTGAAATCTTGCAGGACTTCTTAACATTAAACCCCTTTCAAATCCTGCGGTAGCCATTGCTATCTCCCAGCCTTGTCCTTCATCTCCTATCATGCATGAAGCATCAACTTCAACATTATCAAAATATATTTCAGCAAAACCGGGTTCTCCATCAAGTTGAGGTATCGGCCTCACAGTGACACCTTTCTGATCTAATGGCACTAATATAAAAGACAGTCCTCGGTGTCTTTCAGATTCTGGATCACTCCTAAATAAGCCAAAAGTCCAGTCTGCAAAGGCTGCTCTTGATGACCAAGTTTTTTGGCCATTAATGATAAAGGTATCATTATTTCTGAATGCAGTTGCTCTGATAGCTGCCATATCGCTCCCGGCATTGGGCTCAGACCAGCCTTGAGACCAAATATGATCACCTTCAGCCATAGCACTTAAAAACTTTGATTTTTGATCATCTGTGCCGTATTCCATTAGAGTTGGACCTAACAAAAAAACACCATTTTGATTTACCCTTGCCGGAGCATTTGCGCGGTAATACTCTTCTTCAAATATTAACCATTCAATTAAATTTAATGCTCTGCCTCCATATTCTGTTGGCCAAGTGACCATTGACCAGTTACCTTGATTTAGTGTTTTTTCCCATTCTCGGTGCTCTTCAAAACCCTCTTTTGTATCAAAAGAAGCTAGTGGCTTTGAGGGTACATTTTTTGAAAACCAATCTCGTATCTCTGATCTAAATTGGTTTTGTGATTCAGTAAATTCAATCTTCATTGTTATCAAATTTTGCGTCTCTTTTTTCAACAAAAGCATCTCTTGCCTCTTGTGAATCAGAAGACTGATATAGTTCTAACGTAAAATTTTGTTCAAGCTTGTAGTCCTCATCAACATTAGAGAATTCAATTTGATTTAAAGCTTTTTTTGCTAAATTAACAGCAACACTACTTTTAGATGCAATTGTCTCGGCAAGTTTATTTGCAGCTTTATGAAGTTGATCCATGTCATCATATAAAGATTCAATGCTTCCAAACTCAAATGCCTCAGTTGCTGAAATTGGTTCACCTGTAAACATCATTTTTCTAACTTTTTGCAAAGAAAATAGTCTACTTAAATGTGCACCTCCACCTAAAGCGCCTCTGTCAATCTCAGGTAAGCCAAAGTATGCATCTTTCGTTGCAAGCACAATATCCGATGCGCCAGCTATCAAAATACCACCTCCAAGAACAAAACCATGGCATGCCGATATAACTGGTACATTACAATTATGAATAGCTCTTCCCAATTTCCAACAACCATCATTTACCTCATAAATCTTATCTGCATCCTTCTGCAGTTCTTTAATATCAACACCTGCACAAAAGCCTTTACCTTGAGCTCTTATAACTAAGGAATTTACTTCTTCGCTAAACGACAGGTCATCAACTAACTTTGCAAATTGGTGCCACTCTTCTGAATTAAATGCATTGACTGGGGGAACATTTAACTCAATTGTAGCAACCTTGCCTTGATGTATTAATTCAATTGGCATTTTCTAATTCCATTTGCTTAATTTTTGAATTGTACTGACTGATAATTTCATTTATTAAATTTTCACAAGTCGGTAAATCATCAATTACTCCGGCTACAGTTCCAGATGGCATTGCTCCGTTTGCAGGCATTCCATCTACCATTGCAGTTTGGATAATTGCAGGACTATTGGCTGACATTATAGTTTGTGAAATAGTAAGATCGTCTCCCTTTAACATTGCCAGAAAGGATTTCAAAATATCAAAATAAGATGCTTCAGACATTTTTTTATATTTAAGTGCTGACTTTAGTGACATCAAAAATAATGAAATTGGATTAGAGTTATCAACCTTTTTAATAAAATCATTAAAAATTAATCTATGCGGAAGGCCATCGAATTTTCTTGTGATCTTAATATCCTCTGTGTTTGCATTTAAATATGCTTCTTTGGTTTTTTTTGGCACAGGGCTCTCTTCTGTCATCATGAATCTTGTTCCCATTGCAATACCCACAGCACCCCAAGCCTTTGCAGCTGCAAGACCACTACCATCTTTAAAGCCACCAGCTGCATAAACTGGTATATTCACACAATTTAAGACGCTACCTAATAAAAGTGTAGTTGGCGTCGAACCAGTATGACCACCACCCTCTGATCCTTGAACTACCAATGCGTCCGCGCCAAGCTCTTCAGCTTTGATTGCGTGCTTTAATGCACCAACTGTTGGAATGCAAATTACATTTGAAGCTTTGAGTTTTTTAATAAATTTTTGCGCTGGTGATCTTGAATAGCTTACGGCCCTTACATTCATCTTGATTGCAGCATCAATAATTTCTTCAGCTCCGGGTTGAAACATATGCAAATTAATACCAAAAGGCATATCAGTTAATGCACTTGTCTTCTTGATCATATTAATTGCCTCATCCTTTGTTGCAGTTGCTAGAGCAAGGAATCCAAAAGCTCCAGCTTTTGAAGATGCAGCTACAAGCTCAGGAGTTGCTACCCACCCCATTGCAGTTTGAATAATTGGATATTTAGAACCAAGTATATTTTCTGACACTTTTTACTTCTTTTGTGATTTCTTATTTTTTGTTTTTCTTTGAGATTTGGCCATTTTTTTTGCATCAAAACCAGCAAGGACATTCCCAGTTGTTAAATCATTATGAGCATGAGAAAAATGATGCCAAGCAAATGCAGCCTCCATTCCATTTCTTTTGCCCTGAAGATCCTCCACATGATTGATTGCTTGTTTAGTTAGGGTAAGTCCAAGTCTTGGCATGTCTGCAATTTTTTCAGCCATCTCATTTGTAACCTTCTTCAACTCAGATTTATCAACAACTTTATTAACCATACCCATTTCATATGCCCTCGCAGCACTCATCCTCTCTCCTAGGAATAAAAATTCTTTAGCAATCCTCGGATTAAGCTCATAGGGATGAGCAAAATATTCAACACCTGGAATTCCCATTCTCACCACAGGATCTGCAAAAAAAGCATCTGATGAAGCAATAATTAAATCGCAAACCCAAGCTAGCATACAACCACCAGCAACACATGCACCATGAACCATAGCAATCGTTGGTTTTGGTATATCTCTCCATCTTCTACACATATTAAGATAAACCTCTTGTTCTCTGACATACAAAAATTCTCCACCTTTTTTGTCGGTATGGTCATACCACATTGTTTTTCGGTCATAAGATTTATCTATATCTCTACCTGGAGTTCCAATGTCATGACCCGCGGAGAAGTGCTTGCCATTACCATTTAAAACGATCACTTTAATGTCATCGTCATCTACAGCTTTCTTGAATGCCTTATCAAGGTCATATGTCATTTTGCCATTTTGAGCATTATTGTATTCAGGTCGATTCATTGTGACCCATGCAATGCCATTTAATTTTTTATATTTAATAGTGGATTTAGATTTAGTCATTTCTTTGCTCCAAATATATTTTCTCTAATTCCGGATGGATCTAATATGTTTCTTATCAATTTTAACTCGGTTTTAGTTGGTATTTCAGAAATAGACTCTGAAAAAATCTCAAATTCAAAGCCAGTATTTTCTTCAATCTCATCAAGAGAGACTCCTGGATGTATCGATAGAAGTCTTAATGAATTTTTATTACCATTAAAATCAAACACGCAAAGATTTGTTACTACAACACCAATATTTGGCTTATAGGTATTATTATTAAATCCTAAACTACTAACCATATCTACCTCGTTTTCGACAAAAACTTTTTTAGTATGATTTGGGATAAAAACGCTATTTTTGTGACATATCGAATTCCCTGGAAAGCCTCTAACACCTAATAGCTGCACTTTTGGATTTTGATACTCTCCAATACAACTTATATTCATTTGCGCATATTTATCTATTTGTGTTGGTGAGACCATTGCATGCCGGTGACCACTCCATAATAAGTCAAACACCCTAGAGTAAGTCATCAAGCCTTCAGCTGAGGAAATTGGAATTTTTTGGCCAAGTGAAATTGGTTGATCAATTAAAAAAGCCTCCCCATCAGTCATTAATAAGTCTTTATTGAAATGGAGCTTTGACAATCCAACTGCTAATCTAGGGATAAGTCCTATTCCCGTTGCTAAAATTTCGCCATCTTTCTGCCAAGCTTTTGCTGCAATTGAAATACATAGTTCAGCTAAAGTTGTGCTTGAAGTACTCATCAGAAAATCGTTTTTGAAATTGAATTTACATGTGACATTCCACCAACTGCATCAAGATATTCATTGTTGGATATGTTTATGAATTTTTTGTAATAATCGTCGAAGCTGTCACTTGCTTGTGAGTATTCTTTGAGATGCGCTATGTCAATACCATAATTAGGATCGCATGATGTTGGATGAGCGCCTCCCTCGGAATGAAATACTCCATGTACAAGGTTTCTCTCAAAATGATTATAGACTGCAACCTCTGCTTTTTTAAATTCACTTGTTTTGATAATTTGTTCAGCTGATACAAATGTTTGCTTAGCTGCTCTTGCAAATAAGTCGTCAAAAAAAGGGTCTGGACCATAAATCAGAGTGTTACCCTTCTCATCTGCTGTATTAACATGCAAAAGGCTAACATCTAAGTTTATTGCTGGCATCGCAATAAGCTCCTCACCATCATCATATGGTGATTTAACCAATTTAATTTCTTTATTTTTACCCAAAACATCTGTACCAAAACCAACTCGAGTTGGTAAAAAAGGTAAACGCATTGCTGCGGCTCTCAAACCCCACTGCAACATTCCTTCATCAATTTCCATTAGTTCTTTTATTTCTCCAGCTTGACGTGCTTTTCTGAAATGTGAGTCTAATGGGATGATATCCAGCGAAACAAATCCAAAAATTAATTTCTTAACTTTCTTAGCTGAACATAAAAGTCCAACATCTGGCCCTCCATAAGTCACAATTGTTAAATCTTTGAGGTCTGATTTGCAAATTGCTCGAATAATACTCATTGGTTTTCTCCGAGCACCCCAACCACCAATACCAATAGTCATTCCATCTGTTATTTGGCTAAGGATCTGATTTATATTGACGATTTTATTCAAAGCTTATCCAGGAGGTGTAAATTCATGCCCCCAAACACTAGGTCTATCAGAGTATGTTGTCTCATGTTGTTCCCAATCAGGTTGTTTTCCATCATAACCAAACTCAAGATCAAAGCCCGCAGGCGTTTGCATATAAAAAGACAGCATGCCGTCATTCTCATGTCGACCCAAGGTTGAAGAAATATGAATATCTCTTGCAAGCGCTCTATCAAGGGCCTTACCTACGTCATCAATGTTTTCTACTTCAACCATAGTATGAATTAGGCCTGATGGAGGAGTTGGTGCTTGCATCATTGCAACACTATGATGTCTCGGGTTATCACAATGCATAAAGTAAAGCCTCATAGGAGGATCCTCTGGATTTGGACTCATTTTTAAATCAGTTATGTCTGAATCGCCAAAACCAAGAACATCCTTATAAAAATCATGAGTTTCTTCAATATTAAGTGTTGCATAAACAACATGACCAAAACCAAGATTCTTAGTTATGAAGCCTGATATGCCTTGAGGAGAGACAAAAACTTCCTTATCTTCATTACGATTTATATACAATTCAAGTGTGTTACCAGCTGGGTCACTCAGTGAGATACCTGCCTCGATTAATCTTTCAGAACAAACTTCAGGTGTTAAATCTTCAAACTCGACATCACTTGACTGAAGTTGACTCTTTGCATCATCAAGTGCTTGTTGGTTTTCTAATTCAAAGCCGGCAAGTAAATATTTATCTGCAGATCCTTTTTGGATTGAAAACCTGTAAGGTGCCTCATCAATTTTTAAACATAATGTACTATCATTAGATAATTCAGGATGTTTCATAAATCCACAAACCTCCTGGCCATACTCATTCCACTTATCTAAATCAGTTGTTTCAACTAAAATATAACCTAAACCTTTTACTTTCACTTTATTTCTCCGATAATTTAATATCTATATTGTAGCAATGTCCAAAATAAAAGCATTAATTAACCCAGTTACACCATTTGCGCAAAATGCACCAATAATTTTTTGTGACGAAACCAAACATTGTGCTTTTGTTGATCCAGGTGGAGATATCGATGTACTTCTTAATATTGCGAAAGAGAATAATCTTGTTCCTAAAATGATTTTGCTCACGCATGGCCATTGTGATCATGCTGGCGGTGCTAGTGAACTTGCAAGAATACTTTCGCTACCAATTATTGGACCACACAAAAAAGATGATTTTTTACTTTCATCTTTAAATGAGCAGGGTCAAATGTTTGGAATGGTTGCTGAGAATTGTGAGCCGTCAAAATGGCTAGAAGAAAATGATATTGTAGATTTGGGTAATTCAACCTTAAGGGTGTTATTTTGTCCAGGACATACTCCTGGGCATATTGTTTTTTTTAATGCCGAATCAAAACTTGCACTTGTTGGAGATGTAATTTTCAAGGATTCTGTGGGTAGAACAGATCTACCCAAAGGTAATTTTCAAGACTTAATAAATTCAATCACTACAAAATTATGGCCGCTTGGTAATGACATCACTTTTATTTCAGGACATGGTCCGATATCAACATTTGGAGCAGAAAGAATATCAAATATGTTTGTTTCAGATAGTGTCCTCAAAAAAAATTAATTGCGTTTATATCTGCCGCCGGTAAGTGCATTACTACCCAATCGAATTAAGAAGGAAAAGTAGTTCATCATAAAAACCAAAAATCGATAACGTTTTCCAGGAATACACAAGCTTTTCCTCTGTAACATTGCATCGATGCCTTCCCTCGCAACTCTTCTGGCATCTAATTTAAGAAAACCTGGCACTTTATCCATTTGTTCTTGGGTGCCGGATGCTGTGTGAAATTCTGTAACAGTATATCCAGGACATAATGCAGTTGAGCTAATACCCTTATGTTTATAATTAACATTGATCGCATCGCTAAAACGATTCATAAAGGTCTTGATCGGACCATACAATACTTGGATTGTAGATGGTGGTGCAAATGCTGCAACAGACGAAACTATCATTATTTGACCGGTTCCTCTCTTTAACATATCTCCGATAAATAATTTTGTAAGCGTGATTACAGAAGTTCCCAAAACTGCAATAAACTTTTCTTCAACTTCAACAGATGTTTCATGGAATTGATCTGCGATCCCATAGCCTGCGTTATTTATGAGAACCTCAACATCATAATTTTTTGATTTACAAAAATCATATAAAGTTTGTGGTGCATTCCTATCTGCAAGATCTGAGGTGATGTAATCAGCACTGATGTCATACTTTTGCTTTAACTCAGATACTAAATCAATTAACCTGTCTTCTCTTCGCGCTGTAAGAACAAGGTTATATTTTTTTTCCGCAAGTACTTCTGCGATTTCTTTTCCAATGCCAGCCGAGGCTCCAGTTATAAGTGCATATTTTGACATTTCTTACTCCTTATAAGTTTTAATCTTTAACCTTATATCATAAGGGATTTCTCCCATTGAACTATGCTCTTCTTTGAGATTGAGCATGTTTGTAATCATTGGGTGTGGCATAGGAGCTATTTTTCGAATGCTCATATCTACATGCCCCTCAACTGTCTCATACATTGCACATATATTGTTATCGTCATCAAATAGTGCACCGATTAAATGAAATAATTTTTCATTCACATTGTAAAGTCTAAAGTATGGATGAATAAGCTGTCCCTCAAGAAATTCTTTTTTAAATCTATAATTATCTTCGAGGGTAAATGATGAAAATCCATTCGCAAAATGCTCTTCGTTAATGCCAAATTCTGAAGCAGCAAACTCCCAGCCCTGTTCAAAAACTTTTTTAATATGATTCACGTTCATGTGGCCATTAAAGTCACACATATCTTTTGTTACTTTGACAGTCTTGCCTTGGAATGGAAACAATTTTTTCATGAACGAATTGTCATAAAAAGCTTAATAATATGCAATGAATAAAAAGAATTATTGTTATAAGATGAATTTATGGAAAATATAAAAGTTTTTGTAATGGCAAATATTATAATAACTGATGCGGATGAGTATAAAAATTATGAAAAAGGATTTTTTCCAATACTCAAAAAACATAACGGCATATTTCTTACTTATGATGATAATCATAAGCATAAAGAAGGTGTCAAAAAATTAGAAGGTCGTGCAATTTTATTTGGTTTCCCATCACAACAAGATGCTGATAATTGGTTTGAGGATCCTGAATATCAAACTCTTTCTGAGCACAGAAAAAGAGGAACTAAAACACAATTCATAACGTTTATTAAAACTCTAGAAAGATAGTGGATGGAGCTACCATCCACTTATTTTATGAAAAGTTTGGATTGGTTGGATCGTAAATAACACCAGAATCATAAATATCTGGATTACCACAAGTAGCAACCGCATCCAGTGAAGCTTTTGCATCTTGACCAGTTAATTCCCATGCGTTATTTCCTTGCAACATACTTTCAAATGATTGATGAAAATTACCCCACCAGAAATTAAAGTCTGAGGTTGGAAGCTCACCATTCTCATTTTGAGGTAGATATAAACCATAAGCATATGCTTGAGAAAATTCTTCTCTGTCTAATGATTCAAGCCATGCAATATAGTCATTTATAGCTACTTTAAAGTCATCAAATGATTTTCCTTCATTGAGACTGCATGGAGCAAAATCACTTGCAAATGAACCAGTGACTTTTTCAAACTCACCAAATGCATAGGGATCATATGTCCAAACAAAAGTCCATGATGATCTTCCTTCAACATCACACTCCATAACATTTGCATGCTTTTCAGACCATGCTTGGGCATCTGGATTAGAATTCCACTCACTCCATCCTGCATTTGCAGCTTCTTTTGATGTCCAACTTAACTCCCACCATCCGTTATCAAATCTATTTTCAGCGCTTGCTGGTATGTAACCCCATGCTCCCACTAGATCTTCATTACTTAATAATGACCTATATTCACTCATCATTGCATTCACTGAATCTTCACTGAAATCTGTGCCAGCAGTACAAGCCATCATTTCATTATGAAAGGTTATGTCAGTATCTGCCCAAGTTACTGAATCCTCTGCGACATCACTAGTACAACTCATTACAAATACAATTGGCAATAAAAAAACAAGGTTTCTCATAAATACTCTCCAATATTCATATTACATACTATCGCATATTAAATAAAAAGTAAGGAACAATTTAATAACATGTAGTTTAAAGAGTGGCGGAGAGAGAGGGATTCGAACCCTCGATACAGTTACCCGTATAACACCTTAGCAGGGTGCCGCTTTCGACCACTCAGCCACCTCTCCTAAGCAAGTATTATAAGATAGTTTTTTATTGAGAATTATTATTTCTGATTTTAATAATCAAATTCTAACCTTTGGCCAAAGTGAAGATGATCTGAAAATTTACCATCTTGAAAAGCAATATTTCCATTCAAGATCGTTGCAAATATTGATGACCTTAAAGTTTTATTTTCAAGTGGTGACCAACCACACTTATATAGAATATTGTCTTTCACGGTATAAGATTTATCTAAGTCAACACATGCTATATCTGCAAAATATCCTTCGCGTATAAAACCTCTGTCTTTGATCTTAAATCGTTTTGCGACATTATGACTAGATTTTTCCACTATAGTCTCAATTGAAAAAATATTATCAAAGTAAAATTCAAGAAACATTTGCAAAGAGTGCTGAACAAGCGGTATACCTGCTGGAGCATCAGTATACTTTTGATTTTTTTCTTCGAGTGTATGTGGAGCATGATCAGTAGCAAAAATGTCGATTTTGTCAGCTTTGACTGCTTCTATTAAACCGAGCCTATCTTCTTCTGTTTTGATAGAGGGATTGCAAACAATAAAATTACCAAGCTCCTCATAATCTTTTTCACTGAAAGTTAAATGATGCACACAACCCTCAGCAGTAATATTTTTGTTTTCAATAGGACCAGATTCAAATAGATCCATTTCTCTTGCAGTAGATAAATGCAGAACATGTAAATTTGAACCATATTTCTTTGCAAGCCCAACAGCCAACGAGCTAGAGAGATAACAGCATTCCTCGTCTCGTATCACTGCATGATGCATTGCAGTAAGAGAATCACCATGTGATTTTTTGTACTTTTCTTGATTCTCTATCAATCTTTTAGGATCCTCACAATGAGTGACAATATTTGTTGGGCAATGTTGAAATATTGCATCAAGGGCTTCATATTTATCTACAAGCAAATCACCCGTAGATGCACCCATAAAGACTTTCAAGCCACAAGATGTTTTTGGATCATGCTTTTTAATTTCTTCAATGTTTTCATTTGTGGCACCTAAATAAAAGGAGTAATTTGCATATGAGCGTGAAGAGGCCATATCAAATTTTTTATTCAAATTTTCAATAGTTGATGTATTTGGATTCACATTTGGCATTTCAAAATAACTGGTAACCCCGCCAGCGATTGCTGCTTTAGATTCGGTTGCGATCTCACCTTTATGAGTGAGACCTGGTTCTCTGAAGTGAACTTGGTCATCTATTAATCCTGGAATGACAAGCTTGCCTGCACAATCAAGCACTTCTTTGGATCCACTATCAATGTTGGAGGCTATTTTTTCAATACGCTGATTTTTAATTGCTATGTCGACTTCGGAAGAACTGTTCTCATTTACAAGATTACAATTTTTAAGAACTAGGTCATACATATTAGTTAAAGATTAAATGCCTTATGCAATGATTTTACTGCTAAATTCATATCTTTTAGAGAAATTACAAGAGTAATTTTTATCTCTGAGGTACTTATCATTTGAATATTTATATTGTTTTCGGCAAGAGTTTTGAAAGCAATGCTTGCCACTCCTGATTGAGAGCGCATACCAACTCCCACGATTGAAACCTTACCTATCTCATTGTTTACTATAAGTTTGTCATAGTTAACTTTTATTAAATCGCTTTCTAAAATCTTCTGAGCTTTTTTTGCATCACTATTTCCGATCGTGAAGGTAAAATCAGTTTTGCCTGAAACACTAACGTTTTGGACGATTACATCTACGTCAATACCTGCATCACCAATTGGTCCAAGTATGCCTGATGCATTTCCAGGCGTATCCTCTACACCATGCAATGTAAATTTTGTCTGGTTATCCTGCATTGCAATACCTGTGATAATTGGTTGTTCCATACTTGAAATTTCCTTTGTAATTAGAGTCCCTTCACCTTCTTTAAAACTCGACAACACTCTTATAGGTACATCATACCTGTTAGCGAACTCCATTGCTCTAACTTGCATCACTTTAGCACCCTGACCTGAGAGTTCTAGCATTTCTTCAGTGGTAATTGATCTTAATTTCTTTGCCTCAGGTACAACATTGGGGTCTGTAGTATAAATTCCATCAACATCTGTATATATGTCGCATCTTTCAGCTTTAATACTTGCTGCTATCGCGACGGCTGTTGTATCAGATCCTCCTCTTCCAAGTGTTGTTACGTCACCAACATCATTAATTCCTTGAAAGCCAGTAATTACTGGTATGCAGGCTTCATCTATAGAAGCTTGAATAGTATCAATATTTATATCAATTATCTTTGCTTTTGAATGATTTGATGTTGTACGCATTGATATTTGAGCAGCAGAAAAGGATTTTGCTTTTAATCCAAGTGATTGCAAAGTCATTGCCAATAAAGCAGCACTAACTTTTTCACCAGTTGAGAGCAACGCGTCAAGCTCTCTTTCTGCTGGAGCATCAGAAATATCCTTTGCAAGATTAATTAACTTATCAGTCTCTCCACTCATTGCCGAAACCACAATTATTGGAAATTCATTCAGGGAAGTTTTTTTAATAGTGTTGGCAACAGCTTTTATTCTTTCAATTGAACCAAGTGATGTACCTCCAAACTTTTGAACGACAATATTTTTCATTGTATTAATATTTTAGAGCGAGGAGTTTATAACATCATCAATTGAATTCACAATACTTTTTGGGTCAGTACTTTCAATAACGCCCTGTGCAAAAATATCTTTGCCTCCTCCCTTACCCCCCAAAGATGCTATTATTTGGGACAATAGTTCCTTTGCAGAGAAAGTGCCAACTTTTGCATCTACTACAGAAATAACGATTGATGATTTTTCTTTCCCAATACCAAAAATGATATGAGAATTTGAATTATTTTCTTGTTTTAATATATCAGACTGGGCTCTTAAAATATTAATTTCGTCTTCATCAATTTGCATAATCTCAAATGATGCATTAGCAGATTTAATAATACTTTTTTTAATAACCTTTGGTTTAGAAACTTTAGCAGATTGATTTTTCCTTAATTGCTTATTTTCATCAATAATTTTTGTTAATTTTGAACTTATCTCACTAGCTGGCACTTTTAGAAGTTTTTGTATTTCTCTTAGAGATTCCATAGAGTTATTGATTAAATTTAGTGCTTCTTTTCCTACAACTGCTTCAATTCTTCTAACGCCAGATGCTACGCTTGACTCATTGGTAATAAAGAAAGTTCCTATATCTCCAGTTCTCTTTACATGTGTACCACCGCATAACTCAATTGAGAATTTATCTCCTAAATCAACAACTCTAACCTCATCATCATATTTCTCACCAAACATTGCCTCTGCCCCACTTTCAATAGCGTCCTCAAGTTTCATAATGGTTGTAATTGCTTCTGTATCTTGCAAAATTACGTTGTTTACAATGTTTTGCACCTCATCTATTTCTTGTTGGGTTAGAGCTTTTGGATGACTAAAATCAAATCGTAATCTGTTTGCATCATTTAATGATCCTTTCTGCGAGACATGTTCACCTAAGACTTGCTTGAGTGCAGCGTGAAGTAAATGTGTTGCAGAATGATGTGACATAGTTTCTTTTCTTAGAGCCTGATTAATAGTTAAATCATACTCCTCATTAATCTCTATTGATCCAGTTATTACTTTAACATGATGTAAATATATCTTGCCTTGCTTTTTGCAATCAGTTACTTCTGCTATATTATCATCACGTTTAAATCTTCCTTTATCACCAACCTGGCCTCCAGACTCGGCATAAAAAGGTGTATTTTTAAATATAACAACACCAGATTCACCTTCCTTAAGCATAGAAGTTGGTTGGTTGTTATTCCATAGAGAAATTATGCTCTCTTTGTTTAAATTATTTTTTTCGTATCCAACAAAATTTGTTTCTGGAAGTCCTTCGAGATTTAAATCTGCAGTCTGAAATTTCTCACCCTGCTTAGAAATCTCAATTTGCTGTTTCATACATCGCTCAAATCCAACTTCGTCCACTTGAAACCCCATTTCTCTTGCAATATCTGCAGTTAAATCAATTGGAAAACCATATGTATCATGAAGCTTAAATGCCAAGTCACCTGGAATAAGCTTATTATTTAATTCTAAAATTTCCTTGTTAAGTATGCTGATGCCTGTTTCAAGAGTACTAAAAAACTTTTTCTCTTCTTGGTGGATTGCATCTTCAATAATTTTTTTTGATTGAGCTAATTGAGGATATGCCTCACCCATTTCTTTAACAAGACAATCAACAAGCTTTGACATGAAAGGTGATCTAGCACCTAATTTATATCCGTGTCTTACAGCCCTGCGAAGAATTCTCCTCAAGACATAACCTCTACCTTCATTTGAAGGAAGAATCCCCTCGAGTAATAAAAATACTACAGAACGGATATGATCTGCTATCACTTTGTGAGAAATTGCATCATTCACTTTTAATAAATTGTTCGAACTTTTTACTAAATTAGATAGTAAATCAGTATCATAATTTGAGTTCACACCCTGCATAACAGCTGTAATTCTTTCCAAACCCATTCCAGTATCTACTGATGGCTTTGGCAATGGATTGAGCTTACCATCTGAGTCGCGATTAAATTGCATGAATACCAAATTCCATATTTCGATGTAGCGATCACCCTCATCTCCATCTTCTCCAGGTGGAGTACCCTCATAATCGCTTCCATGATCAAAAAATATTTCAGAACAGGGACCACATGGTCCAGTGTCACCCATAGCCCAAAAATTATCTTTTTCATCAAGTCGAGCGATTCTTTTAGGATCAACGCCAACTTTTTTTATCCAAATATCTTCAGCCTCATCATCATCTTTGAAGACGGTTATCCAGAGTTTATCTTTTGGAATTTTTAATTCTTCTATTAAGAATTGCCACGCAAATAATATTGCGTCTTCTTTGAAATAATCCCCAAAACTAAAATTACCAAGCATCTCAAAAAATGTGTGGTGTCTCTCTGTATAGCCTACATTTTCCAAATCATTATGCTTGCCGCCAGCCCTTATACAGCATTGAGAAGATGTTGCCCTAGCAAATTTTGATTGTTCTTGACCAAGGAATATATCTTTGAATTGCACCATACCCGCATTAGTAAAGAGTAAAGTTTCATCGTTGGCTGGAATTAATGATGAAGACTTTACAATCTCGTGATTGTGATCTTCAAAATAGTTTAAAAACCTTTTTCTAATTTCGTTAGCCTTCATTTTCAAAAACTCTCTCAAAGAAATCTTTCATAGAATTCCAAGACCTTTTGTCAGCTTGCTCATCATAGACAGTGCCAAAATCTTTATCGTTAGCATCTGGATTAGTGAAGGCATGCATTGCATTCCCATAGCTTATCAATTCCCAATTTGCATTTGATGCATCCATTTCTTGAACAAAATTTGATACATCTTCTCTGCTTACCATTGGATCTTTATCACCATGACATATCAACAATTGAGTATTAATTTTATTGATAGGTAAATCAGATTTTTGAAGCAACCCATGAAATGAAACAATTCCTGAAAGATGTTGTCCTGATCGAGCAGCCTCAATAACAGCCATTCCACCAAAACAAAATCCAATTAATCCAATTTTTGTTGCATCCACATAAGTTTGATTAGAGATAAACTCAACTGCACTTAAAATTCTTTGTCTAAGTAAGTTTCTATCTGCTACAAATGGTTCTATTAAACCCTGATTTTCCTCAACAGATGATCCATTCTTTTTATTACCAAATAAATCAATAGAAAAACCAACATATCCAAGTTTTGATAGTTCTAAGGCCTTCTTATCTTCAAATTCAGATCTGCCTTTCCAAGTATGTGCAACCAACACTGCAGGGAGCTTTTTCTCATTATTGGAAATAAAAGCTTTTCCGATGCATTTTACATCTTCATCAAAATAACTTACTTCTTTGCCAGTTGGATCAAACATTTAATGATTTGTACCGCTTATAATTTTGAACATAGAACTCCGCATTCATCTTTGTTAATTCTTGTTCTTCAGGCGTTAATTCCCGTTTTATTTTACCTGGCATACCCATAACCATTGAACCATCCGGAATAATTGTCCCTTCAGTAATCAATGCTTTAGCTCCAATAATACAATTCTTACCAACAATTACATTATTTAAAATAACTGCGCCAATTCCGACTAATGAGCCGGAGCCTATTTTACAGCCATGAAGCATCACCATATGACCCACAGTTACATTATCTTCAACAATGCACGGACAGCCTGGGTCAGTGTGTAATACAGAGTTATCTTGAATGTTTGACCCATCACCAATAATGATAGGTTCATTGTCTCCTCTTATAGTGGAATTAAACCAAATACTTGATTTATCGCCTAATTGAACGTCTCCAATCACGCTTGCTGATGGTGCAATCCAAAAATCATCAGTACGCGTTGAAAGTTTTTTGTCAGCAAGCCCTATAATCATTTAGCCTTCTTCAACTCCTATATTCGTATTAAAACAAATATTTAAAAAATTAGTGGTAATCATAGCTGTAAGTCCCCAAATCTTGAAATTTTTGTACTGCCACTGAGGTACAAGCCAACGTTTTCCATGTTTTTCAACAATATCTTTCTGAAGATTCTTTTTATTTATCAAAAATGAGATAGGAACGGTGAAAACTGCCTCAATTTCCTCATTTGGTACAAATTGCGGCTCTTTATTAATACTAAAAATAATTGGATTTACTTCAATATTATGTCTTGAAACAAGGTAATCCAATCTACCTAAGAATTCGGCATCATTCACATTAAGTCCAATTTCTTCATTGGCCTCTCTTAGTGCTGTTTTTTCAAGACTAGCATCTATTTCATCTCTTTTACCGCCTGGAAAACTAACTTCACCAGAATGAGTGCTTAACTTTGATGATCGCAAAGTATAAATAATTTCTGTATCCTCATTTGGGTTATTTGCATTTAACATGCCTATTAATACTGCAGCTTGAGGAAGATCGGTAGACTCTGAGATATGTTGTGATTCGAGTTTATTAGTTATTTCCTTTATCATGCTCTAAGTTTAACTGCTAATAAAAATTAATTCTCACGTTAAGGAAGTAAATTGAAATTTTGTTCAAAGTGTGGAAGTTCTAATATAGAGTTCAAAGTTCCTCCTGATGATAATCTAAGAAGATATTGTTGTAATGATTGCAATAGCATTTTTTATTCAAATCCAAATATTGTGGTTGGCTCGCTTTGTACTTTTGAAGATAAAATTTTACTTTGTAAGAGAAACATTCAACCACGTTTAGGAATGTGGACTTTGCCTGCTGGCTTTTTTGAAAATTCTGAAACTCTTAAGGATGGTGCTATTAGAGAAACTTTTGAGGAAACCGGAGCAGATATTAAGAACCTTCAACCTTATTCGCTATTTAGCCTAACACACATCAGTCAGGTTCATTTCTTTTATTTGGCTGATCTTGTAGAACCAAATTATGGTCCTACAGCTGAATCATCTGAAGTTGAGTTATTCACTGAAGAAGATATTCCTTGGGATGAAATAGCATTCCCTACAGTTTACAAAACATTGAAGTATTTTTTAGAAGATCGAAAAAAAGGTAATTTTCCTTTTAGAGAAGAAGCTATCAAACTTTAACCTTAACAAATTCATAAGCTGGATGTTCGTAAGGATGATTTTCTAAAAGAGTGTTCCTGGCGATTTCAATGGAATTCTCAGGACATAATATTTCAACTCTAAATTCTTGAATCCTTGAAAGTTTCCCAACGTCACCAAGGGTGGGATTTGATAAATCTTCAGGTAAAAATTGTCCTGTTCCTTCAACTTCCCAAGCGCAACAAGAATAATTGCCTTGTACACCGCAACCAATATCAAACAACGAATTTTTTGTAAGTTCAAGATGCGATCTTGGTACAAAATATATTAATTTATACTTTGTCACAAAATTTCCTTGCATTGAGAAACATTTGCATCCATGGTGAGTATTCTTTCAGGTGAGACGGCTGCCATGACAATTGCGATTTACGAAATACTCTTTCGGGATGAGGCATCATAATTGTGACTCTTCCATTTGCAGCTGTAAACGCAGTAATACCATCTTTTGTACCATTAGGGTTCATGGGGTAGGATTTTGTAGGTTTGCCATTAGCTTCACAAAAACTCATTGCAACCATATTCTTTTTTTTGAGGGCTTTTATTTGCTGTGTTGAAAGATCAGCTTTGCCCTCTCCATGAGCAACTGCAACTGGAATCAACCAGTCGTGCATATCTTTTAACAAGATTGAATCTGATTTTACAATTCTAATTTGTGAGAGACGTGCCTCAAATTGATCTGAGTCATTTTTGATAAAGTTTGGCCAAATCTCTGCTCCTGGGATGAGTTCTTTGATTTGTGAAAACATTTGACAACCATTACACACGCCTAGAGCGAATTTTTTTTCATCTTCAAAAAATAATTTAAAAGCATTTTTTGCATTTGAATTATATTTTATAGTGGACGCCCAACCGTTGCCTGCTCCTAAAACATCACCATAAGAAAAGCCACCACAAGCAATCAGTCCAGAAAATGAACTTAAGTCTTCCTGGCCACAAATGATGTCTTGCATATGAACGTCTACAGCATCAAAACCTGCGAAGGTAAATGCTGCAGCCATTTCAATATGGCCATTTACACCTTGCTCTCTTAAAATAGCAACTTTTGGTTTAGATTCATTGTTAAATACAGGTAGTTCTTGCGAGAACTGAAAATTATCTTCACAAACTAGAGAATATATTTCAGGAAATTCTAATGCATTATGCTCTGCAATAGCTGAAGATGGATTGTCTCTTAACTTCCTAACTTCAAGAGAATTTTCTGACCAAATTTTCTCTAAATCATAGATTTTTTTATCCAATAATAGTTTCTTATCCTTATCAAAAATTTTAATATCCTTAGATTTGCTGATTTGAGCACACTCATAAATTACACATCCAATTGCTTCAAGTTCTGTGAAAAACTCTTTCTTTATATTGCTTAATTGAACAACAATTCCTAACTCCTCAGAAAAAAGCTCATCAAGATTATTATTTTTGTACTTAGAAAAATTTATATTGAGCCCAACTTTATTTGTAAAACTTAATTCACATAAAGAAGTAATTAGTCCCCCATCAGAAATATCATGCAAAGATGTGATAAGTCCACATTTAATAAATTTCTGAATGATCTTAAAAAATTGTAAGAATTGGTAAGTGTCATCAAGGTCAGGAGTTGCAGAATGATCATAATTCTTAACAAAGGATAGAATTGAACACCCTAACCTACGTTTATTATTTAATCTTATACAATATAAAGATTGGGATGCATTTGAGCGCAATTCAGTAGTTATGGCAGCTGATACATCTGGTACCTTTGCGAGTCCAGTTAAAATTCCTGATAAAGGGCTTACAACTGAATAATCTTTATAATTTTCATTCCAGTCTGTTCTCATCGACATAGAGTCCTTCCCAACTGGTATTGCAACTCCTAATTCACAGCAGATTTCAGAAAGAGCTTTTACTCCCTCAATAAGATCAAGGTTATTATCGTTCTCGCCAGATGCAGCCATCCAGTTTGCTGATAAAACAACTTTACTGATATTTGCAATAGGAACGGATATTAAATTAAGTATTAATTCACCAAATGCCATTCGTAATGATGCACTAGGATTAAATATTGCTATTTGAGGTTTTTCTCCAATTGCTGCAACTTCGCCACGTTTTGAATTAAATGAGGAGCTACTAAGTGCATAGTTTGATGTTGGCACCTGATATCTACCAATCATTTGATCTCTTACAGTTAGCCCCCCAACACTTCTGTCACCGATCGTGATCAAAAACTGCTTGGATGAAACTGAAGGATGTCTTAAGACTAACTCTAGATCATTTTCTAGGTCTATCTTGGGTTCTAAAGTTTCAAATTCTTTAGTATCTTTTGTCACTGTTTTTATTTTGGTTTTTGGTAAATCTCCAAATAGCATTCCTAACGGAACATCTACATGCGATGTTGGACCATCTATGAGTTTTATACTCTTTTCATTAACTGTCTTGCCAACCACAGAGAATGGGCACCTTTCTCTTTTACATATTGATTTAAAATCCTCTAAATCATTTTCACCTATTGCAAGAACATACCTTTCTTGAGACTCATTACACCAAATCTCCATAGGTGTCATATTCTTATCTGCAACCGGAATTGCATTAAAATCAATTTCAATGCCAAGGTTCGTATCATTCGCAAGCTCCGGTATTGCATTGGACAAGCCACCTGCTCCAACATCATGAATAAATTTAATAATGTTTTCATCTTTGCATGTACAGGAATTAATTACTTCTTGACAACGTCTTTCCATTTCAGCATTGTCTCTTTGCACGGAAGCATAATCTAAACTTTCATCGCTCTCACCAGATGACATTGATGATGCAGCTCCTCCTCCAAGTCCAATCAACATTGATGGTCCTCCGATTACAATGATGAGGAAATTTTCAGTAATCACTCCCTTCAGGCTATCTCGCGATTTAATCGTACCAATGCCTCCAGCTAACATTATTGGTTTATGGTATCCAAAGGCTCTGTTATTAATAAAAGCAGTCTCCAAGACCCTAAAATAACCAAGCGTACATGGCCTTCCGAATTCATTATTGAATGATGCAGCTCCTATTGGTGCCTCAATCATTATTTGGAGTGGAGAAGCTATTCTATTAGGCAATAAAAGTGTTTTCTCCCAATTATTTTTTTCATTAACACGTAAATTTGAAACGTTAAACCCAACAATTCCAAACTTTGGTTTAGCTCCAGTACCAGTCGCACCTTCATCTCTAATTTCTCCTCCCGAACCTGTTGCTGCACCTGGAAATGGTGAAATTGCTGTTGGATGATTATGAGTTTCAACTTTAATGATTGAATTTAAGTCATATTCCTTTTCTAAATATAGATTGTTATTTGAAGGCTCTAAAACTTTCTCTCTTGTGCCTTTAATGACTGCAGAATTGTCTTTGTAGGCTGAAATTAGTTCACGTGAATTTTTTTTACTAGTATCTTTAATCAACTCGAAAAGTGATTTTTCTTCCTTAATATTATCGATTTCCCATTCGGCGTTAAAAATTTTGTGTCTGCAATGCTCTGAGTTGGCTTGTGCAAACATCATTAATTCAGCAGCTGATGGATTCCTACCAACAGAAGAATAAAATTTATGAAGGTACTCTATTTCTTCCTCTGACAGCGCTAATCCAAGATTAATGTTAGCTTCAACAAGTGCTTTAATGCCATGTATTTGAAAATCAATTGAGTATTCATCATTTTTGCTAGTTGGTTCAAAGAAATCCAAAGGTAATTCAAAAAAGATATCTTGGGTCATACGATCATAGATACCTGTAAGATCAACATCTTTTTCAACAGCAATATTAGTAAAATAACCAAAGAATTTTTCTACAGAAATATTAGTTTGGCCACATATTGTAAATATTTCTTGCGTTTTTGATGACCATGGTGAAATAGTGCCAACTCTTGGACCAATAAAAAAAGTTGGAATAAGGTCTAGATCTTGTGCATTTAAAATCTCACAAATTTTATCTTTATCAAGACTATTTTTAGATTGGATAAGAAAGAACTCTTTGATTTCAAAATCTTTGATTTGTAAATCAAGAATTGAACTTAATCTACTTTGTTGACGCTCTTCATTAGATCGAGAAAAAGCTGCGTTGCCTTGTAAAAAAATTTTAGAAAAGTTTGGCACTCTTAAATTAATTGATCAATTAATATTATATGTTGGCAAAATTATGAATAAAGCTTTTATTAAAAATTAATCAGCTGATATTTCAAGTCCTTAATCTTGTCCCTACAAAATGCAGCTTTTTCAAATTCTGTTTCTTTTGCACATTTGTACATTTCCTTCTCAAGTTGCTCAATTGATGCAGAGATATTTTCGGGAGAATCATTCTTAATTTCAAAAGTTAAATCATTTTCAAAGGTCTTTGGTTTATTTTTTCCTTTTCTAATGTTTGGCCTAGCGCCCTCCATAATGTCCTTTACCTCTTTAACAATAGATCTTGGTTTTATATTATTTTTTTGATTAAATTCCATTTGGATTTTTCTTCTTCTGTTGGTTTCCTCTATGGCTCGAGACATTGAACCAGTAACATTATCACCATAGAGAATGGCCTTGCCTCTTATGTTTCTTGCAGCTCTACCAATCGTTTGAATCAAAGTGCCTTCAGATCTTAAAAATCCCTCTTTATCAGCATCAAGAATTGCGACTAGGCTCACTTCTGGTATATCTAGTCCTTCTCTCAATAAATTAATTCCAACAAGCGTATCAAACTCTCCCAAGCGAAGGTCCCTAATAATCTCAACCCTTTCTACAGTATCTATATCTGAATGCATATATCTTGATTTAATTCCATTTTCATTTAGATAGTCAGTTAAATCTTCTGCCATCCTTTTTGTAAGAGTTGTAATTAACGCACGCTCCTTTAGTTTTGCTCTTTCTTTGCATTCAGCAATTACGTCATCTATTTGAGAGGATGCAGGTCTTATTTCTACTTCAGGATCTATCAATCCAGTTGGCCTGACTAACAATTCTACGATCTCATCCCCCTTTTCAAATTCATATTTGCCTGGAGTAGCAGATACATATACTCTTTGTGGAGTTAACAACTCCCATTCTTCAAATCGCAATGGTCTATTATCAAGAGCACTTGGTAGCCTAAAACCATACTCAACAAGGGTTTCCTTTCGGGATCTGTCACCTTTATACATGCCGCCTATCTGCGGAACAGATACATGAGACTCATCCATAAATACTATTGCATTCTTTGGTATGTAATCAAACAAGCATGGTGGTGGCTCTCCTGTTTGTCTTCCAGACAGATACCTTGAATAGTTTTCTATTCCTTGACAATAACCAAGTTCAGCCATCATTTCTAAATCATATGTGGTTCTCTCTTGAATTCTTTGTGCCTCCAGAAGCTTATCAATTTTTTTGAAATGTTTGACTCTAGAGTTAAGCTCGTCACGAATATCTTTAATTGATTTTTGAATTTTCTCTTTTGGAGTGACGTAATGAGTTTTAGGGTATATAGTTGCGCGAGGCACCTCATTAATAAATTCTCCTGTTAAAGGGTCTATCCATGCTAATCTTTCAATCTCATCACCGAAAAGCTCAATCCTCAGTGCTTCACGTTCAGAGTCTGCAGGAAAAATATCAATAATATCTCCTCGCACTCTGAAAGTCGCTCTCTTAAAATCAATGTCATTTCGAGTATATTGCATTGATGATAATCTTCTCAAGATAGCTCTTTGATCAATAATATCTCCCCTATCAAGATGCAAAATCATATTCAGATATGATTCCGGAGCCCCCAATCCATAAATTGATGAAACGGTTGCAACAACAATTGTGTCATTTCTTTCAAGTAAAGCTTTTGTTGCGGATAACCTCATTTGTTCAATATGCTCATTAATAGAAGCATCTTTTGCAATGTATGTATCAGATGTAGGAACATATGCCTCTGGCTGATAATAGTCATAATATGAAACAAAATATTCAACTGAATTTTCTTTAAAGAAGTCTCTAAATTCACCATACAGTTGAGCTGCAAGGGTCTTGTTAGGGGCCATGATTATGGCAGGTCTTTGTGTGGCCTCAATGATTTTTGCCATTGTATATGTCTTACCAGATCCTGTGACACCCAATAAAACTTGATGAAGCAGTCCATCGTTTAATCCATTTACAATCCTTTCAATAGCATCAGGTTGATCTCCTGATGGACTAAAATCTGAATGCACCTTTATTTCTTTTACTATCACAATGTATTACTTTCAGTAAATATTATTTATAATTCTTCAGTCGTTCCCCGATAGCTCAGTTGGTAGAGCAGTTGACTGTTAATCAATTGGTCGCAGGTTCGAGCCCTGCTCGGGGAGCCACTCATCACTAAATTGATAAAATTCCATTAACTAAGATTTCAGCTTGATTTTCTTGAGAGAAATGTCCTGCATCTATAATCTGATGCGGCATACCATCTGCTCCTGGAATTTTCTTAATCAATGCAGACTCAGTACCAATAAAAACTGGATCATTCTTTCCAAACATTGTTAATGTAGGTTTTGTAAATTTCTTTAATTGATGCCAAGCATCTATGTTCTCTGAAACTTGAGCATGTTCCTCAGTTACTGGGACAAACCTTGGAAAAGCTCTTGCTGCAGCTTTATATTCGTCACTTGGAAAGGGAGCATTGTATGCTGCAATTTCATGATTAGATAGAGCTTGCATTGAGCCTTGATTTACGATTTTACCCGCATCAAAATCCTCGACATTTTGACTATAATCTAGCCATTGTTTAAAACCATCTGTCATTCCTTTGCCAGTTGGTAATCCTGTATTTGATAAAACCATTCCTTTAAATATGCTCGGATTTTCGGCAACCAATCTTAGTCCAAGTAATCCACCCCAATCTTGAGCAAACATGACAACATCCTTTAAATTTAATGAGTTAACAAGTGATCGTAACCATTCCAAATGATTTGCATAGGAATAAGCGCTTTGGTCTTGAAATTTGTCAGATTTCCCAAACCCTATTAAGTCAGGAGCAATAACTCGCTTGCCTCTTTCAACAAGTGGTGGAATAAATTTCCTATACAAATAAGACCATGTTGGTTCACCATGCAAAAGTAGGATAGCATGATCAGAGGACGAGTTTTCATCTAAATAATGCATTTGTAGCTCATAACTACTATCAAAGGAAACGTTTCGATAATTTGGCAAAAAGTCATAGTCTTTTAAAAAATCAAAGTTATTCTCTGGAGTTTTTAAAATCTTCATATTTAACGGATCGCCTTTATTAACCTCTCTTTCAATGCATTAAATTTTTTTTCGCTCATTTCTTTTTTGAAAATGTTCATACCGGAAAGGAATTCCTCAATGATAAACTCCTCAAATTTTAAAAGGTTTTCCATCTTAATTTTTTCCTTCTTAACAGTGACTTTGTTTGCTAGTTTTAGAGTAATGCGATGATTTAATTGCTTTATTAGCTCACGGTTTCTTTCATACTTAATAAGAAAGACGTTATATGCTTTAACTTGATTTACACTTTTTTCCATTTGGTACCATCAGCTTTATCATCCAAAATTATACCAAGAGATTTTAATTCATCTCTAATCTCATCAGCTTTATCAAAATCCTTATCCTTTCTAGCTAGGTTTCTTTTCAGAATCATTTCTTCAATCAATTGAGTGTCAACACCTGAGCCGTATTGAAAAAATAATTCTGGCTTTTCACTCAACAAACCAATAATATTTGCAAGTTTTTTCAGCGTTGTAACTAACCTTCTCTTAACTAAGTTATCATTTTCGAGATTAATCTTCTTTACGATTTCAAATAATATGCTAATTGCTCTAGGCGTATTCAAATCGTCATTCATTGCACACTCAAAATCCTGAACAAAACCTTTATCGACTTCATCACTTTCTTTCAGAATTATTTTTTCATCAATTGATTCATAGATTCTCACGAGTCCGGCTTTTGCTTGCTCCAAGGATTCGTTGGTGAAGTCTAGCGCACTTCTGTAATGGCTTGATATTAGAAAAAATTTTATGACTTCTGGATGATATGTTTTTAAAAGATCTTTTATTCTTGCAAAGTTTCCCAAAGATTTTGACATCTTCTCACCACTAATCTTTAGTAAACCAGAGTGAACCCAATAATTTGCAAATTCTTGATCAAAACTACATTTTGATTGAGCAATTTCATTTTCATGATGAGGAAAAATCAAATCAGGTCCACCACCGTGAATATCAAAATTTTTACCAAGAGTAGATAAAGACATTGCTGAGCACTCAATGTGCCATCCAGGCCTTCCACGACCCCATGGCGAATTCCAATATGGTTCCTCTTGTTTTGCCATCTTCCATAAAACAAAATCTAATGGATCATCTTTATCTAAATTTTCTTTAACTCTAGCACCAGATTCTAGCTCATCTATTTTTTTGTTAGAGAGATTGCCATAGTCCTCAAAAGTGCGTACTGCAAAGTAAACATCCCCATTCTTACCCACATATGCATGCTTATTTTTTATTAATTCTTCGATCATAAGAATCATTTCATTAATATAGTCGGTTGCCTTAGGCTCAATTGTTGGTTCAAGAAGTCCAAGATCTTTAAAGTCCTTATTCATACTCAAAATGTAGCGATTTGTAATAGAGGAAATTGTTTCAGAATTCTCAATTGCTTTTTTGATTATTTTGTCCTCAACATCAGTAATGTTTCTGACATAATTCAGCCCATAACCTAAATATTTAAGATATCTAGCTAGGACGTCAAAGGCAACATATGCTCTTGCATGACCAAGATGACAATGATCGTAAACAGTAATTCCGCAAACATACATGCCAACCATATTTGGTTCAATTGATTTAAAAACCTCTTTTTTATTTGTTAAGGTGTTATAGAGACTCAAACTCATGTGTATTATGGCAATTTATACATTATTATAGGCTCAATGAGATTTAAATCAGCTCGAATACTAAATTTAAGTAAGTGTTTTGCTGTCACTGTCATTCTTTTAATAGGTGCATGTTCCAGTGATGATCCTAAATTAACTAATAAAACTGAGGAAATAACAATGCCAATAGCAACAATATCTACATCACTTGGTGACATCGAACTTGAATTAGATGTACAGAGTGCTCCAATTACTACTAAAAACTTTATCGATCTAGCAAATGCAGGCTACTATGAAAATACGATCTTTCATCGTGTCATCGAAGGATTTATGATACAGGGCGGTGGGCTTGATAAGGACATGAACAATAAACCTAGTGGCAGCTCCTCAATAACTAATGAAGCAAATAATGGTCTTAAGAATGATAGAGGCACTGTTGCTATGGCTAGAACTAATGATCCACATTCTGCAACAAGCCAATTCTTTATCAATCATAAAGATAATGAATTTCTCAATTTTACTTCTGAAACTCCACAGGGATGGGGATATGCCGTCTTCGGGAACGTTATAAAAGGAATGGATATAGTTGATCTAATAGCAGAGGTTAATACTACTACCATTAATCAGTATCAAGATGTTCCCCTTGATCCTATAACCATCAAATCAGTTTCTATTGATGAATGAGCATTGGGTTTATTTCTGATCTTCACTTGTCTCATGATAATGTCGCTCTTACAAGAGGCTTTTTGTCCTTTCTGGATAATAATAAAGATTCTTTAGATCAACTATATATTTTGGGTGACCTGTTTGAAATTTGGATTGGAGATGATGATCAGTCGGACTTTATTCAGATAGTTAAGAATGCTTTAAAACAATTTACCGAATTAGGAATTGAAACATTTTTCCTTCATGGAAATCGAGATTTTTTGATTGGTGATGATTTTATTGAAGATACTGGGCTCAAGTTTATTCCTGATCCATTTATCTTTGAAATTTTTGGAAAAAGATGTGCTGTATCGCATGGGGATGATTTTTGTACGCTTGATATCGAATATCATAATTTCAAAAAAAATGTGAGGTCTTCTCAATGGAAAAGTGAATTTCTTTCACAATCTCTTCAGAAGAGAAATGAGGTTGCCTCTAGCATGCGAGAAACAAGCAAGAAAAAAAGCTCCAACAAAAATGTAAATATTATGGATGTTGAAATTTCATCTGTCGAAAACTTTCTATCAGAAACCAATGTGGATATTCTAATTCATGGGCATACCCATAAACCTCAAATTCATAACCATAAGATTAATGATCGTCATTGCGAGCGTATTGTTCTTGGAGACTGGGATGATAATGGTTGGTGTCTAAGGTTTGATTCTAAAGGCCACACACTAGAAAAATTCAAACTTTAAGTTAAGGCGATAAATTAATTGCGTGGTATTCTATTATACTGTATATTTATACAGTATATTTCCCATGAAAGTTAATTATATCGGATCAGTATCCGCGGATCATTTTACTGAAAGTTTTCTTCCATTATTTGAGGAATCAGTACCGGTTGGCTTTCCAAGTCCAGCTAATGATTATCTTGAAGCGCCCATCGATTTAAATAAATATCTAATTAAAAATCAGGTCGCAACCTTCCTAGTTAGAGCGGTTGGAGATTCAATGCTTGGTGCCAATATAGGAAATAATGCAATATTAATAGTTGATCGAAGCATTAAACCATCTCATGGCAGTATTGTTATTGCTTCTATCGATAATGAATTCATATGCAAAAAGCTTCAATTAAGACCTAAAATTGCGCTTCTACCAGAAAATGAAAAATACGATCCTATTTATATCGAACAGGGACAAAATTTTGAAGTACTAGGGGTTGTAATTGCAACTATTAATCAATTTAAATGAGTGTCTTTGCATTAGTAGATTGTGAAAACTTCTATGCATCATGTGAAAGAATTTTCAGACCAGATCTAAAATATAAACCCATCGTTGTACTCTCAAGCAATGATGGATGCGTAATTGCGAGAAGCAAAGAAGCAAAACAGCTTGGTATTCAAATGGGGGTTCCTTGGTTCAAGACAAAAAAAAACTTTTTGAAGAATGGAGGTGTTTTTTTCTCTTCAAATTTTGCCTTATACGGTGATATATCCAATCGAGTCATGAACATACTCGCAGGCATGGCAAACAATATTGAGATTTATAGTGTAGATGAAGCATTTTTAGATTTAGAGAATATGAATTTGGAAAATAGCGATATTGCAGATGAATTTGCCATGCATTGCAGAAGCTTGATTAAGCAATGGGTGGGAATCCCTGTAAGAATTGGAATTGCACCAACTAAAACACTCACAAAAGTTGCTAGCTATCTTGCTAAAGAGCAAACCAAACGTCCAGGTATATTTAGCATTTCAAATAATTGGATGGAAATTGCTTCAAGTCTCAAAAAAGTACCACTACATGAAGTATGGGGAGTTGGTAGAAGATTAAGTAAAAAATTGAGTGTGTTAGGTCTAAGAACAGCATATGATCTAGCATGTATCGATATTAGTTTAATTAGAAGTAGATATAGCGTGGTTTTAGAGAGAACAGTAAGAGAACTGAGAGGAGAAACGTGCTTACAACTAGATAAAAGCTTGGATCCAAAAAAACAAATTGTAGTAAGCAGAAGTTTCTCTGAAAAAATTACAAGGATTGAAGATTTGTTTCCTATAGTAAATGATTTTGGCGTGAGAGCTTGTGAAAAACTGAGAAAAGAAAATCAATTATGTTCAAAAGCAGGCGTCTTTATACGAACCAGCCCATTTAGAATCAAAGATAAACAACACAGTGCATCTAAGTTTTTTACTCTCAGCAGTCCAACCAATGATACCCGTGATATCTTGAATGGCATCAGGAAGAGTCTTCCAATAATATTTAGACGTAACTATCCTTACGCGAAGTCAGGTGTAATGTTAATGAATTTCAGTGATACGCATGTTAAACAATATTCATTATTTAATGCTGATAATTTACTAAAACAGAATGATAGACTAATGAAAACAATAGATCAGATTAATCAAAAAGAAAACTTAATTAGATTTGCTTCTCAAAGTGAAGTTGGATATACAGCTTTTCGTAAAACAAATGTTTCACCTAGATATACTACTAACTGGAATGAATTACCAAGGGTCAATGAATAAAGTCTTAAGAGGATGTCTTAAAGTATCGATCGTAATGCGATTCTGACAATTCAAGAAACTCTTTGGTGATGATCTGGCGTAAATCTGACAATCGAGCATCAATTTTGAGGCTAACACCAAAATCATTCAAATCAATCTTCTGGGAACCAGTAGCACGCAGTAAATCAAATATCCAAGTTAAAGGATCAAGAGATTGATTAAATATAATGCCATTATTTTCAAGCTTTGAAGCAAGTAATGCAGGATCATGAACAGTAAATCGATCAGCTAAAATCTTAACCTTAAAAGATTCAAGCCTAAGATTAATTAGTTCTCTTTCTTTAGTTGTATATTTATTCCAACTGATTACTTCATGGACAAAACGCTTGCATCCTTTGCAAACATTATCACCATATGTCGTAGAGCAAATTCCTAGACAAGGTGTTGAGGCCCTATTTTTTTTCATAAACTGATAATACCTTCTTTTTTTATTTAGATAAATTGCCGAAATATATAACTTGGGAAAAAAGAAATAGACGAGTAAAATATGCTTCAAGTGACTAAGATGCTTGACCAATATAAAGAACACTGCGCTGAAAGAAATACAGAATCTCTCCCTCCTCTACCGTTAACAGCAGAACAAACTGCCGAACTTACAAAGCTTCTTCAAAATTCACATGATGAATCAGACCTTTTAATTGATTTAATTACAAATAGGGTTCCTGCTGGAGTGGATAAAGCTGCTTACGTAAAGGCAAGTTTTTTATCTGGGATTGCATATGGAGATATTGATAGTCCATATCTAAGTGCTGAGAGTGCAGTAGAATTGCTTGGTACCATGCTTGGAGGCTATAACATTGGTCCATTAATTAAATGCCTAGAAATAGAGCAATTAGCAGAAATTGCTAAAAATAGTCTTTCAAAAACACTACTAGTTTTTGATGCTTTTAATGAAGTGTATGAATTATCAAAAACGAATAAATATGCTGCTGAAGTTGTTCATAGTTGGGCAGAGGGAACATGGTTCATGGATAAACCAGGTCTCGGGGAAGAAATTAAATTAACTGTTTTTAAAGTAGCCGGTGAGATAAATACTGATGATTTATCACCTGCACAAGATGCATGGTCAAGACCAGACATACCATTACATGCAAAGGCAATGTTTAAGATGCCTAGAGAAGGAATAGAAAATCCTTTGGAAATGATTGCAGATCTCAAAAGGATCGGCAATCCTATAGTGTTTGTTGGTGATGTTGTCGGTACAGGATCCTCTAGAAAATCAGCAACAAACTCGTTACTTTGGCATATTGGTGACGATATTCCTTATATTCCAAATAAAAAAGATGGGGGTTTTGTGTTAGGCGGAAAAATTGCTCCAATATTCTTTAATACAGTCGAAGATGCTGGTGGCTTACCAATTGAATGTGATGTTACAAAAATTGAAAATGGTCAAGAAATCGTACTAAGGCCTCATGATGGAATCATCGTAGACACAAATGGTAATACTTTATCTGAATTTCAACTGAAAACTGATGTTATTAAGGATGAAGTGAGAGCTGGTGGAAGAATACCTCTTATTATTGGTCGACAGCTAACGGATAAAGCAAGAGAAACGCTTGGAATGAATCCTACAAATATTTTTGTAAGACCAACGCCAAATAAAAATGATGGTAAGGGTTTTACGCTAGCCCAGAAGATGGTTGGTAAAGCCTGTGGAGTTGAAGGTGTTAATCCCGGAGATTATTGTGAACCAAGAATGACGAGTGTTGGCTCCCAAGATACAACAGGTCCAATGACCCGAGATGAGCTAAAAGAATTAGCGTGTTTGGGTTTTTCAGCTGATCTAGTAATGCAGTCTTTTTGTCATACAGCAGCGTATCCAAAACCAGTTGATATTGAGACACAAAATAGTTTGCCAGAATTCATCATGACTCGGGGCGGTGTTTCACTAAAACCAGGTGATGGAATTATCCATTCATGGCTAAATAGAATGCTTTTGCCAGATACTGTTGGAACTGGTGGCGATAGTCATACGCGATTTCCTATTGGAATTAGTTTTCCAGCAGGGTCGGGCTTAGTAGCCTTTGCTGCAACTCTAGGTGTTATGCCACTTGATATGCCTGAATCAGTGCTTGTTAGATTTACTGGTGAAATGCAACCAGGCATCACTTTAAGAGATCTCGTGAATGCAATTCCTTATGCTGCAATACAAAATGGTTTGTTAACGGTAGCGAAGAAAGGTAAGAAAAATATTTTTTCTGGAAGGTGTTTAGAGGTTGAAGGTTTACCAAATTTAAAGGTAGAACAAGCTTTTGAAATTTCAGATGCGTCTGCTGAGCGTTCCGCATCAGGATGCACAATAAAGCTAGGTGAGGAACCAATTTTAGAATATCTCAATTCAAATATTATTATGCTTCGCTGGATGATTGCCAATGATTATGGAGATGCTAAGACACTTGAGCGAAGAGCAAGAGCTATGGAGGAATGGATAAAAAATCCAGTCTTGCTTGAGGCAGATAAAAATGCTAACTACAAAGAAATTATAGAGATTGACTTAAATCAGATTAAAGAGCCACTACTTGCATGCCCTAACGATCCTGATGACATTAAACCACTTTCAGAGGTGCAGGATACAAAAATTGATGAAGTTTTTATAGGCTCTTGCATGACAAATATTGGTCACTTTAGAGCTGCGGGACAACTTTTAGAAAAATATAAAAAATTGCCAGCTAGACTATGGATTGTTCCTCCAACAAAAATGGATCAGCAACAATTAATTGATGAAGGATTTTATAAAATTTTTGATAGTGCAGGTGCACGAACTGAGGTACCAGGATGTTCTTTATGTATGGGTAACCAAGCTCGAGTCGAACCAAATTCAACAGTTATCTCAACTTCAACACGAAATTTTCCAAATCGTTTAGGGGATGGAGCAGATGTTTTCCTAGCTTCTGCCGAACTATCAGCTGTTTCAGCTATTCTTGGAAGACTACCATCTAATGAAGAGTATTTAGAAATAATGAAAGATATAGATACTCTTCATAAAGACATCTATAAGTATCTTAATTTTAATGAAATTAAAGCGTATGTTGATCAAGCTAAATCAGCTAACATACCTAACATAAATATTGCTGAGGTTTAAGAAGCTTGCTGCTCTCTTTTCCTTTTAACCTCATCTTTGCGACTATTCTCTAAGCTTTTCAGATAATTGTCATCGACTGCTGTAGGATATTCCCCATTAAAAATTGATATTTCAAAACTAGCGATGTTTGGATTGCCTTCCTGGACTGTGGAAATTAAATCATCAAGTTCTTGATAAACTAACCAATCGGCACCAATCTCTTTACATACCTCTTCCTCAGTCTTATTAGATGCTACAAGCTCATCGGTAGCAGCCATATCAATACCATACAAATTTTGAAATTTAATTGGGGGTGCGGCAGAAGCAAAAAATACTGCTTTAGCACCTGCATCTCGTGCCATTTTTATAATTTTTTTACTTGTAGTTCCTCGCACTATAGAGTCATCAACCAATAGTACATTCTTATCTTTAAACTCTAACTCAAGAATATTTAACTTTCTGCGTACAGATTTTTTTCTTTCATCCTGATAAGGCATTATAAAAGTTCTTCCAATATATCTATTTTTTACAAAGCCTTCTCTGTAAGGAACGCCTAATGCATTCGCTAACTGCAACGCTGCTAAAGTAGAGCTATCAGGAATCGGAATCACAACATCAATATCAAGATTTTTCTTATTGCGCAAAATATTCGATGCAAGCTTTTGACCCATTCTCATTCTTGATTTATAGACAGAAATTTCATCAAGAGTTGAGTCAGGTCTCGATAGATATACGTATTCAAATATACATGGGGTAGCCACGGCATTTTGAGAGCATTGATTTGAGAAAAATTCTCCTTTTTTATTTATAAAAACTGCCTCGCCCGGATTAACATCTCTTAGTCTTGTAAAGCCTCGAGAAGCAAAGACAGCGTTTTCAGAGGCTACTATGTATTCATCCTTTTCCCTGCCCTCACGTTTACCTATAACAAGTGGTCTGATACCTTTTGGATCTCTAAAAGCAAGAATTCCTGCACCAGTAATTAACGCAACTACAGCATAAGCACCATCGCATCTTACATGTACCTTGCTGACTGCTTTAAACAAATTCTCTGGTGAAGGTATTATTGCTTTTTGCTTGCCTAATTCGTGCGCAAAAATGTTAAGTAGTACTTCTGAATCTGAATCAGTATTAAGATGTCTCATCTCAGCATGAAATAATTCTTTTGATAATGAATGTGAATTTGTAAGGTTCCCATTATGAGCCAGACTTATCCCATACGGAGAATTTACATACATTGGCTGTGCAAATTCTTTGCCTGCACCACCTGCAGTAGGATAACGAACATGCCCAATACCATAGTTACCAATTAACTTATTCATATGTCTTTGTTGAAATACATCACGCACATATCCCATGGATTTGCGACTGTTGAGTCTGTCAAAATCATCACACACTACCATACCTGCAGCATCTTGCCCTCGATGTTGCAGCATTAATAATGATTCGTATATTTCGGTAGCTACGTTAGCTTCAGATGTTATTCCAACAATCCCACACATTAGAAATTTATATCCTTTATAGTGTATGCATCTAGCATAACCGAATTATTATCACTAATCATCGATTTTGCAAAATTAACTATGCTTGGATTAAATTTTTGCATTTGAGCATAAATCACCGAATCGCCTAAGGAAGATGAATTTTTGATATCGGTGGGGAGCATAAATAAAATTAAATTTACAAATATCAAGCCTTTTGCTGCACCAAACATGCATCCTAGAACTCTATCAATTAGTCCAAAACCTGACCATTGAACAGCTTTTGAAATAAGTTTTAACAATATCCTTCCTGAAATAAAAATCAGTAAAAACAATATAATAATCACAATAGATGAAAAAATATCCTTATTAATACCAAAGCTTGGTAACTGATCAATAAAGATACTATGAAGAAAAATTGAGCAAAAATAAGTAACTACCCATAATAGTAAAGATAAAAGTTCGCTGACAAACCCTCTAAAAAAAGAAAAAAATGAAAACAGTACTAATGGAAGGATGAGAAGAATATCTGCGAAATTTAAACTTAAATCATACAACTGCATTATCTTGATTTTTGTGCAACTTGGAAATTAAATCAGAGATCGTAGCTCTTAGTTCAGTTCTATGAACTATCATATCTATTGCTCCATGCTCCAATAAAAATTCAGCTTTTTGAAAATCATCTGGAAGCTCAACTCTCACAGTATCCTCAATAACACGCCTTCCTGCAAAACCAACTAAGGCACCTGGCTCAGCGATGTTAATATCACCAAGCATTGCTAGGCTAGCAGACACTCCACCAAATATCGGGTCAATCATTACAGAAAAATAAGGAAGAGAGCTTTTCTTTAATCTTTCTAATGCAGCAGATGTTTTAGCCATCTGCATTAGAGAAATCATAGACTCTTGCATTCTGGCACCGCCACTAGTAGAAAAACATATTAATGGTAAATTTTCTTTGATCGCAAAATCCACCGCCTCAACAAATTTTGTGCCCACAATACCGCCCATAGATCCACCCATAAATCTAAATTCAAATGCAGCAACAACTACTTGTAAATCATTTAACTTACCCATGCCTGTAACCAAAGCTTCGTTCTCTCCAGTTGAATTAACTGCTTCTTTGATACGTTGATCATAAGATTTTAAATCCTTAAATTTAAGTGGATTTTTTGTTGTGTATTCTTCTCCAAACTCTTTAAAAGTATCTTTATCAATAAAGATAGAAATTCTTTTTCTGGCACCAATCCTCAGGTGGTATCCACATTTTGGACAAACAAACATAGCTTTTTCTAACTCAGGCTGATAAAGAATAGCTTCACAAGATGGGCAATTGTTCCATACACCATCAGGTATTTTGCTTTTAGACGCTGTCTCTTTGCTTTTCCCAATCGATGGAATTAGGCGAGTTAACCAATTCATAAATTGATACTGTGTTTTATTTCCTTAAGGTAATTATATATTTTTTTAAAATCTTTATTGCTGGCAGAGTTTTTAATCATTTCTACAACCTGAGAACCAATTATAACTCCGTCGGCAAGCTTACTAATCTCAGTGGCATCTTCTTTTGTTTTTATTCCAAATCCAGCTAATACTGGAAGATCGGTTGATTGCTTTATGGTTAATAAATTTTCATGTATTTCATTTACGTTAATCTTATTTGCACCTGTAACACCTCTTAAAGTTATATAGTAGATAAATCCAGAGCTAGCATTACAAATATCACTCACTCTTTCTTTAGATGTGGTTGGTGAAATAAGTGACACTGATAATATTGAATCGTTTTGAAAGCCTATATCACTTAAAGAATATTCACCTGGAACGTCTACGATAAGCACTCCATCAACTCCATGTTGACTGAAATTACTGAATTCACTTTGATTTGCTAAAAAACCGTTTATGTATCCCATCAGCACAATTGGAGTATGGGAATTAGATTTTCTAAAAGATTTAATAATCTTAAGAATTTTTTTTAGGTTAGTGCCGTTTTTTAGTGATCTATCATGAGCAGACTGAATAATTGGACCTTCAGCAATAGGATCTGAGAAAGGGACTCCTACTTCAATTACATCTACACCAGACAGTGCAAAACCATTGAGTAATTCTAATGTGCTTTCTTCGCAAGGATCACCTGCAACAAGATAAGCTACTAATGACTTGATATTATTTTCTTTATTTTGAGAAAGGACTTTTGTTAATCTATTCAAGATTGATGCCTTCAATGCTTGCAACGGAAGAAATATCTTTATCTCCTCTACCTGAGACATTTAAAACAATATTTTGTGAACTATCCATCTTACTGCACACTTCAGGCAGAACAGCAAAAGCGTGAGCTGTTTCAAGAGCGGGAATAATTCCCTCTAATTCACTTAACTCATGAAAAGCCTTCATAACCTCTTGATCTGTTACAGCAAGATATTTAGCTCTTCCTACATCTTTAAGGTATGAATGTTCTGGGCCAACTCCAGGATAATCTAGTCCAGCACTTATTGAGCTTGTTGACATAACTTGTCCATCAGCATCTTGCATCAAATAACTTTTTGCTCCATGAAGAATACCAGGCTTTCCATCGTTTAGTGGAGCAGCATGTTTGCCACTCTTGATACCCTCGCCACCAGCTTCAACACCTATTAGCTCAACATCGTCTTTATCAATAAAAGGGTGAAATATACCTATCGCATTTGAACCGCCTCCAACACATGCAATTATTGCGTCAGGATTTTTTCCAAAATTATTTTTAGCTTGCTCGATTAGCTCTCTTCCAACAATGGCATTAAAGTCTCTGACAATCATTGGATAAGGGTGAGGTCCTGTAACACTCCCAATAATATAATAAGTATCATCAACATTCGTTACCCAATCTCTAATTGCTTCATTTAGTGCGTCTTTAAGAGTTGAGGTACCTGAATCTACAGGGTGAACTTTTGCACCTAAGAGTTTTATACGATATACATTTAATGATTGTCTTTGCACATCCTCTGCACCCATGTAAATATGACAATCAAGTCCTAATCTGGCAGCAACTGTTGCTGTAGCCACGCCGTGTTGACCAGCGCCAGTTTCAGCTATGATTCTTGATTTACCCATCATCTTAGCAAGAATAATTTGACCGACTGTATTATTAATCTTGTGAGCACCTGTGTGATTAAGATCCTCTCTTTTAAGCCAAATTTTTGGACCTTGATACTTTTTTGTTAATCTCTCAGCAAAATAAAGTGGAGAAGGTCTCCCTACAAATGAAGATAAGTCTTTATCAATTTCTTTTTGGAAATCTAGGTCACCCTTTACTGACAAATAGGTAGATTCAAGCTCGCTCAATGCAAGCATTAAAGTTTCTGGCACATATTTACCACCGTATTCTCCAAAATATCCCTCCTGATTTGGAAGGTTTTTTTCATAATTACTAGACATCTGCAATTAGTTTAAATATTTCTTTAGCTTTATCAATTGACTTAACCCCTGGCTCAGTTTCTATCATTGAATTAATATCAAGACACCAAGGTCCAATACTTTTGGCCTGCAATATATTTTGAAGACCAATTCCACCTGCTAGGATATATTTTTTGTTATCGAAATCAAGCTCTTTAAGAATGGTCCAATCAAATGTCTTGCCAGTTCCACCAATGCTTCCATCTGATTTTGTTTCTAGCAAGATAGCATCAGCACTTTCATAAACATCGGCATCAAGCAAATCTTTCGAGTTTTTAATATGCACAGTTTTCCAGTATGGCATTCCAAAACTTGAGCAAAATTCTTCTGTTTCAGATCCATGAAATTGCAAAATTATATTTGGTGCTATCTCGATAATTTTTTTGATGAATGCCTGATCATGATCAACTATGACAGCAACAGGTATTATTGATGAAGGAAGGATCTGTATGGCAGCCTTCATAAATTCAAAATCAATATATCTTTTACTGCCTTTGTAAAAAATAAAACCTAAAAAATTAGGTTTCAACTTAATAATTTGCTTTAGAAAAGATAAATTATTTATTCCGCATACTTTTATTTTAGCCATGTATTAAATTAAGAAAACTGTTGATATCTGCATATTCTATATCTAAAGATGCATACTTTGCTCCAAGAAAATATAAGCCTTTTGGAGAAACAGTTTTTCCAGACATTGCTCGATCTTTTGAGTTTAGTATCTCCAGAATAGAATGACTTAATCTAGCTTTACTTTTACTTGCATCCAATAGAGTACCAACAATAATTCTAATCATATTCTGTAAAAAACTATTTGCTGTAATTTTTAATGTAATTAAATCTGCATTCGCATCAACGATGATTTGATTAATAGTTTTAACTGGGTTGCTGGCAGTACATTTTGAGCTCCTAAAAGAGCTGAAATCGTGAGTACCCACTAAAAACTGAGCGTTTTGTTGGACTGCTTTGACATCTAATTTATAAGGTAAATTTAGTGAGTAATCATTTAAAAAAACAGATTCTCTCTTTGAGTTGTTAATAACATATAAATAACTGCGTTCGTAAGCTGAGTAGCGAGCATGGAAATCTTCTGGAGCATTACAGCACCAATTTATTTTTATATCATTTGGAAGGAATGAATTAATTGCTTCTTTCCAGTTAATGTCCTTTAAATCTTCCCTAGTTTCAAAATCAATTATTTGATTCAAAGCATGTACACCTTTATCAGTTCTACCTGCACAGTTTACTCTGGATGATAATGGTGTAACTGATGATATTGCATTTTCAATTTTTTCTTGAACTGATAAGGCATTATCTTGAAATTGGAATCCACTGTAATTAGTACCGATATATTGGCAAGATGCTACGATCTTCAATTTTCTAATTTATTTTTTAACAACGAAGCATCTGCCTGTATCTGAAGATTATTACTATTTGATATTAACTGATCTAAGATACCTTTAGCTTCATCATAAGAGCCCATTTCAATATATATTCTAGCCAAATCTAACATTTGCATTTCATTATCATTTTCAATACTAAGCTCATTATCAATAATTTGATCAGTATTAATTGAATCAGTAGTCTCATTTATCCTAGGTTGTCTCTTTCGAATAAGAAAAATTGAAATAATTGCTCCCAATATAAAGCTAACTAATCCCACTATTAAAATTTGTAGAAGATTATTTTGATTGGGTTCAGGTATATCATCAGTCTGTTTAAGTGTTGTTTTGTTTTCAAAATTAATTATTCTCAAATTAGATTCAACAATCTCTTTTGGTGATGACAAATTCGGATTGATTATGTTTTGAGGGGATTCAGAAAGTTGATCTGAATTACTGCTTTCTAATTGAATTATATTCTTAGGAGCTGTTAACACTAGTCTTGATTTATTCATATTTTCAAAAGCCTTATTCATTTGAATGAATGCGCTTTTAGCATAATCAAGATCAACTGAATCAACTATTTCTTTCGGTGGGATTACCAAATCTAAATCTGCTCTTACCAAATTTATATTTCCATCAATAAATGATTCCGGATTTTCCAAAAAAATTGACCACATTATCTGATAAATTGAAGCTTCATACTCATTCACAAACCCTTTGGAAATACTCCAAATGGTGTCAATTTCTTCTGCTTTGACTTTAAGTTCTTTTGGAGAATCTTCAATAATCTCAGGGGTTTCATTTTTTTCTTCACTAATTTTAGATAACTCTATATCTTCAGCTTCTTCAATTATGATTTCTTCTGTTTCCTCAATTAAAATTTCTTCAGTCTCTTCAATTATGATTTCTTCATCGCTACTTGAGCGAGACAAAGAAAAAATTGTCTCTGCAACTTCTTTATTATCGTCACCAGTATTAAATAAATCTATATCTTCATTTTCATCGATTACAATGTTTCCATCTTCGATCAAATTTGATTCAGTTTCCGAAGCTCTTTCTTCATATACTCTTGGTTGGCCATAAATCTTTTTTGCAGGTATTTTAAAATCATTATTAGATTTCCTTTTTTCAAGAATCCTTCTTGTATTTGATGGCAAGAAAATAAAAATATCTTTTTTTGTTTCCTCAGCAATCCTTATCCTGAAGGAAAAAAAATCTTCATAAAATGATTCATTCAATGCAATAGTTAATCTTTGATATTTTTCAAGATCTTCTAGAAGTTGGAACTTAATGTTATCGTAATTAATCGGTGAATCAGACTTGTAGCTTAACAAAATAATATCTTTTTCATCAATAATTGCTTCTGCTTTAAACTCTATGCTAATTAGAGTCTCACCAAAATCATTGATCTCTACCTTAGGAGAAGAAAATTGAACATTTGCTGAAATGTTTAATGCTAGAATGGCAATAATAAAAATATAATGCTTCATTTTCGGTTAGACATATCTAACTTTATCAATCTTTCAAGAATCTGAGCAGCATTAAGTGCTGCACCCTTACCATGAACATTATCTGCAACAATCCATAAAGATATAATCCCCCCATTTGTATTTTTAACTGATCTTATTCGGCCAACGTAAACATCTGTAGTATCGTTTGCATGCTCCAGAGGGGTAGGATATTCAAAATTATCAGCGTCATCGACAACAGTTACTCCATTAAAGCTTTCAAGAATATTTACTAAATCATTTTTTTTGAGAAACTTCTCAGTTCTAATAAAAACTGCCTCTGAATGACCATTAAAGACTGGCACTCTTGTGCATGTAACATTCATTTCAATGTTATTATCAAGTATTTTGTGAGTTTCCCAAATCATTTTCATTTCCTCTTTTGTAAAATCATTCTCAAGAAAGACATCGCATTGTGGAATAACATTAAATGCGATCTGTTTTGGATAAATATTTTGGTCTTCGTAACCTTCTTTTATGTAAATTTGATTATACAATTCTTGAGTTGCAGCTTTTCCAGTGCCGGATACAGCCTGATATGTCGCAACATCCACTGAGGTAATCTTGCACATATCATGAATAGGTTTCAGTACCATCAAGAGTTGAGCAGTTGAACAGTTTGGATTTGCTATTATTGAGGGTTTATCAATATTGGATAATTCATCTCCATTTATTTCAGGGATAATTAACGGGACATTTTCATCGTATCTGAAGTGTGACGACATATCTATGACAAATGCACCATCGCTAACTGCCTTTTTGCAGAACTTACTAGCAACTTCGGATCCAGCACTAAAAATAACATAATCTAAATCTTTAAAATTTGCATCATCAATCTTCTTTACTTCTAGCTTCCTCCCTGCAAATTTAATAACACTTCCAATAGTTGATTTACCAAACAGTCTTAATTGATCTATCGGTAAATTAAGCTGTTCCATAACCAAAGATAGCTTACTACCAACAAGACCAGAAGCTCCAACAATGCCAAGATTAATTTTATTCATTTAAAAAAGAAATGATTTTTTCAGTTGTCTCATTAGTAGTTAAAAATTTTCCGTCAATTGAAATATCTTTTGTTCTGAATCCTGCACTGATATATTTCTTTATCGCAACTTCAATTTGAGAGGCTAGCTCATCAAAATTTAAAGAATATCTAAGGGCCATTGCCAAAGATAATATCATGGCTATGGGATTTGCAATTCCTTTGCCTGCAATATCAGGAGCACTTCCGTGACAAGGTTCATACATACCTTTTAATGAATCATTTAGTGATGCAGAAGGAAGCATGCCAATTGAACCAGTAAGAGTTGCTGCTATATCTGAAAGAATATCGCCAAAAAGATTTGAAGCTAAAACTACATCAAATTGATTTGGGTTAAGAATGAGTTGCATTGCTGCATTATCGGCTAACATATTTGAAAGCTCGCAAACTTCAAAATCTGATGAATGAACTTCAGCCACCACATTGCGCCAAAACTTTGAAACCTCAAGAACATTTGCTTTATCAACAGAACAAACCTTCTTTGTTCTTTTTAAAGCTAATTCAAAAGCAATCTTGCTAATTCTTTTTATTTGGTCCTCATCATAATACATGGTGTTGAATGCATTAGGTGGATTCTGATCTAAATTAATACCTCTTGGTTCACCGAAATATAAGCCACTTGTTAATTCTCTTACAATCATAATGTCAAAACCTTTAATGACATCAGGTTTGATATTTGAGGCATTTAATAACTCATCAAATAAAAAAGCTGGTCTTAAATTTGCAAATAAATCTAATTCTTTTCTAAGAGTTAGTAGTGCATGTTCAGGTCTATTCTCCCATTCCAATGAATCCCACTTTGGGCCACCTACCGCCCCAAATAAAACAGCATCTGAGTCTTTTGCCTTAGCCAAAACTGATTCTGAGATTGGCGTACCATTTAGATCATATGATGCTCCACCAATTGGCTCGATACTTATATCAATTGATAGGTCATTTCTAGTTTTGAGAAAATCAAGTACATCTAATGCAGAGTTCATAACTTCATTACCAATTCCATCTCCAGGCAGTGCAAGAATTTTATGCATTTTTTATTTTAACCACGGTTTAGAGACGAATCTGTTAGATTCGAACTGCTTAATTTGATTTGCGTACCCTAAAGTAATATCTATATCGTCTTGACCAAGAATAATTCTTTCTTTTAGTGATTCTTCAATTTCAAATTGAATTTCAGATGATTCCAACTGAATGGATTGATTAGTAAGATCGACTCTAAGATTCTTGTTTTCTTTAATATGCTCAGAAACATGATTTTTTTTATCTTGACTAATTTGAATAGGAAGGATGCCATTTTTAAAACAATTGTTATAAAAAATATCTCCAAAAGATTCTGCAATAATACATTCTATGCCAAAGTCTCTAAGTGCCCAAACAGCGTGCTCTCTACTGGAACCGCAGCCAAAATTCTTTCCAACAACCAAAATTTTTGATTTTTTATAGGGATCTATATTTAAAATGAAATCTTCATTCTGTTCTCTCTGAGATGTATCTTTTTGAATATTACCCTCGTCTTTATACCTCCAACCATCAAACAAGAAATCACCAAAGCCATACTTTTTTATGGACTTAAGATATTCAGTTGGAATGATTTGATCAGTATCAATGTTATCTATTGCTATTTCAGCTGAAATACCTTCAATCACATGTTGATAATTTTTATTCATATTAGTTCGGAACGGATCCGTGAATTGCAATTTTTGCAGCAAGCAAAGGGCTTACAAGATGAGTTCTACCTCTTGTACCTTGTCGTCCTTCAAAGTTTCTATTTGATGTTGAAGCGCATCTTTCCTCAGGACTGAGCCTATCAGGATTCATGCCCAAACACATTGAGCATCCAGGATCTCTCCATTGAAAGCCAGCATTTTCAAAGATCTTATCTAGTCCTTCACTTTGTGCTTGAAGTTTTACCATCCCTGATCCTGGAACTACTAAAGCCTCTTTGATGTTTGGAGATAATTTCTTGCCATCAACAATTCCAGCTACCAATCTTAGATCTTCAATCCTAGAATTTGTGCAAGATCCAATAAAAACCTTATCAAAACTTAATGAGCTTATAGGTTGACCCTCCTGTAATCCCATATAGTCTATTGCTTTCTTATAAGTGACATTTTTTGGATCTGCAGAATCAATTATTGGAACAGACGAATCAAAATCAGTAGTCATTTCAGGTGAAGTACCCCAAGATATTTGAGGTTTTAAATTAGATATATCAATCTCGATTAGATCGTCATATGAGGCACCATCATCACTTTTTAAAGTTTCCCAATAATCTAATGCATTTTGTAAGTCTTTATTAGATATTGACATTCTTTCTTCAAGATATTTTTCAGTTACTGAATCATAGGCTATTAAACCAACCTTTGCTCCAGCCTCAATTGACATATTACAAATAGTCATTCTTGCCTCCATGGAGATTGATTTAATGTAGTCCCCAAAGAATTCAATTGCATGACCATTCCCAATATCTGTCCCTAATGTGCGAATAATATATAAAATTACATCTTTTGAGGTAATTGATGGATCAGGTAATCCAATGAGCTTTATTCCTAGATTTCTAAGCTTTTTAATTCTGAGGCATTGAGTTGCTAAAACGTGCTCTACCTCAGAGGTTCCTATGCCCATAGCTAGTGTTGCAAAAGCACCATGAGTCGATGTATGTGAATCACCGCAAACAATTGACATACCAGGCAATGTATAACCATTTTCAGGGCCTATTACGTGAACTATTCCCTGTTTATTTGAGTTGATATCATGAAAATGAATATCAAATTCTGAACAATTTTTTTCTAATTCTATAACCTGAATTTTTGAAATTTCATCTTCAATTGATGCAGTATCAAATTTGTTACCCCTAACAGTTGGGACATTATGGTCGGGTGTAGCGACATTACTTTTTATACGCCAAGGTTTCAAACTTTTCTGTTTGAGACCTTCAAATGCTTGCGGAGAAGTAACCTCATGTAAAAAATGTCTGTCAATATAAATAAGAGATTCATCATTATCAAAATTTATGACTTCATGATCATCCCATAATTTGTCGTACAAAGTTTTATTCATCTTTAAAAGGTAAAATTTGATCGATACCAAAACATTGAGCTTTGTTACGCATAAAATGATCCAGCAATGTGAGTGCAACCATTGCTTCTGCAATTGGAACTGCTCTTATCCCAACACATGGATCATGTCTTCCATTAACCTCGATATTGGTTTGTGCTCCACTTAAGTTTACCGAGGATGCAGATTTTCTAATGCTTGAAGTAGGTTTGATTATAAAATTGAGATCAATATCATTCCCATTTGATATACCACCCAATATGCCACCAGAATTGTTTGTTAGATAACCAGATGAATCCATTTCATCTCTTATTTCAGAACCCTTTTTTGCAAGCATGTCATTTGCATTTCCAAATGACACTGATTTAACTGCATTTATGGACATTATGGCTTTTGCAAGATCAGCATCTAGTTTGTCGAATACTGGTTCACCCAAACCAACAGGACAGCCTGTAACTTTCACTATAAGTCCAGCCCCAACAGAATCTCCTTTTTCCGATAAATCTGAAAATAATTCTTCAAGATCCGAGATCTTTGATTCATCGCAAAAGTTAAATTTATTTTTTACATGATCATCATATTTTGTGGCCACAATTGCTCCAATCTGATTAACACAGCAGTCTATTGAAATACCTTGTTCTTTAAGAATTATTTTTGCTACTGCTCCAGCAGCTACTCTCATGGCTGTTTCTCTGGCGCTTGACCTGCCACCTCCACGATAATCTCTTATTCCATATTTAGTCTGATAAGTAATATCTGCATGATTTGGGCGAAAAGTATCTTTTAGCTTTGAATAATCTGCTGATTTTTGATCTTTGTTGTAAATGATTAGTGCGATTGGTGTGCCTGTTGTTAAACCTTCAAAAACGCCAGAAAGAATTTCTACCTTATCTGGTTCATTTCTTGAAGTTGTAACATCTGACTGTCCTGGTTTACGCCTATTTAGCTCTTTTTGAATATCATTTTCAGTTAGTTTAACTTGTGGAGGACACCCATCGATGATGCAACCAATTGCAGCACCATGGCTCTCACCAAAACTTGTTACAACGAAATTTTTACCAAAACTATTGCCTGACATGGCTCGGATTATAATCCAAAAATGATTTAAGCCCTATATATTGGGCATTTTATGTGGTTTTACTAAAAGGAGTTGTCTTTTACAAAAAGTAGATCTTGAAAATCTGGAACAGACATCTTACTCAATGATGCATAGTCAGTTAGTTTTAAATAGATTTCGTCGCTTCTTTGAGAATCGTAAATTTCATTAAGATTTGATTTGAATTTATTTTCTAAGATTGGAATCCCCTCCTCTCTGCGTCTTTTATGTCCAATTGGGTATTCAACCTCCACAGGGTCGGTGCTTGTACCGTCTTCAAAAAATACCTGTAATTTATTCGCTATGGATCTCTTGTCTGCCTCGTGATACTCACTTGAATACCTCTTGTCCTCATAAATGACCATTTTTTCTCTTAATTGATCTATTACACTGTTGCATGCAAAATCATCTTCGTAATGCTCAGCTTTAAGTTCACCATAAATCAATCCAACTGCGATCATATATTGCAAGCAATGATCTCTGTCAGCAGGATTATTTAGATCGCCTACCTTAGAAATTATTCTGATAGCTGATTCATGAGTTGTAACCTCAATAGCTTTGATTTGATCTAATTTATCTTTGATATGTGGATGCAAAATAATTGCAGCTTCAACGGCAGTTTGTGCATGAAATTCAGCTGGAAAACTTATTTTAAAGAGAACATTTTCCATAACATATGAACCAAAAGGTTGGCTGAGTGATAATTGATTACCATTAAATAAAACATCCTCAAAGCCCCACTTTTGTGCTGACAAAACTCCTGGATATCCCATTTCACCAGACAATGTAATCATCGCTAATCGCACAGCACGACTGGTAGCATCCCCTGCTGCCCAACTTTTTCTTGAGCCTGCATTTGGTGCATGCCTATAAGTTCTCAGGCTCTGACCATCCACCCAGGCCTGTGAAACAGCGTCTAAAATTTGATCATAACTGCCGCCTAATAACTTAGTAGCTACAGCGGTTGATGCAACTTTTACTAGAACAACATGATCCAACCCAACTCTGTTAAAACTATTTTTCAAAGCAAGTACTCCTTGAATTTCATGTGCCTTTACCATTGCCTCTAAAACATCTTGCATAGTTAACGGGTCTTTGCCTTCAGAGATATTTTTTTGTGATATAAAATCTGCAGTGGCTAGAATTGCGCCAAGGTTATCTGATGGATGACCCCACTCTGCTGCCAGCCAAGTGTCATTAAAATCTAACCATCTAATTGTGCATCCAATATCAAATGCACCTTTTACTGGATCTAAAAGAAAATTAGTACCAGGAACTCTGACACCATATGGCACTTTGGTATCATTTACTATAGGACCTAGCATCTTTGTGCATGCAGGAAACTTAAGTGCAAGTAGACCACATCCAATAGTATCAATTAAGCAATTCTTCGCAGTTTCAAGGGCTAGATCAGACTCGATATTGTAAGTTGAAACGTATTCAGCAATTTCTACTAATAAAGAATCTGGTCCTGATCTTACATTTAAATCGACATTATCAGACATTTACCTGTGCTCAATATCTATCCATTCAGATGATTCTGGTCCAGTGTAATCTGCACTAGGTCTTATGATCCTGTTATTTGCTCTTTGCTCCATACAATGGGCTGTCCACCCACTTACACGAGACATTACAAAAATAGGAGTAAATAATTTCGTTGGTATTCCCATGTAAAAATATGCTGAGGCATGAAAAAAATCAGCATTAGCAAATAATTTCTTTTCATCCCACATAGTTTTTTCAACTTCCTCAGAGACTTCGTAAAGAGTACTATCACCGAATTCTTCTGACAATTTTTTTGAATATTCCTTGATAACTGCATTTCTTGGATCAACTTCAGAATATACGGCATGGCCAAAGCCCATGATTTTTTCTTTATTTTGAAGCATTGACAGAATATTGCTTTTTGCTTCATCCCTCGTTTTCCAATTTTCAATCATATCCATTGCTGCTTCGTTTGCACCCCCGTGGAGTGGGCCTCTGAGTGATCCAATTGCAGCAACAACACATGAAAAAATATCTGACATTGTGGAAGCGCAAACCCTTGCGGTAAAGGTTGAAGCATTAAACTCGTGCTCAGCATAAAGTATAAGAGATGTATCCATTACCTTTTTGTGCAATTCAGATGGAGGCTTTCCATGCAATATATGTAGAAAATGGCCAGCAATTGTATCTTCATCATTTACAAGTGAAATGTCTACACCTTCATGGGAATACTTGTACCAATAAGTAACAATTGACGCCATGGTAGCAATCATCCTGTTAATTGAATCAAGTTGATTCTCAAAATCGCCCTCAGGCTCGAGATTTCCAAGCATGGAAGTGCCTGTTCTCATGACATCCATTGGATGAGCAGAGGCTGGTATATTCTGAAGCACAACCTTTAGCTCAGTTGGTAAGTCTCTTAAAGATTTTAGTTTAGATTTGTACGCATCTAATTCAGTTTGAGTGGGCAATTTTCCATATATCAAGAGATATGCTACTTCCTCAAAAGTCGCCTTCTCAGCTAGCAACTCAATTTTATGTCCTCTGTAGGCCAATCCCTCTTCTTGACCAACCGTGCAAAGTGATGTTTCACCTGCTACTTGACCTCGTAGCCCTGCTCCCTCTAATTTCTTAGCCATTTAACCATTCCCCTTATTTTCAAATAATTCATCTAACTTTTTTTCAAATGAATGATAGTTTAAATACTTATATAGTTCATCTCTTGTTTGCATTTTATCCACTGAATTTGCTTGTGAGCCATTAGTAATAATATCTTGGTACACATACTCTGCAGCTTTATTCATTGCTCTAAAAGCAGACAAAGGAAACAACATTATATCAACTCCAACTGATGCGAGTTCCTCTGCAGTAAACAGTGGAGTTTTTCCAAATTCTGTAATGTTTGCAAGAACAGGAACATGTAATGCATCTTTTAATTGTTTGTAATCTTCTAAACTAGATACAGCCTCTAAAAATAATCCATCTGCACCTGCTTCAATATATTCTTTACATCTGTCAATTGCCCCCTCCATTCCTTCACTCGCATAAGAATCAGTTCTTGCCATAATAAAAAAACTTTCATCCGTTCTACCATCAACTGCTGCCTTAATTCGATCACTCATTTCAATTTTGTCTACAAGATTTTTATTGGGTCTGTGACCACATCTTTTTTGGGTTACTTGATCCTCGATGTGAACAGCAGCAACATCTGCAGCAATCATTTCCTTAATAGTTCGACCGATGCTGAATGCACCGCCAAAACCTGTATCAATATCAATCAAAAGTGGTAGATCCGTAGCTTGAGTAATTCTTCTTGAGTCTTCAACCACATCATTTAATGTTGTAATAGCTAGGTCTGGGATTCCAAATGAAGCATTAGCAACTCCTGCTCCGGAAAGATAAAGGGCCTTGTGGCCAGCAGTCTCTGCCATTTTCGCACAATATGCATTAATAGCCCCTACAACAATAAGTGGATTGTTATCTGTTATGGCTTGTCTGAATTTTTTTCCAGGACTTGTCATCGAGCAGATATTGTAATCCTTATGGATTCAATTTCCCAAATTAATTATAGAACTTTATTCCTCTTACGATCCTATCTCTATTGTTTTCTTTCCTCCATTTATTGGAATCTCTAAGACTGTAGACACATCCACAGTATTCTTGTTGATAAAATTTCTCCCTTTTAGATATCTCAATCATTCTAAGAGAACCTCCTTTTTTTCTCCAATTAAAATCCCAATAATCAACCCCAGAGTATCTTTTTGCTGCTCTCAAGCCTGAAGAATTGATCTGGTTCATGTCTTTCCATCTTGAAATCCCTAGCGTAGTAGCAAACAAATCAAAGTTATTTTCACTTGCAAACAAAGCTGATCTCTCAAAACGCATATCAAAACATTGAGTACATCGCTCCCCACGCTCTGGCTCATTCTCTAAACCCTTTATCCTCTCAAACCAATTATCTTTATCGTAGTCTGCATCAATAAAGTTTAATCCTAATTTCTCACAAAACCTTTTATTTTCATTCTTTCTAATCTTATATTCTTCAATTGGATGTATATTCGGGTTATAAAAATAAATCGTTGGATGAATATTTGATTTAATTAAAGCTTCCATAATCTCACCTGCACATGGCGCACAGCAACTGTGGAGTAGAAGATTTTTTTTGTTATTTGGTAAAACCATTGTTGGTCTTACATAGTTTTCCAAAGAAAATTTATTTTCGGTCATCTTTCACACTATAAAACGCATCAAGCAAATCATTGTAATTCGAAAATGACGGAATATGGGGATATTGTGATGAAATTGAACTTGGCGCGTTAATAAAAAATCCATGCTCGGCAACCTCAAACATTTGAGTATCATTGTATGAGTCACCGGCAGCAATACATTTATAGCCGATTTGATTGAATGCTTCTATTGCTTGCTTTTTTGCTTTTGAATGACGTAAATCGTAACCCTCAATTTGTTCAAGGTCACCCACATTTAGTTTATGACACAGCAATAGCGGAAAATCCATCTTGCTCATAAGTGGCATAGCAAATTCGTAAAAAGTATCAGATAAAATAACAACTTGGAAATATTTCCTTATGTTTTGAAGAAACGTTTGTGCACCATCAAGTAAATCCATTTTTCCAATAGAGTGTTTGATATCAGATAAAGTAAGTTTATTTTCTTTCATTAATTTAATTCGATAATCCATAAGATCATCATATTGAGGAATATCTCTAGTTGTTTTCATGAAATCATCAATCCCTGTATCTTTTGCAACTTGCTCCCATATCTCAGGAGTCAAGGTTCCTTCCATGTCTAAACATGCAATTTTCATTCGGCCCTCTTATTTTTTATTCCATATAAGACATGTCCAGATGCTACTTGATCTGATGCCTGAGTGATGTTTTCTTCCTGATCATCAAAAAAGATATCTGCCATAAAAGATGATAGGAATTCTTTTTTCGCCATGCCACCTAAAAAATGAGATTCATCAATTCTTACATTCCATTTTCTAAGTGTTTTTATAACTCGTTTATGTGATGGAGCAGATCTAGCAGTAACGAGGGCGGTACGAATTGGGCAAGCATCCTGATCAAAGAGTGATTGAATTTTATTGAGTTCAACGAGGAATGGTTTTATTGGGCCCTCTTTTAATGGGTTATCAGTTGATCTTTCATTATCTAAAAATGCCTCTATTCCTTTTTCATGAAAGATTTTTTCTGATTCATCAGAAAATATTACTGAATCTCCATCAAATGCTATTCTCAAAGTATTATCAACTTTTTTATTATTTTTCTTATTTGTTGGGAAAATCCTTGCAGCAGGAACACCTCTTTGTATTGCTTCAAACACATCGTTTTTATTTACAGATAAAAAAAGATTCACATCAAAAGCCTTTACATATCTATAGGGACTCTCTCCACCACAAAATACCGCCTTTGAAATATCAAGTCCATATTCTTCAATTGAATTAAAAATTCTAAGCCCAGTATCAGCAGTATTTCTAGATAATAAGACTACCTCAACAATTTTTTCATTTTTAGAGAAATTATTTATATTTAATAATTTTGTTACGAGATTAAATCCATCGCCTTGTTCAAGCAAATTATTTTCGTTAGATACTTGATATTTTCTATACTCTTCAACACCATATTTCTCAAAAACTTCATGGCTTTCTTTGAGATCAAATAGTACTCTTGAGGAGATTCCAATGACAAGTTTAGATTTTAGTTCTTGCATATTCTTAAAATGTTAATATACTGTATAAATATATAGTATATTGTAATGAAAAAATTAACACCACAGCAAACAAAAGTACTTAATTGTATTAGAGATAGCATAAATAAGACAGGGTTCCCACCTACAAGAGCTGAAATCTGCAGTGAGCTCGGTTTTAGTTCACCTAATTCAGCGGAAACACATCTTAGAGCTCTAGAAAAAAAGAAATACATTGAAATAAGAGCTGGTTCATCGCGTGGCATCAATATATTAGAAAATTCACAATCACTCAGACAAAATGAAAACAAAGTTCCTGTTATTGGTTTAGTTGCTGCTGGTTCACCTACTCTAGCCTCCGAAAACATTGAAAGAAAACTTACTATTGATCAGGGCATGTTTAAAAAAAATGTGGACTACTTTTTGAAAGTTAAAGGGATGTCTATGCTTGATGCTGGTATCCTTGAAGACGATTTAATTGCTGTTCATAAAACAGATAAGGTCAAGAACGGAGATCTTGCTGTTATGCGCGTAAATGATGAAGTGACCTTAAAATATTTTTACAAAAAAAATAACCTATTGGAATTAAGGCCAGCTAACAATGATTACAAATCAATATTCGTTGACTTAGAAAAAGATGATGTAGTGCTTGAGGGATTGGGAGTTGGTTTGATAAGGAAGAATTAGTGGATAATAGTTTCTTTCTTTGAAATACGCTTATTATTACTGTCAAAAAATTCATCAAAATCAATTGTATTGCCACTCACACTTTCGATTCCAGCTTTTATCATTTCTTTAGCAACAGTTAATTCACTTCCATTTAAGAACTCTTTAGAGTCAGCACTAAATTCAATTTTTACTATCGGATTATCATGATCGTCAGATCTTCTTAGAACGATTGTGCCATCTGAAAGTTGAGTAAGCTCTAGATAATTTGACATAAGATCACAATAACATAAGTTTATTAAATTTAAAGATATTTATTATTTAATTCCATTTTTTAGATTTTCAACATCCTATGCATCCTTTTCTTTAATCTGCCAAACCATTTTTATCTCATTATAAGAGGCGGTGTTACCTGTCTTTTTCCCATCTTTTTCCGAAGCAATATAATGAGTATCATCTGTTCTGTTGTAACGAATAATATATGGGTTGCCTTCATTGTCTTTCTCAGGAGCATCCAATAAATATAAATGTTTCTCTTTGTTAGGTAAAAATCTGCATGCTGTTAATAATTGATCTTTTAGACCTTTTATTTCTTCAACACTTGGGGCCCTTGTTTCCCTATTTTTAGGATATTGGCTAGCTGCTAAGAATAAACCTTTCATGCTATCTCTTAGTAAATAATGATCATCGCATTTAAGACATTTTAAATCTGGTAACTCTATTGGTTCCATTGTTAATGGTTTTGGCTCGCCATTCCTTTGTAAGGCTCTGGTGGCTTTGCAATTATCATTCATGCAAGCAAAATATTTGCCAAACCTACCAGTTTTTAATTGCATTTCGGCCCCACACTTATGACACTCTAGGGTTGGGCCATCATATCCCTTAATCTTAAATTGACCGTCTTCGATTAAATACCCTGAGCAATCAGGACTTTTGCCACATACATGAAGCTTCCGATTTTCATCTATAAGATAATTGTCCATGCTTGTATCACATTTAGGACATCTTTTCTTTATTAGCAGATTTGTGGCTTCTTCATTATCATCTATGCTAATCGCTTCATCACCAGATATAAGGTTAAGGGTTTCTTTGCATTTATCATCTCCAATATTTTGATATCCCGAACATCCTAAAAAAACACCATTTGAAGAATTCCTAATAACCATATTTGTTTTTCCACATATGCATTCAATATCTGTAGGTGTTGGTTGATTGCCTCTCATACCATTTTCATCAGATGCTGAAACTAGATCATCTTGAAAAGTCTTATAAAAGTTATCCAAAACATTTCGCCAATCAAGCTCCCCTCTAGCCACTCTATCTAAGTTATTTTCTAAATTTGCGGTAAATTCATAATCCATAATGTCATCAAAACTTTCAATCAATCTTTCGGTGACAATGTGACCAATCTTTTTTACAAAAAACCTTCTATTTTGAATCTCAACATAACCTCTATCTTGAATGGTTGAAATAATATTTGCATATGTAGACGGTCTACCGATACCTTTTTTTTCTAATTCTTTTACTAAAGCAGCCTCCGAATATCTTGAGGGTGGTTTTGTAAATTTTTGATCAAGATTGATCTCATTTAATGAAAGGGTTTCGCCTTCTTGCAAAGGAGGCAATATATCGTCAGTTTCGGCTTTGCTTGATTGGTGAATCTTAGTATAACCGTCAAACACAACCTCTCTTCCTTTTGCTACAAATGAGTATTCATCAACATTAATTTTTGCTGATGTTGAAAGATACTCAGCATCTGGCATCTGACAAGCAATATATCGCTGCCATATTAGCTGATATAGTTTTTTCTCCTCATCAGATTGACTCAAAAGATCATCGGCTGTTACATATGCGTTTGTTGGCCTTATTGCTTCGTGTGCCTCTTGAGCATTTTCAGTGCTTGAGTAAATTCTTGGATTGGTGGTTAAGTATTTGTTGCCAATTTTCTCATTAATAAAATTTCTAGCATCTGCAATTGATTCCTTACTTAAACTTGGAGCATCGGTTCTCATATAAGTAATGTATCCACCTTCATATAACTTTTGAGCAACTCTCATTGTTCTTTTTACATTGAAACTTAATCTAGTGCTCGCCGCCTGTTGGAGTGTTGAAGTAATAAAAGGAGGCCTAGGTTTTGTTTTAATTGGCTTTTTTACTATCTCATCGATTAATAAATTTGAGTTACGAATAAGAGTTTCAATATTTTTTGCTTCTTCTTCTTTTAAAAGAGGATCTGATTTTTTTCTGTTTAAATTAAATGGGATATTGAGTGAATCTTTTGATAGGCTTATAGAGACTTCCCAGAACTCTTCAGGTATAAATTCTTGAATTAATCTTTCTCTTTCATCAAGAATTCTCAGAGCTACAGACTGTACTCTACCAGCAGACAAGCCTCTAGCAATCTTTTTCCAAAGTAATGGAGATAGTTCAAAGCCAATAACTTTATCCAAAAATCTTCTTGCTCTATAAGCTTTTACCAGATCCAAGTCTATTTCTTTTGGATCATTGAAAGAATCCACAATGGATGTTTTTGTAATCTGATTAAATCTAACTCTTGAATACTCATATTTTTCAGGGCCAAGAGCCTCCTTAAGATGCCAAGCTATCGCTTCACCCTCACGATCGAGGTCAGTTGCAAGATATACTCTTTCAACACCTTTTGCGGCTTTTCTAAGCGATTTAATTACCTTTTCTTTTTCAGGTATGATTTGCCATTCTGCCTTCCATCCATTGTCTGGGTCTATCCCCATTCTTCTTATCAATCTATTTCTATCGTTAATGGATTTAAGCCTTATCTTTTCTTCCGGAGTAACATCTTTAGGTATTGATGCTCTTTTAGAATTTGCAGGAGCTTTTTTTGGTAAATCTCTAATATGGCCAACGCTTGACTCAACAATGAAATCAGATCCAAGGTATTTTGATATCGTTTTGGCCTTTGCCGGTGATTCTACAATTACAAGATTTTTACTCATTATTATTTAAAGCATCTAAGGAAGAAAATATTTCATTGATAGTATTAAGATCATCTGATATTAAATTTTCCTTCCAAAGAAAAGCTATATTGGACTCAAAAAAAATTATTTCAAGTATTGAGTCGGGCAAATTATTTATTTTTTTTAAAAATTTTTCAAGATTGGGATTATGTTTTAGCTTTACTGGACTGTAACAATTAAAAGATTTATTTTCTTTAATAAAGTGTCCTTGGCTAAGGTCAGAGTTATTTTCTATTAGATAAATTTCAAGATTTGCTTCATATCGCTTGAAGGAACTTTTAAGATTTTGGGTAGCGAATTTGAAGCCAAGTTTTAAGGCTTCAAGACGAAATTTGCTAAGCTGTCTTGTCTTTTTGGATGGTCTAATATAGCTTAAAGTTCCAACGAGAAATAAGATAATAATTACTATAATTAAAGAATCCATATTTCATCCTAATATAGTTTTTATTAGAGAAGGTCCTTTGAAGATAAAACCAGAATACACCTGCACCAAATTAGCACCATTTGAGATCTTTTCTTTGAAGTCTTCCTTAGAAAATACTCCACCTACGCCAATGATTAACAAATCTTTATCTGCTACTTTTTCCAAAATATCTGTGGATAATTTGTAAATCAATTTTCCTGATAATCCTCCCTCTTCATTTTGAAGATTCTTATCTAATTTATTTGGCCTAATAGTAGATGAATTTGTAGCAATTATTCCATCTAGTCTAAATCTCTTTACTTCTTGAATTATGTTTTCCAAAACATTAAGTTGCTCATCAGGACTAATTTTAATTAGGATCGGTCCAGTAAATCCCAAAGCTTCTATTTCATGTTTTATTGAGGCAAGCAAATCAGAGATATACTCTTTTGAATGCAAATCTCGTAAATTTGGAGTATTGGGTGAAGATATATTGATTGTGAAATAATCCACATATTGATGTAGTTCTTTAATGCAAATAATATAATCATTAATTCGATCTTGACCAACTGAATTTTTATTTGCTCCTATATTTGCTCCAACGACTCCGGAGTAATTTCTTTTTTTTAAGTTATGAGCAACATACTTTACACCTTTATTATTAAATCCTAATCTATTAATTACGGAGGAATTCTTTTGGTCACGAAAAACTCTGGGTTTTGGATTGCCTAGTTGCGGTTTTGGAGTGACAGTGCCAATCTCAAGAAAACCAAAACCTAAAGCTCCAAGAGCATCAATATAATCACCATTTTTATCAATGCCTGCTGCGATGCCAAGTCTATTTTTAAATTTGAGCTTCTCATAGGAAAATTTATTTTTTTCAGAAAAATGATTATCAGAATAACTTAGAGACAACAGTCTTAGTAGTCCAATATTATGGGCCAGTTTTAGGAGTTTTAAACTCAATACATGAGATATTTCAGGTTCAAGTAATCTAAGCAGTTTAAAGATTAAATCAATCAAGATATTAAATTTTGTTTTTTTGCAAAAAATATATTTGCATCGATAAAACCTTCTTTGGAACCACAATCAAATTTTTTTCCATCATACTCGAGTCCAAAAACACCCTCAGAACTTATCATGTGCTTAATTGCATCAGTCAGCTGTATTTCTCCACCAAATCCAGCTTTTGTATCTTTTAAAATACTCATTATTTCACCGCTTAATATATATCTACCAGTAACTGCAAGACTTGAAGGTGGATCACTTTGCGGTTTCTCGACAATATCATTTACCTTATATATACCATTCTCTAATTTTTCTGGATCAATAACGCCATATTTTTTTGTCTCAGCACTATCTACTTTGTTTAAAGCGATGATGCTTTTACCTAATTCTTTGAATTTTTCTACCAACTGACTAGTAACTCCAACCTTGCTGTAAAAAAGGTCATCTGCAAGAAGCACACAAAAAAATTCATCACTTCTGATCAATGATTTTGCTTGATAAATAGCATCCCCTAAACCAAGTTGTACCTCTTGGTTTACAAAAGAAAATTTAATGTCTTTATATTTTCCAAGATTAATTCTCTCGACCTGGTAATCTTTTTTTGCATCAAGGAGTTTTTGCTCTAATTCAATATTTCTTCTGAAATGTTCTTGGATTGCTATCTTGGTGTGGCTTGTTATGAAGATAATTTCTTCAATTCCTGCATCCACTGCTTCATCAACAGCAAATTCAACTAACGGTGTATCTACTATAGGCAACATTTCTTTTGGTATTGATTTTGTCGCAGGTAGAAATCTGGTGCCTAAGCCAGCAACGGGAAGAATTGCTTTATTCAATTTCATGCTTAGTCGTTAACAAATGCAAATAGTATACCGCTAATTAATCCAATCAAATGTGCAGTATTTGCTATTTTTCCAAAACCAAATGATTCTAATATTCCCAAATATCCAATTAAAAGCCAGCCTATCATAAAAATATAAATTGCTGGAGGTAATAAATATCTGCTTTTATTTTTTATAAATTCCATCGCATAACAATAACCCAGCATTGCAAATATTACGCCACTTAATCCACCAAATATAATAAGTCCAGAAACATAAGCCTCTGAAGCATTAGAGAGAATTGCTGAAGAAAATGTCAGTAATAAAAAATTTTTTATGCCATTTTGATTGATAATTCTTGGTCCTAAGATATAAATCCAAAGACAATTGAATATTAAGTGGGTTATTGAAAAATGAATAAATATAGGACTTATAAGTCTCCAAAATTCATAAAAACTGAAAAATGTATCCTGAAATGAATAAAAATTAATAAAGTTATTTTTGAAGTCAACTTTATAAAAGCTAAAGTACTGAATGAGAGGATTTTTACCAAAATAAGTAATCAGCGTCAGGATCACACTTATTAAAATTAATATTCCTGAAATAGAAAACCAAAAATTACTTTTTTGTGGTGAAATCAAGACTCCAACCTAATTTTTCTCTGCATGATTCATAAAAATTAGCACTCTTAGGGTTTAAGACTTTCAATGTAGTCTCATTTTTCATAATAGTTATTTCCTCTCTAAAATTGACAGGAATATTTTCTTGTCCATCCACACACACTTCTGCATTTTCAAGGGGGCCATCAATGATTTCTACCTGAATATTAAATTCACTTGGGCAAATCAATGCCCTTGAAGATAGACTTTGAGACATCATCGGTATTATGTTGAAAACTTGAAGGTCAGGATGAATGATTGAACCACCAGCAGATAGAGCATATGCTGAGGACCCTGTAGGAGTAGCAACAATTAATCCATCAGATCTTTGCTCGTAAACATCCTGTCCATCAATCTTAAGGTTATAGCGCATTAATTGCGCATATGAACCGGAGTGAATCAGTACTTCATTGAGACCAATCATGGTTTTTGAGCCAAAACAAACCTTAACAAGCTCCCTTTCATTGATAGAGAATTCACCAGACATTACTTCATTTATTGACTGTTTAAAAGTATCAATATTAATATCTGCTAAGAATCCTAAAGATCCAAAGTTAACTCCTAGCATTGGAACACTAGTTTTCAAATATTTTCTTGCTGTCGACAAAAATGTTCCATCACCTCCAAAAATTAAGATCAAATCTACAGTTTTAGAGAATTCATCACGATTTAAGAAATTTACTTCAAAATCTAGGTCAATAGTTTGATTATCCAAAAATAAAGATACTTCAAAAGATTTTAATTCATTAGCAATTTTGCTAATTACGGTCTTGTCATTCTCTGAAAGAACATCTTTAAATATTAAGCCCAAGTTTTTAAACATAGTATTATTATAACAATTCAATTTTTCAAAATTCTTATGGATGAGCAATTTGATAAACTAAGTAAATTACTTTTCAAATCCAAAAGGCTCGTAATATTAACAGGCGCTGGAATAAGTACAAGCTCCGGATTGCCAGATTTTCGTGGTGATAACGGATTCTGGAAGGCAAATAAACCCATTGATTTTCAAGAATTTCTTTCAAACAGCGAATCAAGAGTTACCTCATGGAAAAGAAATATTGAATTAAACAATAAGCTGAGGGAGATTAAACCAAATGCAGGACACTTTTTTGTAAAAAAAATTATAGAAGAAAAGCCTGAATCAATTTTAATCACTCAAAATATTGACGGGCTACATCAAAAAAGTGGTTTAATGAAAGACAAGATTGTTGAAATTCATGGTAATGCTACTTTAGCAGCCTGTTTAAACTGTGAAAAACAGTTTGAATTAGAACCATTTCATAAAGCGGTCCAAAATAACACTTTGATCCCGAATTGTGATGAATGCGACTCACTAGTAAAAGTTGCAACCATTTCCTTCGGACAACCCATGCGGAAAAATGATTTGGATCTTGCTACTGAATTCAGTCAAGCTTGTGATACTTTTTTGGTATTAGGATCTTCATTGATTGTTGAGCCTGTTGCATCACTCCCACTAATAGCATTAAAGAATAAAGCTTCATTATTAATTATAAATAAGGGAGAAACTCCATACGATGGCATAGCAAATATTGTGCTTAATGAAGAAATTTCTAAGATAGCTGAAAAGTTTCTTTGATTATTTGTGGACTAGCGTTGCTCTTCCGATAATTTTGCCATCTTTTAGGTCTTGTAAAGTCTGGGATGCCTCAGAGGCATCTCTAACCTGAACAGGGATAGGATCAATTTTATTTTCTCTAACTAACTTCATTAATTCGCTCATATCGCCTGGGCTACCAACATAGGAACCTTGGATGCCTCTTTCCATGATTGGAATTAATGGTAGTGGCAATTTTAGTTCGCCTCCATACAATCCAACAATGACATATTTACCACCTTTTGCTAACAAATTTATGGCAAAATTTACAGAAAGCTCAGAGCCAACAAAATCTATTGCATTCAGTGCCCCACCACCTGTGTACTCGATAATTTCTTGCATGGCATCTGGTTTAGTTGAATTGAAAACTGCAGATGCTCCATTTTCTTTTGCGGCATCAAGCTTCATATCATCGATGTCAATAACAATTGGATTACAATTAAATGCTGATTTTGCAATTTGAAGGGCCATCATGCCTACGCCACCAGCTCCTATTATAATTACCTTATTATCTGATGAATAAGGCGCTCCTTTTTTAAGTGCACTGTAGGCTGTCAGACCTGAACATGCAAAACTACCGGCAAGATTTGAATCCGTAGTACCAGCATCATGTAAATATCTTTCATGTGGAACTAAAACATGATCACCGAAACCGCCTGAATCCTGTAAACCAATAATTTGAGATAAGTTACAAAGATGTTCATCTCCATTTTTACATATTTCACATTCTCCACAACCAATCCATGGATAAACAACAAATTTTTTACCTATTTCAACATTTGATTCATCGCCTGTTGCTACTACTTCACCAAAAATTTCATGGCCCAGTGTATATGGAAGTGGAACAGGCAATTCAAGCATATTGCCTCCACCCAAATCAAAACCACCATCATGAAAATGAATATCTGAGTGACAAACTCCGCAACTAATTGTCTTTAAAAGAACCTGAGTACCTGATGGCTGAGGTGTTTCAAGTTCATTACATACTAGAGGTTTTCCTGGTTGAATAACTTGATAAGCTTTCATAAATATTCCTCAAAATCAATTTATATGATTTATAATATTATTTTATTTACCAAAATCAAAACCCTGGAACAACTTATGAGTGATTTAAAAGCCTTTAGAGATGAAGTCAAAGATTGGTTAGAGCAAAATTGTCCGCCAACAATGAGGACTCCCCTTGTTGCAGATGAAGAAGTTTGGGGTGGAAGAAATGCTAAATACAAAAATCCTGAGTCAAAATTATGGCTTAAGAGAATGGGCGAAAAAGGCTGGACTGCACCAGCCATTCCAAAAGAATATGGTGGCGGTGGATTAGATCGTGATCAAATAAAGGTATTAAATGAAGAGCTCTTTGCAATTGGAGCAAGACCTCCTTTGAATAGTTTTGGAATTTGGATGTTAGCTCCTGTGATTATTGAATATGGAAATGAAGCGCAGAAACTTGAGCATATTCCTAAAATCATCAAGGGAGAAATTAGATGGTGCCAAGGCTATTCAGAGCCAGGATCTGGTTCAGATCTAGCATCATTGTCAACAAAAGCTGAAGATATGGGAGATCACTATTTAGTGAATGGTCAAAAAGTCTGGACGTCTTATGCAGACAAAGCAGACTGGATTTTTGCTCTTGTGAGAACTGGGCCAAAAGAACCTAAACACACAGGAATTAGTTTCTTATTAATTGATATGGCTGATCCTGGTGTAACAACAAAAAAGATAACGCTTATCAGTGGAAAATCACCTTTTTGTGAGACATTTTTTGATAATGTTAAAGTGCCAAAAGAGAATCTTATTGGAGAAGAAAATCAAGGCTGGACGATTGCAAAAAAACTTCTGCAACACGAAAGGAATTTCATTTCAAACTTTGGTTTAGCTGGTGGTGGTGGATCAAGCACCAAAGGAATTGTTGGAATTGCAAAAAAATATTTAGGGGAAGAAAATGGGATGATTGCTGATTCGGATTTTCGTGCAGCAGTTACCAAGCATAAAATGAAGGAACATGCTTTTGGTCTTACATTGCAAAGAGCAAACGATGAAGGTGCAAAAGCTTCAGCAGCATCTTCAATATTTAAATTTTATGGAACAGAACATAACAAGGAAAGATATGAACTTATGATTTCTGCACTTGGAAATAAAGGTGTTGTTTGGTCTGGTGATCAAGCCGATGATAATGAAAAGGATATAACAAGAGCTTGGTTACGTACAAAGGCTAATTCCATTGAGGGTGGTACATCTGAAGTTCAACTCAATGTAATAGCTAAAAGAGTCCTAGATTTACCGACCTAAGTATGAAGTTAGTACTCTCTGAAGAACAAGAATACTTGCGAGAAACAGCTTCAAATTTTGCCAAAGAAAAAACTCCAGTCTCTCATTTAAGGTCATTGCGTGATTCTGAAGATACTAATTGCTGGGATAAAAAAATTTGGGATGAAATGGTATCACTTGGTTGGTCAGGAATTCTAATACCAGAACAATTTGGGGGCTCCGACTTTGGCCTAACTGGAATAAGTGTTATCTTGCAAGAACTAGGACGGACTCTCTCTCCCTCACCATTATTTGCAACATCAGTACTTGGAGTAACAGCAATAAACCAGCTTGGCAACGAAGATCAAAAAAAAGATTTCCTTGGTAAAATAGCTAAGGGTGAAATTACTTGCTGTTTGGCTGTTGATGAGGGAACACACCACAATCTTTCGAACGTAGAACTCTCAGCGAAAAAAACCAAAGATGGTTGGATTTTAAACGGCAGTAAGGTTTTTATAATTGATGGAGCAAGTGCAGATGTTGCTATAATTATTGCAAGAACATCTGGCATTAAAGGGGATCTGCAAGGCCTCACAGCTTTCATTACAGATACTAAAGCTAAAGGAATTTCTATAAAAAAAGTTCCAACTGCAGACTCAAGAAATTATGCTAATTTTGAAATTAAAGACTTGAATTTAACTAGTGATGATTTACTCGGGAATGTTGATGATGCATCTGATTCCATACAGAAAGTTCTCGATTTTGGTAGAATTGCCCTTGCTGCAGAGATGCTTGGGAATACTCAAGAAGCTTTTGATGTAACAATTCAATATCTAAAAGATAGAAAACAATTTGGTGTGCCAATTGGTTCATTTCAGGCTTTACAACATAGGGCTGCAAAAATGTTTTGTGAAATTGAGTTAACTAAATCAGCTGTTATGGCCGCAATGAATGCTGCAGATGAAAGCTCTAATCAAATGGAAAGATTATCATCACTTGCTAAATACCAAGCCGGTCAAACACTTCACCTTGTTAGTAATGAATCCATTCAAATGCACGGTGGTATAGGTGTTACAGATGAATATGACATAGGTTTTTATCTAAAACGGGCTAGAGTTGCAGAACAGATATTCGGAAATACATCATTTCACCAGTCAAGATATTCAGATATAAGCGGTTATTAAATTGTCTGAAATTGATAAGGCACTTCAAATTATGGAGCAACTAAGAGATCCAGATAGTGGGTGTCCTTGGGATATAAAACAAACACATTCAAGCATTGCAAAATGTTCCATAGAAGAATCATATGAATTAATATCATCCATTATTAAAAATGATACAGAGGGAATCAAAGAAGAGCTTGGCGATTTGCTCCTGCAAGTAATTTTCCATTCTCAGATAGCAAATGAAAAAGGGAATTTTAACTTTAATGATGTTGTAAAAGGATTAAACAGTAAATTAGTTAGGCGACATCCTCACGTATTTGACGAAAAAATAAAGAAGAAAAAAATAACAGCGGCTGAACAGGAGCTTGTCTGGGATACTATCAAAAGGAATGAAAAAGATACTAACCAAACAGATATTTTTTCAGATTTAAACGACTCTCTGCCCCCATCAAAGAAAGCAATTGTTATTCAAAATATTGCCAAGACATTTGATTTTGATTGGGAATCGAAAGATCAAGTGATTTGCAAAATAAAAGAGGAAATAGACGAGTTAGAAGATTCTTTTGAGGACAAAGATAAAACCCTTGAAGAGTTTGGAGATATCTTATTTTCAGTAATAAATTTAGCTAGACACTTGAATATTGATCCTGAGACAGCAATTGAATATGCAAATAAAAAGTTTATGGATCGTTTTACTAAACTATTGGATTTATTTGCTAAAAAGTCTATAGATATGAAAAATGCTAATATGGAACAGCTTAATGATGCATGGGAAGAGGTAAAAAAGAGTGAGGTTGATCTATAAGAATTGTATTGGAGTATTAACTTCAGCTTCTATATTTTCAATACTGACTGTTGCCTCCATCATTTTGGTATTTATAAGTCTGCCAAGAATTCTGCCAATAAAAGCGGTTAAAAATTTCGTTACGGCGATTTCCAATGAGTTTGGAAATTTTGTTGTTTTGAGCCTAAAAATTACATTACATCTTCTTCATAGACCAAATTGGGAAGTAGAATTCCCACCTGAAATTAGTAAATACAATTGGTATCTTGGTATGAGTAATCATATGTCTTGGTCAGATATATTTATTTTACTTTTTATTTCCAATGGAAAGATCCCTCTATTAAAGTTTTTTATGAAAAAAGAGTTGAAATGGATTCCCATTGTTTATCTTATCCACAGAACTATTGATATGCCATTTGTTAACAGACATACCAAAGAAGAGATTCAAGACAATCCTGAATTAAAGAAGATTGATTTTGAAAATTCAAGAATTGCTGCAAAAAAATTTTCAAGATATCCCTCTACCGCCTTTAGTTTCGCAGAGGGAACAAGATATTCAGATGAAAAACATGAAGCTCAATCCTCTCCATATAGGAATTTGTTAATTCCAAAAATCGGTGCCCTTGCAACTGCTTTAAACGGAATGCCAGAGGTAGATACAATTTTAGATTTTACAATCATATATAAATCAAAAAAAAGGTCTGCATGGGCTTATGCTTGTGGAGAAATGAAAGATGTAAAAATTGTAATTAAAAGCTACCCTATTCCCTATATACTCAAAAACAAAGGTTTTGATGAGCAAGCTCAATATCAAGAGGATTTTAAGAATTTTATCGAGGACATCTGGAGAAAAAAGGAACAAATCATAAAACAATCAAAGTTCTAGTTTTTTTCGGCTGATACCCCAAGTTATTTTGTCTGCATACAACCAATAACCTGGTTTAAAAATTAATCCTCCAAATGATATGAGAATATCCCTTCTACCGATATTATTTTTCTTTGTTTTTTTGAATACTTCTCCTTTTGCTAAAATCTTAATATTTAGTTTATTTATTTCATCTGCATCGCGTATAAATCCATTTAAAACAATTCCTTGCCAATTGTTTTCAATTGCCATCGAGGCGATTTCATCTCCAACGATTGATTCATGAGTAACACCATTTGCGTCAATAACTAATATTTTATTTTTACCATCTTCTGATAAAGCTTCTTTTATTATTGAATTATCATCTCCACAAAATGCTGTAGAAATTTCTCCACTAATACTATTCTTGTTTCCAAAAGATAATAATCTCATATATGAGACTTTTAACTCTCTTGGAAATTTATCTGAAAGATCAGCAAGGTTCATGCTTTCTTTAAAAGTTTTAAAATCTTACTTTGATGCTCAAGATCTGTGTTAAAAAAAGTTGGGGCGATTCGATCTGCGAATTCTTTATATCTGTGTTGTAATGTTTTTGTCACCTCTTCAGCATTTCCAACTACTCCAACAGTTTCTAAAATTTCGTCACTGATTAGTGTTGGCATGTCATTCCAGCTACCTTTTTTTGACAGACGATTTAATTCAACATGAATATGCTCCCATCCATGTTGCTCTAATACTATTTTATATGCGGGTGTTGATCCATAGAAAGCTATTTGGGATCTTAGACCATTTATAGCTTGGTCCAAAGAATCTTGATCATTTGATGATGCAATCATTACTCCAACTGATATTTCAAAACCATCATTCAAAGAATTAAGATTACCTTTTTTTACAGATGGTAATGTGATATTTTTCATCGACTGAGCTGTATGAAATGGATGAACCATTAAACCATCTGCAACTTCACCAGCAACTTGGGTCATAACTGGTCCAACACCTGCTAAATAGATCTTAGGTAATCCAAAATCAGCTTTTCCAGGATTAAAAAATGGTGTCATCAATGTATGATTATAAAATTCACCTTTAAAATCTAATTTGGTCCCATTTTCCCAAGCCTCCCAAATAGCTTTAATTGCAAGCACCATTTCTTTCATTCTCTTTGCTGGACTTGACCATGGCATTGAAAATCGTCTTTCAATGTGTGGCTTAATCTGTGAACCCAAGCCTAGTATAAATCTTCCCTCAGATAATAATTGAAGATCGTAAGCAATGTTTGCCAAAATCATTGGATTTCTTGCAAAAGCTACAGCAATGGATGTGATTAATTGGATTTTCTTTGTGTTGAAGGCTGCAATTGAGAGAGGTAAAAAGGGATCGTGTGGACCTTCGAAAGTAAAAAGCCCATCATAACCAAAATCTTCAATATCTTTTGATATTGAAGAGGCATCTTTTGGGTTTCTTGTAATTATTGGAGCATCAAATTTCATGGATACTTATTTATGCAATTAAGTTAATATACATTTGAAGATAATACTTAAATAATATAATTTTAGCTTTTTTTTAATGTTCAAGGGAGTTTTATGAATTCAAAAATTTGTGATTTGTTAGGTATAGAGTTTCCACTTGTAGCTTTTAGTCATTGCAAAGATGTTGTTGCACAAGTATCTAAAGCCGGTGGCATGGGCGTACTTGGAGCAGTGGGAATGACACCAGAAATGCTTGAAAATGATCTTAAATGGATAGATGAGAATGTTAATGGCATGCCCTATGGCGTAGATGTACTGATTCCAAATAAGTTTGAAGGCAAAGGAGAAGGTTTAAATCCTGAAGATTGGGCGAATATGATTCCTCAAGAATACAGAGATTTTCGTGCAGATGTACTCAATAAATATAAATTAGATGGAGAGTCTCTAAGAGAGCAAACTACTCAGAAATCAGGTTTTGGGAAAAATCTTGGTGAAGACGGTGCGCAAAAACTTTTAGACGTAGCTTTTTCTCATCCAATTAAATTGATAGCTAATGCTCTAGGAGTACCACCAAAATGGATGCTGGAAATGGGTAAAAAGAATAATGTTCCAGTAGCTGCATTGGTTGGAGCAAAGGAGCATGCGATACGTCAGGTTCAAGCAGGAGTAGATTTATTAGTAGTCTCAGGGACTGAAGGCGGCGGGCATGTAGGTAGCGTATCTGGATTGGTACTTGTGCCTGAAATTCATAAAGCTATTCAACCAATTTCTGATATTCCCATTTTGGCTGCTGGAGGTATTGCAACTGGCCATCAGATGGCTGGTGTAATGGCTATGGGTGCTTCGGGTGTTTGGTGCGCATCGGTTTTCCTCCCTACTAGTGAAGCAGAAACATCTCCAACTGTTAAAGAGAAAATGATTAATGCTACCTCCAGTCAAACTGTAAGATCAAGGAGTAGAACTGGTAAGCATTCGCGTCAATTAAGATCGGGCTGGACAGATGCATGGGAATCTAAAGATGCTCCAGAACCTCTTCCAATGCCATTGCAAACAATGGTTGGAGAACCAGCATTAGATATTATTGATAAAGCAGCTGAAAATGGTCATCAGGGAGCAAAAGAACTTGCAACATATTGGGTTGGACAAGGAATTGGTTTAGTAGATGAAACTATTAGTGCTGGACAAACCGTTCAAAAATTTAAAGAAGAATTTTTAGATGCTTTAGACAGAATGCAAAATGTAATCTGAAGAGTGTTGTTACCTCTGAAGTTTAGAACAGATTATGATTAGAACCCTTTTTACTATCTTAATGGCTGCACTACTATTATTTGTAATCAATCACATTTATCAACCAATCAGCAGAATAAATTTGTATTTTTCTCAATTTGAAAATGTACAAACAATTTATAAAGATGATTACCTTTTTAGAGATCTAAATAAAAATCAGCAATTAGACATTTATGAAGATGCAAGAGTTTCTATTGAATTGAGAGTTAATGATGTGCTGAGCCAAATGACTATAGAAGAAAAAGTTGGTTTAATGTTTCATCCACCTTTTACTGTTAATCCAGGCATAGGGATGCGTATTTATGAGATTTTGATCAGGGGTAATCAATTTACAGAGTCTCATATCATTAAAAAAAATATAAATCACTTTAATCTTTATGGAAATCCAGATCCTGTAAAGTTGGCTAAAAGGATAAATCAACTTCAAAACTATGCGGCAAGGTCAAGACTTGGCATTCCTCTAACAATAAGCTCTGATCCCATTCATGAAGTTGAAAGGGGTGGTGGGATTGCGTCATTTTCAGTTCAAGGATTTTCAAAATGGCCTTCTCAGCTTGGTTTAGCAGCAACACGAGATGTAGAGTTGGTAAAAAAGTTTGCTGATATTGCAAGACAAGAATATCTAGCAGTTGGTATTCGCACTGCTTTGCATCCAATGGCGGATCTAGCAACTGATCCAAGATGGGCACGAAATTTTGGGACTTTTGGGTCAGATAGCAAACTAAGTACTTCGTTAACACTTGCATATATGGATGGCTTTCAAGGAGAAAATATTAACTCTCAAAGTGTTTTGACGATGGTAAAGCATTTTCCAGGAGGAGGCCCACAAGAGAATGGGTTAGATGCTCATTTAATGAGCGGAGAGAATCAAGTATATCCTGGCAAAATGTTTGATTATCATCTAGAGCCTTTTATAGAGGCAATTAACAATAACCTTAAAGTTATCATGCCTTATTATGGTATCGCTGTTGATCAATCAAATGAGAATATTGCTATAGGCTTTAATAGGTACTTACTTAATGATTTGTTGAGGGAAAAACTTAATTATGATGGAGTGATATGTTCTGATTGGGGAATCATTACAGGCAGGCATTGGGGTGTAACTAATCTCACAATACCAGAAAGGTACATTAAGGCCATAAATGCTGGCATTGACCAGTTTGGTGGAGAAATGCATCCTGAAATTGTAGTGCAGCTTGTCAGAGAAAATAAAATCGATGAATCAAGAATTGATCGATCAGCTAGGAGAATACTAAAAAATAAATTTGAATTAGGCTTATTTGATGATCCTTTTGTAGATATTGAGAGCGTTGATAAGCTCATTAATACACAAATTACTCAGAAATTGGCCCTTGATGCACAAAGAAAATCTGTTGTTATGCTTAAAAATAGTAATCTTTTACCGTTAACAGAAGAAACAAAAATCTATGTTGACGGTATGGAATTTAAAGATAGTGACATAAATAAAGTAAATACTATTGAGGAGGCTGATGTAATTCTTATGTACCTACATACTGTATTTAATGGTAATCAAGAGCCAGGTACTGACAGATTATTTGATAGATTCTTGAGTAATTTATTTCCAAATACTGACTTAAGATTTAACAATCAAGTAATTAAAAGGGCTAGTGAATATTCACAAGTGAAACCGTTAATATTAGTGGTTGATTTAAATAGACCAGCTATATTGTCGGAGTTAAATGATCTATCGGATGCTCTAATTGGCACATTTGGCGTTAATGATGAAGTAATACATGAAATTATAAATGGTAAAACTAATCCAAGTGGAAAATTGCCATTTGAGCTTCCATCATCAATGAGCGAAGTTGAGGAACAATTCGAAGATGTTCCAGACGACACTGCTAATCCATTATATAAATATGGGTATGGTCTAAGCTTTACTGATTAAAATACTCTTCGCGCACATACCCTACTCTTGTAGTTTTAAAATGTTTAAATGGAACACCTAGTGCTGAGACAGCATCGACTGCGTCTGAAGATAAGTTACCATAAACTTCAATTTCAAAGTTAGTCGCTAACTGACCATGTCGTTGAACATACTCTTGAACGGGCGGGTTATTAATATGCTTTATTAAAGCCTCACTATTTTGGTAGACCTCGCTCCATACAAAGCCAAGAGGATTATTAGGATCTGCATCAAAGTTATGAAAAAGCATTCCTGGTTCACTAGCCTCGACTGCTTTATCAGCAAAGTCTGCAAGATCAAGATAGTCCTCAACCTTATTAGGTTTTACTTCAATTCTTGCAATTAAGATAAATGGATTTGAGCCATTAATATTTGTTTCATGATACATTGCATCTAGAGGATTAATAAAAATAAATCCGACCAAAATAAATAATAAATTTCTCATTTTAATTCTCCTATCTAATCTTCATGTCTTAGTGAAATTGCCTTTTTGAAGGCTTCTCTTTCAAAGAGCATGTTTGTCCATCGAACAATATTAGGCTTAAATGCCTTTTCTATATTAAGACATTTAGCAAGATAAATCGCATAACCTACACAAATATCTGCAAGAGTAAGTCTGTTACCACAAAGATACTCTTTTTCTTCAAGTGTCTTTTCAAGCAATTTTAATCTTGCAACAAACCATCTTTTATAACCCTCTGCTGCATTATCAGCGACACCGATTTCCTGAAAAGCATAACGAAGATAAACTGTCTGAGGAAAAGTTAGTGTTGCATCTGAATGAGCCATCCAATTTAAATATGCTGGAAAATCATCTTCATCTGGACTCACTTTTAAGTCGGTAGGCCCATATTTTTCTGCAAGATACTGACAAATCGCAACAGATTCAGTCATCTCGATATCACCATCTATTAAATACGGAACCGTACCAAGAATATTTGTTTCTAAATATTCTTTTTGTAAAAATCTTGGAGGAAATGGCATCATCTCTAGTTGATAGTCCAGATTCATTTCCTCAGCAGTCCATAAAACTCTGACGTGACGTGAATCATTGCAACCGAATATCTTTAATTTCATACAGATTTAAGTAATTCGATTTATACTAATATCGCAGATTAATTAAATCAATCATGAAAAACATTGCGCCTTCCATTAGATCAAGCATCGATAAAGATTCTCAGGAATTTAAAAATAACAAAAAAATGATGGAAGAAAAATTAAATTTTCTTGAGAAGCTGCTTGATAAAGCTGAATTAGGAGGTGGATTGCATCATCATGAGCGTCTTGCAAAGCGAGGCAAAATGCCTGTAAGAGAGAGGGTATTTAATCTACTGGATCCTGACACACCATTTTTAGAAATATCACCGTATGCAGCTTATGGAACAGAATTTACTGTAGGTGGTGGTTGTGTCTCAGGAATTGGTGTAGTTGCTGGGACAGAATGTGTTATTTTTGCAAATGATCCCTCTGTTCTTGCAGGTGCTATGACGGTCTATGTTGGTGAAAAATGGAATCGTGCAATTGAAATTGCTAGGGTAAACAGGTTGCCTTATATAAACTTTGTTGAATCTGCAGGAGGAGACCTAAGGATGGGAACTGGCAATAAAGGGGATCAGCCCCCTATTGCGCCCACTATAGGACATTCACATTTTGCTGCGTCTGGAAGATTCTTTTATGAAATGACCGAGCTTTCAAAAATGCGAATTCCTGTTATTTCAGTTGTATTTGGTTCATCGACTGCTGGAGGAGCCTATCAGCCTGGAATGTCAGACTACAATATTTTTGTGAAGGACCAAGCCAAAGTTTTTCTGGCTGGGCCTCCGTTGGTGAAGATGGCAACTGGTGAAGAATCGGATGATGAGACACTTGGAGGCGCAAAGATGCATTCAGAAACTTCAGGATTATCAGATTATCTTGCAGATGATGAAATGGATGCTATTAGGATATGCAGAAATGTAGTGTCACATCTTCATTGGCAAAAGGATGGATTTATACCAATTCATAACGGTGACAATCCAATACTTGATCAGGAAGATTTGCTCGGGCTTGTAGACGAGGATTTAAAAAATGCACTAGATATTAGAGAAATTATTGGTCGAGTTGTTGATGGTTCAAGATTTGAAGAATACAAACCGCTTTATGGGGCGAGTATGGTATGCGGCTGGTCTATGATACACGGATATCCTGTTGGAATATTGGGCAATAATGGTCCAATTTATCCAAAATCAGCTGAGAAAGCTGCAACTTTTATACAGTTATGTAATAAAACTAATACGCCATTGATCTTCCTTCAAAACGTCACGGGATTCTTAGTTGGTAAAGATTTTGAAAGACAAGCAATTATTAAAAAAGGATCACAAATGATCAATGCATTATCAAATTCTACCGTACCACATATCACAATAATCATAGGTTCTTCATATGGAGCAGGTACTTATGCTATGTCTGGAAGGGCATATGATAATAGATTCACTTTCCTATGGCCCACCGCAAAAATTGCTGTAATGGGTCCAAAACAAATTGCTGGTGTTATGTCTATAGTGCGACGCGCACAAGCGCTAAGAAAAGGTGAGAAATTTGATGAAAAGGCTGATAAAGCTATTGTTGAAATGGTAGAACAAGCTGCAGAACAGATGTCACTTGCATTGGTGGCTAGTAGCATGCTAACTGATGATGGCATTATCGATCCCAGAGATACACGAACTGTTTTAGGGCTTTGTCTTTCATTAGTAAATAATAAAAAGGTTGAGGGTGCATCTGAATTTGGAGTATTTAGATTATGACAATCCGTTCGATATTGATTGCAAATCGAGGAGAAATAGCTTGTCGAGTTATGCGAACAGCACACTCAATGGGAATTAAGACTTTTGCTTTATATATCGATGAGGATAAAAAATCACCACATGTTAATTTTGCCGATCATGCTATCAAAATCCAAACTAATTACATGGATATGGACGCGATTATTAATGTAGCAAAAAGTTATAGCATTGACGCAATACATCCTGGCTATGGTTTTTTGTCTGAAAATGCTTCATTTGCCAGAAGAGTTCAGTCAAATAAAATTATATGGATCGGTCCTACTCCAACCGTTATAAAAAAAATGGGGGATAAGTTGCAAGCAAAAGAGATAGCAAAGAAAGTTAATATTCCAACTCTTGATACCGTTGAAAAAGTTTCGCTTGCAAAAAAAATTGGCTTTCCATTGATGATTAAAGCTGCTGCAGGAGGTGGTGGTAAGGGGATGAGAATTGTAAAGGATTCCGCAAGTTTAAAAGATGCTGCCGCTGCAGCTAAAAGAGAAGCACAATCTGGATTTGGAGATGACAGAATATTTTTTGAGAGATACATTGAAAAATCAAGGCATATTGAAGTTCAAATCTTAGGAGATGATAAAAATGTTGTACATCTTGGAGAGAGAGAATGTTCAATTCAAAGGAGACATCAAAAAATTATTGAAGAATCACCATCGACAAGATTATCAGAGGAGCTTAGATTAAATATATGTGAAGATGCAAAAAGAATAGCTCAGGCAATAAAATATACATCTGCTGGCACAGTTGAATTCTTGCTTGATGATAAAACTGGTGAATATTGGTTTCTGGAAGTAAATACAAGATTACAAGTTGAGCATCCTGTAACAGAAGAAGTAACTGGAGTAGATATCGTCCAAGAACAAATTAATATTGCTAATAAAAAATCTATTTCATTTTTAAATAATGATGCCGCTGACCTTGGTCATTCATTTGGACATTCTATTGAGGTTAGAATTTATGCAGAAAATCCAGAAAATGATTTTTTACCTGAAACAGGAGAAATATTTATTTATCAACCCTCTGAACTCGATGGAATAAGATGGGAATCAGGCATTAATTCTGGTACTAAAATAACAACAAATTTCGACCCAATGCTCTCAAAAGTAATAAGCTGGGCAGAAACACGAGATGAGGCTGCTGCAATTCTAGCTAATGCTCTTGAAAAAACCATCATAGGTGGTGTTAAAACCAACAAAGATTTCCTTATAAACTGTTTACGTAATAAAGATTTTATTGACGGTAAAACTACCTCAGATTTTATTAGCAAAAGTAAGCCATCAAGAAGCAAAGTACTACTTGAGGAGGATGAAAGAAAATTCCTAATTATTGCTGCAATATATAATGCTCTCAATAATCAAAAAAAATTAGGTGTTTTAAACTTTGTTCCTGCTGCTTGGACAAATGGTCGAATTCCCAAGCAAAGAATAAAATTAGAGTTAAATGGAAAAGAAACAGAGGTAAGCTACAAATACCTTAAAGATGGCTCAATAGATATCTTAGATACAGTTTCAACAGTAATATCTTTGGAGGACAATAAACTTATAATTGAGATTGACAGTGAAATTATAGTTTCGTCTATACATACCAAAGAAAATAAAATTGTAATTGGAAATAGTTATGGCTCGATCGAAACAAATATACTTCCAAGATTTAAAATTCCGGGAGCTAATCTACAGGAAGATGGTCTTGTTGCGCCAATGCCTGGAAAAGTGATTGATATACAAGTTAAAAAGGGCCAAAAAATTAAAAAGGGGCAGTCCATATTGATAATTGAGGCCATGAAAATGGAGCAAACTATTAAATCTCCCAAAAATAGTATAGTAAAGCAAGTTTTGGTATCTAAATTACAACAAGTTGAAAACGGTGAGTTGTTGGTTATTTTAGATGACTGATCTTATTAAAATTGGAAATTGTAGTGGCTTTTATGGAGATAAACTCTCTGCTGCTAAAGAAATGGTTGAAGGTGGAGACTTAGATGTTTTAACTGGAGACTATCTTGCTGAACTCACTATGACCATTTTATTCAATCAGCAGATTCAAAGAGGAGAAGATAAGGGTTACGTTGGAACTTTTTTAAAGCAAGTTAAAGAAGTAGTTCATACATGCAAAAATAAGAATATAAAGATAGTCACAAATGCGGGTGGATTGAATCCTTCGTCAATGGCAAATGAAATTGAAAAAATATTAAAAGAAGCCGAATTAGATTTAAAAGTGGCGTACATAACTGGTGATAATTTAATGCCAGAACTCGAAGAACTAAAAAATAAAGGTGAAGATTTTATAAATATTGATAAAAATATTTCTTTAGATAAATCAGGCCTAGGAGTACTTACAGCTAATGCATATTTAGGTGCTTGGGGTATAAAAGAGGCATTAGATCAAGGAGCAGACATAGTTGTATGCCCGCGCGTAACTGATGCTGCAGTTGTTATCGGTCCAGCTGCCTGGAAATTTAATTGGCAAAGAAATGACTATGACAAATTAGCTGGCGCTTTAGCGGCGGGACATATTATAGAATGTGGGTGTCAAGCAACTGGTGGAAATTATGCTTTTTTTAGAGAAGTTGATAGTTTTGATAATGTTGGTTATCCCATTGCAGAAATTCAAGAAGATGGTAGTTTCTTTATTACAAAACACCCGCATACTGGTGGATTAGTTTCTATTGGAACTGTTACTGCACAAATTCTCTATGAAATTTCGACACCTGCTTATATTAATCCAGACGTTATTGCTCATTTTGATACTCTTGAAATTAAACAAGTCGCCAAAGATAAAGTATTTGTTTCAGGTTGTAGAGGCAGTTCGCCTACAGATACACACAAAGTATGCATGAATCTCGCTGGTGGTTACAGAAATGGGATGGAATTAATCTTAACTGGTCTTGATATTGAAGAAAAAGCAAAAGTTTTTACGGATACATTATTTAATTCGATTGGGGGTAAAGATCAATTTGATGAGGTGTCTATTTGCTTAGATAGAAACGATAAAGAAGATCCTAATACAAATGAAGAAGCGATGGCATTTTTAAGAATAAATGTAAAATCTAAAAATCAAGAATTAGTTGGTAGACTCTTTAGTGCAAAAATTATAGAGCTCGCTCTTGCGAACTATCCTGGATTTACTGCCAGCGGTGGCTCAAAACCTGGAGGACCAATTTTAATTTACTGGCCTGCACTTATTGATTCAAAACATATCAAAGAAAAAGTTCATTTTGCTGGCAAAGAAACCGAAATAATTCCTACCAGTCAACTTGATTTGGATGAAGTTTATTATCAAAAAACAAAAGTTGATATACCTCCTGCTCCCGGTGGAAAAACAACATTAAAGCCACTTGGATTAGTTTTTGGTGCAAGATCTGGAGATAAAGGGGGTTGTGCGAATCTTGGGATGTGGGCAAAAACCTCAAAAGCTTACTCATTTTTGAACGAATTCTTAACAACTAGCAAATTAAAAGAACTTCTTCCTGATTTAAATGAATTTGAAATAGATAGGTATGAATTACCAAATATTCTATCCCTCAATTTTTATATTCATGGAATTCTCGAGGATGGAGTTTCTTCAAATTCACGAAAAGATGGTCAAGCTAAATCATTAGGAGAATATATCAGAGCGAAAAAAGTAGAGATGCCTATTGAAATAATGGAGGATAAAGTTGAATAATCAGTCAGAAAAATTATCACTAAAAGGGCTAAAATTTGGAGCAATTCAGGTTGATATTAGCAACTATATTTTAAAGCTCACATTAAATAGACCAGATAAAAAAAATGCAATTAATGAAATGATGGGCAATGAACTTGC